>ENA-OPAV01000224-OPAV01000224.1-human-gut-metagenome-genome-assembly--contig:-NODE-224-length-51031-cov-3.740113_pt1 | contig 51031 bp, 67 predicted proteins | sample MGYA00241056_ERZ501428 | MGnify/ENA primary metagenome ERZ501428 (study PRJEB25962, sample SAMEA2042621) | human gut metagenome | biome: human gut; feature: human-associated habitat; material: faeces... | reverse complement strand
TGCCGGATAGGAACGGCAAAATTTTTTACACTTCTATTACTTCTTTATCGCACATTAGCAAATATCTAGGGTTTATATTTGGTGGAACACCAGAATTTTTGGAAGATAAATACAAGGGTATGTATAGTTATGGTGCTTTAGAAACTCGACTTGCCGATAATCCTTTTGCAAAAGGAGGTATGAAAGATTTAACTGGACCAGTGATAAGATTAGACAACTTATCACAAGAAGAATTGTATATGTTATTTTTAAATATAAGAAATGTTTTGGCAGAATACGATGAAACTAAGTATTTGGTTTCTGAAAACGATATTAAAACATTTATGCAATGGCTTATGAACAGGTTAGGTGCTAAATCTTTTCTTTCACCGAGAGAATCTATTAAAGCATTTATAGGTTTACTAAGCCAATTACAGAATTATCCTGATACAAATATCTCAAATTACTTATCAGGAGTACAAATTCAGGAGTATAAAGAACCAATTGATGAAGAATTGGTATCACTAAAATTAGGAGATTAATGGAACCTTTTTATTTATTAAATAAAAAAATACAAAAAGTTATTCATGAAATGAAATGGGAAAATTTTAGACCAATTCAAGATGAAGCTATTTTACATATGGTTAATAATCCTAGCGATATGATAATATCTGCTCCTACTGCAAGCGGGAAAACAGAAGCTGCATTTCTTCCAATTATTTCACAAATAGCAGATAAAGGAAAGAATTCTGTAAAAATATTATATATATCACCATTAAAAGCACTTATAAATGACCAGTTTTCAAGAATAGAAGCTCTTTGTAAACATATAGACTTCCCAATTACTAAATGGCATGGGGATGCAAACCAATCAAAAAAAGTCTCACTGATTAAAAATCCTGCAGGTATATTACTCATAACACCAGAATCAATTGAATCTTTATTTATAAATAAGACAGAATTTTTAGGATCATTGTTTAATAGTTTAGAATATATTGTAATTGACGAAATACATAGCTTTATTGGTAATGAAAGAGGATCGCAATTAAAGAGTTTAATTAACCGTTTAGAACACACTGTAGAAATACAACCTTATAAAATTGCATTATCTGCAACAATAAGTAACCTTTCTGATATAGCAGAATGGTTAAATCCCAGTAACCCTAGAACTGTAAAAATAATTGAAGATAACGATAAATCTAAAGATATTGTTGGTTTAATAAAGTGTTATAAAAACATTCCTCCTATTGTAGGTGTTGATAAAGATGAATTTTCCGAATTAAAACAGGATCTATTTAATGTCATAAAACAAGGTAAAAATCTAATTTTTGCAAATGCAAAAATGACATTGGAAGAATATTGTGATTCCATGCAAAATATTGCTTATGAAAACAGTTACCCTAATAATTTTTATATCCATCACGGCTCTTTGGCTAAAAATATCAGAGAGCAATGCGAAAACTTACTAAAAAAAGAATCAAATATTTCAGTATTTTGTACTAATACATTGGAATTGGGTATTGATATTGGAAATATAGATAGAGTGATATTTTTAGCTCCGCCATTTTCTGTTGCTTCTATGGTGCAACGACTTGGTCGTTGTGGTAGAAAAGAAAATGCAAGAAAAGAGTTTAGATTTTATATTGAAGAAAATGATATCGATGATAATGCTACTTGGCAAGATATGTTCAGGGTTCAATTGGTTCAAAGTATTGCTATTGTTGAATTAATGTTAAAAGAAAGCATTGAACCCCTTGAAACTAATACATTTGACTATTCAACTTTTATTCACCAAATTTTATCATATTTGGGACAAACTGGCGGTGCTGATGCTTCTAAAATATATTATAACATCGCAGATATCTCTTTTAATAATTATTTTTCTAAAGAGGATTTTATAGCTATATTGCAAAAGCTTAATTCAGATGAAATTATTTCTCAAATGCCTAATGGAATAATTACATTAAGCAAACTGGGAGAGAAAATTGTTGAGAATTATGAATTCTATGCCGCGTTTATAACTCCAAAAGATTGGAAAGTTGTTTGTAATGGTAAGGAAATAGGTCAAATATCTGGAGGGAATTTATTATTCTTAAAAGAGGGAAGTCATTTTCTTTTAGCTGGTAAGCGATGGGAAATAGTTGAGTTCAAAAATAAAATTCAAACGATAATTGTAAAAAAAGCATATGGGAAAAAACCTATTAAATTCCAAGGGGGATCTCAAAATATACATAGGACAATTCATCAAAAAATGTTAGAAATTTATGAGAATTGTTATATCCCGAAGTATTTATCTCAAACATCAATTCCAATCTTAGAAGAAGGATTTGAAAATTATAAAACATATGTAAAAACTAATGATAGTAATATCCTTACAGTTTTGGAAGGGACTCGAATCCAAAATACAATAGGTTTGCTTTTTAAATATTGTGGTGTAGATATTGAAGATGGTGGAATTGGTTATTATTCAACCTGTAGAAAGCAAGAACTAATTAAAATTTTAAAATCAATTAATTTTTCAAATCTTGATAAAAATTCCGTAATTAATTTAGTTGATAAATCTTTAAAATATAAAAAGAAATTTGATTATTTGCTACCAGATAATATTCTGAATAAAGCATATGAAAAACAATGCCTAGATTTTAATGGTGCTAAGGAATTTATAAATAATTTGTAGGAATGTAAATATGAAAAAACAAATTGATAATTTTTTAAACAATAAAATTTGTGAAATGTTTTTAGTAATAATCATTATTATTAATATTATATGTCTTGGTTTTGAAACTGATAAAACAATATATTTACATTACAAAACTTTATTTAATCAAATAGAATTAATTTCTGTAATTATATTTACTATTGAATATATTCTACGTTTAATATCTATGCAAAAATTAAAAGATGCCCTAAAACCTTTGATGATAATAGATTTATTTGCGATTTTACCATTTTATTTACCTTTGAAGGGGTTAGATTTAAGAATATTAAGAACTTTTAGATTGCTGAGAATTTTTAGAATGTTCAAATTAGCTCGTTATTTTGATGCTCTACAAATGATAGGTAAAGTCATTTATAGAAAAAGATATGAATTAATAAGTATATTTGGGGTGTTGCTTTTGCTAATGTTTATAAGCTCATTTTTTATGTTTTATGCGGAGGCAGATGCCCAGCCTAATGCTTTTCACAATATTCTAGATACTTTTTGGTGGTCATTGGTTACTTTTACAACTGTAGGATATGGCGATGTTTACCCAATAACAGCTATAGGAAAAGTTTTATCAGGTATTGTGGTACTAATAGGAATTATGCTTTTTGCACTTCCTACAAGTATTTTAACAGCTGAATTTATGAATGAATTTAATAAAGATAAGAAATAATAGTTTTATATATTAACAAGTATTATATTTTTTTGTTTTAATATAAATTATTCTATTAATTGTTTTGTGACATATTTTAACACATATACTTCTATTATATTTTTGTTTAAGTGATGAATACGACACCTAAAAAAGGAGGTCGTATGAGTAAAAATAAGAAATACAAGATTAAACAAAAAGATTTTAAGAAGTTAGAAAAACTAGCTGAGCGTATTTATAACACAGCCACCGTAATTGATTATTTTTGCAGGACTCAACAAGAAATTGAAGAGCTGTACAATCTTACTCCAATCGTCGAAAATTTAAGACGAGATACTGATACAGTAAACGCTTATTTTATAAATTATCCTGAAGGTAATATTCAAATAAGATTTTAATACCGTTCAAAAAGTGTTCAAAATGCTCTGTATTGAATTTTATACTCATAAGAGGTAGAAATTTATACTTTACTTGAAAAATTTGCTTAAAAAGCCAGCTATTTACTTTTTATATAATTGCTTATTTCAACAATACTTTTGTGTCTAAATGATACATTTTATATGACTTTGCTTGATATTTAACTCATTGAGAGTGATATATGTTATTGCTGATAAGAGGTAACAATGATTGAATTAGGTAAAAAATACAAGCTTAAAAAGGTTATGGGCTTTGAAAACTCAGATAATGAGTATTACAAAGTAATAGGATTTTATAACCTTGACACTGTCATTTGCGAGAATCCTTATGGTGAAAGGTTTGTATTTTTAAAAGAGTTTTTAATTGATCCTGCAAAACCTAATGAAATTTATTCAAAATTGATACTTGAAAGGCAAGAATAATGGCAGAAAAAGATTATAAGTTATACGGAACAAAGGTTTTAAATCTAAAAACTCAAGAAATAGGGTTATTGATTTGTGTTTGGAAAAACAGGATTGCAGATAAAACAGTTGATTTTGCAACTTGTGTTAATAAGCAAGGCAAACGGTATAACATTGAATTAGATACAATTGCCCCGTTAGAGCAGACAAATGATTCTTAGGCATTGAGAAATCACGATTGTAAAATTTTAAATGAAGTGATAAAAATTATTACTCTGTATAAAAATCCTCATCAAACTCAGCTTTCATTTCATTTTCCATTTCTTTCAGCATTTCTTCTTCATAATCCAATCTTTTTTGTGCAACCTTTATAAATTCTTCAATCTCAACATCTTTTTGTTCTTTTTTGACAAGTTCTTCAACAAGATTCAGAAACACATTAAGCCTTGATGTATCTATTTTATTGCCGTTTTGAAGTTCTGAATTAAAATTTGCAAGCATGGTTTTACAAAATACATAAATATCATCTTTAGAGTTTGTATGTTTATACAGATATTGATACCTTTTTTCAGTCCAGTTTCCGTCTTTTTTCCAACGTTTTATTGTGCGTTCATTTACACCTAATCTTTTTGCAATTCCCGCAACGGTTATGAACTGCTCTGTATACATCTTTTCGGCAATTTCATAGTATTTATCCTTTTTCATAATGAGCCTCTAATCTTTTTATTCTGCTGCAGAGCTTCTTGTGCAAGGATTTTATCTGTTTCAAAAAGATAAAGTTCTTGTTCCTGCTCATTTTCTTTCTGCAAAAATATTGACAAATCAATATTGGCAGTTGCTTTTTGTTCTTTCTTTTTTCTTACTGCTTTATCCATATTCGTATTGGCCATTTTTGAAATTTTTACATCCGCTTGAAAATCCTTTTCAACACTATTATAAGCGGCTTTGTAGTTCTCATACTTTTCTTGCGGAGAAATTTCCATAGTGTTTTTAATATAGGATTTTGCGGTCTTAAAATTCCGTTTTTTAATAGACATAGCCTCTTTAAATTCTTCTTTAGAAACTTTATCAGCATGCAATGCCGCAACAGAACTTACAGCAGTAGCAGTCCCAATGAATTCATCATTATTGCTTTTAAATACCCATGCTTCTTTATAATCTTCTATATCTCTGCGTAAATAGACTTTCATTCCCATCTTTGAAATCATCCAGCCCGCCCAGTAAGTGATACCAAAAGCTGTGTCTTTTATTCCGTTTCTTCTGATAGTAAAATCTTTTGAAGTTCTCATACAAAATAACTTTAGTGCATCTTTTGAGGTAGTAATTTTTTCTTTGAACTCTGAATAAAAAAGTTCATCCGGACATAGGTCTTTTAAATTTTTACCCTGCGATGGTCGTTTATTTAAGACATTTAGTATATAGTTATCAAATAGTTGTTTAAAATCTTCAAACCTCATTATTTTGCCGGACTTAATTTCTTTTGCAAGTTTCTCCGGTCTTTCAACAACATTTCCACCTCTATATCCAACGCAATGTTTTGAAAGCAACTCTTTTATCTTTAAAAAATCTCTTTCAATGGGTTTTGTTTGTGCATTATACGGAAGTGCAAAATGTACATCTATATTCAATTCTGCAAGCATAGCCATTGCTTTTGATTTATTTGCGGCTATTTTTATTGTTTTGCGACCGCCGGCAAAATCCTTTGAGCGATAATCTTTACCGTTATCAATAATTACATCTTTTGGCAAACCGTACTTTTCAGCAGCATAATAAAAAGACTGGAAAATATGGTCAGAATTAGGATTCCTAGACTGTAAAATCCAACCAAGCCATTTACCTGATTTATAATCACGCCATACTGTAACCCAAGGAAATACAACTTTATTATCAGAATCGAAACAGGCAACATCAATTTGTGCATGATCCGATACCCAAACCTCATTACAGATAATATTTGAATAATCTCTTTCTATATACCCGCCATATTTTCTATTCCAGGCTGTTTCACCCATTCGTGCAAGATAAATACTTTGTTTTGGAATTTCTTTATCTAACCGCCGTTTAAATGCCATAAAACTTGGGAAAGTTTCTCTCTTTGCATCAAATATTCTGATTGCATAGCCAAGAGTTAAATCCCAGCAGGTTCTAAGTGACGGAGCACCTTCTACAAGATAGAGATTTTTAAAATACTCAAAATAATTATCAGGAACAGTCGAGCCTGTTAAATGTTGTCCGTGTTTAGATAACAGACCGCTTATACCGTAGCGGAAAAATCTTCTTATCATTTTTATCAATGACGAATAAGAAGTGCGTAGCTCTTCTGTATTTTCATTGTTCCATTTATTGATAAAATCTTTTAATGCTTCACCTTTAAGACCATTTGAGGCTTTTAATATAGGAAGATACTTTTCTGCCTGCTCTTTTGCCCAGTTTGGAGCTTCTGAATATTTTTTATCGGAAATTTTTTCTCCGGAATATTTGTCTTGTGCAAAATCAGGTAGTGATTTCAGGTGAATAAAATAATGCGACTGCTTGCCTCGCTTGATAATTTTAAACACAAAAGAGCCTTTACGGCACTGCTTTTTAACAGTTTGAACACTCAGCCCCAAAACTTCTGCTGCTTTTCTTATATCTAGCCATATATTTGTTGTATCTTTTGCTTTCATAAATATTCTAATTTTAGTTTGATTAAAACTGCATTTAAAGCCCGCTTAACATTACGATATAAAATTTGTGACAATTTTCTAAGCTAAAAAGCACTGATAATACGAAATTTAAAAATAAATATTTTAACAAAATCGGCTGTAATCTCCTTATTATCTGTGTTTCAAAAAAGACAAATATTTGTCCTGTTTTTTACGAAGAAATATGAAGCGGTCTTGACGAAACTGGTTTTTGTTATATTTCCGTCATTAAGATCATTATAGCTGCTGTTAAATAAGAATAAATAAGCTCAAAATTTTGCTCGGGGAAATTTCCCAGTAAGTCTGAAATATTTAAGACGGTTAAATTAGGAGTATATTTTTGTTGATTTTATATGGGTTAAAACATTGATTTTTCGTTTAAAATCGGGGAAAAGTTTATGACGTTATGTTTCTAATGCTGTACCAAACTTTTTAAATCAAAATAAAGGTCTTTAAAGCCTCTTTTTCTTCGCCACAGAGTTTCTGCTATTTTGTAACTCAGGTTATTGGCATTTGTGTTATGAGTCAGATTTCTTGACAGGTAACAATATATTGTTGTGAACTCAGCTTTTTCCTTAGATGAGAACATCTTGTCATCCTCTGATTTTAAAATATTTTCGGATACAAAAATTTGATTAAAATAGAAATACAAATAAACTTCCTTATTGAAAAATTTTCTGTGTCGAGCTTTTTGCGGCTGTTTTGAATAATATGAGTCAAGCTGTCTTTTCTGTCTTTGATAAATCAAGGTTCTAAATATTGTATAAAATTTCTGCACCTGATCTTCGCCTATATTTGCAATATTAGATGTCTTTATTGTTTTAATGTCCTCGCAAAAGCACCTGATAACAGTATCCGTTACCACGGCAGGATAAAGTTTAAATATAGAATGATTCTGTATGACGGGGTTTTGTTTGCAATATATGTATTCATTGTTTCTAGTTATCAATTTGCCTTCATTAACGAACTCATCCAGTAAAGATAACAGGTTACTTTTCGGAATTTCTGACAATATTTCAAGATTCTCAAGCGAAAATTTGTTTAGACGTTTGCAAAGCTGTAATATTTTGTCTTTCACTTAAAATACTCCTTAGATTTTTTTCGTTAAGTTCTTTTAGTTCATTTGTTTTGGCGAGTTTTTCAATTTTATTAATTAGTTTTACCATCTGTCTTAACTGATTGTGTCTTGTTGCAAGATACTCCAAGCCGTCATTTGTAATTTGGATTTCAGATAGTTCCGATAGAATTTGCTTGATATCCTGTTTAGCATAAGGTTCAAACTTAAATGTCTTATAAATCCTATCTTTCAAATGAGGATATCTAGATAACTTCTTGTCAATATTTATCATCCCGACCAGTATCATTGGACACCCTGTCCTATCATGTAAATCTCGCAGAATTTCAATAACATTATTGGTCACCAGATAGTCGACTTCATCAATAATTAGCGGTTTGGGATTTTGTTTTAACTTCTGTTCGACAAGGTTAAACGTATCCTGAATATGCCAGAAAGCCTCTTCCCCTAACTCCTCTGCAATTTCTGATAATAGCCATCTGCTTGTCATTCCCTGATTTGCTCTCACATATATACAATCATTTTTAAATGTCCACCACTTAATTGTTTCCGATTTGCCAAGCCCGTATTCACCAAATACCAGAACTATTTTAGGAATATTCGCCGGAAGCTGCTTTACTTCTTCCATCAAGGCAACAAACTTTTTGACATTTTTGGTTCTTACAAATACTTTATTCATTTTTATGCTCCGTACAAATTGTTATATTCATCACTGTTTAAATACCTTTCAAGCCATTTCCGTTGTTCGGGATTAGTGCAGCCATATTTCATTAACCATTCATATTTTTCATAATCTGCATTAAAAACAGGTATATTCATCTGTTGTTCTCTAAAGTTCAATTTGCGTTTTAACGGTGTTTTAGGTTGTTCAAATTTTTCAATTTCAATAACTACTTCCGGCTCAATGTCTATGGCCTCCGCTTTTTCTTTCGGAAAATATTTTACAAACTCTTTTTTCACTCTATTAAACCTGCGTTGTTGTTTTTGTATTTGTTGCTTAAATTGTTCAATATCTTTTACTGTTCCTAAGTGATTTGCCATTGGGTGAACCTTCTCAACCTGCCTTGCAATACATAAAAATTCACCTTTCATTGAATATACAAGCACATTTGAAAGATCAAACAGACTGTATTTGATAAACACTTTTTCTCTTAAATCCAATAAATAATCACTCCTGTAATGCATTCCGAGGAAAGTTATTCCATGTTTGTTTATTGTTCGAGCTTCCGTTTTCATCATTAAATCATTCAAGATATTCTTATCAATCTTATTTTTTGAAATTTCATTTAACATTTCTTGAATAGTTTTTGAACGGTCATTCGGACAGGGCTTTGAATTGTGGAACTCAAGCCAGCAATCAATAAATTTTATTGTTTCTTGAACAGTTGGAATATAGTTTTTAGTTAGTTTTTTGTGCATATCTCTGTGGAGTTTCTCTCCACGTTTCAGCCACGCAGGTTTATCCTCAATACTTGTACCTATATAACTTGTCATCATTTTTTCAAACTCTTCTTGAAATTCAAGGAAGAATCTTTCAATAACTTTTGCTCTTGCATTATATGGTTTTGCAAACACTGATTTTATTCCGAGTTTTGCATAAATCCCATTAAAACCCGCTTCGTCAAAGTCCACATTCTGAAAGTATTTAGATTTAAATGCCTTTCCGTTATCCTGATACACAACTTTTGGTATTATTCCAAGATTTAAAATAGCGTTTCTTAAAGCACTTGCAATACATTGAGTATTCTCAGTCATCATAATTTCGTAACCCACAAGTGCAGTTGACTTCCAGTCTAAAAAGCCGACCAAAGTTGCTCTGGTCGGCTTGCCTGTAAATGGATTAATAATTTTAAAATTAAGAACATGTCCGTCAGCAATCAAAACATCTCCGACTTCAAGTTTTGAAATATCTCGTTCAATGTACGGTTCAATTTTATCGTGATATGCTTTTTCGCCTTCTCTAGATAAAATCCACTTTGAATAATTGTTTTTCTTAAAATTTTTGGCAAATCTTCTGAATGTCAGATTGCATGGAATATTTTCATATCCTCGTTTTTCAAGAATATGTTTTGTTAAATTTATAGCTTTCCCGATACTAAATTTATTCGGGTGTAATAAATATTTCAAAAATATCTGTTTCATTTCCTCATTCAAAATCGTATTATATTCACCCTGTTGATTAGTTTTACGTTTTTGTAAAAGCCCCTCTGTTCCATAATCTTCAAAAGCTTTAACCCAACGATGAAGTGTCCCTATCGAAATTGAACCTACAAACTTATATATCTGTGGCAGATACATTCCGCTGTTATATAAATCTAAAAATACAGAATCAGCTTCTTTTTTAGTTGGATATTTTTTACGAATATTATACAAGGCAGTTACTATATCCACTCTTGCAAGTGCTGTTAATCTTGCATTTTCTGATACAAAATTCATCTTGTTTTCAAACGGAACAATTGCTGTTGTTTTTAATTCTTCTTCATCTAATCTATCTTGTATATCCTGTTCTAATGAAGAATAAAGAATTTCATATGATTTTCCGCCTCTTACTTCAACTTCTCTTGCAATATATTTACCTTGGTTAATTGCAAGTCTTATCGAACGGGTACTTTTTAAGCCCTTTATTCTTGCTATTTCATTAATACCAATAAATTCATCCATACTCACAGATTAACTCTGAAGTCGGAAAAGTGTTCCTGTTTCCCTACTTTTGTAACATACCAACACAAATTACTCTTATTAAAATCAAATCGGACATTATTTACTTCAAAAATCCAATAATCGTTTTATCCGTGCAAGTTAGTGAAATTAGGACAAACAGCGATGACGATTCGTTTTTTAGATAAAAATTTTGGAATTTTGAGGACATTTGTGATACCCAAAAGAGACTTTTCGTCCGGTTTCAGAACGCATAAAACGATTACTTCCGACCTCTATAATTCAAACACAAAGCCAACCTTGCCGAATAATCCTTTTATTCGTTCAGACAAAATGTCCCGTTAAAATACAGCAGAAATATATGGATTCTTTTAAGAATTAATTAAAAAAAGAGGATTAGGAAAAATCCTATCCTCTTTTTATTTAGCAAGGGAGAGATTCGAACTCTCGACCTCACGGGTATGAGCCGATTTTTTTAATTCTTTGCAATTCTTTTAAGTTCTTTTAAACCCTTTATTTACAATAGTTTTAGTGGTATTAAGAAATCAAAAGAAATTACAAGAATTTGCAAATGAGTGGGGCAATAGTGGGGAAGAATTTTAATATGAATTTGCTAAAAATTCTACAGCCCTTTTTTTGTTTTCAGGTACAGAATGAGCATACCGCATGGTGGTTTGTATAATGTCATGTCCTAAAATTTCCTGAACTACTATTAAATCTACCCCCGATTCTACCATGCGGGTAGCTACGGTATGGCGTAAATCGTGGAATCTGAAATTTTTAATATTTGCCCTTTGCAATACCGTTGAAAAAGCCTTTTTTATATCTTTATAAGGTTTGTTTGTATCAGGATTTATAAATACATAACTATTATTTGACGTTGCCAATATTTCTTTTAACACGGATTCTAAACGCGTTGATATAGGTATTTTACGAGATTTGCCGGACTTTGTTTTTAATACTTCTATAAAACCTTCTTTAAAATCTATTTGCGACCATTTTAAGTTAAAAATTTCCGCCCGGCGCATACCTGTTTGTAAAGCGCAGGTTATTATATTTTTTAAATATCTATAGTTGCTTTTTCCTTCCTTTTCCAATTCTTCAATGGCATTGTATAAAGCCTTTTCTTCTTCCGGGGTTAAATATCTTATTTTAAAATTATCCTCTCTTAATTGACCTACTGACCGGCATGGATTGGATTCAATTAAGCCGTTATCAATACACAAATTAAACATTTTACTTAGCATTTCAACATGTCTATTGATTGTAGAATTTGCCCGCTTTTTTTCTATCTCAATTTCTTTGTAGATATACTTTTTTCTACATCCGTTTTTGCCATATTCCGGGTTGTCTATTTTGATTTTGGATATTGTTTTATAAGACTTTAAAAACTCTTTAAATTCTTCAATTTTTGAAGGGGTAATAGATTCTAATATGCAGTTTTCACCAAAATATTTTAAAACTTTATCTATATAGTAAATATCGCTTTTATAGCTCAATTTATTACCTTTTGAGTATTTTTCAAAAAGATTAATGCCTTCTTTTAATTTAATTGCTTTTTTCGCTTTTGCATAGTCCAAGTCACCGCGCATGATTTCGGCCATTATTATTTTTTCTGCTTGTAATGCGGTGCGCTCATCAACAGCCGTACTACACCGGCGCTCATATCTGACCCCGTCAATTTGAAATCTGCAATACCACCGGCCGCCCCGTTTACGTACTGACATTAATAACCAGCCCCCGGATTTCGTTTAATTTCCTGTATGGTTTTTATTGCGTCTAATGTTTCTTGTATATTTTGATTATAGATATTGTCCATTCTTTGATAGTTGTATAATTTATGGTCTATAATGCAATACGCAACCAAGGAAACAAAAGAAAAAATTTGAATCAAAATGTTGCAAATAATAAAATTTTGCTTATTCTTATCAGGGGTTTTGATTGTAGCCCATATTAAAGCGCCTACCCAGCCTAAAACACTAAAACCTAAAAAAATATTTAATAAAACTATTTGTAAAAAATACTTATGTTTTGTCGCAATTGCAACAATGGAAGGTATAAAATATACAATCAAAGTTAAAAACACCAACCAAACCCCGCCCGGATGTTGGTAGATATGGTCTAATGATGTTGTAAAATCCGGTATGAAATAATAAATAGTAAATATTAAAAAAGTTTGAATAATTAATAATATAAAGAGCCATATTAAAGATTTAATATTATTTTCCATAATTGCCGCCTTTTAGTTTTCTTCCCGCCAAATACCAACAATACGCCCTATTATTTGAAAATCGGCGGCGTCTTGCTTTTCAATATGCCTTACTGGATATTCTTTATTGTCTGATTTAACTATAATTTGGTCTATATTTAAAACTAATCTTTTAATAAAAATATTATCCCCGAATCTGAATATATAAACGCGATTGTCGCGGATTTGTTCACCATTCCAATGCTCAATTACTAATTTATCCCTATCATATATGTATGGGGTCATGCTATCCCCTACGGCGTTTATAATTGAATATTTTTTAAAACTTGAAAACGATTGAAAACAGCGCCGGGGTACATGTAATATTTCTTTTTGTTCTGAAAAAACAAAAGAACCACCGCCGCAAGAACCGAAAACATCCGGGTAATAATCTAATGCTATAGTATCTTCCGGCATGTCATTTTCATTCAAAATTTTATACGCGGTTTGATATTCTTCAGGCACTTTTTTTAAATCTGAAAATGAAATATTGAAAAATTTTTCCAATTTTTCTATGTCTGATTCCGTAAGTTCTACATCTTTATCACGTTTATAGTTTATATTTGAACGTGATACACCAAGTGCGGCCGCAATATCTACCGGTCTGACCGGTACTTTTGATAAGTTTTGTAAAGTCTTGAAAACCTTGTTAAATTTCATAGTCTAACCTTTTTTACTTTTGTTTTAAAACAAAAGTTCAAATATTAAATAAAAACACTTGACATTTGTTTTAATTTTTTGTACGATTGTTCCATAATTAAATTATTAAATACTTAAATTCTTTAATAAATATATTAATGCAAGCGCATGTGAAAATCAATACTTGCGGTATATTGCATTGCTAAAATTCTTAAAGAAATTTAACAAATGTTTTAGAACAAACGAGAGAAAGGGCTAAGAATGGCAATTGAAGATTTAAAAATTACATTATCTGTAACCGTTCCGCAAGAATTAGCAAAAGATATAGAAGATTTGCGAGGTAATACCCCAAGGTCTGAATATTTGCGCGTAATTATTGCCGAATCAGTAAGAAAACAAAAAGCCGCCGTTACGGCAGTATAGGCGGTAGTTATGGAGTTATTAACTATTGAAGAAGTAATGGCAATGTTTCATTTAAAAAAGCGTAAAACCATAGACAATTGGTTGTATGCCGGAACATTACCGAGAAGTTTAACCGTAAAAATAGGGCGCAACGTGTTTTTTGTAAAAGACAAATTGGATAATTTCATAAAATCCACCTACGAAAAACAACAAGCCGGCGTCTAGGTAAAAATCAGGAGTTCACACAATGAGAAAGAGAAATTTTTTAAACACTGTTTGCCCGTTTAGTGTTTTGGAAAAGAGAGTAACATGGGGCGAATTTATCAAATTACAGATACAAGCAATTATAGGGGTTATTTTCTTCTTTGCTTATTATTTTGTAGCAGTTATTTTAGCTGACATTATCGAGGTGGCCGGCTAATGAGTGTTGAGGTTAAAACAAAAAACGGCTATGTAAAAATTGCTAATAATTTGTTTGATAACATCATTTTTAGAGATTTCAACAACCGCGAAAGAGCCGTAATATTTTTGGTTATCCGTTTGTCATACGGATTTAACCATAAAGCGGCCATAATTAAACCTAAAGCCCGTTTTGGTTTGATTGGAATGCACAGGCAACACATAGACAGAGCTTTAGATAGTTTGATTGCCAAAAATGTTATTATCGACCGCGGTAATGATGAATTTATGCTAAATAAGCATTTTGATACATGGAAAGTTAAATTAAATAAGCATTTTGATGAGGATAATTTTAACGAATTAAAGGGCTTACAGTTTAGGGGAAATGTAACCGCCACGGTTACAAATAGTAACCAAGAATGTGACATAAATAATTTTGAAGATGTAACCCCCGTGGTTACAAACTGTAACCAAGAATGTAACACAGATTGTAACAATGACGGTTACAAAATGCAAACCACCATGGTTACAAATAGTAACCAAGCAGAAAATAACGAAGTAACCACTACGGTTACAAATTTTGAAAATTGTAACCACCACGGTTACAACGAAGTAACCACCACGGTTACAAAAAATGAAATTTTGTCACCACCACGGTTACAAGGACAACCCGAAAATGCAAACAGCGATAGCGATACAAGCACACCTAAAGACATTATTAAAGACAATATAAAGACATGTATTAAAGACATTTCTCTTATAGGGGAAGAAAAAAAAGAAGGTACAAAAAATTTTGACCCGTATTTTAATAATCCGATAGTAGAAAAATTTAAAAAAGAATATGAAAAAAATTTTGATAAAAAAAGATGTTATTTAGATAATTTCAAAATTAACAAATTAATTGAAATTTCCGTAGATAATCCCGACTTTGTCGAAAAATTGCCGGAAATTATAAAAAAGTTTTCAAAATTAAAATTTACCAATGCGCCCGCAACATTAAAATGGTTGATTAACGAAGGGGGCTGGGCAGGCATTTTAAACGGTGAATATGATTCATTTGTAAAAAACGAAGATTCCCAAAATGACGGTTTTGATTTGGGTATACCCGTATGGAGTGAAGATTAATGCAGAAAATTAATGAAATCCTTAACAGTGATATTGAAAAATTAGACAAATGTAAATATTGCGGCAAGGAATACAAAAAAATTGAATATAAACTTTTTGAAGGCAAGCCGGAAGAAAAAATATTAAGAGTTCAGGCGCCGGCATGTAATTGTTTGAAATTACGGGAAGAAAGAGAAAAAGCAAGTATTGAAGCTAAAGAGAAAAAAGAAAAGTTAGACAAACTTTTTGAAAACTCTTTAATAACACCTTATTTCAAAAAGAAAACTTTTGAAAATCTGCAAACCAAGGCTGAAGAATACGGCAACGAAAAAGAACTTAAAAAACTTTTGCAATATGCACAAAATTTTAAAAAAGGTGAAATGCCCGGCATATTTTTAACGGGCAAGCCCGGCACGGGTAAAACATCAATGCTTGCGGCGGTGTGTAATGAATTAATAAAACGCGGTTTTAATGTTCTGTTTGTTACCTTTTCGGCTTTAATGGAAAGATTTTTAAAATACAGCGCAGAGCATAACGGCGATATATACCCGCTTCTTATGTGGTTAGTAAAGTTTGATTTTGTAGTGATTGACGACATAGGGCGCGAAAACTATACCGACCGCCGTAAAGAAATTGCATACAGAATAATTGATACACTCTTAAACTACGAAGTACCGGCAGGTTTTACGGCTAATCCTGAAATGCTGGAACGTTTAAGAAAAATTGAGGATTGGGGCGCGGTTTTAGACCGTCTTAAAGACATTTGCGGCCTTGCGATTAATTTTAAAGGCGAATCATTAAGGGGGCGCAAGTGGTAATAAATATCAAAACATACCGAGAAAATAAGGAAATAATAGGGAATTTGAAAAAAATTAACCAATATTTTATAGACCAATTCCCGGAAAAATCGGCGGGCTGGGTTGGTATAACATCTTTGTTTTATTCCCAGTGTGCAATAGGTGAATATTTAAAAGAAGAATCAAAGGTAGATAAAAGGTTTATACCGGCTTTAAAAGCTATTTTAAGGAGTTATTTAAACGAAATTAGCGGCTATGAAGACCGCGGAAAGGATAAAGAATAAATGGCAGACATCAACACAGTAACATTAAGCGGCCGGCTGGGCGACGCCCCGCAAATGAAATACTTTGAATCGGGTAATAAGACGGTAACTATTTCTATAGGCGTCAATAAATGGAGTAAAAAACATGAAAAAGAAGTAGTTACATGGCATACCGCCCGTGCTTGGGGTAGTAAAGCGGAATTTATAGGCGAAGTAGCAAAAAAAGGGGCTTTAGTCTTTATAGAAGGCACTTTAGAAAAAGACGTGTTTAAAGACGAATCCGGCCGGGATATAGCCAAAACTTATATTTTGATAAATGAAATAAAAATTTCAAACAAAAAAGAGGATTAAAACAAATTCCAAATTTTGGAAGATAGGGCGGAAAATGAACATTAAGGCATTTTTAGAGGGTAAAGAATTAAACAAAATACTTGAAAAGGATTTAAGCAAAAGAGAATTAGAAACGCTTAAAAATATTGCATTAGGCTTTGATATTTCAGAAATTGCAAAAAATCTAAAAATATCAAGAAATACCGTAAAAGTTTATTTAAACAACCTGTCTTATAAAATCACAATCCCGACTACTAAAACCAATTTTAGAGTAGCAATGTGCATATTTTACAACCACTTTAAGGAAGTTTTAGAAAATGGAAGAAATTAGAATAATAAACGGAAAAGAATATAAATTTGAAGTTACCGAAAACGAAATTTTAGCGCGTGAAATCCGCAAACTTGATTTTGACGGCTATAAAATAACCGCGGTTACTGATTGTTATTCTACGGAATTTTATAAAGTTTTTGGAAATGAAAAAAAATTAATCGGAAAACTTATATACAACCCGGCTAATTATAAATTTTCATTGTGGAAATTTTTAAAATCCAAAACCCATATAATGCTAAAAACTAATGAAGTAGGGGTAAACGGCGCTATTTTTTCTAAATTGCGTGTTGGTGATTATCTGTATTTCAAGATTGATAAAAAGATTTATAAAATCCGCGTCGGTAAGGCTATACAAGTAGGAAACTATAAAAATTTTGAAGGTACGGCGCATAATTCCGAACTGCAATTTTTTATACCATTGTCGGAATTGACCGAGATTGAGAGTAGGCAGACCAAAAGAAGTAAAAGGCGGCCGGCATGATAAAAGTAGATATTAACAGATTCAAAAACAAAATATTTACCGCGCCTGCTCAACTCTTTTTAAGGTATTTAAAAGATAATTGTGTAGATTTGGCACTAATTGACCCGGCGTATGGTATAGATTATTGCGGCCAATTAAAAAAGAAGTTAGGCGGCCAAAAATTAAGCATAACTAAATATCATTGGAATGATTACGGCGCGCAAGACCAAACATGGGATAGAGAACGCACAAGCCCGGATTTGATTAAAGAAGTCATAAGAGTATCAAAGAATCAAATTATATGGGGCGGCAACTACTTTAGCGATATATTGAAGCCTACGCAATGTTTATTGATTTGGAATAAAAAACAACGCGGCTTTAGCCTTGCAGACGGTGAAGTAGCGTGGACTTCCTACGATAAAGCATTAAGGATTTTTGACTATTCAAGAAGTGAATACAAAGCAGACGAGCCGAATAAAATACATCCGACCCAAAAGCCGGTTAAACTTTTTGAATGGTGTTTAGATAAAGCAAAATTAAAACCCGGTGCAATAGTTTTAGATTGTTTTTGCGGAAGCGGTACAACCGCCGTAGCTTGTTATAACAAAGGATTTAATTATATTTGCTTAGACCAAGACCCGGTAATGATTGATAAAGCCCGTAACAGGCTTTGGAATGTTCAAAAGCAAGTAAGATTGATAACGCCGGAAGAATTAGCAGTACAACAAAGTTTTATAGGGGGTTTTAATGGATAAATTCAAACCTAAAGCGATTATTTGCGATATAGACGGTTGTGTTTTAGATACAAGCGCAATTTATAAGGAAATTGAGCGCTTAAATTTGGAAGGTCAAAGAAAATGGATGTTTTTTGAAACCTTTGCAAATGACAGTAAAATGTCGGTATTTAATCAAACATTGGGTAATTGGCTTGTTAGTCAATATATAAAGGGAATCAATATTATTTTCTTAACAGCCCGTAGCGAAAAGATACGCTATAACACCCGGACAAGGTTAAATAAAGAGTTTAAAAATGTATTGGATTACTGCTTATTAATGCGCGCTAAAGATGATTTAGACCCGGCGCATATTGTGAAAGAAAAGCATTTAAAAACAATACTTGAGCGTTACGAAGTAATTTTAGCTATTGATGATGAGCAACCGAATTTAGATATGTTTAATCGATATGGCTTGTTGGTAAAAAAGGTATAAAGAAAGGCAGGTGTACATGGGATTAAATTTAGTTCCTAAAAACATTTCAGAACAGCAAAAAGAAGCGTATTTGTTAATGGCAATAATGTGCGAATACGAACAGCAAGACAAAATAACCGACGCGGTTAATATTCCCTATTTTATCAGGGCACGCCAAAAAGTAGACCGAATTATAAAAAACGGGGAATTAGACGAAAAATTTAAAGAATACAAAGAAAGGGAAAAGAAACATGGCTAAAAATTCAACCAAAAAAGCAAAATTTAAACCGATAGAATTTGAAATTCAAAAAAGCAGATTTATTAAAGCAATAAAAAATGCTTTAAATTGCACTTTAAGTTATTTATATGCCGGCAATACGAATTGTTTAACAGGAATTAATTTTAAAATTAGCGGTGAAAAGTTAATATTAGCTTCAACTGACGGTAACACATTAATAAAGCAAGAATTAACAGTAGACAAAGTAATAACCCCCGGTGATTATCAATTAACATTAAGCGGTCGATATCTATATAAAGCTAATTTTAAAAAATCCTATGAATTTGGAAGAAAAAGCAGTATGAATTATATGGATAAATTAAAAATTAGTGTTGATAAAGACTTTGCAATTATTGAGGATATGCAGAACGGTATAAAATATACTATTCCAAAGATAGATGAAAGCAATATTAAATATCCTGACTACGAAAAATATATACCTGATGTAGACAAAAACGAAAGATATACAAAAATTGGATTTAATACATATTTTCTATCAAGATTTGCAGAAATTTCCAACCCGAGGACGGGAATAGGCGTTTTAAGGGTGGATAAGAAAAGCCCATTTAGCGGGATTGTTATAACTTCTGATAATGATTCAGATGAAATAAAAACTACTGCCTTGTTAATGCCGGTTGTATTAAGGGAGTAGCCGGCATGGTTTGGTGGTGTTTAATATTTACCGTTGTTTTAGGTGTAGTTTTATTCAGTGATTAAAAAAGAGGATTAGAAAAGATGATAAACGCAAAAGAAGCAAGAGAAAAAGCCGCAGAAAATAAAGTAAGTAATACTGTAAAAGATGTTGAAAGCAGTATTAAAAAGGCTATCAGCAAGGGGAAAACAGAAATAACTTTTTTGTGTGCGCATGATTTGGTAGCGAATATAACAGAATTGTTGACCGAATCAGGCTATACAGTTACCCCGGTGCAAGGCGGCGTAAAGATTTATTGGGGGTAGTGATGAATCAGACACTATCGGAATACATTAAAAAATGCGACATTGATACACTCTATAGTCTTTTTGAAAAGGTTATAGAGGAAATCAACCGCAGGAAGGAAAAAGAACAGGCATGAATATACTAAAAAATTTAATCAATAAATTTAACAACCCCGGTCTAAATGTTCTTTCTTTGTTTGACGGAATAGCATGCGGATATGAAGCCTTTGACAAGGCAAAAATTAAAATTGAAAACTACTGGGCGTTTGAAATTGATAAATATGCAATAAAAATTGCTACTAAAAATCACCCGGACATCAAAGAAATGGGAAGCGTTATTAATGCAGATTTTCGGCAATTTGAAGGTAAGATAGATATTTTAATCGGCGGCAGTCCTTGTCAAAATTTAAGTATTGCAGGTGATAGAACCGGGCTAAAAGGCGAAAAAAGTAAGTTATTTTATGAATATGTAAGGGCGCTTAAAGAAGTAAAACCAAAATATTTTTTATTTGAAAATGTTGCAAGTATGACAACCGAAAATAAAAACAAAATAAGCGAAATATTGGGGGTTGAACCTATTTTGATTAATTCCGCTTTACTGTCGGCGCAAAATAGAAAAAGATTATACTGGACAAATATTAAAAATATAAAAATCCCGGAAGACAAAGGAATATTATTAAAAGATATTGTTTTAGAACATACGGAAGTTGACCGCGATAAGTCATATTGTATAGATTCCCAATACTCTAAAGGTACAGCGGCAGACTATTTTAAAAGAAGAAGACGCCAGCATGTGTACGACATAATCAAAAGTTATATTGTACCTTTTGATAAAACCTTGCAAATATTAGATAACGAATATCAAAGGGGTAAAATAGGATATTTCGGCGTTGATTCTCAAAGCCGCAGGGTTTATTCAATCCATGGTAAAGCTGTTACATTATGCGGCGACGCCGGCGGCGGTGCGGCTAAAATGGGGCAATATCTGTTTGGGTGTCTAACCCCGGATAGAATTAAAAAAAGGCAAGACAGACAAAGATTTAATCAGGGTGTTAAATCATATACATTAACCGCGCAAGACCGGCATGGAATACTAACAGAAGGTTATATAAGGAAATTAACCCCGATAGAATGCGAGCGCTTACAAACATTGCCCGATAATTATACAGAGGGAATAAGCGACGCCCAAAGATATAAATGTATCGGTAATGGCTGGACAGTAGATGTAATAGCGCACATTTTGAAAGGAATCAAAGAGGATAATAAACAATGACTTGGAAAAAATGTTACAAATGCAAATGGCATACAGACAAATGTAAAAATCGGGAATCAAAAAATTTTAATAAATTCCCTGATGAGGTTGTAAAATGCAATCGACCGATTAAATTTACCGATAAACTGCCCGAAGGGATAACAAAACAGGTACATAAAACCCGCAAAGCCCGTAAGTGTTATTTTTGCGGGGCGTATATCCCCGCCGGTAGCAGTTGTTTAGTGACAGTTGATTTTGTAGAACACAACGTAAAATATAGTTGTGATGATTGTTATCACGGAATTATAGCATTATATGGAGATTAGAAAAATGGGAAAATTAAAGGCATATATAGTAAACGATAAATGGAATGACGCCGGTAGTATTGTTGTATGGGCTGAAACTCCCGGCAAAGCAAAAAGTACTGCCCTATATAATGATGTTTTTGACGGTTACGAATATACCGAATTAAGAACCGAGCGTGTAAAAGACTTTGATAAATACGCAGACACGAAAAAAGTACCGATTCAAGAATTATTAAATATGTCTTGGTGGTTTTCTTGTAGAAAATGTGGGGAAGAATATTTAGACTATGACAAAATCGCAGATGATGAAGCCTTTATAGATGATGTTGATTACTCCAATAATGATTTTGTTAAAGGTAGTGTCATTTGTGCAGAATGCAAGAAAAAATTAGAGGAGTGCCGGCATGTGGGTAAATGAAGACAAGTTACTAATAATAAATCAGTATGACCGCGCTTGTATGCATTTAGTTTGTAGAGAAATGCCAAACGGGCATATACTATATGCTTGTAAAAAATTACGCAGAAAATACCCGGAATTAAAAAAGGGTACAGGCGCGGCAACATTAAAAGATTATGGGTTTACTTATAATTTATTCAAAAAGAAATATATTTTGACAAATGAAAGTAAAGTAATATACCCGGACGGCACACCCCGCAGGTGGCAAGGTAAAACAGAATTTACCTATGAAGACATTGTAAATTCAAATTTAAAAAGTGATTAAGAACGGTAGACGATAGAAAAAGGAAAAGAGGACGATAACATGGCAAAAATGACAGTATTTTATTGCGATAAATGCAATGAGCAATTAGACCCAGCGGAAGTAAGAGAAGTAGAGTTAAACACACCAAGCGAATACATTAGTCGCGATTTATGCGCAAAATGTAAAGCGAAATACGATAGAAAATTACTAGAGTTGGGTGAGTGGCTAAAAAAGGAAGAATTTTAAGAGGATAACAGGCATGCAAATAAACATAAACCGAGAAAACTCCGTACATTTTGTAGTTAAAAAAGAATGGTTTGAAAAAATAAAAAGCGGCGAAAAGACGCATGAATATCGTTTATATAAACCGTTTTGGACTAAGCGGCTGACATATTGCAATACGCTAAAATTTCTTCCGCTTCCAAAGAAATATGCCAAATTTTCTTTAGGTATGAGTAAAGAGCCGGCAAAAAACATGATATTTGAGATAAAAAATATAAGTTTGGTAAGGGCAAAAGAAACCGACTTAGTTAAAATAAACCCGGAGTTAGAAAAAACGGCAGAATTGGCGATAGATATAGAGTTAGGAAAAAGGTTAAATAGGTGAAAATATGAAAAGATATATTGCAAGTGTAAGTTTTGGCAAAGATTCTTTAGCAATGTTATTGAAAATGATTGAAAATAGTATGCCGTTAGATGAGGTAGTATATTTTGATACAGGCATGGAATTTAAAGCAATATACGACATAAAAAACCAAGTTAAAACTATGTTGTGTAATTTAGGAATTAAATATACTGAGCTGTACCCTAAAAGGTCATTTAAAGAAAATATGTTACATAAAACAGTACGACATAGGGACGGCAGAATAACCCATAACGGATATTCATGGTGTGGCGGGCGTTGCCGTTGGGGAACAATGGAAAAAGTAAGAACCATAGAAAAATATTGTAAAGATGCAATACAATATGTCGGAATAGCATACGACGAACCAAAGCGGATTAAAAATAACCCTAATAAGTCTTACCCGTTGTATGATTGGCAAATGACTGAAAAAGAATGTTTAGAATATTGCTATAATAAGGGTTATTTTTGGGTAGAATCGGGCGTACGTTTATATGATGTATTAGACCGCGTATCATGTTGGTGTTGTGCAAATAAAAATTTAAAAGAATTAGCGAATTATAAAAAATATTTACCTAAATATTGGGATAGGTTAAAAAGATTACAAGATGAAACAACAAGACCATTTAAGGGTAAATTAACCATATACGATATTGAAAAGAAAATAGAGGAAAAGCAGGCATGAAAAAAGATATAAGATTAGAAAAACCCGAATATTGTAAAAAATGCAAGCAATGTAGAAAAGCAACAACAGCTTATAAAAATTTAAAAGTCGTAAAAAATACAGGTTGGACAAAAGATATTTATTGCGAAAAACTTAAAAAAATAGTTTATGGAATATAAGAAAGGATAATCATGGTTAATTCAAAATTGCATTTGATTTGCGGTAATTGCGGTTGTAATAATATGTGGGAATATAAAATAGACATGGGTGGTAAGGATATTGCCGGAAGTTTATTCCCGGAAGTTTTTATAAATTGCAAAAATTGCGGTACAACGCATACACTTGATGAAGTCGGGGCAATTGATAAGGATATACAGGCATGACAATAGTGAAAAGGTTAAAATACAATTGGGTAGAATTAACCCGGCGTGATAAAACCGACATAATGACGGTGGCTGTTATGCGTAATATTTTAATCCGCGGCAATAATCACCAAGTTGGATTACGTGAAGTCAATGTAAACATTGGTAAAAATAAAAGCAACTTACGTATAGATGTTTTACAAATAGATAGAAATAAAAACGAATTAGACGGCTACGAAGTAAAATCTTGTATTCAAGATTTTAGAACTGATAAAAAATGGCAAAATTATTTAGAATTAGTGAATAGATTGTATTTTGTTTTTGATTCTGAAACATATAATAAATATGAAGCTGAAATATTAGAAAAAATAAATAATAAAGCAGGTGTATATGTGTATAGCACTACATGCGGTTGGTTGACGCTTAAACAAGGTTGCAAATATACAGAATTGCCGCCAAAAAATGAAGAATTTTATAGAATAATTTTGTTTAATTATTTATTTAGAAAAGCAATAAAAGAAGTAAATAGGGGGTAATATGGGTTTTAAATGTCCGACATGTAAAAAAGATTTTGGAATAGATAAAAACGCTTTTTTAAAGCATATAGAAAATTGCGGAAACGGCGAAGCAAAATGTATATTAGGAATGTATACAGCCAAAGATGAAATAGAAGCGGTAGTAAATATAAAAATATATGCTAAAAAATTAAAAGAAAGATATAGGGGGTAAATTTGGGTAGTTGTGATTTTAATGCGGATTTTAAAAAATATCCGCTTTTCTTTTTTGATTTGTTTAGTCGGACACTAAAGCCGATTCCGGCCGACGAATTGACAAGCGTAAATAATTATGACCATGGGCAATATCATGCACATCATTTTATTGAAAAGCAAATACGCAAAAATAACCCGGAATTTTACGCAAAAATAGAGTATTTACAAAAAATTATTATCGTACCGGCGCAAATGAATTACGACGCGTCAAGCGGAATGAGTGAAGAAAATTTTTTAAAAAATTGGGGTATTGAAAAATACAAAATAATCTTTTTAAAACAGGCATGGCATGCGGGTTTATACCCTTAAACTAATTCAATTGAAGTAAATTAGATGACATATTGTTTTATTTTTAATCCCACGTTAATATGGATTAGATTTAAATTTTAGTTGTCCTTGATTCCTTAGTGAAGGTATTAGCAATGCGCAATGTAAATATTCAGGGTGTCGCTAGAATAATAAGGGAGTACCACGCTTTGTTATATTGTTGTAACGGCTATTTTTCGGCTGAAAGAAATTTAAGACTATATGATAACACAACGCATAAAAACCGTGTTTTAGAGATTGGGCAGTGTCCGAAGTGCAAGGCGCTTAAAGTTCAAATAAAACAGTATCGAATATCAGACGGTAAGTATTGCGAGCGCAAGCCAAAAAAATCTAAAGATGTTGCAAAATTCATAAGAAAATTTGAAAAAGAAGCATATTACGAAATACCAGACCTAAGAGTTAAAAATGGGTCTTTATCTAATATGGGCTGGCGGTATGCGGACGCTTCCAAAAGTTTATGGGTGAAAGATTTTAATAATGTCCGGCAATTTAAGCTAAGTAAAGAATATAAGGTAATCGGCTAATGGATTTTACATGCTCAAATAAAGAGTATTTAAAAAACATTTGCGGGGATTTGTTAAGGCGCTACAAAGAAGGTGCAATATACAAAATATCTTATGAAGAAATCAAGCAGGAAAAGACATTAAAACAATTAGGCTTTATATTTGGCGGATTGATAAAAGCGCTTATACGATTCTTTGAGAATTTGGGGTACAGTTACGAGCCGTACATGATTAAGGATTGGTTATATTCCGAATGCGGATTAACGGAATATATAACACTACCAAACGGCAAGCAGGTAACATATTTAAAAACATTATCTTCTATGACTAAAGCCGAAGCCGCTAAGTTTATAGAAGATATTATTTTTTTTATTGACACATCCGCAATATTTGAAGATTTTATTTTACCGCCGGAATTGCGTTATAGTTGGACGCATAACATTGATAAAGATAAATTGGCTTTTATGAAAGCGGCCGAAATAAATAACTTTGATTCAGGTTATTTATTACATCAAAGCAAACTTACTTGTATTAAGTGCGGGGCGCGCGGCGGTATGGTGTACCACTTGAAAAAGTTATACACTAAAGACTATTTAACATTACCGCTATGCGCAAAGTGTTATGATGATGTAAACACGCGCGGCGAATCTTATTTACAATCGGATATTAAAGCCGTTTTGAATGGTTTAAGTTTAGAAGACTTTTGTTTACTTGCTTACCATTATTACAGGAAATCTTTTTCATATAGTGGAACTCCTTAAAACACTGAACAAAGCCCCCGCATGGGGGCTATTCTAATTAAATGAGGTAAAGAAAAGCAAAAACATAATAAAAAAATAGGCTAAAACCCTTATAAACATTGAATATCAAGGGGTAAAAGGTACTTCCCGACACCCCCTGTTCTTGCGGGTGAGGAAACTCGCGAAGGTTTTTTAGGTACAGTTAAAAATTAACATTTCGCTTTTCGTTTTAGTTTGTAAATATTGTTAAATTTAGGGTTTTGGCTAATTATGGGTTAAATATATCGTTTCGCTTTTCGTTTGAAAGTGTTAAAAATAAAGGCTCATGGGGTTTCGCTTGTGGCAATAAATGAAATTACATCAAAATTAGATTTATTAGCCGAAATACTAGGAATAACCCCCCGAAGAATACAACAACTTGTAGAAGATGAGGTTATACCAAGACCCGAAAAGCCCGGACAATATGACATACCGGCTTGCGTACAAGCATATTACTATAAAGAATTTTGCGGAGATGAAGACGGCGAACTAGACGGCAAATACGAGAGGGCAAGAAAAGCTAAAGCCGAAGCCGACCGCATAGAATTTGATTTAGGGATTAAAAGGGGTCAATATGTTTCGGTTGAATTGGTTAAGCATGAACTTGAAAAAATAATAATGAATTGCAGGGGTAAACTATTAGCAATGCCGCGGAAATTAGCGCCAACATTGGCAACAACGGAAACCCCTAACGAAGCCGAAGTAATATTAACCGACGGAGTGGAAGAAATATTAAACGAATTGGTTACACCGGGTTTTGATGAATCAGATACAGGAATTACAGAAAATACGGGGGATAATTAGACAGGCTTTTAATTGTTGGAAATGTCCGCCAAAATTAACTATATCCGAATGGGCAGACTTATACAGATATTTAAGCCCGGAGGCTTCAGCCGAACCCGGAAAATATAAGACATCAAGGGCGGAATATCAACGTGGAATTATGGACGCTTTTAGCGACCCGCAAGTAACAAAAATCGTTGTTATGTCTTCCGCGCAAGTTGGAAAAACCGAGATTTTAAATAATATTGTGGGTTATTATATCGACCAAGACCCAAGCACAATATTAAATCTTCAACCGACCTTGGAAATGGCGCAAACTTGGAGTAAAGACAGACTAGCGCCAATGGTTAGAGATAATCCATGTTTAACCAAAAAGGTTAAAAGCTCAAAGTCTAAAGATTCAGACAATACAATTCTACATAAACTTTTCCCGGGCGGTCATATAACCATGGTTGGTGCAAATTCCCCGGCTGGTCTTGCGTCAAGACCTATTAGAATTGTGCTATGCGACGAGGTAGACCGCTACCCGGTAAGTGCCGGCGCAGAAGGCGACCCGGTAAACCTTGCCATTAAAAGAACTACAACATACTGGAATAAAAAAATCGGGCTATTTTCAACCCCGACTATAAAAGGCGTTAGCCGAATAGAAAAGGCTTTTGCAGAAAGTGACCAGCGCTATTATTATGTACCTTGCCCGTATTGCGGTGTTTATCAGCGTTTAAGGTGGGGGCATGTAAAATACAGTAAAGACAATATTAAAGAAGCATATTACGAATGCGAACATTGCGGCGGTCATTTGTCGGATTCTGACAGATATAGAGCAATTGCCCGCGGATATTGGGAAGCGCAAGAAGAATTTAAGGGCGTTGCAGGTTTTCATTTGAATGAATTGTACAGCCCATGGCGAAAATTAGCGGATATTGTACAAGATTTTTTAGACGCTAAAGACAAGCCGGACACTTTAAAAACTTGGGTTAATACTTCTTTGGGTGAAACTTGGGAAGAAGCCGGCGAAAGTGTAGACCCGGACAGCTTAGAATCAAGGACGGAAGATTATATAAAAATTCCTAAAAATGCCGTAGTATTAACGGCCGGAGTAGATACCCAAGACGACCGCTTAGAAGTTGAAATAACGGCATGGGGTAAGGGTGAAGAATCATGGCTAATTGATTATATTAGGTTATATGGCGACCCTGACCAGCCGGAAGTATGGGAACAATTAGACGACATTTTAGCGTCTGACTATCTGCATGAATCCGGCGCAAGATTAAGTATTAGCGCAACTTGCATAGATACCGGCGGTCATAAAACGCAAAGCGTTTACGAATATGGCCGAACCCGCTATACTCAAAAGGTTTATTTAATAAAGGGTGTCGGCGGTGAAGGTATACCGATTGTAGGCGCCCAAAGTAAAGTTAAATGCGGAAAATCTAAAAATAAAACCGTTAAATTGTTTCCCGTAGGGGTAGACCAAGCAAAAGGCACTATTTACGGGCGATTAAAAATATCGTCTTTCGGGTCTGGTTATATGCACTTCCCGCGAAAATGCGACAAGGCATATTTTGATAGCTTAACGGCTGAAAAATTAATAACCAAGTTTGTAAAAGGTTTTCCAAAAAGAACATGGGAAAAAATCCGCACAAGAAACGAAGCATTAGACTGTAGGGTTTATTCTTATGCGGCTTTAAAAATACTCAATCCAAATTTTGAGAGAATCGGGGAACGCTTGAAAGAAAACGCTATAAAAATCAAATTACAGGAACTTAAACAAAAACTTAGCAATAAAGAACCTGAAAAGCCGGACGAACCCGCAAAAGAAAATATGGCGCTTAAAATGCGTAAAAAACGCAAGATAAACAGCAAGCAAACTTATGCGCAAAGTTGGAGAGTTTAACATGACAGACGAAAATATAACACAAGACCCCCAAAAAACGCACGCTGAAAAGATGTTAGAAGCTATTGAAGCGGCGATAGAAGGGCGATTAACAGACGATTATAAAACATTAAAAATTAATAATCGGGAAATTACCAAATTTACTTTTGATGAATTGCTAAATTTACGGACATATTACCGTAGCGAATTGGCAAGAATCAAAGCAAGACGAAATAAGACTTTTAAAACGATTGGGTATAGATTTTAATGTTTAGTATATTTAACATATTTAAAAATAAGAAAAATAATCAAGCGCCGGCAAAGGGTCATTATGTTGTTATAAAACCTAAAGCGTATGAAGCCGCAAAGGTTAATAGACTTACATGGTCTTGGAATACCTATAAATATACCGCAGACCAAATAATATATAAATTCTTAAAAGTGCTTGTAGCGCGTTCTTGTAATGAATACATGAACGACCCCCATGCGGTTAAATTTTTATCCCTGCTTGAAAATAATGTTATAGGGGATAAGGGTATAAGTTTACAAGCGCAAGCGAAAGACCAAAACGGCGAATTAGACCAAAAAGCTAACGAAGCACATGAAAAAGCATGGAAAGAGTGGCAAAAAGCAAAATATTGCGATGTAAAGCAACAACAAAATTTTATAGGCTTGTGCAAACTTGCTATTAAAACTTGCGCCCGTGAAGGTGAATGTTTAATACGTATAGTAAAAGGCAGAAATGCAGGGGCTTGGGGTTTTGCCCTGCAATTGATAGACCCGCGCCGGCTTGATATTGATAAAAATGATGTATCTATACAGCCAAACGGGAATTTTATAAGGTTTGGAATAGAATTTAACAGTTATGGCAAGCCGTTAAAATACTATATCAAAAGATATGATGATGATTTATTAAATCAAACTTACGGCGAACCATACGACGTAATACCGGCAGATGAAATAATACATTTATTTTTGCCGCAGTTTATAGACCAAAAAAGGGGTATTCCTTGGTTTGCGCCCGTATTAATGCACATGAATATGTTGAATGGGTTTGAAGTTGCGGCAGTTGAACACGCCCGCGCCGGCGCTTGCCAAATGGGCTTTATTACAAACAGCGACCCGGAAGCATACGACGAAGACGAAAACAACGAGGATATAGACATAGAAGCAAGCCCCGCAAGTTTTCAACAATTACCGGCCGGGTATGATGTTAAAAAATTTGACCCGAATTATCCAAACGGTGAATTTGATGTTTTTAATAAAGCGATTTTAAGAGATATTGCGGCCGGGCTTTGTACTGGCTACGCAGAATTAACCGGCGATTTGACAAGCGTAAACTTTTCTTCATTGCGTCATGGCGTAATTGAAACCCGTGAAGTATGGAAGGGATTACAAGAATGGTTTAAATCACTTGTAACCGAAAGAGTGCATGAAGAATGGTTAAAATATTCCCTTTTAGCTTCAAAAATCAAATGCGGCAACGGTTATTTAAAACCTGAACGCATAGACAAATATAAAGAAGTTACATGGACTATGCGCCGTTGGATGTGGGTAGACCCGGTTAAAGATGTCAATAGCGCGACAATTTCCGTACAAAACGGCTTCCGTTCGCGTTCGGATGTAATAAGAGAACAAGGCCGCGACCCTGACGAGGTATGGGAAGAAATCCAAAAGGAAAACGACACACTAAGAGCCAAAGGCATATTAGTAAAAGATGAGGTAATAAATGATGTTGGCAATAATCCCGAAGAACAAACCGACAAATAGAATTTATGCAAGTATAGAAAAGCCCGAAGCAGATAACACTAAAAAGAATTTTTGGAAGTTCAAAAGTTTTCTAAACAAAGATAACAAAAAAGAAGCCGAAATACTTTTATACGGTGTTATAGGTGATGACGGCTACTGGGATGAGGTAACAAGCAAAGAATTTGCCGACCAATTAAAGGAAGTTGAAGACGCAACAACAATAGCGGTAAGAATAAACAGCCCCGGCGGTGATGTTTTCGCAGGTCAAGCCATATACAGCATGTTAAAGCGTTGCAAGGCGCAAATAATTGTATATATTGACGGTTTGGCGGCTTCCATTGCTTCATTGGTAGCTATGGCCGGCGATAAAGTCATAATGCCGAAAAATTCCATGATGATGATTCACAAACCATGGACTATATCCGCCGGTAATGCAAACGATATGCGGCAACAAGCCGACACTTTAGACAAAGTAGAGGAATCAATGCTAGCCGCTTATGTTGAAAAAACTGGGCTTGCGGAAGATGAAATAAAACAGCTACTGGCAGATGAAACATGGCTAACCGCTTCTATGGCATTAGATAAAGGGTTTTGCGACGAAATAGAAGAAAACGAAGTAAAAGCCCTGATTAATAATAATTGTCTTGAAATAAACGGGCAAAAATTTGACATAAAAAAATATAAAAACTTTAAGACGGATTGGTTTAAAAATGAGGATTTAGGCGCGAAAGGCGGGGAAGCCGAAGCGGACATAAAACCGGCCGGATTAAAAAAAGATGTTAGTACAAACGGTAAAATGAAAGGGAATAAAAAAATGGATTTAAAAAAGATGTGTGAAGCCTACGGGCTTGATTATGACGCATTAATTAATGCAGGAATGACAGACGCTCAAATTAGAGCTATGATTAGCGCAAAAATGCAGGAAGGCGACGGCGAAGGTGAAGACAATGAAGCCGCAATAAAAGCTAAAGCAGACGCGCAGATTAAAGCAGAAAAAGAAAGAGTAGCAACCATTATTAAGCTGGGCGAAGAATATAACGCAAAAGAAAAAGCGTTAGATTTTGTAAAAGACAATAAAACAGTAGACCAGTTTAAAGATGAATTGCTTAAAGGTCAATCAGGCGACCAAAAGCCGCTTAACTCTAATTTTGGCGTTGGTCTTACCCTTGATGAAGCCCGCAATTTCAGCTTTGTAAACCTTATTAATGCTTTGGCTAATCCTACAGACCGTTCCGCACAAGATTTAGCACAAAAAGAATTTGAGATGTGCGCAAAAGCAAAAGACAAATACGGCGCTAAAAACAAAGGTCTTGTAATTCCGGTTGAAGCATTAGTAGCCCCGGCACTTCCTAAAGCAAGTTTAGATACAACGGCCGGCGGTGCAACGATTGAAACAAAACTTTTAACAGGCTCATTTATTGACCTCTTGCGCAATAAATCTGTTATTATGCAGTTAGCAAGACAACTAACCGGCTTGGTTGGTAATATTGACATTCCGAAGCAGACAGCAGGCGCAAGCGCTTACTGGGTGGGTGAAGACACCGCGCCGACAGCAAGCAACGCAACATTTGGCACGCTTCAATTAAGAATGAAAACCGTAGCGGCAAACACTTACATTACAAGAACTATGCTAAAACAATCAAGCATGGATTTAGAAAATTTTGTAAGACAAGATATTGCACTTGCTTTAGCGCTTGCAATTGATAAAGCCGCATTCTACGGTACAGGTAGCAACAACCAGCCGGCAGGTATTAAAAACACTGACGGTATAAATGTTGTTAAATTTGCGGCCGCTCAGCCTACTTATGCAGAGTTGGTGCAAATGGAAACCGAAATAGGCGCAGACAACGCCGCGGTAGAAGATATGGCGTATGTGTTCAATGCTAAAACCAAAGGACATTGCAAAACTACGCTTAAATCAACCGGCGTAAGCGGCTATATTTGGGAATCTGATAACAAAGTAAACGGCTACAAAGCACTTGTTACAAACCAAATTGCCGACGGTGATGTATTCTTAGGCAATTTTGCCGATTTAATTTTGGGTATGTTTGGCGGTCTTGAATTGATTGTAGACCCATACACATATTCTAATAAAGGCGGTGTGCAAATTACAGCATTCCAAGATGTTGATTATGGCGCACGTCATGCGGCTTCTTTCTGCTTGGGTGCAAACACCGCAAGCACTAGCGGCTCATAATTTGTATGTTTTATGTAAAATGTACCGCCCTTTTACGGGCGGTGCATTTTTTAAAAGGTTTTTATGAATATAGTATATTGTTTTGATAAAAATTATTATAAATATGCGCTAAATTCTGCAAAAAGCGTAAAAAAATATAATAAAAATGCAAAATTTTATTTTTTCTGCATTTCAGAGTTGCCAAAAGAGGATTTAACAGAATTTGGGAATGTAGAAATAATAAAATATGATGAATCGGAATTATCGGAATTTACAAAAGATTTATGCGGATATAAACACGTTAGCAAAACTTGTTTTGTACGGTTTTTAATCCCGAAATACTTAAATTTTGCAGACAGGGCGCTGTATTTGGATTGTGATACAGTTTGCAAAGGCGATATTAGCGAATTATATAATGCAGATTTTGAAAATAATTATATTATAGGGTGTAGGGGGATAGATTACGCAAACAAACAGGCTGAAGAATTAGGGATAAAATACTATATAAATTCAGGGGTGATGTTATTTAATATCCCCAAGATGAATAATGAAGACTATTTAGACCAAATAAAGAAGAATTGGCGGGGGTGTTTGGGTCTACCCCGCGTATTTTCGGCGGATGAAACAATAATAAACTATGTTTTTCACAAAAAAATTAAGCTGATAAGTGAAAAATATAATTATTGCTATAACCGCCCATATACCGGCCGGGAAGTTGCAAAAGAAGATGTCAAAATTTGGCATGTGACAGGCGCAGACAAAGGCAATTTAAAATTATGTTAGATACAAAAGATACATTAATACTATTTGGGCGCAGTCCTTTTATTAACAAAATACGGGATAGAATACCCGAAATTATAAAAAAATATACTACAATGGGATGTAATTATTTTTGTGAATCCTTCCCGGATGTAGACTATGTTATTTTTTATGATGATATATGCCCGAAAGTTAAAAATAGTACGATTGTAACGCAATATGAGTATTTTAAATATAAAAAACACAAATGCGCTCAATTAATCCCGGATTATCCTAAAAAAGAATTGTACATGGTTGTAAAAAATGACTATATTTTTACAAGTGTACCTAATGCCTTATATTTTCATTTTCACACCCCGTCAATGGCTTTAAATTGGGCATGGCAAAAGGGTTTTAAAAATGTAGTTTTAGCCGGTATAGATTTAGTAAATCATACCCCGCATTTTGATTGTAAAACAGCCCCTGACCCTGATTATCCTAAATGGTTTGACAGCGATTTAGTAAAAGCGAAAAAACATATAAAAGAAGTTGCGGGGCGTTACTTGAATATATTTCAATTAAACCCCGATAGCGATATGGAAGTAGAAAAAATAACAATAGAAGAATTGTTAAATAATGACCTAATAAAAACGAAAGGGGAAAACATGGAAAAAGTAAAAATTAAATTAAAATCTGCTGTTATTTTAGCCGGTAAAGTTGCAAGCCCGGATGATGAGAAAAACGGCATTTATGAAGTAACAAAAACGGTTGCAAACGAACTTATAGCGCGCAATCGTGCAGAACTGGCAACAGATATTAAAGAAAAAAATACACCGCCGGCCGCCGGTAATGATGTTGTGTATGATATTGAAAAATTAAAAGAAATAGCCGGCAAATTAGAGATTAAATTTAATCCTAATATCGGCGGTAAAACTTTAAATCAAAAAATTGTAGATTTCTTGATAGAAAAAGATGAAAATTTAGCCGAACAAGAAGACGCAATAAAGGCTTTTGAATTGTTTGAATCTAATCAAGATAACAATCAGGATGAAGACGAAGCGTACAAAGAACTTGTTGAAATTGCGACTGAAGCAAATATAGATTTTCAAGAAAATATAGGCTATGAAGATTTAAAAGAACAAGTAACACTTAATTTAGAACAATATGCAAGCGAACTTAATTTAGAATTAGACGAAAATTGGGAAATTAAAGACGCTTGGGAAAAAATCAAAGAAAAAATACAAAATGATTAAACAAGATTTACATGTTTATACAAGGACTTTCGGCGAGGTTGTAAAATTTAACCTTGCCGACGGGTCTATATTGGATACCGGCGCAGACGGCAAGCCATTAAAGGGTATTTTTGATAATGCGTATTTTTTGCAGGAAATAGGCGACATGGATTTAGATAATACCCAGCCGCGCTTAACTTGTGTTGAAGCAGATATAGCAAAGGTAAAAAAAGAAGACAGCGCCGAAATTAACGGCGTTAAATATGATGTTACAAAAGACCCTCAACCCGACGGTACAGGCATGGCGGTTGTAATATTAAGTAAATACGGCAAACTTTAATATGTTAGAAGCAAGCATAAATGACATACAGCTAAAGCAGTTAAACCGCGATTTAGAATTAACCGGCCGGGAATTATTAAAAATTGCCACAAGGGCTTTTAAATCAAGTGCAAAGAATTTTACAAAAAATGCGATAAAAACTATTAAAAAAAATTATGGTATTGCAGATAAAAAATTAAGACAAAGAATACGGCAATACGTCATAGATGATTTAAAGATTAAAATATTTGCCGGATTTTATAGAACCGGCCTTACTAATTGGCAGGCACGGAAAACAAAACGCGGCGTCACATACGGCAGACCCCGCAGGCTAAGAAAAGGGGCTTTTATTGCCCGTATGCCGGAAGGCGGTAAAATTGCAGTTAAAAGAACCGGGCAATACCACACACCGAGCAAGGGGCGATATGCAAATAAAGTATATCAGAGAAACACCGCAAAACATAAAAAGGGTGAACCCTACAAAGTCGAAATATTAGAAAAACAGGTAACAGAAAACAACGAGATAGAAAATGTTGTAATGCCGATTCTGCAAAATGAAACGGAAAATTTTTACAAGATTTTTAAAAAAAGTTTTGAAAGTGAAGTTAATAAATATTTAAGAAATCAATTTAAAAAAGGTCTAAAATGATTGATAAAACAGTTTTAAACCCGATAACAGACGCCATAATAAGCGAATTTAAGAAAAAATACGGGGATGATTATTTAATCGGGGATTTTGAAGACGTTGAAGACGGTGTAGAGTTACCGGCTATTTTTATACAACTGATAAATTTAGAAGGTGTAAGTAATAGAATCCCGGATACATTTAGGGCTAATTGTACTTTTAGGGCGTATGTTTGCGAAAGTTTTAAAGGGCAGGCAAAACGCAGGGTAAGAGATACCGCCCTAGATGTTGCGGCCTTTGTAGACGGCAATTTTTGGGGTGATGTAAATACCTTTAGCAAAGGTATTTTTGAGTATGCCGAAGAAGACGGCTTTAACGAAAAAATAGACAGTGCCGAAATTTGGTATATTGAATGGCAACAAGAGATATATATAAAAAAGTAATACAAAATTAAATTATGAAAGGGAAAACGACATGGCAGGAAAAGAAACTATTACATTAGGTATCAGAGATTTAAAAATTTCACCGGTCTTAAAAGATGATTCAACTGGCGTAGAGTACGGCGCGCCCGTAGATGTACCCGGCGTTAAAGAAATGACGGTAACAATCATTAAAGACGAAAAAGAATTAACCGGCGACGGTGTTATTTTAGATACTTACGAAAAAAGAAAAGGTTACGAAGTATCTTTTAAAAATGCGCAGTTTAGCCATGCAATTATGGATATTATTAACGGTACTACAACAACATCAAGCGGAAGCAGCGGTAGTAAAGTATATACAACGGAAGATGACAGCGCATGCACACCGGGTTATTTTGCTTTAGAATTTGCGCCGGAAAAATCAGTAGGCGAAAAAGACTACCATAGAATTTTATATAAGGTGTCCGGGTCTTATGAAGAAGAATTTGCCGAAGAAGATTACATGGTATGTAGCTTTACCGGTAAAGGTGTTGCAAGAACTTATGATAAAAAGTTTGGTGCAAGAAAACTTTACGAAGCGGCTACAGAGATTTCACAAATTCCGGTTATCGTTGCTTCATAAATAATAAACACACATGAATGGGCGGTAATCCCGCCCATTATTTTAAGATACAAAAAGAAAAGGGGATAACATGCAAAATTTAACATCAAGCGGCTTTAGTGCCGAAATTTTAGGAAAAAAAAGGACTATAAAATTTGAGGTTAGGAATTTTATAGCATTAAAAAGGCGTTTTGGTATTGAAACATACGACTTAATAAATCGTGTTTTAAAAGGTGATGAAGAAGCTATCATAATAATGATTTGGTGCGGTACATTGGTATTTGCAGATAATTTCGACGTATCTAATCCGACAGAAATTAAAGAAGAAATCGAAATAGAAAAACTTTATAAAATGGATTTAGCAGAAATGCGAAAAATCGGCGAAAATGTAGTAAAAGGCTTGTTAGCTTCAATGCCCGAAGATACCACAAAAAAAAAGACGGTAAAGAACAAGATTTTAAGGAAAATAAAAACGATTCTGAATATAAAATAGACTGGTTTTTATTATTTTATACCTTTGTGTCTGTTTTGGGTTTTAGTGAGGAATTTTTTTATAAATCCGAGTATGTACGGATTTATAAAATTCTTGAAACTCGAAATAAATTTTACAGCAATACAGGTGCCGGCATGCATAAAGACAATGAAGCACAGGCGCTAAAACAACTGGATAGCTTTTTAGGCGTGTAATTAACGAATAGTCATTAATCAATTTGAAAGTAAATTAAAAAATGGCAAAAAATAAAGTAGATATATTATTAGGTTTAAATAATGCCGAATTAAGAACAAAGTTAAAAGAATCCCAAGGGTTATTACAGAGTTTTAAAACAAACTTAGGCGGTATTATAGGCGGCGCCGCCCTTGGTGTATCTATTAAAAATTTAGGTGACTATGCGCTAAATTCCGCAAAGGCTTTTGAGCAAGCCTCAATATCTTTCAGGGTATTGTTAGGAAATGAAGAAAGGGCGGCAAAACTTGTTAATGATATACAAGATTTAGCAAACGTAACCCCCATGACTTCTTCCGGTCTTCAAGAAAACGCAAAGTTATTATTGAACTTTAATGCGGTGACTGAAGATGAAATAATCCCGACATTGCGCATGTTGGGCGATATAACAGGCGGCGACCAAGTAAAAATGGATTCAATGACGCTTGCTTTTGCCCAGTGCGCTTCCGCGGGGCGCTTAATGGGTCAAGACCTTTTACAAATGGTTAATGCCGGCTTTAACCCGTTGCAGATAATTGCAGAAAAAACAGGAAAAAGTTTAGGCGATTTAAAAAATGAAATGTCCGAAGGTAAAATATCCGTGGACATGGTTAAACAGGCTTTTAAAGACGCTACAAGCGAGGGCGGCCGCTTCTATGGGATGATGGAAGCACAAAGTAAATCTAAAGCAGGTTTGGAAGCCACAAAAGCCGATTCTTTTGAAATATTAGGCAGAACCATAACAGAAAGGGCATTACCGGCACTAAAAGAATTTGACCAAGCACAAATAGACGCGGCCAACAGTGCTACAGAATATGTAAAAACCTTATATGACTGGGCAGATGTAAACAATCAAACATTAAATGCGATAAAAAATACATCAATTGCGCTTGTATCGGCGGTAACAGCATTTACGGCGACCAAAAAGGGGGCTGAACTAGCCGCCGCCGCTATTGAATACTTTAGGTATCAACAGGCGTTAGCACGTACAGAAACAACCGCGCTCGCTTTGGCAATGCAAGGTAAACTTGTATTAGCTACAAGGGCTTTAATTGCTCAATTCAGGACTTTAACCGCTACAATGCTTGCTAACCCATGGACTTGGGTAGCTGTAGCCATTGCGGGGGTTACGGCCGCCGTGGTGAATTTAAAAAACGAATCCGAAAAAACCGCGGCCATAATTGAAGATTTAAACAATACGCAAGACCAGCAAGTAAGCACTTTAAACGACGCTATAAATACAATTAAAGAGTTGTCTGGGGCTGAAAATCTTAATTATGAAGAAAAGCAAAGACTAACAAAAGCAATTGATTTGCTTGTGGAACAATACCCGAAATATGCCGACCAATTGCGTGAAGAATTGGCATTAAAAGGGGAAATAAACAAAGCAACCGCCGAACAGATAGCAAATGAATTAACCTTACAAAAGGTTAAGGAACTTGAAAAACGGCGCGACAAAGTAGCAAAAGTAATTAATAACCGCGGCAACTATGCAACCTATGAAAGTTTTGACGGTACTACACACTTTGCCTATGAAGATGAAAAGACAAAGGAATATAACAAATTATCTAAAGAAATTTCTAACGCTTACGATTCAAGGCAAAGTATAATTAATACATTAACAGGTGTTAGCAGTAAAACCCCGGCAAGAACTCAAAGAAGCGCCGCAAGTTCTACATCAAAAGAGGATAAAAAGGCCGCAGAAAAAGCGCAAAAAGAAGCCTTAGCCCTCAAACTTGCACAATTAGACGCCGAAATACTTTTAGTAAAAAATAATGCGGATGAGGTTTATAAACTTGAATTACAAAAAATTCAAGCAAAACTAAATGCCGAAAAACAAGGAACTTCCGCATATCAAAATATACTAAACGAGCGGACACAATTAGAACAGCAACACCAAGAACAAGCAATACAGCTTGAAATAGAACGCTACAACCGCAAAGCGGAATTAGACCAATTAGATATAGAAAAGCAAAAATCATTACTGGAAGCCCAAAAAGAAGAAGGGTCTATATCTAATAGCGACTATTACGCACAATTACAAGCATTTGAAGACCAAAAATATAATATAACCTTAAATGGTTTAATAAAGCAAGAACAGCTATACCAAGACGACTTAGCGAAACTTGAACAGATAAACCAAGAAAAATTAGTATTAACGGCAAACTATGAAATAGCAAAACAAGAATTAGTAGCCGAATCACTGGACGCAGAAAACGAGCGCTGGCGAAATACTTTAGAACACTTGGGCGAATCCTTCCAAGATTCATTAAGCGAGTTTTTTCAAGGTAATCAGTCATTAAAAGATAGCTTTATAAGTATTTTTGGAGATATAAAAGCGGCCTTTGCGCGTATGATTGCGGAAATGCTTGTAGAACAAGCCAAATTAAAGCTAATGCAGGGATTAACAGCCCTTGCGGGTAGCGGGGGCTGGGTAGGTGCGGCGGCAGGCTTTATAAAAGGCTTTTTTGCCGACGGCGGGATAGTACCGGGTAATTATAATCAAGCCGTACCGATTGTTGCCCATGGGTCTGAAATGGTTTTAAATCCACTTCAACAAAAAACCTTATGGAATATGATAGCAGGGGCGAATAATACCCAGACCGCCGGTAATAACATGGCGCAAGGTCAAAACCAACAGGTAATAGTTAATAATATTACTCCTGTATTTCAGAGTTTAGACCCGGCGCAGGGGCAAAAAATGTTTACCGAGTGGATGAAAACAAGCGGCGTACCTATAGTAAAAGACAGCATAAAAAACAATAATCACCAAATGCGCGATATGATTAAAGGCGTCTAGTTATATCCTTTTCACCTTTTGAATTGTAAAATTGATTATTTAGCCAGTGGCCGATTAGTTTTTTATTTTTGTCAAATAAAAATGATTCATGGTCTGATACGACAAGGTTAATGTTTAACAATTTACCTTGCGTATCATACGCCATGGTTTTATATGGGTACTCTCCTTTAAAGGTGTTGATTTCGTATTTTAACAATTTACCTTTTGGGGAATAGTAGTATTTTTTATCCGGGTTATCATCATATTGAACCCCGTAAAAAGACAATTTCCCTTTATCGTAGAATGGTACAACCTTGCGTGCGACCGCTACGGATATATTACCGTTTATATAACCTATACTGGAAAAATAAAATTTATCGTTTAAGTATGCGCCAAACTCATTTTTATTAATACTTTGGGGTGCATTATCAAAAGCAATAATACGGGCTTTGTCTACGGTATATTCTACCCCGCCTTTGAGGGTATAGGCATTAACCGGCATGCAAATAAAAAAGAGAGTTGCAAAAACAAGCAAAGTTTTTTTAAGTTTTGCAAGGTCTATTTTTTTATCCCTTGCAAATAAAATAAAATCATTTTCAGTTTTTGTAAGTCTTTTGGTAAATTCTAACTTTTCATCAAGTTTTATTTTTCTACCCGCATTAATTCTTGAACCGCCTTTAGGCATTATATAACCGTCCTTATCTGTTCATAATCTTCATTAACTTCAAAAATATTTAGATAGCCGCCGTTTATTTGGTCTGCTTCTAAAAACATTTCTTCATCAGAATCGGCATGTATAATTTCAAAATCATCACTTGCCGCCAATTCTACTTTATAAATCATATTACCGCCTTTCCTATATTCAACTATTAATATTATAAATTATGTTTTATGATTTTGCAACAAATTCAAAAGATATATTTAGATTTTGTTACAAATTCAGTAAATTAATTTTACGGGGCTTTTAAACAATGACAGATACTGTATTAACCTTTGATTTTAAGTATAAAGAAGCATATACAAGTACAATTGAATTTGATACACAAATAAACGAAAAACACAAAGGGAAAGAACAGAGATACCCAAAATGGACTTATCCAAAAAGGACTTTTACATTAAAGTTTGACAAAAATTTTACTGACCGTAAAGCGATAGAAGAATTTTTTATAGATGTAATGCTTAATGGCGGTAAATTTAATTGGACATGGGAAGCCGAAACCGGCGGAAACGGTAAAACATATTTATGTTTTTTTGAAGAAGACAAGTTAAAGCAAAATATAAAAAATTTAGGTTACACCGATTTTGATATTACTTTTGCTTGTATAGATAATTCCCCGGTACAAAGCGTAGGGGCTTTTAATTTTTATCATGACGCAGAATGTGAAAACTCAATAGGTTTTTATAGAATCATGGACAGTGTTTTTACGGCCGCCAATAATATGAAAGTATGGTGGGATAAACCTAAAAAGAGTTGGACACTTAAATTTGATAAAGACCCCCAAACGCGCAAGAAGTTAGAAGAATTTTTTATAGCAAAGCGCGGCCGCTTCCGTTCTTTTGATTGGACATGGGAAACGAGCAGGGGCGGCGACGGTAAAACATACCATGTAAGATTTGATTCTGATAATTTACAATTAGATGTAGACCGGCTTGGATTTGCAACAACACAAGTACAATTAATAGAGGTATTTCCAACCGCTAACCCTTTGTTAGAGGTTGAAAAAGATGAAATAATACCGCGTAAACTTTTAGAAATCGACATACCCGGCGGGGGTGTAAGAATACTTGATAATGAAACATTATCATACTTGGTATATAACGGCAACGAATATTTAGGCGCGCCATTGACACATGGCGAAATTACTAAAGATGATAACTCAAGTGTATCAAGGTTAAATATTTCGTTATCAAACGTTGCTTTAAGCATTTCCGCTATTGTCGGAAGCCGCGGGGATGTTATAACCAATTCCCCGGCCATATTAACGCTTGTTTTTTTAGATGTAAATACAAACACATTAATTGCAAATTCCGCGCAAATTCTATATGCCGGAAAATGCAATAATCTAACGCTTGATTATGAAAATGCAAGCATGGATATAGAAACCCCGCTGGGCGGCTATGAAAAGCAATGCCCGGTTATGAAATACCGCGCAAGCTGTCAGGTGCGCAGGTTTAAAGATTGCCGGTGCGGTTACACAGGGGAAGAAACAACATGCGACAGAACTTTTGACAGATGTAAAGAATTAGGGAATGAAGCTAATTTTAGAGGATTCCCGACAATGTATGAAGAATTGGTAGTAAAGGTTTAATACCGGCCGGCATGTAAAAACATAAGGGGGTATTTATGGAAAATTTTAAAGAATTGTTGTTAGAAGTCGGAAGACCTTACGAAATGTTTAACCCTGACGGTACATATCAGGGTTGCTTTTACCCGGTGCAAAAATTATACCCGGATAAACCAAGATATAAATTGAGGTCAAAAGATGATAACCGCAATTATTTTTATGGAATTGCAAAATTACAACAGCATTGCAGGGAAATAACCCGCGACGAATTAAAAAAAGGCGACATTATAGCTACAAGATTCCGCAATGAATTGCATGTAGCTATATATTACGAATACGGGAAAATTATACATGTATTCAAGGGGCATACACTACAAATAAGCCGGCTTAGCTTATTTAAAAATGAAATTAAATACTACAGGGTTTTATAATAAATGGCAATATTTACAGCGATAGCAACAGCAATAGCAACCGGGCTGGGTATGACTTTAGCGTCGGTAGCTACTGCAACTTTTATAACAGTCACGGCCGGAGTTTTGCAAGCGCTTACTATTTTTGGCGGCATGGCTTTATCCATGGCATTTACTAAAAAGAGTGTAGGCGATTACGGGGCGTCTTCCCCTACTTATGCAAACGGAGTAATACAAACCCAAACAAACCAAGATTTACCGATACCGTTATTATATGGAACTTGTAAACTTGCAGGTAATAGAATTTGGCAGCACGACGACGGTACAAAAACGGTTAAACGTCTTGTAGCTTTTGCGGAAGGCGAAATAACCGAATTTTCGGACATAAGATTTAATGATATTGAAGCCGGTACTATCAGCGGTGCAAGCGTCAATAAATATTATGGAACTGCAACACAGACAGTAGACCCAATTATAGACGGGTCAACACATGAAGAACGCGCCGAGATTGTCGGGTCATTGCGCAACCTTGCTTATTTGGCGGTATCTGTACCAAGAAGTAATGATATTGATGTAAATTATAACCTTACAAGCATTGTAAAAGGGCGTAAAATCCGCGTTTATTCTTCCCCTAACCCTACAAGCTATTCTATTATGTATTCCGAAAATCCGGCATGGGTAATGTTTGATTTTTTAACCTCATATAACGGTTTGGGGTTATGCTTAAAAAATGACGGTACAATAGATAACAATGCCGTAATGGAATTGTTTGACATTGAAAGTTTTATAGAAGCGGCCGCATTTTGTGATGAAGAATTGGAATATACAGCCAATGACGGAAGTATAAAAAAATCACCGCGATTTACTTTTAATATGATTTTTGACAGCCAAACAAGCGCCCGCGACTTGATAGATGAAATCTACAGATGTTGCCGGGGCGGTCTGTTTACTAAAAATGGTAAATTGCAATTTAAAATAGACAAGGCTGAAGAAGTAAGCAAAGTTTTTACGGCTGAAGATATTGTAAAAGGGTCTGAAACTTTTTCGGCCGTACCTTCCGAAGAACACTACGACATTTTAAAACTCGTTTATATTTCACCAGACCACGAATGGCAAAAGGTTGAAGCGTTTGCAGAGATTCCAGAATATCGCGACGGCGTGCCGATTGAGCATAGTATAAATTGTTATAGTATAACCAATTTTCAACAAGCAAGCCGGCTTGCTTGGTATTACGTAAACTCAAAACGCTTATGCCCTTATTACGGAAGTTTTAAAACCGATTACAGGGCATTTGATTTAGAGGTAGGCGACGTTATCAAGTTTGATAGTCTGCTAATGGGTTTAACCGGCTATTTAGCAAAGGTAACAAGCGTATCAGATGACGGCGCAGGCACTTATACCGTAAATTGGCGTACCTATGACGAAAGATTATATAGCGACGAATTAGGAAGTAAAGAACCGCGCGTGCTTGTATCAAATTTAAAAGATTCTTACGGCTACCCGGATAATGTTCAATCTTTTAATGTTGTGCAAAACCAAAAATTAGCGGAATTTGCATGGACGCCCGTACAAGGTGTCGATATTGTTTACGAAATACGCCGCGGCGAAACTTGGGAAAATTCCAGCGTTGTAGCTTCAAATATAAGCGGTACAAACTATACATTAAATTTAACCTCAAAGGGCATATATAAATATTGGATTAAAGCTAAAAACAAATACAATTATTCACAATCGGCAACGAGTGATATTTTAAATGTTCAATATGTGCCGGATTTAAACGAAGTTGTATCAAACCATATATTTGAAAATCCGCAAGGGGTTTTTAATGACACAAAGTTTTATAAAGGCAAATTAAAGCTAAAATCCGCTATAAAATGGCAAACTCTAAGCGATTTTTGGAAAAAAGCCGGTGCAAGATATTATGCGGATTCTAACGGCAAATGGGGTACAACAACAGTAACTACCGGGTCTTATACTTCACAAGTATTTGACATTGGCGCAAGCCTTACTAATATTATATCTTTTTCACATAATTTATATTCAAGTGACGCAAGCCAATCTATAACTTTAGAATGGCGGTACAGTGAAGATAATACAACATGGTCAAATTGGCTTTTGGCGTCTACCGGGTCTTACAAATTCCGCTACTATCAAGTCCGCGTAACATTCAATAACCCGAATGGGGCTATGATGTGGCTGAATGATTTAGTAATGAATGTTGATGTACCCGACAGGAACGAAATTTATACAAACAGGGCGATTGAAGACGCTGAAACCGGGTTAAAGATAGTTTATGCAACAGACCCCGAAAGCAAACAGCCCGTGCCGTTTATAAAACAAGAACCCCATGTGCTTGTAACACCGTACAATACAAACGCATACCCGGATGTTATCGAATCAAAGCCGGATTATTGCGTGGTGAAACTGTATACAAATGAAGGAATAGAAACAACCGGGAATGTTAATATATCCGTTTCCGGCTATTAAGAAAGGATAATTTTAAATGTCAAATGATGAAAATTTTGAATGGACAGACAACCCGACAGAAGCAGGCGTAGCGGAATGCGACCCGGATGTACTCAATGACTGCCTAATGTATTTAAGATATAATGCGGCAACAGGTAACGGCATACCGCCAATGCCAATTAAAAACAAAGAAATTGTTAAAAACGGCAATACAAATACTTTGACTTGGGAAGACCCGGACGATTCAATTATAGACGGTGTAGAATTGGCGACTTGGGGCGGTACTTTAATTGTAAGAAAAGCCGGCAGTTACCCGGAAGACCATTTAGACGGTGAAGTAGTTTGCGACAATAAAGTAAGAAATCAATATTCTATAACAGGATTTCAAGACACAGTAACACCGGCCGAAAATGAAGACGGCGAAACCGTAGAATATTATTATAGGGCTTTTCCTTACACCGTAAACAATGTATATAATATGTCCGCGGCTAATATGTTCGGGGCTTGGTTGTACGGCTATTGTGAATTAGATAATGAATCAGTGCCGGGCAATCGTTACGAATATTTAGAAGAAAATAAAAATTATGACCCTTGCTATATGAATTTTACAAGTGATTTGTTTAATTGGGGGTCTTGGGAAAATAGCCCGCTTGTATCTTGGAATAACGTTAAACCATGTATGCTTTATAACGGCACTGGCGGACAAAACGGACAGGTAGCATATTATTTAGACCCTAACGATTTTAGTAAAATATACAATAGTGAAGTAGCAAGCGACATAGCAAATACAAATTTTGCCGGCAATGCCATGGTACAGATACGCCGGGTATTTACAAAAGTCGTTACAAAAAATGACGAAAAAGGCCGCCGGACTTATGTATATTTTTCAAATGTTAAACTTGATGACGGCTTTGAGTGTTACTGGTGTAAAAAATCAGACGGGACATATAATGAATTTGGCTACGCGCCAATTTATAACGGCTCATTAGTTAATAATGTTTTGCGCTCATTATCAGGGCAAACGGTAATAAGCAGTAAAACCGCACAAAATGAAATAGACTACGCACGGGCAAACGGCGACGGCTGGGATACTGAATTATTTAGTATGAACCAGTATTTAATAAGATTGTTTAAACTCTTATTCAAAAATGCAAACAGTCAAGCGGTTTTAGGTCAAGGAAAAAGTAACGGCGGGTCTAATGTCGGTGCGTGTCTAAAAACCGGCACTATGAACACTAAAGGTATGATGTACGGCAGTTCTTCAAATGCCGTGGGTGTTAAATTTTTATATATTGAAAATTTTTATGCTTCACAGTGGAGAAGATACCGCGGCCATATTGTAATAAACGGCGTTCATTATGTAAAAATGACAAAAAGCACGGTCGACGGCTCAACCGCTACGGATTATAACACTACGGGTGAAGGCTATATAAAACTTGAGGATATACCGGCCGTTACCGGGAATTTGTCCGAAGGTTATATATCGCAAAGCATGGAAAACAAATACGGCCGCTTTGCTACCGTGGCGCAAGGGTCTTCAACAACTTTTTTATGTGACGGTTTATGGGCTAATAACGGCATTACTGCTTACCCGTCTCGTGGTGGCGCTTCCTCCGATGGGGCGCTTTGCGGGGTGTCCTGTTTCGCTTCCAACAATGCGGCTTCTAGTGCGTACTGGGGCGTTGGCGCGGCTCTTTCTTATACACCTCTTTAGGGGGTTTGGGGGTCTTCCCCCAAGAATAGGGCTAAAGGATTTGTACAAAATTTCAGGGGTATAAAGTACGCCCGTATCGTGGTGGCAATTCCAACAATGGGGCGATTTGCGGGGTGTCCTGTTTCAATTCCAACAATGCGGCTTCTAATGCGAACTGGAACATTGGCGCGGCTAATTCTTAGTATATATCAACTTTCTAATGTACTTTATATTCCTTACCGCTTGGTAAAAATTGACCGAACAAGAGGCGCGGGCTAGTAGCAACAGTTGAAAACCGGCGAGGTTACTAAGAAAGACCATGAAGTCTTATAATCATCTCTTTGAAAAGTTAATAAGTTATGAAAATTTAAGCGAAGCTATAGAAAAATCGTCATTAGGTAAAAGAGAAAGACACGAAGTTAAAAAAGTCTTAGAACACAAGGACGAATATATAAAACGCTTACAATATTTATTAATCAATAAAAAATTAAAAATCCGAAAACATGAAGCAGTAAAAATAAATGACGGCATAACCGCTAAAATAAGATTAATAATCAAGCCCGATTATGTCTATGAACAAATTTTACACCATGCAATTGTACAAGTTCTTACCCCTATATTTATGCGCAGTATGTATGTGTTTTCTTGCGGCTCATTGCCCGGCCGGGGCGGCTTGTATGGTAAAAGATATTTAGCAAAATACATACGGGAACACCCTAAAAAGGTTAAATATGTAGCCAAAGGGGATATATCTAAATTCTTTCAAACTGTCAACATTGAACGAGTAAAGGAAAAATTTAGGAAAATTATACATGATGAAAAATTTTTAGATGTAGTTTTCTTGGTTTTGGATTCCAATATGGCTACATACAAAGGCGAAAATATTAACATGGGCTTGCCGATTGGCTACTATTTAAGTCAATGGATTGCAAACTGGTATTTACAAGATTTTGACTATTTTATAAAGCAAAAATTAAAAATCAAATGTTATATAAGATATGTTGATGATTTTGTGCTATTAAGTCCGAACAAAAAGGAATTACACAAGGCAATAAAGGCAATATCCAAATACTTAGAAAATATAGAACTACATTTAAAATCTAATTATCAGGTATTCAAATTTGCTTATACAGATAAAGACGGTAAAACAAGAGGGCGGCCAATTGATTTTATGGGATTTAAGTTTTACCGCGACCGTACCGTATTAAGGCGCGGTATTATGTTGCGCGCGGTTAAAAAAGCCCTTAAATTAAGCAAAAAGACTAAATTAAATTGGTATGAATGCACGCAATTATTATGTTATTTGGGTTGGTTTAAATATACCGACACATACAAAGTATTTGAACGTTTTATAAAGCCCAATGTAAATATAGGCGATTGTAAAAAGATTGTTAGTTTAAGACAGAAAAGAATAAATAAGAGGTTAAAAAATGAATCTGACATGGCAAAAATCGGAAAGTTTAATACAACCGCTTGCGGTTGATAAAAATTTATCAAAAACAGCAATTTACATCAGAAAAAACATTGAGGTAACAGAAACCGAAAACGAAAGCGGCGAAACTGTTACAAAATATACTTATGATGAAGCAATCATAACCCCGGCGGAATATAAAGCCCTTGGGGATAATGACGCAGAGGTTTTATATGAACTTGCACTAGATACGCCGGTAACATATCCAACAAACGGGCATATCTATTTACCGCGCTATATTGATGATTACGATAGGGAAATGGACAAAATTTTAAAACCGCTTTTATTAATAACGGCAATTGGCGGGGATGTTTCTACATTATTCCCGGATATTGCGCAAAAAACTGTTAATATATATGACGCTACGCGGTTAAAAGCAAATAAAGTAAGTATGAATATTGCAGAATTGACGCAGTTATTTTATTTTCTTTATTTTCAAAAAGAAGAATTATACAATGCGTATCGTGAAACACTAGACGAATTGTTATAAAAATTTTATGGCTGGGTTGGTGGGTATTTAGCTTGCGGCGCGCTTTAAGCGGGCTAAAGTTCGGGCTGGGCATTTTTTAATGCAAAAAAAATAAGGTGTTATTATGGGTATTTTAACCCCGATTCCGCAAGAATGTTTGCGGCGTTGGACTGCATTAGCGGTAAATTGTTATTTTAACGGGTGTAAATGTTCAAATTGTCATATTCTTGACAATTGCGAATCTATAACGCCCGCAAAATGCCGTATGAAATCAGTTGTTTTAGGATTGGTTAAAAAGTTCGGAAAACCTGAAAATGAAAGTAAATACTATTAGCTTAAATAATCCGGCATTTGGGTACTCTCATGAGTTGAAAACCCTTTATAAAAAAGGATTAATAAAAATAGATTACGATTTTTACGGGCACAGATTAACAAAAGATACTGTAACTTTGGAACACTTAAAACCCCATTCAAAGGGCGGAAAAACAACATTAAGCAATTTGGTATTAGCAACCAAACAAAGCAATCAAAAACGCGGCAATAGACCGCTAAAAGAATATTATAACCCGGACGCCGCCGAAAACTATTTTAATTATTTTAAAGGGCTTTTGGTACGCGGATTTAATGGGGATAAATATATAAGACTTATAAAAAGAACGATTAGTAATTTATTGAAAGAGGGGTAAAAAATGAAAAAATTAGCAATTATTTTAGGAATCTTATTTTTTTGTGCTTCAAGTGTATTTGCTGATGAAGTTGTACAAGAACCGGCTGAAGAATTGGTTAATAATGTTGAAAAAGAAACTATCGAAGCCGATAAATCAACACAAACCATAGAAATGGAAGACAACAAAATAAATGTTATTGTAATGAAGCAGCCTTTAAACGAAAAATCAAACCAAAAAATTATATTAAAGCGTAATTGGCTTGGTGTGTATGTTCAGATTAACGGTAAAGTAAAAGTAAACCCGCTAACAAGCACTTATGAAGTCGAATAAGGGGGCGTAATGCTTGAATGGTATAAAGATAAAGAAATAGGAATATATTTTAGCGAAAAACCGCGCGTAGCTGTTAGATATGCTTTACCTTCAATGACTAAAGCACAAAAAACAGCTATTAATAAATACCCTTTTGAAAACAAAGGGCATTTAAACGTAGAGTTGCATGACTACAAAAAAAATGTAAAACATTATTTTTGCATTCCGCGGGGCTACTGCTGGGATGGGGCGACTATTCCCCGGTTGTTTTGGCGATTAATCGGAAGTAAAACCGATTCAAAATTTTTAATTCCGTCAATGGTACATGATGTTTTATGTGAACATCATGAATATGTAAATAATGACCGCTATTTTTGCGATAAAGTTTTTGAACGTCTTTTATATGTTTCGGGTGTACCGGCATTTAATCGTTGGCTAATGTTTCATAGCGTAGATAACTTCCAAAAATTTTGCGGATGGGATAAACCAAAAGATTTTAGAGAGGATATAAAGAAATGACCGAAATAAAGACCGAAATTGATTTTGTTGAAATGGCGCAAGATATAGCATGTATCAAACAAGCTGTAATGGGCAACGGTGAACCCGGATTATGTCATAGAGTTGATACGCTTGAAAAAGCGCAAAAAAAACAAGGTTGGGTTAATGGCTTTTTTGCCGGAATCGGCTTTGTTGTTGGCGGGTGCGTAAATTTGTTAATAGCATTAATAAGAGGGGGTTAAGATGTATTCAAAAGAATTTGAAAACGCTTTAAAATTTGTTTTGGCGCGTGAGGGCGGATATGTAAACGACCCGGACGACCGCGGCGGGGCTACCAATAAAGGAATAACACAAAATACATACAACAGTTGGTTAAAATCCCATGGCAAGCCCTCAAAAGATGTAAAAAATATCACAGACGCGGAAGTAAAAGAAATTTATTATAAAAACTATTGGCTGGCGGCCGGGTGCGATAAAATGACTTCAAAATTTGCCGTAGTGTGTTTTGATACCGCGGTAAATATGGGCGTTAGCCG
>ENA-OPAV01000212-OPAV01000212.1-human-gut-metagenome-genome-assembly--contig:-NODE-212-length-52508-cov-3.097382_pt1 | contig 52508 bp, 41 predicted proteins | sample MGYA00241056_ERZ501428 | MGnify/ENA primary metagenome ERZ501428 (study PRJEB25962, sample SAMEA2042621) | human gut metagenome | biome: human gut; feature: human-associated habitat; material: faeces... | reverse complement strand
TGTGAGCAGTACGCACTCCGAGCCTATCCAACGGCGAAAGCTCGAAAAAACTTTGGTGAACGGTTCACCGCTTCGGACTTCTTCGTTTGTTATGTTCGTCAATTCTTTGACGCTGCCGCGCAGTTTTTTGCCTATCTGCGGTCTGACGAGGCAGGAGAACTTGTCTTTGAAATTGAGATTTTCGTCGAGCTTTACAGCGCCTATTTCTATTATCTCGTTTATGAAACCCTTGGTTTTACGGGCATATGTATTGTTCCATTCGAGATCCATTATTATAAAATCCATCGAAACATCCTTTGAAATCTATATTTCACAATCTGAAATTTTTGTTTAAAAACCATAAAATATTATATATTAAAACCGGATGTATTGCAAGACAAAATAAACCTGTGCCGCATATCCGCTTTTTACGCCCTTTAGATTGATTTTCTTTTTCAAATGGGGTATTATATAAGACAAGCGTTTTATGACACATATAGTAAGGTAAAGGGAAGAAAATCATGCCTATAAAAATAGACAGCAATTTGCCGGCGCATAAACTGCTGGAGAATGAAAATATTTTCGTTATGACCGAGGAACGGGCAGTATCGCAGGATATACGCCCGCTGAAAATACTTATTCTCAATCTTATGCCGACAAAGATCGAGACAGAGACGCAAATATTGCGCCTGCTGAGCAATTCGCCGATTCAGGTCGAGGCTGAATTGCTTCAGACCGCCACGCATGAAGTGAAGAATGTTTCAAAAGAGCATATGCTCAAGTTTTACAAAACTTTTGATGATATAAAGAACGAGCGCTTTGATGGCATGGTAGTTACCGGCGCTCCCGTTGAAAACATGGAGTTTGAGCAGGTCGACTACTGGGACGAGCTCTGCCGCATATTCGAGTGGAGCAAGACCAACGTCTATTCCTCGTTCTTCATATGCTGGGGCGCTCAGGCGGCGCTCTATTATAAATACGGTCTGAAAAAGTATCAGCTCGATAAAAAGATGTTCGGTGTTTTTGAGCATGTTTCGCTCGACACTTTTCATCCGCTCATGCGCGGACTCGACGACAAATTCTGGGTGCCTCATTCAAGGCATACGGAAGTCAGGCGCGGCGACATTGCGCTTATAAAGGATCTTCAGATACTTTCTTATTCCGAGAAATCGGGTGTGCATCTGATATCCGATATGGAGTGCCGCAATTTTTTCTCGACAGGTCACTCCGAATATGACCGCGATACGCTTGCAAAAGAATATTTCCGCGATGTTGAAAAGGGCTTGAATATTGATCTTCCGGAAAACTATTTTCCGGACAATGACCCTTCGAAGACTCCGGAGGTAAAATGGCGCAGTGCCGCCAATATAATTTTTTCAAACTGGCTCAATTATTTCGTGTATCAGCGTACACCTTATGACTTGAGCACGCTTTGACAGGAAGGTAAGGAAAATGGGAGATATTTACATATCAGGCAACGGAAGAAGAAATCAGGATACTCAGGATATCCCGATAACGCCGCGCAGAGTCAATGTAAATGACCTCGGCGCACAGAACAGAAACGCTCAGCAGGTGCCGCCACAGGGACAGAGGCGCCAGCCTCAGCAGGGGCAGCAACATGATCCGCGCCGCGAACAGCGCAGACCGAATCCCAATAATCAGCCCGGGCAGAATCCGAACGGCGGGCAGCAGAATAGCGCTCCTTCGCAAAAAAAGCCGAAAAAGAAAAGCCGTGCGGCGAGAAGTATATTTATAGTTCTTCTCGTACTTGTGCTTATCGGTTCGTGCGTATTTGGCGTTGTGTATTCAACGGCAAGCAAGATTGATTACAAGCCCGAGACACATCAGGACAATGTCTATGTCGATTCGTCAACTCTGATGCACGACAGCAAGGTGACAAATATTCTGCTTATCGGTGTCGACGGTTCAAGCTCCGATACTTCATTGCGTTCCGATACCATGCTCATGGTATCAATAGACCGCAACAACAAGAAGATAAAGCTGACTTCTTTCCTGCGCGACACATGGGCTGTTATTCCGTCGACAAAGTCTTATAACAAGCTTAACGCCGCCTGCTCTTACGGCGGAGCGCAGCTTGTCATGGACACCATAGAATATAACTACAATGTCAAGATAGACCACTATATGCTCGTCGGATTTGATATGTTTGAGACGATAATAGACTCGGTCGGCGGCATCGATGTTGAAGTGACCGAAAAAGAGGCGCAGTTCATGCGCGCCACAGCGAGAGCGACGAGAGAAATACAGTCCGGCGAGAGCGTTCATATGAACGGCGCGCAGGCGCTTGTCTATTGCCGCATAAGAAAGCTCGATTCAGACTTCATGCGCACTTACCGCCAGAGAAAAGTTATAACGGCTCTTATCAAGAAGGCAAAAACTTCAAATCCGATGACACTTAAGAAGCTTGCGGATACAGTGCTGCCGATGGTTCAGACCGATATGTCGCCCATGGAGCTAACGAAGCTCGTCTTCGGCGCGCCCAAGTATATCGGCTATGATGTAAAATCCGAACGCGTGCCGCACGAAAATACTTGGAAATCGCAGACAAAGAGGGGACAGTCGGTTATAGTTACCGATTTTGATGCGAATATACAGTTCCTCAAGTCGTATTTGTATTCGGTAGATCCGGTTGAGGATGAAGAAACCACCTGAAAAACAGAGGGGATAGTTTGAAATATAATAAAATAATATCGCTCAAAGACGGCAGGGAATGCTGCCTGAGAAACGGAACCACAGGAAGTTCTCGATGTCTTTAATCTAACACATGCCGAGACGGATTATCTGCTCACTTATCCCGACGAAAACAGTTTTACCGTTGAACAGGAGGGCGCGTTTCTCAAGGCAAAAACCGAGAGCAGCAATGAGATAGAAATCATTGCGGTCGTTGACGGTAAAATTGCCGGAACCGCCGGAATTGACGCTGTCGGAAACAAATACAAGACAAAACACAGAGCGGAGTTTGGAATAGGCATCGCCAAGGAATTCTGGGGGCTCGGCTTAGGGCGTGCGCTGACCGAGGCATGCATAGAATGTGCCAAAGAAGCCGGATATACTCAGCTGGAGCTCGACGTTGTCTCTGATAATGCAAGCGCGATTTCGCTTTATAAAAAAGTGGGCTTCGTTGAATACGGGAGAAACCCGAAAGGCTTCAATTCGCGTATAAGCGGATATCAGGAGCTCATCTACATGAAGCTCGACCTGTAAAACTACAGATACAGCAAAACGGGCGTTATGCAATTTAAGCATAACGCCCGTTTCTTCGCAGAAAAACAGAGCAGATCATCAAGACCTGCTCTGCTGCTTTTATTTATCTGACGCTCTCATAGAGGCTCTTGAACTCGAGAAGAATTCTCGAACCCTCGTGCTTCGATACGGTGAGAAGCTCTTCATTCTCGGTGAGTATCGAGTGATAATTATTGTCCGCTATGATATAGCCGATCTGATCGTTCGTAAGGCCGAGCACCATAAGCTTTCTGCTGCCTACGATATCCTGCATCGAGGGATACTCCCAATCCTCGCCGGTCCAGGAGTCCTTTGCTTCGGTGCCGCCGCCGAATGCGATTTCGGGAGCAAGCTCGCCGGGGATTAGTGCGAACGCAAGGTTCGTTCCGATCTCCATATAGCCTATCTCGGTCGGGATTCTCATCGAGCCGTCCTTAGCTTTGACCGCTTCGTTAGCGAGAAGTCCGGTGGACGCGATGAACTCGAGCGCATGGTTGTCAACGGTCACGAAGACATCTCTGTGGGCGATGTTGAGTATAGGCTCGACCCTTGAGCCCTTGTCGGCCGCAACGAGTATCTCGCCGAGCTTGTTGCCGTATGCTTCGACGTTCTGGTATCTTGTGTTGCCCTCAACTGCCACGGGGGCGGTCTGCGAGGTTATTGCAAGCTCTGCGCCCTGAATCTGAACATAGTTGGCGCCTGCCGCATTGACCTGCTTCTCTATAAAATAGGGATAGTCGCCGGAGATGTTGGTCGTACCTGCACCGAGTCCGACGCAGTGGATAGCGGCATTGACTATCCATGTGGGCTTTGACTCTCTGTTGTCGGGAACAAAGCAGAGACGGTTGAGATTGGGGTCAAAGGTCTGAGGATCGCGCTTGTCGCGGATATATTCATGAACATCGGTCTGGGAGAAATACATTTCGCCGGGCTCCATGTTGTTGACTGCCGCAATTATCGAGTCCGCGGTCGTCTTATAGAGGTGCTCCATGTATTCCTTGTTCTGTCCGTTGTGCAGGGTGCTCGGATCCATACCGACGGCGTTCTTGAAGGTATTTTCGAAGAGAACCTTGTTGAGGTCGCCGTTGAGACCGAGAGTATCTATGGCGCTGTGCTGATGAAGAGTGGAAATATTGACGCTGACGATATTCTTGTTCTTTATGAATCCTGCGATTCTGCTTCTGATCTCGCGGACGTCTTTTGCCGCAAGTCCATATGCGTCGAGAACCGCGTAAACAACGATTCCGTTATCCGTGCCGTCGCTCATCGCGAATACTCTGACTCTGAGGTCGTCAAGTATCTCGGTGGGGTGTTTGGGGTTGGGATAGGAGAGGCTTCCGCCGACATAGTGGTTACCGTCAAGCTCGTTGCCAGTGAGAAGCGATGCGCTCGAATAACCGACATTCCAGCGGGCTCCGTCAGCTGCTTTGTCGTTGAAAGACTTGCTGCCGACATTTGAGTTTGTGAATTTGTAGTCCGCTTCGTCAGGTCTGCTCATCAGCGGGAAAACTTTGCTCAGACCGACCACAAGACTGTCGATGAGTTTGTCAACGGACATATAGAAAAGTCTGCTGACGCCTGTCTTGAAGCTGTCCCAGGTGAGCTTATCCGAAGATGAGAACGCGCCGAGGATAACTTTGATAACGCTGATAGCTTCGTTGATGTCATCAAGCGAGTCTGCGCGGGACGATGCGGAGCTGTCCGTTGTTGCCGTCAGCTCGGAAACATTCTGCGAAGCCAGCGCGAGGTCTGCGCCGTTGTCGGTTTGTGCGCCGATTGCGGCAGCGGTGGAACCGAAAGCGAGTACGGCGACGAGCATGATTGCCACGATGCCGCTTATCAGCTTTTTACATTTCATCGTTTGACACTCCTTAGTTTATTTTACAGCCTTTTCGGCTTCTGCTTTTGTTTTGTTGACAGTGTCCATTATGCCGGTGAATACGCTTGCAACTATAGGTGCAGTCTCGGGACCGAGGGAGTTTGTCTCTTCATAATGTCTTCTGTCGAGTCTGTCGCGTGCGCCGTTGATATAGGGCTCGTTGGGATTGAGATAGAAATCGTTCGGCGGGACGACATAACCTGTGAAGTCGTTGGATAGGCAGAAGATAAGCATATTGTCATCGTTTGCGATCTGCAGCAGGGGAGTCGGGTTGATGTCGGGCGATTTGCCCTCGGCCGAACCCTCTGCGTCAAGATATCCGCCGTAAGCAAGCTCCGGGAACAGCTCGCAGGGGAGGAACAGAAGCTTGAGACCGTCAAGCTCAAAATAGTTCATCTCGGTGTGTATCGACATATTGAGCGAACCCTTGCCGGTGTATGCGGCGTGGGACTTAAGTATGCCGACTCTCTGAACGAGAGCGAGAACATAGTTGTCGCACTGCGCATAGTATTCCTGGCGCATGTAATTAAGTATGGGACGGAGCTTTCTTTCGTCCTTGATAGCCATTGCGGTGTGTGCTATCGACTGGCCGCCCATCATGGTCGATTTGACATTGTCCTCGTCAAGCTCCTTGAGCCTGATAAGTCCGCCGATAGCGCCGACGAAATATATCGTCTCTGCGCCGGTCTTTTCAAGTATCTCGTTTCTGAGATATCCCGCAAAGTCTGCGCTGACATAGGAGTTCTTGCCGAGAAGCGACTCAGTATGAGAAGCGAAGTTTATCATCCAAACTTCACGGCTTCCGTCCTTGGGAACAAAGCGAAATCTTGTTACATCCTTTGAATAGACCTCGGGCAGACGGGAGTCACGCTGAATCTCTTCGGCCTCCTTCTTGCCGTAATAGAGGTCTCCCTCTCTGCGGTCGTTGTAAGCGTCGATAACGACCTGCTTGACTTTTTGACGGAGCATCTCCATATATTTCTTGTTGCGTCCGCTTCTCGGAAGTGGACCCCAGAAGCCGACAGTGTCGATGCTCGCGTGGTTATGTATGCTCATAATATTAATTGAGCGGCAGCCGGTCTCTTTTTTGAAATCCGCAAGCAGATCTCTGATTATGCCGACATCGTAGTTAGTCAGTCCGATATCGTCGATAGATACGAAAACGACGCCGCCTCTGCCGGACTGGTCGTCTATCCATATGGCGCTCGCGGTCATCGGATCGAGCGCGCCCTTTGCGGGGTTGTTGATCTTATAGCCTGCGACATAGTAGGTCGTCTTGTCCATATCGTCGGGCATAACATCCGTCTTGGCAAAACCTACGCTGAAATAATCGCTCTTGGGCTCGCTGATATAATCAAACGTGCCTTTTTCAAGCTCGGGCGCGGGATTCTTCTTTGTCCTCTTTGCGCCGCCGCGTGACAGCGAATTTTGCAGCATTTTGCCGACTGTTCCTAAAGCACTCATGCTTTATCTCCTCTCAGAAAGCTAAAAGTTTTACTTTGCACAATATGTACAAAATTATCTTATATATTATAAACTTTTTATAAGTGAAAAGCAATATTTTTCAGCTAAAAATTATATGTGTCGATTAAATAAATGAGACATAAAGTACGCATTGCGCAAAAAAATGACTTATTTTGAAATAACATATTTCATTTTACTCCGGAAGTGTGTATAATATAAACTGATTTATTATGTGAAGAGTGAAGCTCTCGATGGAACGGAGATATATTGATGAATTATAAGGTAAACCCGGACTCTCTTTCGGCGGTATTTATGGTGCCGTCGCAGATAGTCGATCAGCATATCAAGCTTGCCGGCGGTCAGCAGCTGAAGGTCCTGCTCTGGACTCTCCGCCATGCGGGTGAAGGCTTTGATATGGAAAAAATGTGCAGGGACTTGAATTTCTCAGCTCCCGATGCGCAGGATTATCTTCAATATTGGGTCGAGACCGGGATACTTGTATCAGACGGAAATACCAAAACGGTATCTGCTTTTGCACCCGCCAAGCCGGAGAAAAAAGAAGAGCCCGCGGCGCCCAAAAAAGAGCTGCCGGATATTGTCCCGTCAAGACCGACTGCCGCTGAGATAGCTCAGCGTGCAGAGGAATCGGCAGATATAAAATTCCTGCTTCTCGAAACGCAGAACAAGCTCGGCAGAACCATAGGCTATGACGGACAGTGTACTCTCCTGATGATGCACGATACATACGGAATACCGGTCGAAGTCATACTCATGATAATTGAATACGCCGTTTCGATCGGCAAATCAAGCTTTCATTATATAGCCTCGATCGGAAAAGACTGGGGCGAGCGCGAAATAGATACTATCGAAAAAGCGGACGAGCAGATAAGCAGGCTCAATTCAGTCAACCGCGTCTGGGCATCGTTTGCCGCAATGGCAGGGCTTTCAAACTCGCGTCCGACTCAGGCGCAGACAAAATATATTGTCACATGGAACCGCGAATGGGGCTTTTCTACCGAGATGATTTTTTTGGCGTATGAGCAGATGGCGGAACACTGTCAGAAAATGAGCTTCCCGTATATGAACAAAGTGCTCGAATCATGGCACACGAACGGAATAAAAACACCGTCGGATGTCGAAAAGGCGAACAAGCCTGTATCTTCACCGAATTCGCCGCAGAACAAGAGTAAAGCCAATGCGGGACACGCTTCTTCATACGACCTCAACGAATTCAACCGCAATGCAATGCAGAAACCGATAGTTTATAAGAAGAAAAACAAGGATTGAGAGGGGAAAGACAAATGAGCTACAGCCGCAAGGTATATGTGAAAGCCGCATCGACGCTTGAACGCCGTCGCAGCAAAGCCGAGCACACTCAGAGCATGCACCGCGAAGAGGCGTATGCAAAAATACCCGAGCTTATATCAATAGACCGTGAAATATCCTCGGCAGGTGCGGAAGTAATCCGCGCCATCGGCATGGGCGAGAACGCTCAGCGCTTTATCGAAGAGCTCTCAAAGAAGAATCTTGCCGCTCAGCAGCGCCGTAAGGATATCCTCAAAGAAAACGGCTATCCCGAAGATTATCTTGACGCGGACTATACCTGCAAAAAATGCCGCGACACAGGATTCGTCAGCGGCGTGATGTGCGACTGTTACAAAGAACTTCTGCGCGACACTGCTCTTGCGGAACTCAATGAGCTTTCGCCGAGCTCACGCTCGACTTTCGAGAGCTTCAATGTCAATTATTATCCCGATGCCGCAGACGCAGTTACGGGAGTCAACCCGCGGAGCAGGATGAAAGAAATACTCGACTTCTGCAAGGATTACGCCGCCGATTTCGGTACGGATTCGCCGAGTCTTCTGCTCTACGGCGCAACCGGACTCGGCAAAACTCATCTGTCGCTCGCGATAGCGTCCGAGGCTATCAGAAAAGGCTACGGAGTTATATACGGCTCGGCGCAGAATCTTATGTCGCGCCTTGAAAAAGAGCATTTTTCAAGCGGACGGGATAACGAATACGATGGCAGCGAACAGGCTATACTCGAATGCGATCTTCTCGTTATTGACGACCTCGGCGCGGAATTTTCAACCCAGTTCACCGTTGCGGAGCTCTATAATATTATCAACACCCGCATTATGAGCCGCCTGCCCGTTATAATCAGCACGAATCTCACACCTGACGGGCTCGAGCAGAAATATACGCAGAGGATAACTTCAAGAATAATAGGCAATTATATTTCACTCTATTTCTGCGGAAAAGACATAAGACAGATAAAAACTATGGAACAGGAGTAATATGCCCTTATGGACATTATAAACAGCTTGACAAAAATGTTCGGTCTACAGCGCTGGCAGGTCGAAAACACAGTGAAACTTATCGACGATGGCAACACAATACCTTTTATCGCCCGATATAGAAAAGAGGCGCACGGCACGCTCGACGATCAGGTGCTGCGCGAGCTCTCCGAGAAGCTCGAATATCTGCGCAACCTCGACAAGCGCAGGGAAGAGATCAGTGCATCAATAACCGCGCAGGAGAAGATGACTCCGGAAATCGAAGCCGCTCTCGAAAAGGCTTCGACTCTCGCGGAAATCGAGGATATTTACCGCCCGTTCAGACCCAAGCGCAGAACACGCGCTTCGATAGCCAAAGAAAAAGGGCTTGAGCCCCTCGCCAATGCGATTTTTGCTCAGGTCGCCGATTCCGCTTCGCCGGCAGAGCTTGCGGCGGACTATATAGATGTCGAAAAGGGCGTTGAAACCGTCGAAGACGCGATAAACGGAGCGATGGATATTATCGCGGAAAACATATCGGACGACGCAGATATCCGCCGCCGTCTGCGCTCGCTGTTCACCGTTGCCGGTGTGCTCCAGTCGCGCGCCGCGGACAGCGAAAAAGAGAGCGTCTATACGATGTATTATGAATATGACGAGCCGGTCAATAAAATTGCGGGGCATCGTGTGCTTGCCGTCAACAGAGGCGAGAACGAAGGCTTCCTCAAAGTCGGCATAGATGTTGACCGCATAAAGGCTCTGAATATAATCAACGCAAATGTCCTGAGTGACAACGGTTCAGCCTGCACCGATACTGTGCGTGACGCTGCCGCCGACGCATATGACCGACTTATATTCCCGTCGGTCGAGCGCGAAATACGCAATATGATAACCGACAGCGCGGTTGAATCCGCACTCAAGGTGTTCTATGTGAACCTGCGCGAACTTCTGCTCCAGCCGCCCGTCAAAGGCAAGCGTGCCCTCGGACTCGACCCCGGTTACAGAACGGGATGCAAAGTCGCCGTTGTTGACGAAACCGGAAAAGTGCTCGATACGGGCGTTATATATGTCACCCATTCCGAAGAGCAGAAGCTCAAAGCAAAGCAGATTGTTAAACGACTTATAGAAAAATACGGCGTCGAAGTAATAGCCATAGGCAACGGCACGGCTTCAAAGGAGACGGAGATATTTGCCGCCGATCTTATAAAAGAGCTCGACCGCAAGGTGTCATATATGATGGTCAGCGAAGCGGGTGCTTCGGTTTATTCCGCTTCAAAGCTTGCGGCGGAAGAGTTCCCGCAGTTCGATGTTTCGCTCAGAAGTGCGGTTTCGATAGCCCGCAGACTTCAGGACCCGCTCGCCGAGCTTGTCAAAATCGATCCGAAAGCGCTCGGCGTCGGTCAGTATCAGCATGATATGCCTAAAAAAGAGCTCGGCGAAACGCTTGACGGTGCGGTCGAATACTGCGTCAACTCCGTCGGCGCGGATGTCAACACCGCTTCTCCGTCGCTGCTCTCGCATATAGCCGGAATCAACTCCGGCGTTGCCAAAAATATAGTCACTTACAGAGAAGAAAACGGCGCGTTTACTTCCCGCGCTCAGCTCAAGAAAGTGCCGAAGCTCGGTGCAAAAGCCTATGAGCAGTGCGCCGGATTCATCAGAGTCCCGGAGAGCAAGAATGTTCTCGACAACACCGGCGTTCACCCCGAGAGCTACGATGCCGCAAAAGCGCTGCTTGAGTTATGCGGACTTACAGTAAAAGATGCCGCAAAGGGGAATACCGGTGCTCTTAAAGCGACCGTCGAGCTGCTCGGAGGCGAGAAAAAAGTTGCGGAAAAATTAGAGATAGGCCTGCCCACTCTTCAGGATATAATCAAAGAGCTCCAGAAGCCCGGACGCGATCCGCGTGACGAGCTTCCGCCTCCGCTTCTGCGCACCGATGTCATGGATATCAACGACCTCAAGCCCGGCATGGAGCTGAAGGGAACGGTTCGCAATGTTATTGATTTCGGCGCATTCGTCGATATCGGAGTGCATCAGGACGGACTCGTTCACATTTCGCAGATAACTAATAAATATATCAAGCACCCATCTGAGGTGCTGAAAGTCGGCGATATCGTCACGGTGTGGGTGCTGGCGGTCGATGTCAAAAAGAAACGCATATCGTTGACCATGAAAAAAGATAACGTTCAGAAACCTAAGGAGTAAATAGTTTTGTCAGAAAAATTCAGAAAAGATCTCACGCAGGGGAGCGTCACAAAACAGTTGCTCAAATTTTCCGTGCCTTTCCTGCTTTCAAACCTATTGCAGGCACTCTATTCGGTCGCCGATATGGTGATTGTCGGCCAGTTCTGCGGAAAATCGGGAATAACCGGAGTTTCGATAGGCGGTCAGATAAATATTCTCGTTACTGGTGCCGCTCTCGGTCTCGCCATCGGCGGAACGGTGCTCATAGCTCAATACGGAGGAGCTAAAAAATACGACGATCAGAAGAGCACGATAGGCACAATGACCACGCTCTATATTATTCTCAGCGCATTGCTCACCGTTGTTATGGTTCTGCTCACAAAGCCGATACTGCGCCTGCTCAAAACGCCGGATAATGCATTTGAAGAAGCAGTCAGATATCTGACTATCTGCATGCTCGGCACGGTGTTCATGTTCCTCTATAACGCCATAAGCGCGATACTGCGCGGCATGGGCGACTCAAAACGTCCGCTCTACTTTGTGGCAATAGCCGCCGCGGTAAATGTTGTCGGGGATATAGTTCTTGTCGGTCCGTTGAAAATGGGCGCCGCCGGAGCGGCGGTAGCCACTATCAGCTCTCAGGGGATAAGCGTTATTCTCTCGCTCATCTATCTCTTCAGCAGCGGATTCTTCTCCGGCTACAAAATAAAAGATTTCAGAATAGACAGGCAGAAAGCTCTGAGCATAATAAAGATAGGTTTGCCGTCATCTGTTCAGCAGGTTATAGTCTCGTTTTCGTTTTTGACGCTTACGGCGCTCGTCAATTCTCTGCCGAATGCGGCTGCTGCGTCTGCCTGCCAGGGAATCGTCGGTAAGATAAATTCGTTTGCCATTCTGCCCGGACTCGCGATGAGCAGCGCCATATCTTCAATGGCGGGTCAGAATATCGGTGCAGGCGAATTCAAGCGCGCCAAGAAGACAATGACGACAGGACTCGCGATAGCGATGGGTATTTCGGTGCTCGTGTTCGTTATAGTCGAGATATTCCCGCGCGAGCTGCTGTCGCTGTTTACAAGCGAAACTGATGTTATCGAAACGGGCATAACATTCCTGAGACTTGCCGCAGTTGATTATATTATAGTCACTCCCGTGTTCTGCATGAACGGTCTCGCGATCGGTGCGGGATATACAAATATCGCTCTGCTCAATGCGGTTTTCAGTTCGATAGTTATAAGAGTTCCGCTCGCTTATCTGCTTGTGCGCGTGCTTGATCTCGGCTTCAACGGTATCGGAATCGCCATGGGCTTTGCTTCTGTCGCGTCGATAGTTGTAGGATTCATATTCATACAAAGCGGCAAGTGGAAGAAAGCAAAAATAAAGCTTTAAACAGGATTTTGTAAGGCGAAGAAAGGCACGCCTTATGCAATACATATCCGTTTTATCGGATAATCATTTGATATGGAGGACAAAAACATGAAGATTCTCGTTACGGGAGGCGCCGGTTTTATCGGCAGCAACTTTATCTATCATATGCTCCGCGAGCATCCGGATTATGACATCGTCTGCCTCGACCTTCTGACTTATGCCGGCAATCTCAAGACCCTCGACGAGGCGATGAAAAACGAGCATTTCAAGTTCGTAAAGGGCGATATCGCAGACCGCGAGTTTGTTGACAAGCTGTTCGAGGATGAGAAGTTCGATATAGTCGTCAACTTCGCGGCGGAAAGCCATGTTGACCGCTCGATAGAAAATCCCGAGGTGTTTCTCAGAACGAACATTATGGGCACTGCGGCTCTCATGGATGCCGCGAGAAAAACGGGCGTAAAGCGCTATCATCAGGTGTCGACCGACGAGGTTTACGGAGACCTTCCGCTCGATAGAACCGATCTGTTCTTCACGGAGGAGACGCCTATACACACTTCAAGCCCGTATTCCGCGTCAAAGGCTTCCGCAGATTTGCTTGTGCTTGCTTATTACAGAACCTACGGACTGCCTGTAACTATTTCGAGGTGCTCAAACAACTATGGCCCTTATCATTTCCCGGAGAAGCTTATACCCCTGATGATATCAAGAGCCTATAACAACGAGAGTCTGCCTGTCTACGGCGAGGGACTCAATGTCCGCGACTGGCTCTATGTTGAGGATCACTGCCGCGCTATTGATCTCATTATTCATAACGGCAGGGTAGGCGAGGTCTACAATGTCGGCGGTCACAACGAGAAGCGCAATATAGATGTTGTCAAAACGATTCTGCGCATCATGGGCAAGCCCGAGTCGCTTATCACTCATGTCAAAGACAGAGCCGGTCATGATCTGCGATATGCCATTGACCCGACAAAGATACACAACGAGCTCGGCTGGAGCCCGGAGACCACCTTTGATGAGGGCATAAAGAAGACCGTTGACTGGTATATGAACAATAAGCAGTGGTGGGAAGACATCATCAACGGCGAATACCAAAATTATTACGAAAAAATGTATTCCAACAGATAAATATTTTTGTCTTTTTCTACTTTTTCTATTTGAGTGTCCTATAATTTATTTTTGAACTCAAGTACAAAAAAGTATTTACAACGCATTTTTTTCGTGCTATAATACAGAAAAAGGCGTATAGCCTTTGGTTAGGAGTTTCCAATGTCGGAAAAGAAAGAGAAGAAAGAAAAAGAACAGAAGAACACCGTGGAGGCGGAGCCCTCCAGGCGTTCGAGAAAAAAGCAGAACACTCACAAAGCTATTCTGCATCAGGCAAAGGTACTCTTTGAAAAAGAGGGTATCGGAAATGTCACAATTGAGCAGATAAGCGAGAGTGCCGATGTTTCGCGTTCCACATTCTTTTCGCACTTTGCTTCCGTTGACGATCTTCTCAAGGAGATTTCGGATGAGGAGATAAACGACGTCTTTGAAGCGGCAAGAAAGGGCGACGGCGAGCTTACCGTCAGTGCACTTTTGAAGCAGCTCAACGATGACACTTATCCGTATCCGTATCTTTCCGCAGAGGTTCTCATGCGCGGCATTCTCTCAAAAGGCGAGTCGAATTTCGCGCAGGTCGACCGTTTTCTCCGCAAGGAGATAGTGACCGACAAGAGTTATGCGAACACCCTCGAGGAGTTTTCGTCAAAAGAGCTTTCAGCTCTTATTCTCGGAGCCTTCTTCGGTCTTATCTTCCAGAAGATGATAAACGACGAGAGCTTCACAAACCCCGATGAAACAAGCGTGACTATCCAGAAATTCATAAAATATCTGAAAAATCAGGAGGAATTATCATGAGCAACGGATATGGAATCAGCAAATGGGAAGACGCAAAGACCATTTACAATGAGCTTCACGAGCTCACTTCTAAGCCGATCTATTGCGTTTCCGAAGAGGCACTTAAAGACGTTCTCGACTATTTCGAGACCAAGTGCGCAAAGTCGAAGGCGATCACCACCGAGGCAAAGCAGTATATCCCCGGCGGCGTTCAGCACAACCTCGCTTTCAACTATCCCTTCCCGATTTGCGTGACCAAGGCTGAAGGCGCGTTCCTTTATGACCTTGACGGCAACAAGTACTATGACTTCCTGCAGGCAGGCGGCCCGACAATCCTCGGCAGCAACTATGCTCCCGTGAGAGAGAAGGTCATTGAGCTTCTTAATGACTGCGGCCCTGTAACCGGTCTGTTCCACGAGGGTGAGCTCCTGCTCGCTAAGGAGATCAACAAACATATGCCCAACGTCGAGATGTTCCGTATGCTCGGTTCGGGCACTGAGTCCGTTATGGCTGCTATCCGTGTTGCACGCTATGCCACAAAGGCAAAGCGCATCATCAAGGTCGGCGGCGCATATCACGGCTGGTCCGATCAGATGGTTTACGGTCTGAAGATTCCGGGCTCCAGATTCTTCCTTGAGTCCCACGGTATTCCGCACAGCTGCTACGGCACTACCGACGAGGTCAGACCCAACGATCTTGACATGCTCGAGAAGATGCTCAAGCTCAACAAGATGCGCGGCGGCACAGCTGCTGTTATCGTTGAGCCTGTCGGCCCTGAGAGCGGCACAAGACCTGTTGATTTCAACTACAACAAGGAAGTCAGAAAGCTCTGCGACAAGTACGGCTGCCTGTTCATCTTCGATGAGGTTGTTACCGGCTTCCGTGTCGGCCTCGGCGGTGCTCAGGGTTACTTCGATGTCGTACCCGATCTGACCATCTTCGGCAAGATCGTTGCCGGCGGTTATCCGTCAGCAGGCGGCGTCGGCGGTAAGAAGGAGTTCGTCAGCGGCATGGCCGCAGGTGTCGGCACCATGATGAAGCGCGCTTATGTCGGCGGTACTCTCGCGGCTAACCCGCTTTCGTCCTATGCAGGCTACTGCGCTATCCAGGAGATCGCAAGAACCAACGCTTGCGAAGTCGCAGGCAGAGCCGGTGACAGACTTGCTGCAGGTCTTAAAGATCTTGTTAACAAGTACGGTCTTCCTTATGTTGTTTACAACCAGGGCTCTATCGTCCACCTCGAGTGCACCGGTGCAATGAGCTACGACTTCAGCTCGATGAACATCCTCAAGTCGGCTCTCCCGATGCTCAAGACAAAGCCCGAGATGCTCCGCAGAAAGTCCGCTATGGAAGAGATGGGCGCAGCTTACATGGCAAACGGTATCGTTACCCTTGCCGGCAGCCGTCTTTACACTTCGATGGCAGATACCGACGAGATCATCGACGGTGCTCTTGAGAGATTTGACGATGTCTTCAAGAACGTCAAGGTTTGCCCCGCAGACCGCGTTTTCGCAAAGAAATAATCAAAAACTGATAAATGAGATGCTCTCCTTCGGGAGGGCATCTTTTTTCGGCATAACAGCCTTGAGTTTTTCAAAAAGTAATTGAATAACTTTTATAAATGTGCTAATATTAATGAGATAAACATTTGTTCATGGCTCGAAAAGAGGCGGTAATCATGCATGAGGATCACAGAAAAAGAGTAAAGGAACGCTTTCTGAAAGACGGGATAGAGAATATGCCCGATCATGAGGTGCTCGAACTGCTTCTGTTCTTTTCAATACCGCGCAAAGATACTAATGCTCTGGCGCACGAATTGATAGAACACTTCGGCTCTCTCAACTGTGTGCTTGAAGCTTCCGCCGATGATCTTATGCAGGTAAACGGAATAGGGGAAACCTCTGCGACACTTATAACACTTGCTTTTCAGCTGACGAAAAAGTATCTGAAAAACGCATCGGACAAGAAGCTGAAAAAATACGACGGACCTGAGTCTGTCAAAGAGCTTCTGATGTCAAAATATCTTGGTGCGCGGGAAGAGATGGTCTATATGCTGTCTCTCGACTTTGACGACAACATCCTCGCGATAAACAAGATATCGCACGGCACATTTTCTGCCGCGAATATAGACAAGCGTTTTGTGCTTGAGACGGCATTTCGCAACAAGGCGCGTTCGGTCGTGCTCGTTCATAATCATGTCAACGGAATACCCGTCCCGTCGCGCGACGATCTAAACACCACAAAGGCGGTCGGCGACTTCTTTCAGGGCGTAAACGTCCATCTGCTCGACCACCTCATATATACCGACGAAGACATCTTTTCAATGGCGCAGGTCAAGAAATTTGCACCGCTGTTTATATAAAGGATATCAATATGGATAAATTTATTCTTCATTCCCAATACAAACCCATGGGCGATCAACCGCAGGCGATAGCCGAACTGACCGACGGAGTCAACAGGGGATTCACCGAACAGACTCTGCTCGGCGTTACGGGTTCCGGCAAAACATTCACAATGGCGAATGTCATTGCCAATCTCAATCGTCCGACGCTCATTCTCGCTCATAATAAAACGCTCGCGGCTCAGCTCTGTTCCGAGTTCCGCGAGTTTTTCCCTGAAAACGCAGTCGAGTATTTTGTTTCGTACTACGACTACTATCAGCCGGAGGCTTATATCCCGTCAACGGACACTTATATTGAAAAAGATTCCGCTATAAATGACGAGATAGACAAACTCCGCCATTCCGCAACCTCTGCGCTCTCCGAACGGCGCGATGTTATAATCGTCGCCAGCGTGTCGTGCATATACAGCTTAGGCGACCCTATCGACTACCGCAGCATGGTTATTTCGCTCCGCCCCGGAATGGAAAAGAGCCGCGACGAAGTTATAAACAAGCTCGTTGAAATACAGTATGAGCGCAATGATATAAATTTCATCAGAAACAAGTTCCGAGTCCGCGGAGACGTGCTTGAAATATTCCCGGCGCAGTCGAGCGAAAACGCAATCAGAGTTGAATTTTTCGGCGACGAGGTTGACCGCATATCCGAGATAAACGCCCTGACAGGCGAGGTCAAGGGCGTGCTGTCCCATGTCGCAATATATCCCGCATCCCACTATGTCGTTTCGCAGGAAAAGATGGAGCGCTCAATCAAAGAGATATATGATGAGATGACCGAGCGCGTCGCTCAGTTTGAGAGTCAGGGCAAGCTGCTCGAAGCTCAGCGCATAAAGCAGCGCACGGAATATGATATCGAGATGCTTCGCGAAACGGGCTTCTGCAAGGGAATCGAGAACTATTCGAGAGTCATGTCCGGGCGCGAACCCGGTTCTCCGCCGTTTACACTGCTCGACTATTTCCCGAAGGATTTTCTGCTGTTTGTCGACGAATCCCATGTAACGCTCCCGCAGGTACGCGGAATGTACGGCGGCGACCGTTCAAGAAAAGATACGCTTGTTGAATTCGGCTTCCGCCTGCCGTCCGCATATGACAACAGACCGCTGACTTTCGACGAGTTCTATGAAAGAGTCGGTCAAAAAATATTTGTCAGCGCAACGCCCGGCGAGTTCGAACGCGAGACAAGTTCGCAGATTGCCGAACAGCTTATCCGTCCTACCGGTCTTGTCGATCCCTCGATTTCAGTCAGACCTACCGAGGGTCAGATAGACGATATTATATCCGAGATAAATATAAGAGTCGAGCGCAAAGAGCGCGTTCTTCTGACTACGCTCACCAAGAAGATGGCAGAGGATCTGACGGATTATCTCGAAGACCTCGGCATAAAAGTGCGCTATATGCACCACGATGTTGATACAATAGAGCGAATGGAAATTATCCGAGATCTGCGCCTCGGCGAGTTTGATGTGCTCGTCGGAATAAACCTGCTGCGAGAAGGATTGGATATTCCCGAGGTTTCGCTCGTTATAATTCTTGATGCCGACAAGGAGGGCTTCCTGCGCTCCGAAACATCGCTGATACAGACGATAGGGCGCGCGGCGCGAAACGCGAACGGCGAGGTTATCATGTATGCCGACTCCGTCACTCCGTCGATGGAGCGCGCAATAGTTGAGACTGAGCGCAGACGTCAAAAACAGATGGCGTATAACGAAGAGCACGGAATTGTGCCCAAGACAATAATCAAGGGCGTCCGCGACGTCATCGAAATAACCAGCAAGAAGGACAAGGGCGAAAAGCCGATAAAGAAGATGAGCCGCAAGGAGCGCGAAGAGATGATAGTTCGCCTGACTGCGGAAATGAAAGCGGCGGCGAAAATACTTGAATTTGAGCACGCGGCATATCTGCGCGATAAGATAAACAAACTAAGAGAAGGAAAGTAATCGGAGGCGATATTCTTGCCGCAGAAAAATATAATTGTAAAAGGCGCAAGAGAGCACAACTTGAAAAATGTCGATGTCGAAATCCCGCGCGATAAGCTCGTGGTATTTACCGGCCTTTCCGGCTCCGGTAAATCATCCTTGGCGTTTGACACGATATATGCCGAGGGGCAGAGGAGATATGTCGAATCCCTCTCGTCATACGCAAGACAGTTCCTCGGTCAGATGGAAAAGCCTCAGGTAGACTATATCGAGGGGCTTTCTCCCGCCATATCCATAGACCAGAAAACAACCTCAAAGAACCCGCGCTCGACCGTCGGAACGGTGACGGAAATATATGATTATCTGCGCCTGCTCTATGCACGCATAGGCATTCCGCACTGTCCCGTCTGCGGCAGAGAGATATCGAGGCAGACTGTTGACGATATCGTTGACAGCGTGCTCGAGCTGCCCGAGGGCACCAGAATTCAGGTCATGGCACCTATTGCACGCGGCAAAAAGGGTCAGTTTGTCAAAGAACTTGAAAGCGCGAAAAAGGACGGATATGTCCGCGTTCGTGTTGACGGAATAATATATGACCTCAGTGAAAAAATCGAGCTGGACAAGAACAAAAAGCACAATATAGAAATTGTGGTCGACAGACTCGTTGTAAAAGAGAGCATTCGAAGCAGACTTGCCGATTCCATTGAAACAGCAACAGGTCTTTCAAACGGCATTCTGCTTGTTGATGTAATAGGCGGCGAAGAGAAGCTTTATTCTCTCGACTACGCCTGTCCGGAGCACGGAGTCAGCATTGAAGAGCTCGAACCGCGTATGTTCTCGTTCAACAACCCATTCGGCGCCTGCCCGACCTGCTCCGGACTCAGCGTATTCATGAAGCCCGATCCTAATCTTATCGTGCCTGATAAAAACCTTTCGCTCAGACAGGGCGCGATAAAGGCGAGCGGCTGGAACAATGCCGACGGCGGCACGATAGCGCAGATGTACATGGAGGGTATTGCGAATAAATACAGCTTTACTCTCGACACTCCGTTTAAAGATATCCCTGCGGACGGCGTTGACGCTATAATGTACGGCACAAAAGGCGAGAAGCTCAAGCTTACGCGCAGAAACGAATATGGCACAGGCTCGTATATGACCGCATTCGAGGGCATCTGCAACAATATTGAGCGCAGATATAAAGAAACCACAAGCGACTGGTCCCGTGCCGAGCTTGAACAGTGTATGTCAACGGTAAAATGTCCCGAATGCCACGGAGCAAGGCTCAGAAAAGAGTCGCTGTGCGTAACCGTCGGCGGAATAAATATAGACGAATTTGCAAATAAATCTATTGTCAAAGCCATAGAATTTCTTGATTCGCTCACCCTGACCGACCGCGAGCAGATGATAGCGAAGCTTATAGTCAAGGAGATAAAGGACAGACTGACATTTTTGCGTAGCGTCGGCCTCGGTTATCTGACGCTTGCCCGCTCGTCTGCTCCGGCGGCGAAAGCCAGAGAATACGCCTTGCAACTCAGATCGGCTCGTCGCTTGTCGGAGTTCTGTATATTCTCGACGAGCCGAGTATAGGTCTGCATCAGCGCGACAACGAAAAGCTTCTGAATACTCTTCGCAACCTCAGGGATATCGGCAACACGCTTATAGTTGTCGAGCACGACGAGGACACGATGCGCGCGGCGGACTACATTGTCGATGTCGGTCCAGGTGCGGGTATCCACGGCGGAAATATAGTCTGTACAGGCACGGCGGAAGATATAATGAACTGCAAGGAGTCGATAACCGGGCAGTATCTCAGCGGTCGCAAGAAGATTCCAGTTCCCGCAAAGCGCAGAAAAGGCAACGGAAAAAGCCTGAAAATAATCGGCGCACGTGAAAACAATCTCAAAAATATAGATGCCGAAATCCCGCTCGGCGAGTTTGTGTGTATAACCGGCGTATCCGGTTCGGGCAAATCGTCGCTTATAAACGAGATACTGTATAAACGCCTTGTGACCGAACTCAACGGAGCGAAAAAAGTTGCGGGCGCGCATACGGATATCCTCGGAATTGACAATCTCGACAAGGTTATCGCAATAGACCAGTCCCCGATAGGGCGTACTCCGCGCTCTAATCCGGCGACATATACAGGCGTGTTCAATGATATCCGCGACCTGTTCGCATCAACTGCCGAGGCAAAAGCGAGGGGATACAAAGCAAACAGATTCTCGTTCAATGTCAAAGGCGGACGCTGCGAGGCGTGCCAGGGCGACGGAATAGTGAAGATAGAGATGCATTTCCTTGCCGATATCTATGTGCCCTGCGACGTCTGCAAGGGCGCAAGATACAACCGCGAAACACTCGAAGTCAAATACAAGGGCAAAAATATCTATGATGTGCTCGAAATGACCGTTGAAGAGGGGCTTGAGTTCTTCTCGAGCATACCGAAGATAAAGCGCAAATTGCAAACCCTCTACGATGTCGGTCTCGGCTATGTCAAGATCGGTCAGCCTGCAACGACGCTTTCCGGCGGCGAGGCACAGCGCGTCAAGCTTTCAACCGAGCTTTCACGCCGCTCTACAGGAAAGACTGTTTATATTCTTGATGAGCCTACCACGGGTCTGCACACGGCCGATGTACACAAGCTCATCGAAGTGCTACACAGGCTTGTTGACAACGGAAATTCAGTCATTGTTATCGAACACAACCTCGATGTCATAAAGACCGCCGACTGGATACTCGACCTCGGTCCCGAGGGCGGCGACGAGGGCGGCGAGATAATCGCACAGGGCACTCCCGAGCAGGTTGCTGCAACCGAAGGCTCATACACCGGGCAATATCTCAAAAAGCTTCTGAACGATACGGAGGAATAACAGAATGATAACTTCACGAACCGTCAGTTCTCTTGAAAAGATTTTTCATGACTCCGAGCCGACCTGCGCGTCGCTCTCGGAGATGTCTATGCTCGGCAACGAGCGCGCATCATTCCAGCTCGCGTATTTCTCTGACGAGGACACACAGTGCGGGATATCCGTATCCGGCTGGAAGCCCGAGAATATAAAAATATACAAAGTCGTTGAGATAAATTCAGATCTTCCGGCTTTTGAGGACTCGGATTTCTATTTTCTCAGGAAAACTCCCGGGCTCTATCCCGATATGCTTGAGCCTGTTGAAGACAATTCATTTTTCGCGGAGAGCGGACATTACGGAAGCTTATGGATTGAACTCGATGCGTCCGGCGAATCGGCGGGCAGACATGATATTTTTATCACGGTTTCAAAAGGCAAAGAGACCGTCACGAATGTTATCACAGTCGATGTTATCGCCGCAAAGCTTCCCGAACAGGCGCTCATGTGCACCATGTGGTTCCACTGTGACTGCCTTGCGACATATTATAAAGTCGATGTTTTCAGCGAAGAGCACTGGAATATAATCGAAAACTATGTCAGAAATGCCGCGAATCACGGTGTTAATTTTATTTTAACTCCGCTTTTCACTCCGCCGCTTGATACCGAAGTCGGGGGAGAGAGACCGACCGTTCAGCTTGTTGATGTCAAAAAGGCCAAAGATGGATACGAGTTCGGCTTCGACAAACTCGACCGATGGATAGATATGTGCAGACGCTGCGGAATTAAATATTTCGAGATGTCGCATCTGTTCACCCAGTGGGGTGCGGAGCACGCGCCGAAGATAGTCGCCGAAGTTGACGGAGAAAAAAAGCGCATCTTCGGCTGGGAGACCGATGCTGACAGCGAAGAATACCGCGACTTTCTGCACCGTTTTGCCGCGGCTCTGACCGCTTTTATCGACAGAAAGGGTATAAGAAACTTCTGCCGCTTCCACGTGTCTGATGAGCCGTCATTGGAGCAGTATGAAGTATATAAAAAGCGCGCCGATCTGATAGCGGAGATATTCCCGGGCTTTAAAGTCATAGACGCGCTTTCGGATATTGAATTTTTTGACAAGGGCGCTGTGAAATATCCTATTCCGTCCGAAGATCATGTTGAAGATTTTGTCGGCAAAGTCGATGAATTCTGGACATATTACTGCTGCGGTCAGCACAACAAGAATGTTCCGAACAGATTCTTCGCAATGCCGTCGGCGCGAAACCGCATTCTCGGCACTTTGCTTTATAAGTACAATGCAACCGGCTTCCTCCAGTGGGGCTATAACTATTGGTATTCGCAGTTTTCAAAGCATGAGATAGACCCGTTCACCGTGACCGATGCCGGCAAGGCGTTCCCGTCCGGCGATGCGTTTGTTGTTTATCCCGGCGAAAACGGACAGCCGATTAATTCGCTCAGGCTTAAAGTATTCTATGACGGACTCCAGGATCTTGCCGCGATGCGTCTGCTCGAAAGCCTTGTCGGGCGCGAAAAGGCGCTTGAAATCGTGGTTCAGGATGACGAACTCACTTTCCAGAAATATCCGCACGGCAGCAGCTATCTCCTGGCTCTCAGAGGGCGCGTGAACAAAGCTATAAAAGAGAATATATAAAAAATCACCGCGACCCTTAACAAGGGCGCGGTGATATATTTTTATCTCTTATTCTTCTTCGGATTTTGCTTTTCTGTTCATAATGAACTCGTTTACTTTGTCGGACAGCTCGCCGTGAAGCTTATATTTTTTTGTGAAAATGATGAGCGAAAGTACAACAAAAATCGGCGGGATGATGAACATCATTGTGGAAATGGTGTTCTTTGTGAGCTCTGTCTGAACGGGGAGAGTCGCATCATAGTGGGAGAACTGAAGTCCGAGGGCTATGACTATCGACTGTATGGTGTAGGCGAGCTTCTGAAGGAATCCTTTCATCGAGAAAACGATGGACTCCGAGCGATAGCCAAGGCTGTATTCGCCGTAATCAACGATATCGGCGAGCATAACGGTCTGCGAAACGAAGATGCATCCGATGCCCATGCAGCCTATAAGCGCAAAAACAGCAAACGGGATGAACATCTTGGCGTTAGATGCGAGAAGCACGGGACCGAACAGGAACATTCCGAGATAGCCTATAACGGTCATGCACATCGCGCCCTGAATGACCTTGCGGCGTGTGAACTTCTTCGAAAGCACCGGGAGCAGGAACAAGCCGAGAGCCTGACCTACGCCGCCGATTGCCGCGAAATAAGAGAGCAGCGATTTGTTGCCCATGACGTTATCGAAGAAGTAGATGCCCATTGCGTTGGTTATGTACCAGCCGGTGTTAAAGAGCAAGGCGGTGAGCATGAAAATGAGCAGCTGATCGTTCGATTTGACGGTTTTAAAAGCTTTTGCAAGCGTGAACTTCTCTTTCGGAGGAACCGAGCCGCGCTCTTTGGTGGTGGTGACGGTGATAAACGCGCCGATAATAAGTACGATACCGGCTATCATCGCCCAGCGGCTGTAGCCGACGGAATCGTTGCCCTTGCCGAGCATCGCGACCATCTGGACAGTGAACACACTGACTATTATCTGACCGAAGCCCGAGAAGAATCTCGGAATGGCAGAGACAACATTTCTCTTCTGCGGATCGCTCGTCAGCGCGGGAACCATCGACCAGTAGGGAATATCTATCATCGTGTTTGTCATGCCCCAGAGGACATACATAACAGCGGCATAGATATAGAGCTTTATGTTTATGAAATCTCTGCTGACCTCAAATCCGGGATTGGTGAAGAGGAAAGTCAGCGCAACTGCATTTAGTACGGCGCCGCACATTATCCACGGGCGGAACTTGCCGAACTTAGACTTCGTGTTGTCAACGATCGTGCCCATCATCGGGTCGTTAATGCCATCCCATATACGCGCGAGAGTCGGCACGATAAGCAGGAAAGTTGCATTGAGCAGAAGAACATCGGTTAAATACTTTGTAAGGAACGAGTTGAACAGACCGTAACTCAGATCCATTCCGATAGCGCCCACGCCGAAACCGAGATATCCGAATATCCATGATATCCCGCCGGAGCTGCGCTTGGCTTTTTTCTCTTTCATTGATTCACATCCTCATAAAGGTTATAAGATAATATTAATTCAAACTAAAGCTTCCGTCAAGCCGAAAAAGACAAAATGAATTGAAAAATCGCGGTTTTGATGGTAATATATAGTCAGAGCCTAAAGGAGACACGGTATGCAAGCTATATACGAAAGGCTTCAAGAATATGTAGCTGATATAATAATTCCGCAAATGCTTTAAATGAGTTTTTCAACAAATACTATGAAAACGAAAGGGGAACGGAATAATGCTCAGATTCAACTCCGACCATAAATTCAAGATAATGCAGATAGCCGACACGCAGGAGATTCCCGCTGTGTCGCCCGACACACTGAGTCTTATAAACAATGCGCTTGACCGCGAAAAGCCCGACCTTGTTATCTTCACTGGCGATCAGATAAAGGGCTATTCAAAGAAGTTCAAAAAAGATCCCGCGATAATCGAAGGCACTATAGATACTCTCGTTGAGCCGATCGCAAAGAGAAATATTCCGTTTATGGTGACCTACGGCAATCACGACGCGCAGTGCGGCGTTGATAATCGTGGTCAGTACAAGTTTTACGCGAAGTACGACAATTTTATAAGCGGTGATCTCAGAAATGCCGATGATGTCGGAACGGCGGATATTCAGATTTATTCAAGCACCGAAGACAAGCCTGTGTTTGAGTTATATATAATCGACTCCCACGGCAAGGCAAAGGACGGAGCAGGATACGCGCCCGTCGACAAAAAGCAAATAGAATGGTATGTCTCGCGCCGCGAACAGCTCAAAGCCGAAAACGGAGACTATCTGCCGTCGCTCGTGTTTCAGCATATCCCCGTGCCGGAGTTTTTCGATGTTATAAAGAAAGTGCCCAAGGGCACTAAGGGCGCAGTCCCGGCATACGGAGCGCATGAAAATGAGTATTTTGTGCTCAATGATGAAACTGTCGCCGAAGGCGGATTCATGCTCGAATCGCCCGCTTCTCCCGATGTAAACACCGGCGAATTTGAGGCGATGAGCGAAAAGGGCGATGTCCTCGGCATATATGTCGGTCACGATCACAACAACAGCTTTGTCGTAAAATACAAAGGCGTTGATCTCGGATATACTCAGGGCGCGGGATTCAATGTGTACGGTCCAGGCGAAAACAGGGGAGTGCGAATCTTTGAGCTCGACGAGACTGCACCTCGCGAATACAAAACCCATACCGCGACATTCAAAGAACTCTGCGGAACAAAGATAAAGACCCCGGTCAAAGAGTTTATCTATAAGCACGCGCCGACCAGCCCGCGCGCAGTCAAACCGATACTCATAAAGGTCGGCATCGGCATTGCCGCAATTGCAGCTGTTTACGCCGCATATAAGTTCTTTACAGGGTTCAATATATAAACCAAAAACACAGCACCGCATTGAAAAATCATGCGGTGCTGATTATTTATTTTATAAACGAGAACATATGAATTATATTCATGTCTTCCTGCATATCAAGTCCGTGGCTTCCCACGCCTCCGTCTATCTCATGGCAGCCGTGATCAGGACAGAAGCCCAGCAGAGTTTTATGCCCGCTCCACTTCGCTTTTATAGCGTCGTGTATCTCTGAAAATACGGCTATATTAGCTTTGAGTGCATCTATCGACTCTTTACCCTCCGGCGCCCAGCGGTGCATTGTGCCGTCATAGTTGCCGTTATAGAGTGTAATGAAGTCGTATTCATCTGAATCTATCAGCTCAAGCGCTTTTGCGTTGCATTCTTCAACGGACGGATATATGTAGTAATCAATGTTACGCTCAAGGAAGATTTTTGAAATACTGTCGCCCTCGGTCGAAACTATTGCGCAGCGTTTGCCTGCTGCGGCGAGAGCATCAAAAGCCGTCGCTATTTTTAAAACCGGCTTTTCGTATTTCATTATGCCGTGAATCTCCGGCATAACGCCCGAATACATCGAAGCGAAGCAGACCGGCGTCACGCTCGGCATAACCGAGAGTACGGGTAGCTGAATCTGCGTTCTGAGTATCGCATCTTTGAACAATTCAGTATATTTTTGAAACAGCCACAGTGCAATAGCGTCGGGGTTATATATAAACACCCTGTCCGCTCCGTTTTCGCCGAAGTCGGCAAAGAGCTTGTCGAGCACTATGTCGCACGGGGCATCCGCACCATCGGGAGCATCGACGCCCAAAGCGCACGTAAATGTGGCGGCGGAACAGGTCAGCCTTATTGAATCATAGAGTTCACTCATTACTTTCATTCTCCTTGATCCTTGATTAGATTATTTATATCCGATATCTCCGGCATCGAGAGCAGCGCTCCTTTTTTACAGGTCACAAGGGATGCGGCGGCGTTTGCGAAAACAAGCATATTCTTGAGCTCAGCCTCTTCGATCTCTTTGCCGCCGTTATTCAAAAACCAGTCTATACAGCAGGCGCAGAAAGTATCGCCCGCTCCGGTTGTGTCTATAGTTTTCACATTAAGAAAAGTCTGGGCTTCGGCATAAATATTTTTGTAATATGCGCGGCTTCCGTTACGCCCCGCATTCACAGTCAGTAATGCCACATTCGGGTAACGCGTTTTGAACATCTCAACCGCTTTATCTGTATCATCGCAGCCGGTCAGAAACCTTAATTCGTCCGTCTCGATTTTTACAATATCGCTCACCGAACAGCCGTAATCTATTTTTTGCTTTGCTCGGTTCATACTATCCCAAAGAGGAGGACGGAGATTTGGATCAAACGACAGCAGTAAACCTGAATCTTCTGCTGTTTTGATTGCTTTTACTGTTGCCTTTTCAACGCCGTCATGTGTCATTGAAAGCGTTCCGAAATGCAAAACGCGGCTCTGTTTTATAATATCGGTATTGACTTCATCTTCGCGCAGCATCATATCCGCACCGGGAGCGCGGTAAAAAGAAAAGTTTCTGTCGCCGTATTCGTCCGTCTCAACAAAAGCGAGCGTTGTGCGGACATTCTCGTCGAACACGAGCCCGCCGATATCCGTGCCGCTGCTCTCGACAATATTTTTGAGCTTCTTGCCGAAGATATCGTCTCCGACCTTGCCGATAAACGCAGTGCTCCTGCCGAGCTTGTTGAGCATTGCCAGAACATTGCACGGCGCGCCGCCGGGATTTGCCTCAAAAATGGGCGAACCGATATCAGACATCCCCGACTGCGCCATATCGATGAGCAGTTCGCCTATTGCGGTGATATCAAACATTCTACACTGTCTTCTTTCGTGTTTTGTATTTGCTTATAATATCTCTGATACCCTTTATAGCCATTCCGAGCAGTGGAGCCACAATGAGCGTAATGATTAAAGCCGACAACTGTATAATAATTTTAGCCATCGTTTGTTCTCGACCAACGTATTTATATATAATTGATTGTAAACGCTGATGCAGCAGATAAAGCTCAAGGCTGTACTTGCCAAAAAATTCAAACGGAGAAACAATAACTTTTTCAAGCTTAGGCAATTTTTTACCGAGTGCCGAAAGTCCGAGAGAGACGAGCAGGCAGAACGACGGCATCATCAGCAATGCCGGATAGCAGTTTAGTCCGCTTTGAACATAGCTTGGCTCTTTCACGCATTTGTTTATATAATAAGCAAGAAAAGTTCCAACTATAAATGCCGCAATATTGAGTATCAGTGAGGTTTTGGTAACTTTTTTATTTTGTGCAACAAGCCTTCCCGTATGTATTCCGAGCAGGAAAACGGAAAGCCTGACTGCCGATCCCCAAAGATAGATCAAATCGTTATAGTACATTATAACGCAAAGCGGAACAGAAAGAGACATACACGCTACAGTATATATTATCTGCTTTTTGCCGCCGAGCTTTTTATAGAAGAACAGGAACAGGGGAGTTATCAGGTAAAAGGCAAGCTGAGTCGGAATATACCAATCAAAATAAGTGTTATGCGTCCAATAACCAATGCCGGATATGTAATAGAAAAAATCAAGTGCGCTCGCCTTATCAAGTCTCAGGAGGCAATATGAGACGCAGACAACTATAACATAGGCCGGCAAAATGCGAACAAGACGCGCTTTATAGAATCGGAGCACATTCGGGCGCTTCATCAGCGAAAAATATACGCCGAGTCCGGAGAGAAAAAGAAAAATGTCAACTCCGTAAAAACCGATTCTGTGAATGAACCAACCGACATCGGTGACAATGAATTTTGCAGGTATAGGTATGTGAAAATACATTACCCACAGTATGGCAAAACCCATCAAAAAGCTGCGATATTTACTTAGTGCTTTGTAAGTCAAGTTATCACTCCTTATATATTTTTCAATATAGTAACATAAATCGACAATAATTTCAATATAAAATGAATTAGTTCTGCTTTTTCTCTTTTATTTTTTTGTTTAATGTGATAAAATTTTGTTGTTTAAAAAGACAAGAAGGAGTGCTGTATGAAAACTGAAAAAATAAGAGAGTCGATACTCGGAGGTAGAACGTCGCTTGGTATCGAACTCGGTTCAACGAGAATCAAGGGTATACTTGTTGATGAAAACAATGAAGTAATCGCGTCTGGCGGCTATTCATGGGAAAATAAGCTCGAAAACGGTATCTGGACATATCATCTCAACGATGTTTGGACGGGTATGCGCGAATGTTACAGAACCCTTGCCGAGGATGTCAGAGGCAAATATGATATTGAATTGACTTCTGTCGGCGCAATGGGCATTTCCGGCATGATGCACGGATATCTCGTGTTCGACAAAGCGGGCAGACAGTTAGCCGATTTCAGAACATGGCGAAACACCGTTACCGAGCGTTCGGCGGCTGAGCTTTCCGAGCTTTTCGGGTTTAATATCCCTCAGCGCTGGAGCATAGCTCACCTTGACCGCGCCATACTCAACGGCGAGGATCATATCAAAAACATCGACTTTATGACAACGCTCGCGGGCTATGTACACTGGATGCTGACGGGAGAGAAGGCAATCGGTATCGGCGAAGCATCCGGTATGTTCCCGATAAACAGCGAAACTCACGATTTCGATGAAACGATGATAAAGAAGTTCGATTCGAGAGTCGCAGACAAAAATCTTCCTTGGAAGCTGCGCGACATATTGCCGACAGTACACAGCGCAGGAGATTTTGCCGGCAAGCTTACGGAAGAGGGCGCAAAGCTCCTTGATCCGACAGGAAAGCTCAAACCCGGTATTCCGTTCTGCCCGCCGGAGGGCGACGCAGGCACCGGCATGGTGGCAACGAACAGCGTTGCTCAGAGAACGGGCAATGTATCTGCTGGAACATCGATATTTGCAATGATAGTCCTCGAGAAGCCGCTTTCAAAGGTGTATCCCGAGATAGATATGGTAACAACGCCAGACGGCAGTCCCGTTGCGATGGTGCACTGCAACAACTGCACGACCGATCTCGATTCGTGGATAGGTCTGCTCAAAGAGACCGTTGAGCTGATGAGCGGGAGCGTCGATGTGCCGAAGCTCTATGACACATTCTATAACAAAGCTCTCGAGGGCGCTCCGGACTGCGGCGGGCTGCTCTCCTATAACTACTATTCCGGTGAGCACACCACTGGATTTGAAGCCGGCAGACCGCTTTTCACAAAGCTTCCGGACAGCAAGATGAATCTTGCTAACTTCGCACGAGCAATACTTTTCTCGTCCATGGCGACTTTAAAATTCGGCATGAACATACTGACCGAAAAAGAGTTTGTCCGCGTTGACAGGCTTCTCGGTCATGGCGGACTGTTCAAAACTCCCGGAGTCGGTCAGAAGCTTATGGCTGCCGTGCTCGAAACTCCCGTTGCCGTTATGTCAACGGCAGGCGAGGGCGGCGCGTGGGGAATTGCTCTGCTTGCATCATATATGAAGAACCGTGCGGACGGCGAATCACTTGACAGTTTCCTCGATTCAAAAGTATTCGGCGATATGCTCGGAGACAGCGTAGCTCCCGACGCTGAAGACGCCGAGGGATTCAAAAAATATATGAATCGCTACAGAGCGGGTCTCGCTATAGAACGCGCGGCAGTTGACAATCTGAACTGAATATTTTTTCAGCCCTGTGCTTTCAAAAGCGCGGGGCTTTTTATTTTTTCACCCTTTGATTTGACAAAAAAGACCTCGGCGGCGGCTTATAATTGAGTCATACAGTTCCGGGAGGTGCACGATGAGCAATGTTATATATGTCGATATACTGCTGATGATAAATCTGCTCGTCAACTTTCTGATGCTGTCGGCGGCGGGTCTTTTGGTAAAAACTCCGACGCGCAGTTGGCGTATTTTGCTCTCCGCCGCAATAGGAGCGGCTTATTCGCTTATAATCTTTCTGCCCGATATGAATCTGTTCTTTTCGATAGCTCTTCGCGTTATCTGTTTTGCAGCGATGCTTTTTACTGCGTTCTCTATACGCTCGGTTAAAGAATTTCTCAGAGCGGGCGGCGGCTTTCTGATGGCAAACTTCGCCTTTGCGGGAATCACGCTCGCCATATGGCTGATATTCAAGCCTGACGGACTTACATACAAAAACGGTGCGGTGTATTTTGATATCAGCGCAGTGACACTGTTATTGACCTCCGCCGCCTGCTATGTTGTTATACGGCTCATATCTTATTTTATGCGCCGCAATGCGCCCGACAGCCACACGGCAACAGTAAGAATAAATTATCGCGGAAAAGAAGCCGAATGCGCCGCTCTCATAGATACGGGTAGCTCGCTGAAAGAGCCGTTTTCTTCATATCCCGCGATAGTGTTTGAATACGGCGCAATAGCCTCTGTTCTGCCGGATGAAATAAAAGAACTCGTTCACAGGGAGATTAAAGAAGACGAGGCATATGCATGCCGCGGTGTCAGGTTTATAAGCTTCAGGTCGGTCGGCGGGAGCGGGCTTCTTCCGGCAATAAAAATTGATAAAGTAACAGTAAAAAGCACCAAGGGTATTTTTGTATGCAGCGAGACTTATGCCGCGATATACAATGGCTCACTGTCCGGCGGCGAGTATTCGGCACTCATAGGAAACAATTTCTTTGACAGAGCGGAAAGGGGAGGCTCAAAAAATGAAAAAGCTGAAAGCGGTAATACAAAAACTGATAAACCGTTTTCTCAACCGCAGAGACCGGGGCGAGGTACACTACATAAACGGCTACGAGATACTGCCCGCCCCACTGAAAAAAGATGAGGAGCGTGAGATATTCGAGCGAATCGAAGCGGGCGACGAATCCGCGCGCGAGCCGCTAATAGTACACAATCTCAGGCTCGTGGTCTATATAGCGAGGAAGTTTGAAAACTCCGGAGTAGGAATAGAAGATCTGATATCAATAGGCACCATCGGATTGATAAAAGCCGTCAACACATTCAGACCGTCAAAAAACATAAAGCTCGCGACATACGCTTCGCGGTGCATCGAAAACGAGATACTCATGTTCCTGCGCAAGACAAATAATATAAGAAACGAGATTTCGCTCGATGAGCCGCTGAATGTGGATTGGGACGGGAACGAACTGCTTCTGTCCGATATTCTCGGCAGTGAACCGGATACGGTAAATCGCGGCATAGAGGCAGAGGACGAAAAGAGTCTGCTTTTGCGTACCGTTGATGCCCTTGCCGATCGCGACAAGCTTATAATGCGGATGCGGTTCGGACTCGGCGGCGGAAAGGAATATACGCAAAAGGAAGTTGCAGATATGCTAGGCATATCGCAGAGCTACATATCAAGGCTTGAAAAAAGGATTATAGAACGCCTGAAAAGAGAAATGAATGTCGTGTGATTCGACGCACCCTCAGCGGCATATAATGCCGTTGGGGGTGATTTTTTTTGAACTGCTGTGTGACGGATCTGAGGAACAAGCAGGTTATAAATCAAAGGGATGGGAATATACTCGGCCCCGTGTCGGATATTGAAGTTGACACTTGCTCGGGAAAAGTAGTTGCAATTATCGTATTCGGCAGGCCGAAATGTATGGGGCTGCTCGGACGATGCGACGATATAAGAATATGTTGGGAAGACATAAAGGTTATAGGCGAGGATGCCGTGCTCGTGTGCTACAATCAGCAGGCGTGCTGTGCGCCGCCGAGAAAAGGAGGTAGATTCTGCGACATATTCAATTCTTTTTGAAATAACTTGACAAATACTGCTTTTTATTGTATTATATTGCTGCACTTTATCGGATAAAAGCTTTAAAGCGCAAAACAAAGAAAAAGCAGAGGAAGAAAAAATGGAGAACACCACCGTCTGGATAACTATCGCGGTATATGTTGCGGTTATGATGATAATCGGCATTGTATCGGGACGAAAATCAAAGAGCATAGCCGATTTGACAGTAGGCGGACGAAACGCCGGAGCGTGGCTTTCGGCGCTTTCTTACGGTGCGGCATATTTTTCGGCAGTTATGTTCGTCGGCTACGCCGGCGGCACCGGACTCAACTACGGTCTTTGGGGTATTGCCGCGGGAATAGGCAACGCCGTGTTCGGCTCGTGGCTCGCCTGGCATGTGCTTGCCAGAAGGACGCGCGATGTTTCAGACAGGCTCAAAATAAAAACGATGCCCCAGTTCTTTGAACTGAGATACAACAGCCGCGCCATGAAAATATTTGCCTGCATGGTTATATTTATTTTCATGATCCCGTATTCGGCGTCAGTCTACAAAGGCCTCGCATCTGTTGCCGATGTTCTGCTCGGAATAGACGAGAAAATATGCATGATAATTATCGCCGTCCTTGCTGCAGTTCTTCTGCTGCTCGGCGGATATCTTGTTCAGGCTCGCGCGGACTTTGTTCAGGGAATTGTCATGATGTTCGGCATAACGCTTCTCATAATTTTTGTCATCCGCTGCGACAGAGTCGGCGGTATAGAGGGTCTCAGAGAATACGCCAACTCGGCAGAGGGTCTTCCGAAACTCGGACTCAAATCCGCAACTTCGCTCATCGCAACGGTGCTTATGACCAGCTTCGGCACATGGGGACTGCCGCAGATGATACAGAAATATTTTGGCATAAAGGACGACAAGCAGGCGAAGCGCGGCATTATAATATCCACATTTTTCGCTCTTCTTGTCGCGGGCGGAGGATATTTTATAGGCTCGCTCTGCCACAGATTCTTCACTGCCGACGAGATAGCATCATTCAAAAAGCCGGTGCAGGACTATGTTGTTCCGAATATGCTCAAGGTCGCGAATCTTCCGAATATACTGCTCGGAATTGTCCTTGTCCTGCTCATAGCAGCGTCGGTTTCGACTCTTTGCTCCATAACGCTTACGGCAAGCTCGACATTCTCCATGGACTTTGTTAAGAGTGTGCTCAAGCCCGGAATGAAAGAAAAGAAAGTAACTGTTCTCACAAAAATTCTCTGCGTTGTGTTTATTCTCTGCTCCTATGTTGTCGCAAATACAGATACGCCCATTCTCGATATGATGAGCTACTCCTGGGGTATAATTTCCGGCTCGTTCCTTGCGCCTTATGTCGTTGCGCTGTTCTGGAAGCGTATGAACAAACACGGTGCCTGGGCTGCGATGATAGGAGGCTTCTCGGTTGCAATAGTTCCCGCGATATGCAAGTTGCTTGTTGAATTTGGACTCAACAACAGTACAGCATCAACGCTTGCGGGATTCGGACCGCTTTTTGCCTGCATAGCGATGCTCCTTTCGCTCGCACTCTGCTTCATTGTCAGCGCAATAACAGCGAAAGATGACAAGAATGTTACTGAATTATTTTATAACGGTATTGTCGAAAAAGAGTAACAGTGGTATAATTTATAGGTAATTTCCGAATACCCTGTCGAAGTATAAAAGAGGGAGACTTCAAGATGTTTTTTCAAAAGGAAATTGAAACAATGAAGCGCAGCGAGCTGGAAGCGCTGCAGCTCGAAAGACTGAAATGGACGGTTGATTACTGCTACAAAAATGTGCCGTTCTACACAAAGAAGCTTGACGAAGCCGGCATTTCTGCCGACAAGATCAAGAGCCTGAGCGATATAAAATACATACCGCCGACTACAAAAGCCGATTTGCGCGACAACTATCCGTTCGGTCTGTTCGCAAGACCGATGAAAGAGATGGTGCGTATTCACGCTTCGTCCGGCACAACAGGTAAGCCCACAGTCGTTGGATATACGAAGCACGACCTTGATCTGTGGTCGGACTGCGTTGCCCGTATTGCCGCCGCAGCAGGCGCTACCGACGAAGATATCGTTCAGATATCTTTCGGTTACGGCATGTTCACAGGCGCTCTGGGTCTTCATTACGGACTCGAAAAGCTTGGCGCAACGGTTGTTCCCAATTCGAGCGGAAACACCGAAAAGGCGCTGATGTATATGCGCGATTTCGGCACTACCGCGCTCGTTGCAACTCCGTCATATGCGCTTTATATGTGCGAAACGGCAAAAGAGCTCGACTATCCGATGAGCGACTACAAGCTTCGCCTCGGCCTGTTCGGCTCGGAGGGCTGCACACCCGAGATGAGAACCCAGATTGAAAAGGGCTGGGGACTGTTCGCCACAGACAACTACGGCATGAGTGAGCTTATGGGTCCCGGCGTTTCCGGCGAATGTGAGGAGCGCGATGGACTGCATTTCTGCGAAGACTATTTCTATCCCGAGATAGTCGACCCCGAAACGCTCGAACCTCTTGCCGAGGGAGAGACAGGCGAACTGCTTGTGACTACGCTGACAAAAGAGGGTCTTCCTCTGCTCAGATACAGAACCCGCGACATCACAAGACTCAACTATTCTCCCTGCAAATGCGGAAGAACAGGCGTCAGGATGGACAAGGTCAAGGGCAGAAGCGACGATATGCTAAAAATACGCGGCGTGAACGTGTTCCCGTCGCAGATTGAAAGCGTGCTTATCGGCACGGAGCAGATTGGCGCAAACTATCAGCTTGTTGTCCGCCGCGAGGGCTTTGCAGATACACTTGAAGTCCGTGTTGAGCTTGTTGACGCATCTCTGCTTGAGAGCTACGGCGAAATCGAGCGGCTTCAGAAGAAGATAATGCACAATCTCCAGACCACCCTTGGTATCCAGTGCAAGGTCAGCCTGCTTGAGCCCAAGACACTCGAGAGATTTGTTGGCAAGGCGCACAGAGTTGTTGATTTGAGAAACGAGAAGAAATAAATCCGGAGGCAAAAAATGAGAAAGTTACTTTTAGGAAACGAGGCCGTCGCAAGAGGTCTTTATGAAGCCGGATGCCGTGTTGCATCGAGCTATCCCGGCACCCCGAGCACCGAGGTGACGGAGAGCGCAGCTAAATATGACGAGATATACTGCGAATGGGCGCCGAACGAAAAGGTCGCTATGGAGACCGCAGGCGGCGCTGCCATAGCCGGAGCGCGTTCTTTCTGCGGCATGAAGCATGTCGGATTGAATGTTGCCGCCGACCCGCTGTTCACGCTCTCTTATACTGGCGTAAATGCCGGTATGGTCATAGTTGTTGCGGATGACCCCGGTATGCATTCATCGCAGAATGAGCAGGATTCGCGCAACTATGCAAAGGCGTCAAAGATACCGATGCTCGAGCCTGCGGATTCTCAGGAGTGTCTCGCTTTCACGAAGCTTGCATATGATATCTCCGAGCGTTACGACACTCCGGTCATAATCAGACTCACTACGAGAATCTCTCATTCCCGCAGCCTTGTTGAGATAGGGGAGAGAGTCGACAACGGACTCAAGGGGTATGTCAAGGACACGCAGAAATATGTCATGATGCCCGCCATGGCGAAAAAGAAGCATGTCATAGTTGAAGAGAGAACAAAGGCTCTCGAAGCCTGGGGCGACAGCGAAGCTGTTGACCTCGGAGTCAACAAGATTGAATATAACGACAAAAAAATCGGCATAATCGCCGGCGGCATTGCCTATCAGTACGCCAAAGAGGCTCTCGGCGATAAAGCGTCGTATCTCAAGATAGGCTGTCTCTATCCGTTGCCCGAAAAGATAATCCGCGACTTTGCGGCAGAATGCGAGAAAGTCTATGTCATCGAGGAGCTTGATCCTTACATAGAAGATCACTGCCGCAAGCTCGGAATAAACGTTATCGGCAAAGAGCAGTTCACGCTTCTCGGCGAGTATTCGCAGAGCATGATAAAGAAAGTTATCCTCGGTGAAGAGAATGCTTATCTCAAGGCAGATATAAACGTTCCTGCGCGTCCGCCCGTACTTTGCGCCGGATGTCCGCACAGAGGTCTGTTCTATGCTCTCAAGAAGCTCAAAGTCAATGTCAGCGGCGATATCGGCTGCTATACGCTCGGCTCGATGGCTCCTCTCGACATGATGGACACCTGCATCTGCATGGGCGCATCCGTCTCTGCGCTCCACGGCATGAACAAGGCTGACGAAGCCGGCAGTCACAAGCGCGTGGCCGTTATAGGCGATTCTACATTTATCCATTCCGGTGTTACGGGTCTTATAAACATCGCATATAACCAAAGCAATTCAGTTGTTATCGTCCTCGATAACAGCATCACAGGCATGACCGGACATCAGCAGAATCCGACTACCGGTCTTACAATAAAGGGCGATCCGACAACGGCAGTCAGCCTTGAGGCTCTCGCTCACGCAGTTGGAATAAACCGTGTCGTTGTCGTTGATCCTTATGACCTCGCCGCAACGGAAAAAGCAATAAAAGAAGAGCTTGAAGCGGACGAGCCCTCGGTAGTTATATCCCGCCGTCCCTGCGTGCTTCTCAAATATGTCAAAACAAAGCCGCCCGTCAAGGTCAACACCGACAAGTGCGTATCCTGCAAGATGTGCATGAAGATCGGCTGCCCCGCGATAAGCATGAAAGAGGACAAGGCTCACATTGATTTCACCCTTTGCGTCGGCTGCGATGTCTGCAAGCAGCTGTGCAAATTCGGTGCGATAGAATAAGAGAGGAGCGGGAAAAATGGCAGTTAAATCAATTATGATAGTCGGCGTCGGCGGCCAGGGAACTCTGCTTGCAAGCAGACTCCTCGGCAGCGCGCTTATAGACAGCGGATACGAAGTCAAAGTTTCCGAAATACACGGAATGAGCCAGCGCGGCGGTTCCGTTGTTACATATGTTAAATACGGCGATGAGGTTTTTTCGCCCACGATTGAGCAGGGCGAAGCCGATATAATCCTCGCCTTTGAGAAGCTCGAAGCCGCAAGATGGCTCAGCTTCCTTAAGCCCGACGGCAAATTGGTCGTCAACGATCAGTGTATCGACCCGATGCCGGTCATAACCGGTGCGGCAGAGTATCCTCAGAACATATCCGAGGCAATAAAAGCAGCAGGGGCTTCTATGATAGAGCTTGACGCGCTTTCGCTCGCCGTCAAAGCAGGTTCGGCAAAGGCAGTCAATGTTGTTCTCATCGGCGCCATGGCAAGCCATATGCAATTAAGCTACGAAACCTGGACAAACGCCATAAGGAACACAGTGCCCGAAAAGTTCCTCGATATGAACCTTGAGGCGTTCCGCCTCGGCTATGAGCATGAAAAAAGCTGCTGAAACGCATTAAAGGCAGACAGTCAGCAAAAGGAGATATGATACGATGGCAAAGTATTTCAGCCCTGAAATTGAGACAGCGTCGCGCGATTATCTGCACGCAATACAGAGCGCAAGACTGATAAAAACCGTAAAAAGATGCTATGAGAACATTCCGTTTTACAAAGCAAAGTTTGACGAAATGGGTCTCAAGCCCGAGGACATACATTCGATAGACGATATCGGCAAGCTACCCTTTACCGTAAAGCAGGATCTCAGAGATCACTATCCGTTCGGACTTTTTGCCGTGCCGAGAGAGAAGCTTGTCAGAGTTCACGCCTCGTCCGGAACGACCGGAAAGCAGACCGTTGTCGGTTACACAAAGGGCGATATTGACCGCTGGTCCGAGTGCACTGCAAGAGCGCTCACCGCCGCAGGCGCAACATCTTCGGACTACATCCACGTCTCCTATGGCTACGGACTTTTCACGGGCGGTATGGGTATTCATTACGGCGCGGAGAAGCTCGGCGCAACGGCTATTCCCGTGTCCTCCGGCAACACAAAGCGTCAGGTGCAGATTCTTCAGGATTTTGGCTCAAATGTGCTCTGCTGCACTCCGTCATACGCTCTGTTTATCGCAGAAACGCTCAACGAAATGAATATCGATCCCGCTGAGCTGCCGCTTCGCATAGGTATTTTCGGCGCAGAGCCGTGGAGTGAGAACATGCGCACCCAGCTTGAGAATATGCTCAAAATCAAGGCATATGATATATATGGCCTCTCCGAGATAGCGGGTCCCGGCGTTGCATTTGAATGCTGCGAGCAGAGCGGAATGCACATCTGCGAGGATTATTTCTATCCAGAGATAGTCGATCCCGTGACCCTCAAGCCGCTGCCCGACGGCGAATACGGCGAGCTCGTGTTCACATGTATCGGCAAAGAAGCTCTTCCGCTGCTCAGATACAGAACCCGCGACATTTCCGCAATAACGCATGAGAAATGCGCCTGCGGCAGAACGCTCATCAAGATGCTCAGACCCAAGGGCAGAAGCGACGATATGCTTATTATCCGCGGCGTCAATGTTTTCCCGGCTCAGGTCGAGCATGTTATTCTTTCGCTCGGCATGGATCCGAACTATCAGATAATAGTTGACAGAGCGAATAATCTTGATATAATGACCGTCTGCATCGAGATGTCAGACCACATGTTCTCCGACTCGGTCAAGCAGATTGAGGCTAAAGAGAAAGAGATTTGCGGCGCCATGCAGTCCGTCCTCGGTGTTTCCGCAAAGGTGCGTCTTGTTGAACCGCACTCTCTGCCGCGCTACGAAGGCAAGGCTTCGAGAGTTATTGATAACAGAAAAATATAAAGGAGGAAAACCAAATGGCAATCAGTCAGATTTCGGTTTTTGTCGAAAACAGACCCGGCAGACTTGCCGACATAACGGCAGTCCTCGCCAAGAACAGCATCGATATCCGCGCTCTTTCCGTTGCGGATACCTCGGACTACGGCATTCTCCGCCTTATCGTCAACGACCCCAAGTCGGCGGTTGAGGCGCTCAGAAGCGAGGGAATGACCGCTTCCGCAACTCAGGTTCTCGGCATAATCATTCCCGATGAACCCGGCGGACTTGCGCGCGCTATCAAGGTGCTTTCAGATGCACAGATAAGCGTTGAGTATGCTTATGCGTTCATCACGCCTTCGGTCGGCAACGCCTATGTTATCATCAGAGTCGAAGATAACGATAAGGCTTCCGAGATACTTAAGGGCGCGGGAATCGAGCTCATTGAGCAGGACGATATCTTCAAGAAGTAAAGATTTTTTAACGCCTCTGATTAAAAAATCAGGGGCGTTTTATTTTAAAAGACAGGATTAGAATTGATGAACAACAGTCAAATTATTTCTATTGCCATGGCGCAGTCCGCAACAGACCTCGGCTGTGCGCCCGAGGACTTCAAAAAGAGCCAAAATATTATTGTCGAATCTACTGTAAGCCCTGATGCGCGCAGATATTTAAATCTCCCGTTTATATGCGACCTTGTGTCATACGGGAACAACATTGTAGCGTCCGTCGACTTGAAATATAAGGACATTGTGGAGCAGTATATAAACAGATTTGCGCCGGAGCACTGCTTTGAAACACCGAATATGCATATTCTAAACGATGCTTTTCAGGCGCACGGTATGCGTGTTTGTTTCATGGCCGAGTATTTTCTGCCGCGTATGGAGTCGCTTCAGGAACTGTCATGCCGATATGAACTCAAGGTTATGTATCCGAATAACTTCAAGGATTTATATCTGCCGCAGTGGAGCAACGCGTTGTGCGCCGACAGAAAAGATTTAGACGTGCTGTGCATCGGTGCATACGACGGTAATACTTTGATAGGGCTTGCAGGAGCTTCTGCGGACTGCGACACGATGTGGCAGATAGGAGTCGATGTTCTGCCGGAATATCGCAGGCAGGGCGTAGCCGGCGCGCTGACCAGCAGACTGGCACTGGAGATTATAAAACGCGGCAAGGTCCCGTTTTACTGCTGCGCATGGTCAAATATCAAATCTGCCGGAAACGCAATAAAAAGCGGATTCAGACCCGCATGGGCAGAACTTACCGTTAAGCCCGCCGATTTCGTTGATAAACTGAACGGAATAAAAATTTAATAGATAAGCTAAAATGTCCTCGCATAGATACTGCGTGGACATTGGTATTTTTCGGGACAAAGCCTCATATTATTAGATAAAATAATGGAGGTAAAATGCTATGGACATAAACGCAGCGGCAAAGGAATACGGAAACGGTGTTATAACTTCACTGAAAAAGAACCGAAGAATACTTATTATGATGCTGCTTTTTGCGGCGGGAATGATAATAGGCGCTGTTTCTCTCAAAAGGGCTGACAGTTACCTTTCCGGCGCATTTTCGGATATGTTTTCAGTTTATATAAGATCAAAATGTAGCCAGTCTCTCGGCATGAATTTTATAAATTCGCTGGCCCTCAACGCTGCATTTATGCTCGCGGCATTTGTATTCGGGCTATGTGCGGTCGGGCTGCCGCTGATATGTATTCTGCCAATAATACGTGGAGTGGGGATAGGTATGCTGTCGGGCTATCTATACTCAAATTTTGCTCTGCGCGGGCTCGGCTACTGCGTTTTTGTGATATATCCCGGGCTTATACCGGCTATTTTTGCGCTCCTGCTCGCTTGCAGTGCAGGAATAAATTCATCATATGAAATGCTCCTCTCACTTTCTTCAGTTAAAGCACAAAGAGGGGAGGGGAGCATAAAAATTTACTGTATGCGTTTTTTGATAATATGTATTCTTATAGTTCTTGCCGCAGTAACCGATGCCGCCGCAAGCAGGCTTTTTTGCAGGCTGTTCAGCTTTTAATTTTCGTCAGAATCAGATTCAGACTTTTTGCGCTTGATTTTGACTTTATTAAGCGGGTTGGAGTCAACGGCACTGCGCAATTGTTCGTCGACAACATGAGTATAAATTTCAGTCGTTGCCAGATTCTCATGGCCGAGAATCTCTTTTAGTTGCAACACATCGACATGGCCGTATTGATACATAAGCGTAGCTGCCGTATGTCTCAGTTTGTGCGTTGAAAATCCCTGACCGCTGAGCCCGGATTTTTCAAGATACTCGTCAACTATATGCTGAACCGTTTTGGGGCTAATCCTGGTCTTTCGGTTGCTCAGGAACAGTGCTTCTTTGTCTTTCACGCCGTCAACCGGACGCACTTTCATATAGTCTTTTATCGCGCTTACACACGCATCGTTGAGATAAACCGTGCGCTGCTTATTTCCTTTTCCGGTTATTATAATTGTATTATCCGGCTTTATATCGGAATAATTAATTGAAACAAGCTCCGAAAGACGCATTCCGCAGTTCATAAAAAGAACTAAAATGCAATAATCGCGCTCCTTATTTTTACCGTCTACGGATTCAAGCAAACTCACAGCCTGTTCAAGAGACAGATATTTCGGCAGCGATTTCTTTATTTTCGGCGATTCCAGATCCTGCATGGGATTTTCATCAATGTAGCCCTGAACCTTTAAATAACGATAAAAGCGTTTGACAGAAACGACTTTGCGCGCTCTGGCAGCCGTATCATTGCCGCGTTCGGCACGACAGTATTCCAAAAAGCCATAGGCAGTCGGTATACGGGCAAGCGAGATAAAATCGATATCAAGCTTTGAAATATCAATTTCATCTATAGGAGTATTTTTATACTGCGAAAGGTTTTCTTGTTTGAGCATATACGCAAAGAAAAGCCGAAGGTCTGAGGCGTATTCGCAGACAGTAAGCTGTGATTTACCTTTGACACTCGATAGATAATTCAGATAGTCCCGCACCAATCGCGGCAGACATACAAAATCCCCAGGCTTCATATAAACCCGAAAGAAAGCAGTAAAAACGCATTTTAAGCCGTTTAAGCTCCCCTAAATTATACAAAACATTTATTTTGTATAATTTCTGCCGTTTCTTTCGGCACTCTCCTTTCGCATAGAATTAAAACTCTATCCCGAACAGCCGCTTTGTATTCTCGGTTGCGGTATCGACAAGTGACTGTACATCGATATTTTTTATATTCGCTATCGTCTGTGCAGAATACGCAATCATATCAGATGAACATCTGGTTCCCCTGAGCGGCACCGGTGCCATATAAGGACAGTCGGTTTCAAGCAAGATTCTGCTGATATCTGTTGCCGCTGCGACTGCAACAGGTTTCTTCGCGTTCTTGAAAGTAACTGCTCCGCCAAGACCGATATACATTCCGAGTTTCAGAACTTCCTGCGCCATTTCAACGCTGCCGGAAAAACAATGAACTACACCTTTTGGTTTGTATTTCTTGAGCAAAGTCATTGTGTCCTCGTGTGCTTCCCTGTCGTGGATTATAACAGGCAAATCGAGCTCTTTTGAAAGTTTCAGTTGAAGCTCAAAAATCTCCTTTTGAAGCTCTCTTGGCGAGAAATCATAGTGATAATCGAGCCCAATCTCCCCTATTGCAACGCATTTTTTCTTTTTTGTGAAATCAATTATTTTTTGTTTTATTTCGCTAATATCAGCAACTTTTAATTCTTTTTCAGCCTCATGTGGGTGAATTCCGCACGCACACCAGAAAAAAGGATATTTTTCAGAAAGCTCCGCAGATGTTGCGGAGCTTTTCAGGTCACTTGCACAGTTTATAACAGCGCAAACGCCCTTTGACGGCAAGGAGGCTATCAATTCGTCCCTGTCGCCGTCAAACCGTTCGTCGTCGTAATGGGCGTGGCTGTCAAAAATATTGTTTATCATCTTATCTTTGCTCCGACCGGGATATTGTCAACGAAAATCACCTTGACATCATTATCTGCGCAGTCAGCCGCAAGAATCATTCCGCAGCTTTCAACGCCGCAGAGCTTTGCGGGCTTGAGGTTTGATACAAGGATTATATTATGTCCTACAAGATCCTCGGGCTTGTACCACTTGGCAATTCCGGAAGCAACAGTGCGCAGTCCGCTGCCGTCGTCGATAGTCAGTTCAAGCAGCTTCTTAGCGCGTTTTACGGGCACGCAATCCTTAATTTTTGCAACCTTGAGCTCGACTTTTGCAAAATCGTCAATGCCAATCATTGCAACTCCAGGAATCTCTTCTTTCTTCTCTTCGAGTGCCGCTTCGGAGACGGAAGTCTCCTTCTCTATCTCTTCAAGCATCTTTTCTGCATCGATTCTGTTGAACAGCGGAGTTGCCGTTCCGACATGTCCGCCGGCTTTGAGCGCGCCAAAGGACTGGATGCTCTCATAAGAAGATATATCCGTGTTGAGCTGCTCAAGAATCTTGTCCGAGGTATCGGGCATAAAGGGCTTGAGCTGAACGGCAATTATTCTGATACTCTCGAGCAGATTATAAAGCACCGTGCCGAGCCTTGCACGCTTATCTTCATCCTTTGCAAGCAGCCACGGAGTCGTCTCGTCGATATATTTGTTGCTGCGTCTTGCTGCGCTGAAAATAGCCTCAAGCGCATCCGCAACATGGAAATCATCCATGCATTTATCAACTGTCTTTACGCTGCCGAGAACGGTATTTTTGAGATCCTCATCGACGGCTTCCGGAGCTTCGGGAGCGAGTATCTCGCCGCCGAAATATTTATTTGACATTGCAATGGTTCTGTTGACAAGGTTGCCGAGCGTGTTTGCAAGCTCGGAATTGTAGCGCTCGATTATAGTTGTATAAGTGATCGAACCGTCAGCGGCATAAGGCATCTCGGAGAGCAGATAATATCTGATGGCGTCAACGCCGAAATGTCTCACAAGATCGTCCGCATATATGACATTGCCCTTGGATTTTGACATCTTGTCCGTTCCGAAAAGCAGCCACGGGTGACCGAATACTTTCTTGGGCAGTTCAAGACCGAGAGCCATGAGCATAATCGGCCAATAAATTGTGTGGAAGCGAAGAATGTCCTTGCCGATTATATGCGCGTCTGCCGGCCAATATTTGTTGAACAGCTCGGAGCTGCCGTCGGGATCATAACCGAGAGCAGTAATATAGTTTGAAAGCGCGTCTATCCAGACATAGATGACATGCTTGTCGTCAAAGTCGACCGGAACGCCCCATTTAAAAGACGAACGGGAAACGCAGAGATCCTGGATACCGGGCTTTATGAAATTGTTGACCATTTCCTTTTTGCGGCTCTCGGGATAGATAAAGTTCGGGTTCGCCTCGATATAATCCTCGAGCTGCTTCTGATATTTTGACATTCTGAGGAAATATGCCTCTTCCTTTGTCGGGACAAGCTCACTGCCGCAATCCGGGCACTTGCCGTCAACGACCTGGGACTCGGTGAAGAAGCTCTCACAGGGCACGCAGTACATGCCTTCGTATTCGCTCTTATAGATATCGCCCTGGTCATAAAGCTTGCGGAATATCTTCTGAACTACCTTTTCATGGTAATCGTCGGTCGTTCTGATAAACTTGTCATAAGTCGTGTTGAGCAGATCGCAGATACCGCGTATCTCCCCTGCCACCTTGTCGACATATTCTTTCGGGGATACGCCTGCGTTCTTGGCGTACTCCTCTATCTTCTGACCGTGTTCATCGGTACCGGTAAGGAAAAACACATCATATCCCTGCATTCGCTTATACCTGGCAATGGCATCGGTGAGAACTATCTCATAGGAATTGCCTATGTGAGGCTTGCGCGATGTGTAAGCAATCGCAGTTGTGATATAATACTTTTCTTTGGACATGATTTGTTTTCCTCCTCGTATGTAAATACTTATATATTATACCATCTTTTTTATATTTTACAAGACAAAACCGTGCCTTGCGGCACGGTCATCGCGTTTTCTTTTTCATATTTGCGGCAAGTATACCTCCGACACAGGAGCATACGGCTGCAACAGCTACCGCAATCGCTGTTTTTATGCCTACACTGCCGCCTGCGGCCGCGGCGGATACAACAACGCAGGCAATGAGCAAAACTGATGAACACAGTCCCAACAGAAGTCCGTTTTTTCTTATCGGGATGACAGAAAATAGTCCGGCTATAAACGCCGCTATTGCGGCACACACAATTGAAACGGGCGTATAAGCTCCCGACGAAACACCTTTCTTGAGTATCACCGCAGAGGCAATCGAAAGCAGTATAAAAAATATTGCGACGCCAAGCGCATTGCCGATAAGCAGACTTATCAGAAGAGTTTTCTTATCGTTGGTTTCCTTTCGCTCTCCCCTTTTGGCAGGCATAAAAAAATCCCCCTCATACCGTTTGTTAAAAAGTATGAGGGGAAATCTGATTTTATGTCAGATTACTCAGCATCCGCATCCTTGTTCTTCTTGCTCTTCTTGCGGCTTGCCTTGCTCTTTGCCTTGGCCTCTTCCATCTTTGCGGCCTTCTCGGCTTCCTGAGCTTCCTTCGCGGCAGCTCTCTCAGCCTCGAGCTTCTCGTTAGCGGTGTTGTTGGTGCTGATAGCCCATCTCATAATCTTGATTCTGTTTCTTTCAGCGCCGGTCTCTATAATAAGAGAATCATCCTTAACAGTAACGACGCGTCCGACGATACCGCCGATGGTGGTGATCTCATCGCCGACTTCGATGCTGTCGCGCATCTGCTGCTCTTCCTTCTGCTTTTTCTTCTGGGGACGGATCATGACAAAATACATGACCGCGAACAGAAGAACCATCATAACGATAAGAGAAATCTGGCTCTTGCCGGCATTCGCACCGTTTGCAGCTGTACCGCTGGCAAGGTTTAAAAACTGTACTAAATTCATAATGAACCTCCAAATGATAATAGAATAATTATAACTGCTGTTTCATATTTATGCAAGCATTTATTGAAATTTTTAGACTGACGCGAGCGAAAAAACATAATCTTTGTGCACAATGCCTGTCTCAATAAAGAAAATTCCGCCGCATTCGAAGCCTCTTTCGGTTATTTCGAGCGATATATCGCTTACTGTACTTACCTTTGGACTCAGCGCTTTGAAGCAGGCCTCTTTGACAGACCACAGCGTCAGCAAGCTCTGCGTATCTGTCGCATATTCCCTTTCGGCATCGTTGACGCATATTTTATTTATAAGCTTGGGATTTATGTCGCGCTTTTTTTCAATGTCAACTCCGATTGGAAAACTGCTCACAGCGCAGACTGCATAGTCGCCGGAATGGCTGAGCGATATATAACATCCATCACAAAGCGGCTTCCCGTTGCTGTCGCAGGTCACCCCGATTTCGTCCTCATTAGTACCCAAAAAATCGGCAGCCGCGCGTCTCGCGGCAAGATTTGCGGCGAGCGAACGCTTTTTGTCATCTTCAAAGCGCATCCTGGAAACGCGCTCGCGCTTCTGCGGACAAAGAAAATTCATTTCGCGCTCGTACTGCTCGTTGGTCAGTTCGTTTATATTTATAAAAAGTGTCAGTGCCATTACTTTGCGTGTATCTTCTGACCGTCTTCAATATCCTCGGACGGTATCTTGACTATCTTATCCCCTACCGAGCAGCCGGAAAGTATCTGATAATGCTCTCCGTCGAAAAGTCCTGTTGTAACCTCGGTTTTCTTAACAGTCTTTGAGTCTGGGTCATAAAGATAGATATATGACTTTCCGTCCTCGTACTGTATTGACTCGACCGGAACAAGAGTGGCGTTCTTTTTGGTTTCGAGCTTTATGGACATATCAACCGAAAGACCGATTATTATGCTCTTATCGGGTTGTTCAATCATCGCTTTCGCCTCAACTTCGCTGCCGCCGGATGTTGAACCAAAAAGCGAAGTTATGCTTGACGAGGCAGATTCAGAGGCGGTGGGGCTTATAAAGCTGACGTAACCGCTGAACTTCTTGCCTGTTGCGCCGGTTATCTCGACCGGCTGGTCGAGTTTTATTTTATATATATCCTTGCCGCTGACACTGAAAGTCGCAGAGAGCGGATAATATTCAACGACTATACCGCCGGGAGTTCCCGGGAAAAGCTGATTGATGATGCCGGAAAAATCCTTTGTGTCTGATGTTGCGGACGAAAGAAGCGAAGATATATCAATACTGTCGAGCGAGACTGTTGAATTACTTTTCGGCGTGTGATATGTCTCGCCGCTGACGATATTTATTTCCCTTACAACGCCGTCATTCTCGGCAACCCAGCCTTTTTTCAGCGCATTCACGGCTTCGACGGTTTTGTCTAAGTCTTCCTTTGCTGATTCGGCAACCGAGAGATAAAGCGAAGCTAAAGTATCACCGGACTGGAGCTTCAGTATCCCCTGCCGCGCCTTAAGCTCAACCAATTCAAGCTGCGCCGATATCAGCTGCTTTTCCTCGTCGGAAACCGAAAGGAGCTTGAGTATCGACGAAATCTGATTGTTCGCGCCGTTAATTATATTCTCGAGATGCTGGAGTATCTCCGAAACCTGAGTGCCGGAAGAGAAGAGTCTGTCAACTATTTCTGCCGCCAATTTGCTGTCACCGAGGAGCTCGGTGAGCTGCTTTTTCAGCGAGATAGTTTCCTTTGTGTCGTCCTTCGGTTTTGCCGCATCGACCTTTTCGCTGAGTTTCTCTATATCTTGCTGTTTCTGCTCTATCTGCTTTGAGAGCGATTCGAGCTGAGTCACGGAGGCGTTCGCATTTGAAGCATACTTTCTGTACTGCGACATGGCGGCGTTATAGTTCTCTCTTTTCTGCGCCACAACGTCGCCGAGAGAGCTTGTGTCAAATGTTGCAAGCACATCGCCTTTTTTAACGGCATCTCCGACTCTGACATTCACGTTCTTGACATAAGTGCCGTCAAGTATTTCGAACGACGCCTGATTCTCGGAGTTCACAGTACCGGAAAGTTTGAGCGTTTCAGTAATGTCGCCGGCAGTTACATCCGCCAGGGCAACCGTGGTGCGTGTCTTCTTGCTTATCATAACATAAGCAGTGACACCAAGCGCAATGATAAGCAACGCAGCAACGATACTGATAACGATTTTCTGCTTTTTGTTGAGTATCTTCTTTGTCATCCCAATTCTCCATCATGTATTTTCTTATATATTACACTTATGTTTCGGCGAGTTAAAGTACATTTTGTAAACTTTTTAAAAAAGTCGGATCCATGCGGCAAACGCACGAATCCGACACATTTATTTAGTTGCAGCGCTTCCAAAGCGAGGGCGAAAACAAAGCAAGAACCGGGAATATCTCCAGTCTGCCTATTATCATGTCCGCGCTGAGAACAAGCTTGCTGAACCACGAGAATCCGCTGAAATTGCCGGCCGGCCCGACTATATCAATGCCGGGTCCGATGTTATTCATGCAGGATATAACGGCGGTTACATTGGTTGTGAAGCTGAAATCGTCAACAGAAACCAGAAGCGTTGACACTATCATAACGATAACATACGCTACGAGATACATGGAAACGTTTCTGACAAGCGACTCCTTCTGAACCTTTCCGTCTATGCGAAGAACCTTGACGCTGCGCGGATGAACGACGCGCTGCATCTCGTTGCGAAGAGCCTTGAATAATATAAGGACTCTCGACACCTTCAAGCCGCCGCCGGTAGAGCCCGCGCACGCGCCCATGAGCATGAGCACAACGAGAATATATCGCGAAAGCTCAGGCCAAAGCGAAAAATCAGTGGTAGCAAATCCGGTTGTCGTGATAATCGACGAAACCTGGAAAAAGCTGTGATGAAAAGCGTCGAACCAGCTTGAGAACATTGAGCGAATATTTATTGCTATCACCGTAACCGAAACCAAAACGGTTATGATATAGAAACGAAGCTCCTCGTTTTTGAAAACGAGCTTGAAGTCTCTTGCAAGCAGCAGATAATAAATATTGAAGTTCACGCCGAACAGCAGCATAAACACTCCTATAACACCCTGAAGATAATAGCTGTCATATGCGCCTATGCTGGCATTCTTTATTCCGAAGCCGCCTGTTCCGGCGGTTGCAAACGAATTAAGCAAGCTGTCAAAGAACGGCATTCCGCCTATGACAAGCAGGATAATTTCGATGACAGTCAAAACTATATAAATCAGATAGAGAATACGCGCAGTCTGACGCATTTTCGAGACGAGCTTTCCGAACGTGGGTCCCGGGCTCTCCGCCCTAAGTATATAGAGCGACTCCGCGTCGTTGTCTTTGCCCTTGGGTACAACCGCAAGCAGGAACACAAGAACGCCCATTCCGCCGAGCCAATGCGAGAAGCTTCGCCAATAGAGCAGACCTTTTGAAAGAGCTTCGACATTCGAGAGTATGCTCGAACCTGTCGTTGTGAATCCGGAAACGGTTTCAAAAAAGCAGTCTATAAAATTCGGGATCTCACGGCTTATAAAGAACGGCAGCGCACCGAAAAGCGATATTGCAAGCCAGGACAGAGAGACAATAGCAAAACCCTCGCGCACAAATATATTGCGCTTTTTGGGTTTTATCATATGCATCAGCTGACCGATAACAAGGAGTGCCGCAATACTGATTCCGAAAGCAAGAACGCATTTGAACTCGTTATGATACAGCGACACAAGCAGAGCCGGGATCATAAAAAGTCCTTCAATTCGCAGAATATTGCCTATATAATTTGCAATAAGTTTATAGTTCATTTTCGCGTCTCCCGGCTCAGTCCTCGGCAAAGATATCGTTAATATCCTTGAACTTGCCCTCTGCAGTGGTGATAACAATTATCGTATCCCCCGCCATTATATAATCATTACCGCTCGGGATAATAACCTTTCCCATGCGGGTTATGCAGGCAAGAAGGATATTGTCCTTGAGGTTGACTTTTTTAAGAGGTTCGCCGATGCACTTTGTGCTGTCGGTTACCGCAAACTCAAGGGCTTCAACCTTTTCGTCGACTATCCTGTGCAGAGTTTTGACCGAACCGCCGGTGGTGTTGTCCATAGCCCTGACATAGCGGATTATCTCATAGCTCGCGAGCATTTTCGGGCATACGACGCTGCCGATATCCTTGTCTTTGAAGAGCTTGATATACTCGGTACGGTTAATCTTTGTAATAGTCTTTGGTACTTTGCAGACATCCGCGTACATCGATATGATAAGGTTTTCCTCATCGATATTTGTCAGCGAGACTACGGCGTCCGTATCTTCGATACCCTCAGACGAGAGCAGATCCTGGAGCGTTCCGTCGCCGTTGATTATAACAGCACCGGGCAGGCGCTCCGAAAGAGCGCGGCACTTGTCTAGCTTCTGCTCGATTATCTTGACATTGACTCCGCTCTTTATAAGCTCATCGGCGAGATAGACGGCAATCTTGCTTCCGCCGATTATCAGCACATCTCTTATCTTCTGATTGCTTATCTTGAGCGCCTTGAGCATTTTGACAAGCTCGCTGCGCGGAGCGGTGACGGTTATCTTGTCATTCGCCTGAAGCTCAAAGCTGCCGTCGGGAATGCAGACTTCGCCTCCCCTGTCAACGGCGCAGACGAGCACTTTCACTCCGCGCAGAACATCAGATAATTTTTCAAGCTTCTTGCCGACCAGCGCGCAGTCCTCTTTTAACTTGAGCTCAACTATTTCAACGCGGCCTTTGGCAAAAGTATCACGCTTAAGAAAGCTCGGAAACTGCAGGATACGGAATATCTCTCTTGCGGCGGTAAGCTCCGGATTGACGGTCATCGAAAGGCCGAAATCGTCGCGCATATACTGAATCGACTGAACATAGTCCGGGTTGCTCATGCGGCAGATCGCGTGGCGGCATCCAAGCTTCTTTGCGAGAATGCAGCACAGCAGGTTTATCTCGTCCGCAGAGGTCGCGGCGATAAGAAGATCGCTGTTTGCAACATCTGCCTCTTCCTGCGTCTTGAGCGTGACTCCGTTTCCGTCGACAACAAGCACATCGAGCTTCTGGAGCGAATCCTCGAGCACATCAGGATTGTTGTCTATGACTACGATATCATGACCCTCGGCAAGCAGCTGCTTCGCGATATTGTAACCGACCTTGCCGTCGCCGACAATAACAATTTTCATTTAAAGTTCCATCCAATCAAAGTAATAGGAAAAATCCTTATCCAATATTATAACTTTCTTTTTTACTATAGCAATGGCAATTGTGCACAATTAAGCCATAACAATTTTGTGGAAAATTTTCTTTCCCTTCTTAATTATAGCCGGGTCGGCGGCTATTTCATCGGCGGAAAGCGAAAAATCGAGGCTCTTTACTTTTTCATCGTTGACGCTGACGCCGCCCTGCTCGATAAGTCTCTTTGCCTCGCTTTTGGATTTTGCAAGTCCTGCTTTGACAAGAATATCTATAACGCTGATTTTTCCGTCTGCAAAGTCATCTGCGCTGAGGCTTGTGGACGGCATATCTGCGGAATCCGCTCCGCCGCCGAAGAGTGCTCTTGCGGCATCCTGCGCTTTGTTTGCCTCATCCTCGCCGTGGACGAGCTTTGTCAGCTCATATGCGAGTATCTCTTTTGCCTTGTTGAGCTGGCTGCCCTCCCACTTGTCCATCTCGTCAATCTGCTCGAGAGGCAGGAAAGTGAGCATACGGATGCACTTGAGAACATCGCTGTCCGCGACATTTCTCCAATACTGATAGAACTCGTAGGGCGAGGTCTTCTTGGGGTCAAGCCAAACGGCGTTGCCCGCGGTTTTGCCCATCTTATGACCCTGGGAGTCGGTAAGGAGAGTTATGGTCATTGCGTGAGCATCCTTGCCGAGCTTCTTGCGTATGAGCTCGGTTCCGCCGAGCATATTGCTCCACTGATCGTCGCCGCCGAACTGCATGTTGCAGCCGTAGTTCTTGAACAGATAGTAGAAATCGTAGCTCTGCATTATCATATAGTTGAACTCAAAGAAACTCAGACCCTTTTCCATACGTTGCTTATAGCACTCGGCACGAAGCATATTGTTGACGGAGAAGCAGGCGCCGACCTCGCGAAGAAGTTCGATATAATTGAGGTTGAGGAGCCAGTCGGCGTTGTTCACCATCTGAGCCTTGCCCTCGCCGAAGTCGATAAAACGCTCCATCTGGCGTCTGAAGCACTCGGCGTTGTGATTGATATCCTCGCGGGTGAGCATCTTTCTCATGTCGGTACGTCCCGAGGGGTCACCTATCATTGTGGTGCCGCCGCCGATAAGGGCTATCGGCTTGTTGCCCGCCA
>ENA-OPAV01000208-OPAV01000208.1-human-gut-metagenome-genome-assembly--contig:-NODE-208-length-53216-cov-9.058163_pt1 | contig 53216 bp, 51 predicted proteins | sample MGYA00241056_ERZ501428 | MGnify/ENA primary metagenome ERZ501428 (study PRJEB25962, sample SAMEA2042621) | human gut metagenome | biome: human gut; feature: human-associated habitat; material: faeces... | reverse complement strand
TGCAAGCAGATGAGGTGCTAAGGCTTTAGCCGGTGGTTTTTAGAGGTGACCTTATGTAAATGAAGAAGATAACATTGAGGATTATTCCGAAAACCGTTGCGGCGGGTGCGGCAAGACCTATCTTTGTAAGGCTTGCATTCGGCTGTATGCACATAAAATATGCGAGCGGCAGACGGACAAGCAGTGTCTGTGTAAGTCCCTGTATCATTACCCAAAGCGTTTTGCCGCTGCCGTTGAAGTAGCCTATCATACTGAACAGTATCGCCGTGACGATGGTTTCGGGCGCAAAGCCTTTGAGATAGTCATAGCCGTTCTGTACAACGGCGGCATCAGATGTGAAGATGCCCGTCAGCAGGTCGCCCCTGAACATTACAAGCACAAAAACTATACAGCCGATAACGACACCAATACCCATTCCCGTGAACATCGACTTCTGCGCTCTTTTCACGTTTCCTGCGCCGATATTCTGCGAAACGAACGATGCCATTGACTGCATTATCGCACTCGGGATAAGCATTGCGAAGCTGACTATCTTGCAGGCAACGCCGTAGCCCGACGAAGCCTCCAGTCCGAGCCTGTTCACGAATGCGCAGAGTGCAAGGAACGATATCTGCGTAAGGCACTCCTGAAATGCGAGCGGAAGTCCGACCCTGAACGCTCTTCCGCACTGTTGATTGATCCTGAAATCGCTCTTGGAAATGCTGAACGGAAGCTTTCTTTTTTTGAGGATAAGCAAAGCGAAAACAACGCTCGCCGCCTGAGCAAAGACCGTTGCGAGAGCCGCGCCCGAAGCGTCCATTTTAAAGCCTGCGACAAGCACAAGGTCGCCTATGATATTGACAGCGCAGGCAACCGCAACGAAGATAAGCGGCGAACGGCTGTCGCCCAAGCCACGGAATATCGCCGCAAGCAGGTTATACGCAACGATGAAGAAAATTCCTCCGCCGCAGATACGGACATAAGCCGCAGTTGCATCGAGGGCTTCTTCGGGAGCTTGCATAAGCGCCGATATCGGCTTTGCAAAGCATATCATCACGACAAAAAGCACGGCGGAGATCATTGCAAAAACGACCGTTGAGCCGCCTATGACAGCACCTATCCCCTCCTGCCTTTTTTCGCCGATATAGCGCGCGATAAGCACCGTCATTCCCATTGCAAGCTGAATAAGTACGAACGTTACAAGGTTCAGCACCTGACTTCCCGTTGAAACAGCCGAAAGTCCCGCAGTCGTGCCGAAGCGTCCGACAACGAGCAGATCGACCGCGCCGTAAGCCGCCTGCAGGACGAGCGCGCCGAGTATCGGCATCATAAAGCTTACAAGCTTATTCAAAATTTTTCCTTGTGTGAAATCCGATCTTGCATTATCCAAGTTTTTTCTTCCTTTCGCTCATTACTTTATAGAATTTTTCGACGGCGGAGATCATTCCGTCAGCTTCTTCGTCCGATATCGAGTTCAACTCCCCCGACAGTTCGAAAAAATAGATCTTGTCGTACCGCTCGGACAGCTCCTCGCCCTTTGGCGTGGCGGTGATGTAGGTTATCCTGCCGTCCTCGCCCGAGGAAAGCTTACGTAGGTAGCCTTTCTCCTCCATTTCCCTCACGGTTCGGGTCACGCCGGGTCGGGGAAGTCCGAGCGCTTCGCTTATATCGGAGATCTTCACCTTTTTCCCAGTCTGTTCGAGCCGTCTTATCGTATCGAGATATTGGATATACGACGGCGCAACGCCATTTGGCAGTTCGGGCAGGAGTTCCCTTATCCTTTTCGCCAGATAGCAGGCATCAAGCATTTTCTTTACCTTTTCGGGTGTCATATTGCCTCCTATAGTTATCTATGATAATTACCAACGATAATTATATACTTATATTTATGATTTGTCAAGAGAATTCTTTGTTGCTTGATTTTAGGACGATATAAGAGAAAATATTTGGCATATATCCACATTTTTTGAACGTATAATTTATTAAAACTGCCGAAAAGCAAAAAATATTCTGATTTTTTGAAGTAATTTTCCTTTTTCAAACGTTTTTTATATAAAGGCAAAGTTACACACAAAAGCGGTACAATGCCGATCTAATACTAAACACCAATAAAATACAGGAAGAAATCTGCGCCGAAATCCAATATAAACCTGTTTTCAACAGCTGCGAGATTGTCGGCTTGATTTTTTCCAAATTTTAAATGGTGTTTAGTATAATTTCCCGTGGGAAAAATTCTGCACTTGCTTTTTTCCTTAAATTGTTGTATTATTATAATAAATATTATGCTCACACAGCCGACAGTTTATGCCGCTGTCAAAAATGTTATTCGAACCGTTTTTGACACCCACGACAAATTCACATATCAGGGCAGCTTCAATTCTAACGATATGCCTTTCGACAACACTCTCCGTCCCGAATATATACCCGAGGAATATGACCTGCGTTCGATATATTTCGGTTACGGCATTGTATTTGCGACGTATGAATCGGCAGATGAAAAAGCGATCGACTTTGAATACGGCTTTGCTGACGGAGCATCTGTCTCCGTTGACAATGAAAGGCACATACTGAAAGAGATCATCAAAAAAGAGCAGACATACTATTTTTATGAAGCAACGGAAGAAAATGACCTCAATATGCTTATCTGGTACAGCGGCGAATTTTTTTACGACATTGATGCACGGCTCTCCGAAGATGAGATGCTGAAGATCGCGGAAAGTGTAAAATAATTGAAAATTCCGAGCGGTAAATCATGGGCAAATTGACTGACTATTGTAAAAATATTTGTGTAAAAGAGAGAAATGCCAAAAATTTTGTCACTTTTTCCGCAGTTAATACTAAACACCAATAAAATACAGGAAAAAATCTGCGCCGAAATCGCATATATCCAAGATTGTCGGCTCGATTTTTTCCAAATTTAAATGGTGTTTAGTATAGATATTGGCTGTTCTCACACTGATCTATTCGGCAGTTTCGATAGTGACAGCGTTTGAAATTTTCCCGAAAGCGGTGTTTGTCATTGCCACTGTCGCTTGCAGCGTTTTGTTCATTGCTGTTGTGGCGGCAAGCGTTTTCAGATTTATGAAGAAGAACGCAGGCTGAATAAAAAATGACCTGCTCATATTACAGAAAAGATAAAAAACATGAAAAAAATTCTCTCAACAGCACTTGCTTTTGTCATTGTGGGAATGACAGCTTTTACGGCGGAAGCAGGAATTATCGACAAGTGCGAGAACCCCGCGTTTGACACCAATGGCATTGTTCAGGCATACAGATACGAACAGCCCGACGACAGTTTTTACGGTGATACCGAGAACGGCACAGCCGAGGGCAAAATAAAGCTTTCCTCCCGTGACAGGCAGATCTTATACTGTATGATACTTGAAATCGGCATTGAAAATTATTCGGGAACTGTATTTGACGACCAATATATGAATGAAGTTACAGCGCCATTCGACGACGGTGAGTATGAAACACTTGCGCTGGAATAAAAAGGATGTGTAAAATGAATAAATTCAAGATAATATCGTGCTGTACAGCGCTTTCGCTCGTAATGCTCACAGCCTGCGGAAAGGGATCAACATCGGAACGCATAGACAGTGATGATACAACGGTTACAGAGAGTGAAACAGCATTTACCGAAAGTGAAACAACATCTTTAAGCGAAACGGAAACCGCAGATACAAATTCGGAGGACAAGCCTGCTTCGGGAGAAGAAGCTTCGGCAATCAATACTTCCGAGATGCTTTCACAGATGATAAATAGATCCAAGCTTCCCGAGATAAGCATTACCGATTCTTCCTCCCACGATGAAATTATGCAGGCAGGAAAAAGAGCCGCTGTGTTCTTCGCAGAGGCGGCAGACAAATATTTCGGCTATGGCGTTGAGCGCAGGTGGAAGCTCAGTCAGACAGGCGATGATATTCTCGCCATGGAAGAAATGACGCAGTACCAGACCTCAGGGAGCTATTGGAGAAGCTTGGGACTTTACACCGAAATGGGAGAAGATGCTTATATCCCGTTGGACGGTGCAGAGTCGAAGCAGTTCCTTATCGACTGCCTGCACCTTACCGAAAAGGGATATGACGATCTTTGCGCAAATTCGCCGAGCACATACACGATAAATGACGGCAGTTTTTATGTAAGCTCGGGTGACGGCGGCGAAGCAGGTTGGAGTTACAGCCGCATTGTTGATTATTCCGCTGACGGCAGTGTCATAACATTCAACTGCGAAAGGGTCGGCGATGCCGAGGACTGGGGTTATGACGAGGATATGATACAGCCGTTCACTTTCAGTCTTGCTTTTGAAGATGATGCCTGGAAGCTGGACGGTGTTTCCTACGGCGAAGGTTTCTTCGAGTTCCGTCCGCAGGAATACGCTGTCACAGACGAGGAAAAGCAGCAGATACAGACGCTTCTGAAAGAGAGCGGTCAATTCTTCTATGATTATATCAACTGCAAGGAAATTTGCAAACACACTGACACAAATAAGACCGTCACAACTCAGGAAATTGCCGACAACGGAATGTATGAAGGCGAAGCTTATGACAGAACGTGGTATGAAGTCACCGGCGGAGATGTGACCTCGCTTGACGCACTCAACGAAAAAATGGGGAAGCTTTTCACCGAGAATATGACAGCCGACCTCGACACTGCAATTGATAAAAATTATCACGAGGAAAACGGCAAGCTTTATCTTTCGGACAATGCAGGCTCGGACGGCGGTCTTCTCGGCACGGACACGGTATATATAAAGTCCGTTGGCAAGGCTGATGATACGTTCGTGCTGTATATGACGGCTTTCGGTGCAGGTGAAAACTGGGAGCTTGACTATGATCTCACGGAGAATTTCACCGTTCTGCTGAAAAAGACAGACAATGGCTTCAAGGTCGATGAATGCGGTCTTAATGCGCAGGCTTATATCGAGTGGTGCTATACTCCCGAGAACGATATGATTTAATTAAGGTCACCTCTAAAAATATCGGCACAAAAACACATGACGGTTTTTGTGCCGATTTTTATACCGATCTCCGATCGTTCTATAGACAAAGCCGACAGATGGAATAAATCCAATCAAGTCACTGCGTGGACTTTGATAACGACCCCAGAATGGATTTATTATATTGCTCCCCCAATTAAACCTTGCCACAAAAAATGGTCTATATTAAGCAGATAATCGTAAAATGGGGATTTGTTATCTATAAACTTATCCAAAATGGCAAGGTTTAGTTGGATTATCAATACTAAACACCATTTAAAATTTGGAAAAAATCAAGCCGACAATCTTGCAGCTGTTGAAAACAGGTTTATATTGGATTTCGGCGCAGATTTTTTCCTGTATTTTATTGGTGTTTAGTATTATAAGCCGAGGATTTGTATATAGGTTGATCAGAGATTAGTAAAAAAAATTTTTTGCGCTGTTTTTCTCCAAAATTCACCCAGATTTTCCCTAATAAAATTTCAAAATCAAGTGAATAAACCTGCCTGCGATACAAAAACTATATTCACAAAGTCTTGAAACCGATGTTCACTTTAAACATCGGAAAAATATTTCGTATTATCAATCGGAGGAAAATAGAATGAAAGCTACAGGAATCGTCAGAAGAATAGATGATCTCGGACGTGTTGTTATCCCCAAGGAGATCCGCCGCACCATGCGTATCCACGAGGGCGACCCGTTGGAGATATACACAAGCGCAGACGGTGAAGTCATTTTCAAAAAATATTCAGCCATAAACGAAATGGCAAGCTCGGCTTCGCAGGTTGCCGAAGTTATGACCCGTCTTGCAAACTGCCCGACCGTTGTTTTTGACCGTGACCACGTTGTCGCCGTTGCCGGCGTACAGAAGAAAGAATTCAGCGAGCGCCGCGTTTCCCGTGCTTTGGAGGAATATCTCGAAAGCCGCAAAAACTATATCCGCTCATCGAGCGCGGACGCTAAGGTCTTCCCCGTTGAGGGCGTAGATCAGGCTGCACTCGCCTGCTCACCTATTCTTGCATCGGGCGATGTTACGGGCGCGGTTGCTTTTCTTGCGCCTAACGACAGCGCGGTCGCGAACGAGGTTCAGCAGAACCTTATCCAAGCCGCAGCGCAGTTTCTCGGCAAGCAGATCGAGGACTGATCCATTTCCCATAAAAATTCAGCGCCGCACAGACCTTTTACGGATTTGTGCGGCGCTGTTTATTTTATCAAATGAAAAATTTAGGAGAGATGTGGAATTGTAAATTATTCTGCGAACATTGCAGTAGAAAGGTATCTTTCGCCTGTGTCGGGGAGAAGTGCAACGATGGTCTTGCCCTTGTTTTCGGGACGCTTTGCGAGCTGTATAGCTGCCCAGAGTGCTGCGCCCGAGGAGATACCTACGAGAACGCCCTCTGTTCTTGCGATAAGTCTGCCTGTTTCAAAAGCATCTTCGTTCTCAACTGTGATGATCTCGTCATAGATCTTTGTGTCAAGTGTTTCGGGGACAAATCCTGCGCCGATACCCTGAATTTTATGCGAACCCGAAACACCCTTGGAAAGTACGGGTGAGCCTGCAGGTTCAACCGCAACTACCTTTACGTCAGGATTCTTGCTCTTGAGATACTTGCCAACGCCGCTGACTGTTCCGCCTGTGCCTACGCCTGCAACGAAGATGTCAACATTTCCGTCGGTGTCGTTGTAAATTTCAACGCCCGTTGTCTTTTCGTGGACAGCAGGGTTTGCAGGGTTTGTGAACTGGGACGGGATAAAGCTGTTAGGGATCTCCTTTGCAAGCTCTTCAGCCTTTGCGATAGCGCCTTTCATACCCTTTGCGCCCTCGGTAAGTACAAGCTCTGCACCGTAAGCCTTCATAAGGTTGCGGCGCTCAACGCTCATCGTTTCGGGCATTACGATGATGATACGGTAGCCTCTTGCGGCTGCGATAGCGGAAAGTCCGATGCCTGTGTTGCCGCTTGTAGGTTCGATGATAACGCTGCCCTCTTTGAGAAGTCCCTTCTGCTCTGCATCATCGACCATAGCCTTTGCGATACGATCCTTTGCGCTTCCTGCAGGGTTAAAAAGCTCGAGCTTTACGAGAATTTTCGCATCAAGCTGCTTAGCCTTTTCGATCTTCTTTACTTCGAGGAGGGGTGTCTTGCCGATAAGTTCTGTTACACTTGAATAAACGTTCATAATAATTACTCCTTTTAATGTTTTGGGGATTGCTATATAATTTTCTTACAATTCCTATGTTATTGATATGAATTATAGCACCAATTTCCTATATTGTCAATAGGTTTTTGGGGATTTACGATAATTTGTAAGATCTATGCATAAAACCAACTTAATTCAAGAGCAGTTTGTGAAATTTTAACTACAAATAATAGTTTTACCATATAAAAATATTTATGAACGACAGCAAAACCGCTGTTTGCCCAAGTACTTTTATATTTTGTTGACTAAATTTTGGTTTTGAGGTATAATTAGGGAAATCAGTTGAGTGAACTGCTCGGTATATCAATTTTTTGAGGGGTGATCTATACAAAATGGTCAAAGCAATATTTATAGATTTTTACGGTACGGTTGTACACGAGGACGGAGAGGTCATAAAAAAAGTATCACAAGAAATATATGACAGCGGAAAGGTAAATGACATATCAGAAATAGGCTCTTATTGGTGGAATGAATTTCAGACTGCCTTTAATAATGCATACGGAGACAGCTTTGAAACTCAACGGGAATTGGAATATGGGTCACTGAAAAAAACCATACAGCATTTTAATTCAACAGCCAATGCAAAAGTATTAAGCAACCTGATGTTTGACCATTGGATAAAACCGCCTATCTTTGAAGAATCAAAACAGTTCTTTGAATTATGTCCCGTACCCGTCTATGTTGTATCCAATATTGACAGAGACGATGTGCTGCAAGCGATCAAATACCATGATCTGAAGCCGACAGGAGTATTTACAAGTGAAGATGCAAGAGCATATAAACCAAGTAAAGAACTATTTGAGTTTGCATTAAAGGGTGCGGAACTATCTGCCAAGGAAGTATTGCATATCGGTGATTCTTTAACAAGTGATATAAAAGGCGCTTCATCTATCGGAATAAATGCAGTATGGATAAACAGAGGCGACCGTGAAATTCCTTCCGATGTCACTGCTGTGAAAAACTTATTGGAAGTATTCCGCACAAAATATTTTGATAAAAATTTTAAGGAGCAATTCTATGTCGGGAAAAAGTAATATGCAGTTCCGGCTGTCACTGAACGGTGAAAATATCGATCTGCCCCAAATTGAAGAAGCGCTTCACATCAGGTTAAATGGCGGCTGCATTGATGCACCGAAAGAACTGCCGACAAATCGTGACTGCCCGATCTTTTATGAGCAGATCGCATGGTTGCTTGATCTGGCAGAAAAGAACAGGGAAACGCTTATCGGCTCGGGAGTTGATCTTTCACGGTCGCAAATATGGCTGAACTATGCTTACTGTAAACAATGCAATATGGAATTTGATGCGGCATTATTGGAGCGCATGGGAAAGCTCGGCTTAAAGCTTTGTATCTCTTGTGAGGAAGTATAGACTTTTTCCGCATAGCCTTGATGAAAGCAGGTAAAAAATGAAAATAACAGCAAAAAAAGTTACAGTAACTGTCATAATCATTGCAGTGTTATTGCTCATATTCAACCCGTTATCGTTAGTGCTGCTGGGTATGATCTTTAGAGATATTCAATATAAACTGGACAAGACCGCAGATAAATATACGACTGATCTCAAAACGCCGACCATAGCAAGAATGACTGCCGACTATATCACCGAAAAATACGGCGGAAGCTATTCCAACGAGCTTGAACAGGTCATGAGCAGCTATTGTTGGGAGGGCGGCGGCGTAAGTCTTTTCCGCTCCCCTGACGGATATGTTTACTGCATTGAAAGGGACGGCAAACGCACATTTTATGACAACTATCAATACCCCGAAATAAAGGCGGCTTTGGGCAGCAAGATCGAGAGCTATTTTTCCGATCACTCGGGAAAGCTTATCAGCAATCTGATCGCTGTATACGAAGAAAGCTATTACATAAAGGACACTGCCACTGAATACTATATGTTTTCGACCTACTTTGACGGAGATATTGATAAGTTCATCAAAAGCAAACGCCTGTCAGTCATCGGATATGTCACGATAGAGGGTGAAAAGCTGCATAAAACCGATTATATCGATGATATGGAAACCTTCTTCGATGACTTTGAAACAATGTTTACTCCGACCTCACTGCATATAAGGGTAAAGGACAAGGCTCTTACTCTGCCGAACCTGCCCAACGAGCATTACAAAAAAGAATTTACAAATGACAGCGAAATTGATGATATCGATTTGGGACACAGCTATGATATCCCAACGGGCGCAAGGTTCCTTGAAAGCCTTGTTTATGGGTACTCACGCCCGTCCAAATATGGCAAGGAACAGGAAAGAAAGCTCTATTCGCAGGATTATTCTCAATATGATGAAAACACCGACATTTCAATATGTCAGCTTTCAAGCGAGAAAAGCGCTCCTTTATCTATTGCGGCTTTTGATATGGACAAAATAAGCGTACTGAAAAGCGAACGAAAGGCTCAAAGCCCCAAATCGGACGAAAAGCCGCTTAAAATCAGCGGTAAAGCTTTGGAGATCAATTATTCGGGAAGAGATTATCCTGTGTTAAGACTTGACCGTGAATTTTACGGCTTATCCGAAAACTCCGTACCGCTCCTTTTGGAAGAGGGCTGCGGGGACTATGCCGAAAACACCTACTACCGCACTCTCGGTTGGGTCGGCGAAGCGCAGGGTGAAACACTTTCTACCCGTGATCTGAGCTTTGACGGCTGGTATTACATGGACGATGACCACTTTTATGTCGCATATCCTTATTGCTCCAAACATACGATAATAGCCTTCGCAGATGCGGAGCTTGAAACTGATCGATAAAAAGGTGAAAACCATGACTATCAAAAAAATTGCCGTTTTGGGCGCAGGAGCAGTCGGCTCATACATAATTTGGGGACTTTCGCAGCGTGACGATATCGAACTTGGCGTTGTTGCGGAAGGCGAACGTGCGGAACGTTTGAGGCAAAACGGCATCAAGATAAACGATGTTGTTTATCGTCCGAAGGTTTGGTCACCGCAGGAGGCTTATAGTGCTGACCTGCTCGTTGTTGCGCTGAAATACGGCTCGCTCCCGAATGCGCTGGAGAGCATCAAGGCTGTTGTTGGGGAAAACACTGTCGTTATGAGCCTTATGAACGGCGTTGACAGTGAAGAGATAATTTCCTCGGCAATAGACGCTTCGCAGGTTTTATACTAATTCCAAACCGTTCTATAGACAAAGACGACAGATAGAATAATCCAAGTCAAGGAAGACGACCGCAGGCAGGCTGCCGCCTGTCAAGGGAGTCTGACGCAGAATTGGATTATTATATCCGAGTATTTGTCTATAGGTTGGTCTGGAATTAGTATTATATTCGGTGATAAAGGTCGCATCGCACAGGGAGGACGGCGGTTATCGTTTTGACCCTGCGACGACGATAGGAATTATTTTCGGCGAGCTTTATGCGCCCTTTGAAAGCGAACGTGTAAAAGCTGTTGAAAGGCTTTTTGAGGGCACGGGAATACACTATCGTCACACCGATTTTATCCGTGAGGAAATGTGGAGCAAGTTCCGGCTCAACGTCTGCAACAATCTTCCGCAGGCTGTTCTCGGCGCAGGCGTAGGCTGTTACCGTGACAGCGAACATATTAAGGCGATAAGCGATGGACTTCGCCGAGAGCTTGAAGCCATAGCCGCCGCCAAGGGCATAGACATAAGCAAGGCTGACGCTTCATCGAGCAAAGGAAGTCTTGTTCCGCCGACTGCACGATACTCGACTTTACAAGACCTTGATGCAGGCAGACACACCGAGATAGATATGTTCTCGGGCGCGCTTATCCGAATGGGAAAAGAGCTTGGTATCCCCACGCCCTACAACGAATACACCTATCATATAATAAAAGCTTTGGAAGAAAAAAATGACGGGCTTTTCGACTATGCGGAAAGCGATGAAAAGCTTACACGATCACTGTAAAAGCGAAAGGAGAACTGCCATGAACAGTTTCAGATGCGAGCTTATCCGACTTGCCAACGGACATTTATCCTGCGAACTTCCGGGAGCAGAGCCATCGGATATTGGTGAAGTGAAAGGTATCTTAGAGGAAAAATTCGGAAAAGAGATGTGGAATGAAAGTGTCTGCGTAATGTGCGATGAATGGAGCGACGTTTTTATAATGCAGTTCTTAAAAAGCTCACATTCAGCCGATAGGCTTATTAAAAGGATATATGAATATTTGTGCGAAATATCAAAAGCGTGAGCCGAAACTCACGCTTTTTCTTTATCGAAATTCATGCCCAAATGTTTGACAAATGTCAAAATTTCTGATATAATTACTATGTTTAATGATTTAAAGCTGTATGGGAGGAAAATACGACCAATGGACAAACTAAACACCGCAGAACTTCTTGCTCCGCTTTTTGACAAGGATCGTGAAAGCAAGATAAAAGCACTATTCATCAACCTTTTTATTCAGCAAAACCGTATCCAGACCGCTTATGATAAAGTTTCAGCCGAGATATCAACAAAGCAATGGCTTCTGCTCGGGATAACCGCCAACTGCCCCGAGCCGAAAACTCTGACACGCATAGGTCAGCTTATGGGCTGTTCCCGTCAGAATGTGAAGCAGCTTGCCGATTCTCTTGAAAAAAGAGGATATATCGAAATAAAAAAGGGTACCAAACGCTGCGTCTGCCTTGAACTGACCAATAAGGCAAGGCAGTATCACGAGGAGATATACAACACCCGTTCCGATTTTCTGAACAGGCTTTACAGCGTTTTCAGTGATGAGGAGATAACACAATTATACAAACTTCAGACAAGGCTGTTTGACGGCATTGAAGCTGTGGAGGAATATACTTCGGATAAGCAAAGCGAGAACAGGACATAACAAAAGCTGCACAGGGCATTAACGCTCTGTGCAGCTTTTTTCATACTTATTAACTTAATCCATTGCCTTTTTGATAGCAGCCATAAGCTCATCATAGGTTTCGTAAGCAGGAAGATCGGGGTTGTCGTTCTTGATCTTGTCGGTGCTCTTGAAGAGGAAGCCTGCCTTGCTTGCCTTTATCATTCCGAGGTCGTTGTAGCTGTCGCCGCTTGCGATAGTCTGAAAGCCGATAGACTGGAGAGCCTTAACGGTTGTGAGCTTGGACTGCTCGCAGCGCATCTTGAAGCCTGTAACTTCGCCGTTCGGAGCAACTTCAAGGCTGTTGCAGAAAATTGTAGGCCAGCCGAGCTTCTTCATAAGAGGAGCTGCGAACTGTGTGAATGTATCGCTGATGATGATTACCTGTGTGAAAGAGCGAAGCTCATCGAGGAACTCCTTTGCGCCGGGCATCGGGTCGATCTTTGCGATAACGTCCTGAATTTCCTTAAGTCCGAGTCCGTGCTCTTTGAGGATACCGATACGGTACTTCATAAGCTTGTCATAGTCGGGTTCGTCACGGGTGGTCTTTTCAAGCTCTGGGATACCCGTTTTCTTTGCGAATGCGATCCAAATCTCGGGAACGAGAACTCCTTCAAGGTCCAAACAAGTGATATACATATTAAAACTTCCTTTCAGAATCAACTTTGCCGTTATACTCGGCATTTTCTAAATATATTTTACTACATTAAACACAAAATGTCAAGAAATTGGGGAAATTTCAAAAAAGTTCGGGTATAATACAATAAAAAGTCCGTGTAGATCGGAAAAGACTACACTTCTCCCCTAATCAAATTCCGACATATTTTAATTATCGTATTATTCACTTGACATAATAGGCAAAAAATGATACAATTATTGTATATTATCACATAAATTATCTATCAAAAATTGAAATGAGGTCATTCTGTAAATGCTTGAACTAAAAAACATTTCCTATTCCGCCGAATCGGAAAAAGGCGGCGAAAAGGAGATCATAAAAGAACTCAGTCTGCGTGTTGAGGACGGAAAATTTCTCGCGATAACAGGTCCGAACGGCGGCGGAAAATCCACCACCGCAAAGCTCATAATGGGCATCGAAAAGCCGAACTCGGGCAGCATTATTTTTGACGGCAAGGACATCACCGATATGTCCATAACCGACCGTGCGAACCTTGGCATCGGCTTTGCTTTCCAGCAGCCCGTCCGCTTCAAGGGAATACGCATTATTGACCTGCTGCGAATCGCCGCAAAGCGAAACCTCACCGTTGCCGAAGCCTGCACCTATCTTTCCGAGGTAGGACTTTGCGCCAAGGATTATATCGACCGTGAAGTCAATGCGAGCCTTTCGGGCGGCGAAATGAAGCGTATCGAAATTGCAGGCATTGCTGCGAAAAACTCGAAGCTCTCCGTTTTTGACGAACCCGAGGCAGGCATCGACCTCTGGAGCTTCTCCAACCTTATAAAAGTATTCGAGAAAATGCACGGTGACAAGTCCAAAACTATCATCGTTATCTCGCATCAGGAGCGAATCCTAAGCATCGCTGATGAGATCGCTGTTCTCTCGGACGGAAAAATTCTTCACTACGGCAAGCGCGAGGACATTCTCCCGAAAATTCAGGGAACTTCCTCTGCGATCAATCCCTGCCGTGCTATTATTGGCTGATATTGAAAGGAGCTGCTGTTTAAAATGTTAGATGAGATACAGAAAAGGCTTCTTGAAGAAGTCGCAGACCTGCACGGCGTTCCCGAGGGCGCATACAATATCCGTGCAAACGGTGAAAAAGCTGCACGAAACACCACTGCCGACATTGACATCACCACAAAGACGGACAAGTCGGGCATCGATATAAAAATAAAGCCGAACACAAAAAATCAGAGCGTTCATATCCCCGTTGTCATCAGCGAAAGCGGATTAAAGGAAGTTGTCTACAACGATTTCTTTGTCGGCGAGGATTCGGACGTTGTTATCGTTGCAGGATGCGGTATACACAACTGCGGTACGCAGGCTTCGCAGCACGACGGCGTTCACCGCTTCTTTGTCGGCAAAAATTCAAAGGTAAAATACGTTGAAAAGCACTACGGCGAGGGCGACGGCACGGGCGAGCGCATACTCAACCCCACGACCGAAGTTTATCTCGAAGAAAACAGCTATATGGAAATGGAAATGGTGCAGATAAAGGGCGTTGACTCGACCAAGCGTCTGACGACCGCAAAGCTTGACAAGGGTGCAAAGCTCATCGTCCGTGAACGCCTTATGACACACGGCAACCAGTTCGCCGAAAGCACCTACAACACCGAACTCAACAGCGAAAATTCGGGTGCGGACATCGTTTCACGCTCGGTCGCAAAGGATAATTCACGCCAGATCTTCTACTCAAAGCTGGAGGGCAACGCTGCCTGCACGGGTCATACCGAGTGCGACGGCATCATCATGGACAATGCCAAGATAAGCGCCGTTCCTGCGCTTGATGCGAACAACATCGATGCTTCGCTCATTCACGAAGCCGCTATCGGCAAGATCGCAGGCGAACAGCTCATCAAGCTAATGACACTCGGACTTACCGAAGCCGAAGCCGAGGCTCAGATCGTAAACGGATTCTTGAAATAATGGAGGAAAAAATGAAACTGAATGCATCAAAAATAGCTGCGGCTGCAATTGCCGCACTCCTCTGCACAGCCGTTTTCACAGGCTGTAAGAAAACAGACGACAGCAGTGCTTCCGCAGAAAGCGAAGCACCGACAGCTTCACCCGAAAACAGCGAAAGCACAACAGATACGACCGAAGAAAGCTCCGAGCCTGCAATTGTCGGAATTTTCGGCGAAATTCGCACGGAATTCAACGACAATCTTGACCTTACGAAATATCCGCTCACGCAGAACGATGTTCCGTCCGATTTTGAGCTTGTCCTCGAAGCCGAGAATGCAGAGCTTTCGGGCGGCTGCAACGCAGTAGAAGCTGACGGCTTTTCGGGAAGCGGATATGTAACGGGACTTAACCGTGATACGGACAGCATAGCTTTTAAGGTAACACTTGAAAATTCGGGTATGTACGACCTTGACTTCCGATGCAAAACTCCCGACACGGGCAGAGTAAACTACGTTTTCATCGACGGAAAGCACTCGGGAGATGTTAAGACCAACGGCTCGGAAGCGGTCAGCGATTCTTATATGAAGGGCATCTACCTTGAAGCAGGCGAACACACTGTCACGCTCTCGCCGCAGTGGGGCTATGTCGATTACGACAGTCTTGTCATCACTGCGAATACGTCTATCAATGACGATACTTACAATATCACCGAACCGCTCTCCAACCCGAACGCCGATGACCACACGCAGCGCCTTTACAAATTTCTCTGCGATGTTTACGGGAACTATTCTCTGACTGGTCAGTTTGCCGACAAGGGCAGACAGTCCTCCGAGCTTTCAAGAATAAAGCAGGCAACGGGAAAAGAGTTTGCCGTCCTCGGTATGGATATGATGGACTACGCAAGTCAGAACGTCAAGAACGGCGCAAACAGCAGAACGGTCGAATTCGCTTACGACTGGTACGAAAATGCAGGCGGCATCGTTCAGCTCTGCTGGCACTGGAGCTCGCCCGAGCAATATGCGAAGAATGACGAAAACAACCCTTGGTACAAATCCTTCTATAAGGAAGCGTCAAATATCGACCTCGATAAAATCATGAACGGCGAGGACAACGAGGGCTACGAACTGCTGATGAACGATATCGATCTCATCGCAGATCAGCTCGAAAGACTTCGCGATATGGGTGTTCCCGTAATCTGGCGACCTCTCCACGAAGCGGCAGGCGGCTGGTTCTGGTGGGGCAACTGCGAACCCGAAAGCTACAAAAAACTCTGGAACACAATGTACGACAAAATGACGAACGAGCATAACCTCACGAACCTTATATGGATGTGGAACGGACAAGACCCCAAGTGGTATCCGGGTGACGAAACGGTCGATATCATCTCCTACGATATCTACGCAGGAAATCACGTTTATGAAAGCTTCGGCGGAACATTCACCGAGTGCGTTGAGACCTCACCAAAGGGCAAGCTTGTTGCACTTTCGGAAAATGGCTGTGTAATGGACCCCGAGCTTACAATGAAAAACAACACAAGATGGCTTTTCTGGGGAACATGGGCAGACCCGTTCACGCTCAAAAATTATATGCTCAATGAAGAATACACCGAAAAGGATATGCTTATCAAAGCATACAACAGCGACAGAACTCTCTCACTTGACGAACTGCCGAATTTGAAAACTTATCCGCTTGATTAACGAAAATGAAAACAAACTAAAGTTTAGATCAAGCCTTTTCAAAGGCTTGCAGGGGTCAAGGGGGCAGCGCCACCTTGTCGCTTCCGCAGAAGCGAAACTCCCTAAACTATGGCTAAAGGCATTGCCGCAACAGAACAATATCTAACAGCTAAAAAGGCGCAATTCACACAAAAAAAGGTAAAACGAACTATGAGAAATCAAGTTTCGTAAAGCCAATAATGTGAATTGCGCCAATTTTTTTCAAACAAACTGTCCTCGGCGTGAAATGCGCAGAGCGAAAGTGATAAGCATTTCTTGCCGACAACATTTGAGCGGCGGTGGGATATGAGTGGGAAATCGGTTTTTGCGGTTTCACGTTCATATTGCGTAGCTGTTAATACTGCGTTTTACCATTCATAGAGCGTTGAAGCTTCAAATCCCCTCACTTCGTTCGTGGATTTTTGCTTCAAGGATAGATTTTGAGGAAAATAGTATGGCGCAATTCACATTTTTAGGTTTTACAAACTTTATTTCTCATAGTTCGTTTAACCTTTTTCGTGTGAATTGCGCCTTTATATTTGATAATAATCTCGCTATTGCTGAAATGCATTGACTGTTAGTTTAGGGAATTTCGCTCTCTGCGGAGAGCGACAAGGGTGGCTCCTCGCCCCCTTGACCCCTCGCAAGCTGTGCTCAGCTTGACCAGCTGGTTGGCTTCGCATCGCCCAAACAAAGTTGAGCTATGCAATAATTACGCATTACGAATTACGCATTACAAATTAAATTAATTCCGAATTATTTCCTAAGTGATGCCGGGTCTTCTTCGATCTTTCTGAAAATATGCATTACCACTCCGCTTATTGTGTACATTATGCAGGCAGGACCTATCAACAGTCCGATAAACATCGTTGTCGGGTTCCAGAAAATTATCAGCACTTCCACTGCGATTATCACAAGGAGCAGAAATGTTCTTCCGAAGAACTTCATTCCTATCCTGAATGAATTCTTTATCGAATTTATTACGGTGTTATCGTATCTTGCGAGAAGCGGGAAAACATAGATAAGACAGAAGATGAAGATATATGCCGAAAAACAGCCGACTATCAATATTCCGAGTCCTCCGTTTTCCACTGCGTTATAGAGCTGAAAATCAAGAAAGACTGCTTCAAAGCATATCGGCGGCAGAAGTCCGATAAGTATCCCCTGCTTCCAGTTTTCCTTGAATGCTTTCCAGAAGTCCTTTATGACGTTGCCCTCCTGATCTTCGGACATTCGCAGCAGGACGCTGAAAGCGGCTATTGTACTTCCGCCTATTGTGACTATCGGTATGCAGAAAATTATCCACATAAAGTTCAGCTTCAGGATATCCCACAGGCTTTGCATAAACTTATAAAGCGGACTTTCTACGCTGAAAAATTTCATCGAAACCTCCAAAAGATAAAACGGAGATCCAAAAGGGAAACTTTCCCTATATGAACCCCCGTTTTTGTTGTTTTTTAACCCTTAACTGCTCCGAGCATGATACCCGATTCAAAATATCTTTGCATGAACGGATATACGAGCATAATTGGGATAATTGTTATCATTGAGATGGTGTACTGAATTATCTTCGTATTCATCGCACCCGAGAGCGCCGCCGTATCGGAGCTTGAAGTTGCGCCGTTTACCATTGCGCTGAGGTTTGATGACTGGTTCAGGTAGACATAAAGTCTGTGCTGAACGGTATAAAGTTCAGGCGAGTTGGAGTTGTAGATAAGTGAATCCTGGAAGGAGTTCCAATGTCCTACTGCGCCGAAAATTGCGATAGTTGCGAGGATAGGCTTTGAAAGCGGCCAGATGATCTTATAGAATATCGTCCAGTAGCCTGCGCCGTCGATGAACGCACTTTCCTCGATTTCGCCCGGAATGGATTCAACGTAGGTCTTTACGAGAATGATGTTATAAGGCGAAACGATAGCAGGAATGATATAAACGAGGAACGTATTTGTAAGACCGAGCATCGAAAGGTTGAGGTATGTAGGGATAAGTCCTGCGTTGAAGTACATTGTGATAACGAGGAATCTGTACCAGAACTTTCTGTGCCACATCTCCTGCTTTGTCATAAGGTAGCCTGCGAGTGCGGAGGCGAAAACCATAAGGACCGTACCGATGAGCGTTCTGAAAATTGTTACAACGAATGAATTCCAGAGGTCGTTTACGTTCGCCATCATAATATAGTTCTGAATTGTGACCTGCTGTGGGAAGAACGTGATAACGCCCTTTTTAACAAGCTCATTGTTCGAGATAGTGTTGATGAAGATATAGTAGAACGGGAAAATACAGCTTAATGTGAACAGAATGAAGAACAGGTAGTTCAGGATATTGAACACGATATCTCCCGGAGTCAGCTTGATCTTCGTTGTATGCTCCTTGAAATATTTTTCTTCGGCTCTTTTTGATAACTTTTCATCGTGAGTCATTTCAAACCGCCTCCTTATACAATGCTCTCGCCGCGGATAAGCTTAGATACGCTGTTAGCGGCAAAAAGAAGAATTACGCTGATAATGGACTTGACCATACCGATAACGGTCGAGATCGGGATAAGTCCGCTTGTGATACCGAGGTTATAGACATAGAGGTCGAGAACTTCGATACTGTTCTTATTGATAGAGTTGGAGAATACGAGGTACTGTTCCATACCGTTTGAAAGGATATTCGCAATGGACATAAGGAGAAGTACCATATATGTAGGGATAAGCTCAGGGATCGTGATATACCACATCTTTGCGAAACGTCCTGCGCCGTCAACGGTAGCTGCTTCGTAAAGCTGCTGGTCGATGCCCGAGATCGAAGCGATGTAGATGATAGCGCTCCAGCCAAGTCCCTTCCAAAGTCCCCATGCGAGCATCTTGAGCCACATATGCGAATCGCTAAGGAGGTAGTTTGTCATTGTCGGGTGACCGATCGATGTGAGGAATGTGTTGATAAAGCCGTCAGTTGAGAATATCGCAAGCGCAATAGCGTAAACAAGTACCCAGCTGATGAAGTTCGGGATAGTTGTGAATGTCTGTACCACTCTTCTGAAAGCGGTGTTCTTGATCTCGGAGAGGAAGATAGCGAATACCATCGGTACCCAGCTCGTTGCGATCCCGAGGCCGCTCATTGCGAGTGTGTTCTTTACAACTCGGACAACGTCTTTTCTGGTTGCTGCCGTATTGAAAAGTGACTTGAACCACTTTAAGCCGACGAACTTGTCCCAAGAGAGCGTTTCGCCCGACTTATAATCGAAAAATGCGTATCTCCAGCCGAAGAGCGGCAGATAGCAGAATACGAATGCGAGAACGAGTATCGGGAGCATCATAAGGAAAAGTCTGTACTTAGCAGCCATTTCTGCCTTTTCGCCCTTTGTTGTGGGTACAAGAACAAGTTCAGCCGCCGATACCAGAAGCGCTACGCCTGCAAGAACGGCATAAAGCCAGAAGACCGCAGGGAAAACAGGGTTTACCTTTTCGATCTTTTCCGAACCGAGAAGCATATCATAGGAACGGTAAATTCCGATGAGCGCACAGATCTCAACAACAGAACCGCCTATGGTGAAAAGTGTGCTTGTTTTCTTCATTTTATTGTTTCCGAGCGACATACAAGTACCGATTATCATTATCACAACTGCTGCGATGATGATAAGGCTGCTGGCGTTGAGCAGTTTGAACGCTGCCTCGGGGACCCAGCCTCTTGCGAATGCACGGCCGAAGTTCGTGATAAGTGTCTTATAAGAAACGCCGCAGGTGAAAAGCGACATATTCTTATTGATCTGATCTGTTACTCTCGCAGCGTTGAAATTCGGGAAGAAGAGAACGATGATATTTATCACCACAGACGCGCGCACGAACCAGAAAAGCACATCGCAGAGCTTTTCACGCGGTGTTCGTTCGACCACCCTCCTGTTTGAACCGATATCAGCTGCTGATCTAACAGCATCTGCCATTTTCCTGCACCTCCAAAGTTTTAACAATCAAAGCACCTATACAATACAAAAAGTACACACAAAGCCTTGATTATTTTGTAAAAATATGCTACAATGTAAACAAATTATATCACAATTTTATCACCTTTTCCATAAAAATAGCGACATTTTTTAGCACAATAATGACATTAACAAAATGTTACAAGTTCTAAACCGATTACATTGTATGATTATACAAAAAAGCAGGAAAAATCAAAATGAAAGTATTTCACCTTAAAGAATTCACGGGAGAAAGCGGTTTTCCGTTCCATATTCTGCAGGATAATCACGAAAACACCTTTCCTATACACAGCCACGCCGACTTCATCGAGCTTGCGATAGTCATAGGAGGGAGCGCATCGCATATTGTCGATGATGAATGCTTCCCTATCAGAAAAGGCGATGTCTTTACCATAGGAAAAAATATGTCGCACGGCTTTTCCGAGGCTGTCGGATTTCGGATATGCAATATAATGTTCAGTCAGGAGGATTTTTTCGGCGGACATTCGGATATATGCGATTCACCGAGCTTTCGCTCGCTTTTTTACGGAAAAAACGGACTTCAGACGAAGCTGACGCTGCCGCCCGAGGAATTTATCCGTGTATGCGAGATACTGAAAATGCTTCAGACAGAGTACAGCACCGATTCGGACGGGCGTGAAACGCTGATACGCTCCTATTTTATGATGCTTACGGTGATGCTTTCGCGGCTCTACGCCTCAAAGGAGTCGGGCAAGAACCGAAGCGCCGAGAACATAACAGCCGCGGCTGAATTCATCAAACGAAACTTCACCGAAAAGCTCACGCTTGATTCGATAGCCGAGGTAACGCACTATTCTTCGCGGCACTTCGTGCGGATCTTCACCGAAACCTATCACCAGACACCGCAGGAATACATACTTTCGCTCCGACTGCGGCGAGCCTTCACTCTGCTCGAAGAGGGTGAGCTTTCCATTGAAGAAACCGCGCAGCAGAGCGGCTTCGGCGACGGAAACTACTTCTGTCGGGTATTCAAAAAGCAGACGGGCGTGACCCCCGGAGAATACCGCCGCACGGCACAGAAAAGGAAAAACTGAAAGGATAAATTATGACCAAGAAAGAAAGAGGGGCGCCTGCCGTTGAGGGACTTGAAAAGCTTTACCCAGATGCGATATGCTCGCTCGTTTACGAAAAACCTTATGAGCTTCTGATAGCAACCCGACTTTCGGCACAATGCACGGACGCAAGGGTAAACATCGTCACAAAGGAGCTTTTTGCGAAGTTCCCCACCCTGAAAAGCTTTGCCGATGCGAAATGGGAGGACATCGCCGAGATCGTTCGCCCATGCGGACTTTACAAGACGAAAGCGCAGAGCATCGCCGAAATGACGCACACATTATATTATGACCTTAACGGCGTTCTCCCCGATACGGTGGAGGAGCTTATAAAGCTGCCCGGTGTCGGAAGAAAGACCGCTAACCTCATCGTAGGTGATGTTTTCCACAAGCCGGCGGTCGTGACGGACACACATTTTATACGGATCTGCGGCAGGCTCGGACTTACCGCGAACACCGAGCCGCAAAAGGTCGAGGACGATCTGCGCAGGCTTCTCCCTCCCGAAAAAAGCTCCGATTTCTGTCATAGGATAGTTCTTTTCGGGCGTGAATACTGCTGCGCAAGAAGCCCGAAATGTGAAGTCTGTCCGCTCAGAGAATGGCTCGGCGGATACAAATGCAAGCTAAAGGACAAGAAAGCATAAATGAACAAATTTGAAGTTTTAAAACAGTATTTCGGACACGATGACTTCCGAAGCGGTCAGTCCGAGATAATCGATAATATCCTCGCAGGAAAGGACGTTCTTGCGATAATGCCGACGGGCGCAGGAAAATCCGTCTGCTACCAAGTTCCTGCGATGCTCCTTGACGGGATAACGATAGTCATTTCGCCGCTCATCTCGCTGATGAAGGATCAGGTCGAGAGCCTTGTCCAGTCGGGCATTCGCGCGGCTTACATAAACAGCTCGCTCAACTCTTCGCAGTACCGTGAGGTCATCCGCCGTGCCGAAAACGGCGAATACAAGCTTATCTACGTTGCCCCCGAGAGGCTCGTCACCGACAGCTTTCTTGCCTTTTCCGAGAACAGCAATATCTCAATGGTAACGGTCGATGAATCGCACTGCGTTTCGCAATGGGGTCAGGATTTCCGCCCGAGCTATCTTAAAATTCCCGAGTTCATCGGAAAGCTTTCACGCCGCCCTATCGTGACAGCTTTCACAGCAACAGCGACCGAACACGTTAAGGAGGACATCTCCGCACTGCTCGGCCTGCGCTCCCCTTTCACGATTACAACGGGCTTCGACCGACAGAACCTCTACTTCGAGGTGCGCAGACCTGCCGAACGCCTTAACGAGCTTATGAAGATCGTTGACGAAAATCGTGGAAAAAGCACTATCGTCTACTGCGCAACGAGAAAAAACGTTGAAACCGTCTGCGATGCTTTGTGTGAAAAAGGCTACTCCGCAACACGCTATCACGCAGGACTTTCGGACGATGAACGCCGCCGAAATCAGGACGCTTTCCTCTACGACAAATGCGGCATAATGGTTGCAACGAATGCTTTCGGAATGGGCATCGACAAATCGAACGTTTCTCTCATCATACATTATAATATGCCGAAAAATATCGAAAGCTACTATCAGGAGGCAGGCAGAGCGGGACGTGACGGCGAGCCTGCAAGCTGCATACTTCTCTACAGCGGTCAGGATGTTGCGCTCGCGCGTTTTCTCATTGAAAATTCCAATGACGGCAATGAAGAACTCACCGAGCAGGAAAAAGCCGAGCTTCGCGCCCGTGATTATGAACGACTTAAGCAGATGACTTTTTATGCAACGACCACCGATTGTCTTCGTGCGAGCATACTCAAATATTTCGGCGAAAAGCCTCCCGTTTTCTGCGGTCACTGCTCCAACTGCTGCACAAGCTTTGAAACGGTCGATATCACCACCGAAGCGCAGAAAATAATCAGCTGCGTTTACCGCATATGCAACCACAACGGACGCTATCTCGGCAAGGCTGCGATAACGGACATTCTCCGTGGTTCAAAGGCAGAGAAGCTGAAACAGAACGGCTATGACACACTTTCGACCTACGGCATAATGGCTGATGTGCCTACGCACAGGATAAGGCTCATCATTGACAATCTCATCGAGAAAGGGTATCTTAATGTGCACGGCGGTGACTATCCCGTTGTTGTTCCGACAGACCTCGCGGCGGCTGCGATAAGGTCCGGACAGCGTTTCGAAATGAAGCTGCCGAAAGAAGTTCACCGCATCACGGCAAAGGAAAAGCCTGCGGAATTTCCCGTCAATGCGGAGCTTCTCGCAAAGCTCAAATCGAGGCGAATGGATATTGCCGAAAAAGCGCATATCCCTGCCTACCTCGTTTTCACCGATGCAACGCTTCGTGATATGTGCCGCAGAATGCCCTCGACCCCAGAGGAGTTTCTCGGCGTTTCGGGTGTCGGACGCAAGAAATGCGAAAGCTACGGCGAAGATTTTCTCGCCGTTATAAAAGGATTTTCAGGTGAAGCCGAAAAAAGCGGCTCACCGTCCGAAGTCAAGGGCGGCTGGACGGTCGATGAAACGGAACGTCTGCGTAATGAAGTCGAAAAAGGTCTTTCGCTGACGCAGATAAGCGCACGTCACGGCAGGTCTGCAAACGATATCCGCAAGCGTTTGCACGAAACGGGGATCCTCAGATGAAATTTTCCGCAAAACCGCAAAATTCTTCTGTACAAGCGGAAATTTTTATGCTATAATAATAGTTGATTTTGATTGAAAGAAGGTGCTGCGTTTGAACGGACTTATGGAAAAGCTGAATGACGTTCTGAAAAAGGATAAATTCGGTTCGGAATTTAAAAATCTGCTGAAAAAGCACAGTCTTACCGTTTCCGAAAAGAACGGCGGCCGATATCGGCTGACGAACGGAGTTTCCGACTTTTCCGTTGACACCTCTAAGGCTCGTTCGGAATATGAAAACGCACCTTCGCCCGAGCTTCTCGATTCGCTTATGGAAAAGCTTGAGCAGGAAATAGATATGGAGATACGAATGGTTTCGTTCACGAACGGTCAGGAGTTCCTGCGGCTCGCGATAATGCGCGAAAAGGACATTCGCCCCGGAATGATAAGCGCTGAATTCGCAGGAGGACTTTGCAAGGTCATTGTCTGCACCGCCGATGATACGGAGCTTCGCCCTCTTGACGAGGCTGTACTCAAACGCTGGGGAATGCCGCGCGAGGTCGTTTTCTCCGTTGCCGACAGAAATATGTGCAGGCTTCTCGCCAAAACCAAGGTCAAGAAAACGAGCATTGCCGAGGGCGTGAACGCTATGGAATTTGAGCTGCCGTGCAAGCATCTCGGAGTTTCGTTCATTCTCTGCAATGATTTCCGTCAGGTCGTCTACAATTATATGGGTGCGAAATTTCTCGTTGTTGCACCGTCCTGCGAAAGCATTCTCATACTTGAAAATATAACGAACAATATCCTCGAAAAGCTCGGAAAAGAGATCGTCCGTGAGTACAAACGCTCACCAGATCCGCTCACAACGGACGTTTTTCTTTTTACGCCGGATAAAATACAGATCGCAGGTCATTTTTCCGTGAAAAGCAATAAAGGTCACCTCTAAAAACCACCGGCTAAAGCCTTAGCACCTCATCTGCTTGCAGATTTTCCGTCATCTTGCACATAAATTTCTTGACATACGACAGTATGCCTGCGAAATTTCTATACAATCTGACGAAAAATCTGACTGCGCATCTGAGGCACTATGGTTTTTAGAGGCGACCTAAATAAACCGAAAGGAACGTATTACTATGGCAAAAAGCAAAAAAAGCGGCAGCAAAACCTACACTCCCACTCCGCAGAAGAAAAACAGAGGTCTTGCCTTTAAAATTATTATGGTGATGCTCGCAGTCGCACTTGCGGCAGGTATCATTATAATGCCTATCGAATCATCGCTCAGAGCCTACGCCGAAGAAGCTGAGGGCAGCTCAGTCACGGTCGAAACGTTTGAAACGGGAAAGCTTGCCGATGCTGTCAGCGAAGCCGCAAACGGCACGGACTACAACTTCATCACGAAAATATGCGTTATGAGCGGAACGCTTGACGCTTCGGACTGGAGCGCGCTCAACGCTATCCCGAACCTTGAATATGTCGAGCTTGCAAAGACCGACACAGAGGACGGCATCATTCCCGATAACGCACTCCCCTATCGTAATCAGCTCCGCTTTATCAGCCTGCCGAAGAATACAGTTGAGATTGGCGACAGCGCTTTCAACAGCAACCGAAAGCTTGAAAAAATTTCAATGCCGAACACCGTTGCAAAGGTCGGCAGCCATGCTTTTGAAGCCTGCGAAGCACTTGCGGAAATGCCCAATTCGGTTGGTATAACTTCGTTCGGCGAGGGTGCTTTCAAGGACTGCAAAAGCTTTGAAAGCTTCACAGTTTCGCCCGAGGTAACGGAAATTCCCGCAAACGCTTTCGGCAAATGCGGCTTCTCCGAAATTATCATCGGACCTTCCGTAACATCGGTAGGCGACGGTGCTTTTGCAGACTGCAATAACCTCACCGATATTTATGTTTACGCCGAAAATGCGCCGTCCGTGAATGCTTCGAGCGCATTTATGAATGTCGGCGGAACTGTTCACGTTTACCCCGACAGTGCAGAAAGCTACACAGCCTGGGAATACAACAACCTCAAAGTTGCAGGCGATCTTGACGGCGAATATCCCGTTGAAGCTCCCGAGCCTGCCGAAGTGACAGAAGCCGCCGAAACTGAGGATCCATCGGAAACCGAAGCAGCTGTTACCGAAGAAACCTCTGCCGAAACAGAGCAGACTGAGCAGACCGAAGCTGCCGGAACAGCTGAAACCTCCGCACAGCAGAGCGGAATCAGTGTTGGCATTGTTATCGTCATCGTTGCAATGGCTGTTGTTATCGCTGTTCTCGCGACTATTCTTGTTATGAAGTCAAAAAAATCTTAAAATGCTAATATCCGTCAATAAATTATTACATAATAATACTATTATAATACTAAACACCAATAAAATACAGGAAAAAATCTGCGCCGAAATCCTATATATTCGAGATTGTCGGCTTGATTTTTTCCAAATTTTAAATGGTGTTTAGTATAATAATTTAGCTGACGGAATTTTTATAAAAAAGCTTGGAGGAAATTATGGATAAAAGAATTTCCGCACTTATCGAAAACATTGAAAAGGTCATTATCGGAAAGCACGATGTTATCATGAATGCTGTAACTGCACTCATTATGGAGGGTCATGTTCTTATCGAGGATGTTCCCGGCGTTGGAAAGACCCAGCTTGCGGCGGCACTTTCACGCTCTGTCGGCGGCAGCTTCAACCGTATACAGCTCACGCCTGACATTATGCCGTCCGATATCACGGGATTTTCGATGATAAACAGAACTACGGGCGAGTTTGAATACAAAAAGGGCGCGGCATTCTGCAACTTTCTGCTTGCGGACGAGATAAACCGTGCTTCGCCAAAGGCGCAGTCGGCTCTGCTCGAAGTTATGGAGGAACGTCAGATAAGCGTTGACGGTCAGACGCACTCGCTTATGCGCCCGTTTATGGTTCTCGCAACGCAGAACCCCGTTGAAACCTACGGCACTTATCATCTTCCCGAGGCGCAGATGGATCGTTTCGCGATGCGTATAAGCATGGGTTATCCGACCTTAGCCGAGGAGAGCGCTATACTCGAACGAAACGAATTCGAGAACCCCGTTTCAAAGCTTTCCGCCGTTATCACAACGGACGATGTTGCCGCTTTGCAGGACGAAGCGAAGAAAGTCCGCGCGGCTGAAAATGTCAAGAACTACATCGTTTCCATTGCCGAAGCAACGAGAAATGATGAAAATATCAAGCTTGGAGTAAGTCCGAGAGGAAGCATCGCACTTTTCAAGGCTGCAAAGGCAAGAGCTTTTATCGACGGCAGGGATTTTATCACGCCCGATGATGTAAAAGACTGCGCCGCTATCGTGCTTGCGCACAGAATAATGCTCTCACCAAAGGGAAAAGCTTCGCTCGGTTCTGCCGAAGCCGTTATCGATGCCGCAGTATCGCGTGTTGCCGTTCCGACCGAATAAGAGGAACAAGCCATGAAAAAAACGCGTCCCCCCAAAAAACAGAGCCGAGCAGCGGCGCTCATCGTTCGGTGCTTCGGCTACATTATCGCTCTCGGACTTTCCCTCGTTTTCGCGCTCTATATGTCAGCTCCGACGGGCTGGACTTTCTTCTACGTCCTTGCGGCTGCGCTCGTGTTTTCGCTTATCGTTCATCTTATGACCTTTATTTCGTATAAAAAAGGTCTTATCCGTGCAGAAATGTCATTCGGCAGCACTCTTGTTTACAAAAATGAAGAATTGAAGCTTCACATCAGGCTCACGAATGACAGCCTGCTCCCCATTTCAAACATAAAAATAATGCTTGCCGAAACGGACGGCGCAGTTTATGATACGTCCGAATTTTCCGCTGCCATCAGTGCAAAGGGCAGCACAAGCTTTGATGCTGTGATAAAGCCGACGATGTGGGGTGCGCTTCATATCGGCGAAGCGAAGATAACGATATCCGACTTTATGAATTTTATCAGCTTCGGCGTAAAACCGCTCCCGAGCAGCGAAAAAGTCTATGTTTTCCCCGATATTCCCGAGATTTCGCCGGATTGTCCTTTTATCCGCTCCGCTGCGGACGCGATGCGCTTTTCGGACGAAAGCGAGGACACCAAGGAAAACGACAGCTACAGTATGTTCGGCGGAATGCCGGGCTTCACCCACCGAGAATATGCCGAGGGCGATCCGATAAAACGCATAAACTGGAAGCTTTCCTCGAAAAAAGATGCGTATTATGTCCGTCTTGATGATGAGATCGAAGCTATGCAGCAGACTGTCGTTATCGACAGCGGCGGAACTGACCGCAGGCTTTGCGAGCGATCGGTAGAGGGTTCGCTCGGCGTTTGTTCTGCGCTTTTGAAGCTTGGATTTGAAAGCTCTGTATGGTTTCGGACGGAAAACGGCTTTGAGCCGCACGAGGTCAACGATGAATCGGGACTTTCCGAGCTTCGGACGGCACTTGCGCGGTATGAATTCTCTTCGCCCGAAAAAACACCCCGACTTCCAGTAAAAGAGCTTTGCGATGCCGAAAAAATAGGTGCAGCGATGCTTTTCACCCCCTGCGCAGACGCTTTGCTCAAAGCAGAAATGGATCACGCCGAAAATTACGGTCTGAAATTCACTGCGATAGCTCACGATATCCCAGCTAACATAAACGGTGCTGACTTTATTGCAGATGACTTTATCGAATAAACTTTTTAAAAGGAAGGAGCGGCAGATTTGGAAGATACAAAATTTTTTTCGCGTGAAAATATAGCAAAAAAGGCTCTGCCGTTCATCTTTGTGCAGGTAATCTGCTCTGCACTCGCCTATCTCTACCTTAAAACCTATATCAACGTATACGGTCTGCTCTCGGCAGGACTTACGCTCGTTTTCTTTGCGGCGCTCGACTTTATCTCAAAGCATAAAAATGTCGGATTTTTCGTTTATGCAGGGTTAATGGCTGTTATCTTCGCCGCGATAGATTTTTTTATGGCATTCGCGCCGAGCAGGATAGAATTTATCGAATGGTTTATGACGGGTGCTGCGACTATCGAAACGAACGCCGCGTATATGCTTTCGCTGATGCTGTTCTTCACGTTTTTCATCAGCTCGGCGGTCTATTATTTCACGCACCCTATCTACCGAATTTCGATTCTGACGCTGCTCGCGATGATACCATGTGCGGTTTTTATCAAGGCTTCGCAGCCCGTGCCGACATTTTATGCCGCCGCACTTGCCGCAGTTGATGTTCTGATTTATCTTTACCACTACAAAGCCTCGGGCAAGGCTATTCCAAACCACGGAAAAGCCGCCGCCTTGACGGGTTATATCGACTTTGCCGTTGCTGCGCTTCTCATTGCGCTTATTATCCCGAAGCCGCAGGAAACGCCTTACTACGAAAAATTTGAGCAGTTCAGCTCATACTTTTCATTCAGCGGAAACTATGGCAGGATCAATGGCAGCTACACTGAACATTCGGGAAACGCTGACCTTTACAACCGGATGGAAAGCCGCCAGCTTTTCGTTGTCAACACCGATTCGCCCGAATATTATAAGGTTCAGGTCTATGACAGCTACGACAGCAAAAACCGCTGGTGGTACTCGAAAACAGCCGTCCCGAGCAGAATGAGCCGCTTCAACTGGCAGAACGAAGCCAAGGAACGAAGCCTTTCAAAGCTTGCAAACGCATATCTTGAATATCTTGATAAGGGCGGGCAGCTTCTCCCCGAGGACATCGACAAAAAAATGCTTGACCGGTTTGCAGCCGTTGAAGAAACCGTTCATACAGCCTATATAAAGCCGATAAATTATCCGTCAGTCTACCTGCTTGCGCCCGAGAGAACGATCGACACCTCTTTGTACGGACGAAGCGATGTAACGTCAACAAGGCGCACCGACCTCGGCGAAATTATGACCGACACTACTGTGAACAACGCATTCCTGCTCCCAAACGAGGAATATTCCGTTGACTTTTACGGCAGGAACGCTGCCTATTCGAGCGGTTATATCGAGTCGGGGCTTTGCAATATGAGCGCAGAGGATTTCTATGAACTTCTTATTGATATGATAAACTGCGGACTAAGCTATGACAGCTACAGTACGGTCTTTGCATTTCTGCGTGAATACAATAATGAATTTTCCGATCTTCCATCAAGCTTTGTCGGCTTTGAGGAATACGATATTTCCGAAGAAATGCGCACCCTTTCAGCAAGCATAACCGAAGGTCTGACTTATGACTACGAAAAAGCCGAAGCCATAGAAGCATTTTTCAACGACGGAAGCTTTACCTACGACCTCGGTTACAGAGCGCCGACAGACAAGGATACTCCGGAGTTTTTTGTGAACGAGAGCCGCAGAGGAACCTGCTCCGATTTTGCAACAGCGTTCTGCCTGCTCGCCAAAGCCGCAGGTCTGAATGTCCACTATGTCGAGGGCTTTAACAGCGGCGATATACAGACCGCAGGCGTTTACAGCATCTCGACCGAAAATGCCCATGCTTTCCCCGAAGTCTACATCGCAGGCGCAGGCTGGACGATATACGAACCCACGGTTTCGGGCAGCGGCGCAGGCTCGGGCGGCGGCAGCGGCAGTGATAACGGCGAAACTGACTACCTCACGGTATTTGTCACAAGCGTGACCGTTGCAGTCATCGGAATTTTGCTTCTTGTACTCGCACTTCTTATGCCGACAATAAGTGAAAAGCTGTTCATTCTCCGCGTAAAACATTCGGACGGCAGCAAAGCGGTGATAATGCTTTACAACCGACTTTCGGCAAAGCTCTCCAAGCGCTTCAAAACGGAAACCAAAACTCTTACACCAAAGCAGCTTTCTGGATTCATAGCCGAAAAGACGAACAGAAATGCGGAAGAAATAATCACACCGTTTGAACAAGCCTGCTACGGCGAGCAAAGCATTACAAAAGAAGCCGCAGCTAAGGCATTGGAAGAATACAATTTGACATTGAAAAATATTAAGCAAAAAAACAAATCTAAATCGTAATATTTTAATACAAACAAGACCTGTTTTCAAAGGGATTTTCCCGATGAAAACAGGTCTGTTTGTTTGTATTGAAACGACTTTCGGCGCGGAACAAAAGCCCGTCACCTACAAAAATTTTACCTAAAAATAAAAGGTTTGCAACAGACGGATATAGAATCCGCCCCTACGGAAATCAGGTTTTCGCTGAAAATTTGCGAAACTAAATAATTCCGAATTCCGCATTCCGAATTCCGAATTTAATTAGTCTCTTTCCGCCCTTCTCCTTTTCTTGTCCTCATACATAAGGTGATCAGCTTCTTTTATGAATACGTCAATTCCGTCGTCTTCGGTCGGAACGGCTTTGTAAACGCCAATGCTGCCGCGAACTTTGTACGGCTTGCCCGATGATGCGTTTATTCTGTCAAGACACTCATCCAGCTTTGCAAGATACTCCTTGTCAAAATTTTCGTGCGGCGAGATGCCTGCTGCAACATACTCATCTCCGCCGAATCTTGCTGTAAAAAGTCTGCCCTCGGCAGCTTCGGATATTGCTTTCGCCATTGAGCTTATCGCAAAGTCGCCCCCGTCATGACCATAGGTATCATTTATGGTCTTTAGCCTGTCAAGGTCCACCGAGATCATTATAAACTCCCTGCCCTTTTCTCGGCAGTCCTCAAACGCTTTTTGCGCAAATTTGAAAAAGCCGCGTCTGTTCAGGAGCGTTGTCAGCGGATCACGGATATACATTTCTTCAAGTTTATCAAGAGATGAATGAAGCGTTGCACGAACTCGTGCATTTTCCAGCACAAGTCCGATAACTCCGCAGTCGTATGTATTTGTCACGTTGTAATTTCCGTGGCACTGTGTGAATTCGACCGCGAGGTAGCCAATGGATTTATTTTGAAAATGTATCGGCTGGAACATTATATTCGGGCAGGTACGCAGAACAGTATTCAGCTCGGGGATAAGCTCCGCCGTATCGAAAACAGGCAATACCGCCGATTTTTGCGTCTGAAAATCAAATTCCACGCCATAGCCGATCTTTGACGAATAGCCGTTCGTTCTGTAAAAGCTGTAATCACGGTTCGGATCATCGTTGTTCTTTATCTCGGAATAAAAATCATCGCATATACACATCCATGAGTGCTTTGTCCATATTTTTTTGAGAAAAACGTCCATTTTTCTCACAGTTGCGGCAAAATCGGAGTCTATTTTTACTGCATCGGCAGTTGTGATGATGAATTTTGCGTAGTATTTGAAGCGGTTCACATCGTCATAGAGTGTGTGCATATTGTCGTTGAGTTCCTTGGGTGCTGATATCGGTTTGCAGCCGCACGACTGCGAGAAAAATCTCTCAGCCTTTATCGTGTCTGCTCCGACAGGCGCGATATTTCCGCTCAGTATCTTATGCAAAACGTCTGTGATGCGGTCAGCCGCCATACTCATATTGGTTCGCGCGGTCGTCAGCGACGGAACATAGCTCATAGCTTCGGGTATGCCGTCAACGCCCGTTACGATCAACTCGTCCGGTATGGATATCCCAAGCTGTGCCGCTTTTCGGCTAACGCCGAGTGCCATTGAATCATTCGCACATATTACGGCATCGGGAATGTTTCCGTCCCTATACCATTTTTCAAAAACAGCTTCAGCGGCTTCATGCCAGAAATAACCCGTTCCGAAAAGCGATTCATCGATAGGAAGTCCGTATTTTTGGAGCGTTTCACGGAAGATATCCTCTCGCTGGTCGGAAACACCGTTGTCCCTGTCGCCACGTATAAACGCAAGCTTTTTCCTGCCGTGAACTTCGATAACGTGTTCGATTATCGCACGCAGGCTTTCGTTATAATCAAAAGTAAGGTTATAAGCGCCGTCAATATTCTCATCGAGTGAGATTATCGGTACGCAGTGAAGCAATGATTTTTTCGCGATGCTTTTCTTTGCGCTTTCGCTTTTTATCGTCAGCGTGAGCATTATCATTGCATCGATATCATCGTAATTTATAAGGCTATAAATGTTGTTTTCGCCGACCTCGTGAGGAGTTCCGAGGCTTCCCTCGATCGATGACGTATGAAACCATAGGATATGATATCCCAGTTCATTGAATTGTGTGCAAAGCATTGTAAGAAGCGGACCTGTGTAAACGTTGTCCGTGTCACCCGAAACAACAGCGATCTTTATTTCCTTTTCCACTGAAAGTCATTCTCCTTCTGTCTTATTAAACAAGGCAAAAATTCACATAATTGTAATAACTTTCTTTAATAATACCACATTGCTGCGCCAAATTCATTAACTTTTTGTTAACAATACTGATTACCGATAAAAAACCGCCTTCCGATAGGAAAGCGGTCAATACTGAACGTCAATAAAATTATATTTGGTAAAGATTATCGAAGCTTATTCAGCCGATGCTCTCGAAAGCCAGATATAGGCGATGTCAAGTGCCTCATAAAGGCTGTTCTTTTCGCTCTTTTTAACGATAGCTTCTATAGGACTGAGCTTTTCATCGGTAGCCATTTTATAGACCGTGATCTTCTTTGCGACTTCAAGATCGCCGATCTTTTCTTTGTCCTTGATATCCATCATAACAACGTAATCATCGTACATATTACCATAATAAATCGTGTTGTCTTTTCTCACAAGAGGGAGTCCTTTATAGGACAGGAATTCTTTCTTTTCAGCCATTGTTGATCCTCCTTTGTGTAACTGAAATGTCCATAAACCGCTTTGATCTTCATAAATGAAAACCTCAGCTTATCTAAAACGTTTAACTATTATTTATTATACCATACAATATTAATAAAATCAATAGCTAATATTAAAAAAATATAGAAAATTTGCAAAAAGCGGAAATGCCGCGCAGCAGTAGATCTGCGCAGCTTGTTCCGCAAAAAATTACCAGCTTGTGATGATCTCTTCTCCGTTCAGGTATTTCTGAACATTTTGGGCAAGTCTTTCAACATAAGCCGTTGTGCAGGTGAAGCTTGGCTTTCCGTTGAGGACGATGACCGTGCGTCGGTCGCCGATGTTGTAGAACTCGATAATATCATCGCCGTCCTCCGCAAGAATTTCGATGGTTGCCGCAGGAGTTCCACTTACTTCATCGAAGTAAAGCTGCTCTGACGGCGCACGGAGAATGAACTGATAGAGCGTCTTGAAAGCGTCCGCGTCAAGCTCTTTTCCGTTCGATTCAACTGCGAAATCATCTGCGCCCGAACCCTTGATATCGAACTTCGCGTCAACACCGTCAGCCTTGATGCTGATAGAATCGATGCCGTAGATATAGTGGCTCGTTATCATTGTCGTTGTGATATCGAGCGGCATAACTGTGAGCCACGGGAGCGTCGATTCATCGAAAATATACACCATATCAATGTCGCAGGCCATACCGTAATAGCCGCCGTTTTCAGCCTTATTGCCTATCTTAAGCGTGAACTCGCCGCTCTTTGTGTCAGCCGTAACAACGAGTTGAGGGTCGTCAAGTCCATACTGTGCGAGGTCGTCCTCTTCGGGGCGGATAGCTGCGAAGTCGGAAGCTGTGAGTCCGAACATTCCGCTCATAACGTCCGAGCCCTTATCGGGGTTGATATCGAGGACAACAGGTTCACTCATACGGTAGTTGGACGAGTTGGAAACCATAATGTTCTCATCGTCAAGACGGGTGTCATAATCGATAACGATATCGTAATCGAGGTCTTTTCTGCTGATAGTTAGCTTATTCACGAGCGAATAATCGGTCGTGTCATTTTCGTCCTCGGCTGTTTTCTGTGTAAAAACGACCTTGTTTACGCAGTCGCGCGAGTTTGCCTTTGCGAAAGAAACATCGCTGTCCTTTACTGTGTAGACCGTTTTTTCGTCGCCGATGCTCATATAGCTGTAAACGGACGAAGCAGGAACTTTATCACCTATCTTGACGGTGTAAGTCGTCTTTGCCGAATCGTCAAAGGTGACTGTATATTCCGCAGACGGTTCGTCCAAGCCGTAGATAGACATATCCTCGGCATTTTCCATAACGGTTTTCTGTGCGGTGAGTGTACCTGCGCCGTTGAGAGCGGTGTTGATGAATGTATCGCTTATCGGTGCCAAGATGTAGTCAACGATAGTCCACATACTGTAATCGCCGCTGCTAACTCTGTTTATCTTGTAAGAGCCATACTCATTTGTGATTTCGAGGGTTTCAATATCGGCAGGGTCTTTGTCATAGATAAGGCTCGATTCTACGACAGTTTCTTCGTCAGCAGCATCTTCATATTCCTCGGCAGGCGATGTGAGCAGAAGGAACGCCGTAACTCCGCCGAGACCGAGCAGAATAACTGCCGCAATAATGATAAATTTTATCTTCGACTTCATTACTTATGTCTCCTTTTGAGCCATATAACGATACCTGTGATAAGGATAGCCGCAGGGAGAAGTATAACGAATACCCAGAATGCAGCGTTTGCCTTTGCAGCCGTTGTATCAAATGTTGCTGCTGTGAGGTCCTTTGCAACAATGGAGATGCCGCCGTTCTTGCCCGTCATAGTGTTGAGAATGGAAACGAAGTAGTCGCCGTTGTTGTAGTAGGAAGTGCTTGTGATAGATGAATCAAGCATTGCAGACGAACCGAATACAAGGAGGTTCGATGTGAGAGTGTTGTTGTCCTTATCAAAGGTGTACTTGCTGCCGAGGGCGACAGTGTTGAAGCTGCCGTTCACAACATCGGGTTCTTCGCCGTTCTGAGCAGCCTCCTGCATTTCATCTGTAAGAACGAAAGCGGTATCTGCCGTTTTGAGGAGCGAATGAGTTGTGACGTTTCCGCTCGATTCAAAGAGGATATTTACAGGACGTGCAAAGTAGGAAACTACAGGGAGATCGGGCTGTGCAACATTGCCCGAGTAGTCATTTTCCTCGATGAAGTTACGGATAGCATAGAATGTTGAAGTGCTTGCAAGGTTGGAAGTGTTCTGGTCGCCGACAACGCCGCTGCCGACTTCAATTCCCCATTCTGCAAGGAAAGCGTCTATGTTCTTTGTTGCTTTCTGCGAATAGCTTGCAAGGTAGATAAGATTTCTGCCGTAGTTGCCGTCATTTTCAAGGTAGTTGTAAAGCTTTGCGATAACTTCCTCGGAAAGGTCGTTTATCGGAGCGTTTATTACCATAACGTCTGTGTCATAAGGGAACTCTTCGCCGTTCGGGTCGAATTCGGAAACGTCAAAGCCGTCATCTTCGAGGAGCGAACGGATAGAATCGTTGGAAACATCGGTCTCGCCCGTGTCCATAATTGCGGCTGTCTTGGGCGCAGGGTCGGTAACATACATAATTGCAGATGTGAGTGCCTGCTCTGCCTTGGAGGAAACGATGTTGTAGGAGAATGTCTGATAGTTAAGTTCTGTGTTGAAAAGGTCGTTTACCGTCAGAACCTTGATGCGGTTTCCCGATGTGACAACGATGTTGTTTGCCGCAATTGTACCCTTGTAAATTTCGGAATACTTGTTTGCGTATGTCGGGTCGGCGGTCATATCAACGAACTTTACCGTTACCTTATCACTGTTGAGGGCATATTTTTTCAGCACCTCATAAGCCTGAGTATAGTAAACATTGCCCGCATCACGGAAGGTGTCCTCATCGGTCATTGTTACGATCTCAACAGGTTCGGAAAGGCTGTTGATATAGTCTATGGATTCCTGCGAAATTTCAAAGTTGCCCTTGGAGGTAAGGTCGATCGTGAGGTCGGTTCTCTTTCCCACCAAGGTAACGATAACGTTCACAAGAACTACGAGTGCGACAACGATGACCGTGATCGCAGTTGCGGCAGAGCCGTATTTCAGCTTCTTTAAATTGAATGGCTTCTTAGGCTTCGCAGCTTTTGCTTCTGCGGAAGCTGTAACATTGTTTTTTTCTTCGCTCATTGTAATATTCCTCCTTTCGTTTAGTCAGCCCAGCGGCGCTTTTCAAGCACACGGACTGTAAGGAAGTTGAAGATGAATATTGCACTGAGGAAATAAACGATACTTCCGATATTGAAAATGCCCGATGCGAATTCTGTGTATCTTGTGTAGAAAGCAAGTCCTTTCATAATGCTGCTAAGAAGCTCGTTGGAAACATTTCCTGCAAGAAGATCAAGCATATAGAAGAACATTATGATAACGAAGCTTACGATAGCCGCAACGATCTGGCTCTCTGTGAGTGAGGAAACGAAAATTCCTATCGAGATGAACGAAGCTCCGAGCAGGATGAGTGCCGTGATAGTTCCGATGATAGTCGCCCATTCAAGCGTTCCTGCGAGTGTGTGAAGAACAACGAGTATGGGGATATAAACCGAGATAGCGCAGAGGAAAACGCAGAGCGCCGCAAAGAATTTTCCGGCAACGATTCCGCCGAGGCTTACGGGTGCTGTGAGCAGACCCTGATCGGTGCGCTGTTTCTTTTCTTCAGAGAAAAGTCGCATCGTCATAAGCGGGATCAGTATCATCATAATTGTGAAAACGCTTGTGAAAATATATGTCGTATCGGTCGAGCCGTAAGCCATATTGATATTAACGAAATAATTTCCCGTGTAGAGGAAAAATGCGGTGATGAAAATATAAGCTATCGGAGAGGTGAAATATGCTTTCATCTCACGCTTGAAAATTGCGCCCATTATTCTTCCTCCTCCTTTTCAGTATCTTCATTTTCGGCAGGAACTTCCTCTGCCTTTTCGGGTTCTGCGCTGTCAGCTTCATCAACGATATCGGACTTTTCAGCCTTTTCATCGGACTTCTTTACGCTGATCTTGACATCGCTGCCCATTGTAATTTTGAGGAAGATATCTTCAAGCGACATTTCGTCCTTCTTCATTCCGAGGATCACCCAGTTTCGGGCAACGATGCGCTTGAAAAGCTCACGGCGGATATCGCAGCCTTCCTTGACCTCGATCTCATAATCGTAGATGCCGGGCTCACGCTCCATATCGCCGTTGACGGAAACAACGCCCGGAACGGTCTTTATCAGCTTAAGGATCTCCTCACGATTGCCGTCTATGCGCATGATAAGTCTGCTGTCGGCTGTGATGTTTTCGGTGAGGTTCTCGGTCGTGTCATCTGCGGCAATTTTGCCCTTGTTGATGATGATAACACGGTCGCAGACTGCCTGAATTTCGGAAAGGATATGCGAAGAAAGAATGACCGTATGCTTCTTTCCGAGCTTTTTGATAAGTGTTCTTATCTCGATTATCTGCTTAGGGTCAAGTCCGACCGTCGGTTCGTCGAGAATGAGTATCGGAGGATTTCCGATAAGTGCGGAAGCCAGTCCGACTCTCTGCTTGTAACCTTTTGAAAGGTTGCGGATAACCCTTTCGTAAACATCGGTTATCTTTACAAGACTGCAAACGTCCTCGAGATGAGCTTTTCTCGGGAGGCTGCACTTTTTGAGTTCATATACGAAGTTGAGATACTCCTTTACCGTCATATCAAGGTAAAGCGGAGGTATTTCGGGGAGATAGCCTATCTCCTTTTTCGCTTTCATAGGCTCGTCAAGGATATTTATGCCGTTGATAAGAGCCTCGCCCGAAGTGGAGGAGATATATCCCGTCAGCATATTCATCGTTGTGGATTTGCCTGCGCCGTTTGGTCCGAGAAAGCCGAGTATCTCGCCGTCATTAACGGTAAACGAGATGTTGTCAACTGCTTTTTTCGAGCCATACTGCTTTGTAAGGTTTCTGACCTCGATCATTTATCAGCACCGTCCATTTTTAATATTTAATGTGGCAAAAACCGTCTTTCTGACGGTTTTTGCACGGAATTATTGTTATTTTAACGCACAACTGTGTTAAAACTGTGATAAGATAGGAAAAATTTCCGAACATATTGTATCTTTAGCTAAAAAATCTGCCTTATGCGGAAAGTTTTTCGATACCCTTCTTTATTCTGTCAAGGGTAACTTCCTTGCCCATTATTGCCGCAAGCTCAACGCCGCCGCCCGGAGTGGAAAGCTTGCCCGAGAGAGCCGCTCTGACAGGAAGAAGTATCCAGCCGACCTTAACACCAAGCTCTTCTGCCTTTGCGGAAAGGGTATTGTAGATATTCTCTTCCGTCCAGTCAGCTTCGGAGATGTTTTCAAGGAGAGGAAGTGAAGCTTTAAGCGCTTCAAGGCTCGTTTCGGGAGTGGTTTTCATCTTCTTGTTGAAGTAAAGGTCGATATCGTAATCACGAAGCTCATCGATGAAGTCAACTCGCTCGGGTATCTGCGTGAAAAGCTCTGTTCTCGGCTGGAGAACTCTTGCAAGAACATCAAGGTTCACGTTCTTGCTCTTGCAGGTCTGACGGATATAAGGCAGAGCCGCTTTCTTGAATTCTTCGGGAGAAAGACGCTTTATCCATTCAAAGTTGATAGCCTTCATCTTCATCGGGTCGAAGATAGCAGGCGACTTGGAAAGTCCGTGAATATCAAACTCCTGAACCAATTCGTCAAGGGTGAAGATCTCGTTCTCGCCCTTTGGTGCCCAGCCGAGAAGTGCGATATAGTTGAGGATAGCGGGAATGTAGTAGCCTGCTTCAACGAAGTCACCGAAATATGCGTCACCGTCACGCTTTGAAAGCTTGTGCGTTTCGTCACGCATGATATGCTCAACGTGGATATAGCAGGGAACTTCCCAGCCGAATGCCTCATAAAGGAGGTTGTACTTAGGTGCGGAGGAAAGATACTCGTTTCCTCTTACAACGTGAGTGATGCCCATAAGGTGGTCGTCAACAACGTTTGCGAAGTTGTAGGTCGGCATACCGTCAGCCTTGATAAGTATCTGGTCGTCGAGGTCAGCGTTCGGAACTGTGATGTCGCCGTAAAGCTCATCGTGGAAAGTCGTTGTGCCGTCGAGCGGAACTCTCTGTCTGATAACATAAGGCGTTCCTGCGTCAAGAAGCTTTTGAACCTCATCGGCAGGAAGATCACGGCAGTGTCTGTCATAGGTCGGAGTGATGCCCTTTGCGCGCTGTTCCTCGTGAACCTGATCCATTCTTTCCTTTGTGCAGAAGCAATAGTAAGCCTTGCCCTTTTTGACAAGCTCCTCCGCATACTGCTTGAAGATGCCCATTCTCTCAGACTGAATGTATGGACCTACGGGACCGCCGATGTCAGGGCCTTCGTCCCAGTTTAGTCCGCAGACACGGAGCGTATCATAGATAACGTCAGTTGCGCCCTCAACATATCTGCCCTGATCGGTGTCCTCGATACGGAGAATGAACTTTCCGTTGTATTTCTTTGCGATAAGGTAAGTATAGAGTGCCGTTCTGAGGTTGCCTATGTGCATAAAGCCCGTAGGACTGGGGGCAAATCTCGTTCTTACATTTTCTGTATTCATCTTGCCAAATTCCTTTCTGAAATTTCAAAAATCAGATACCGAAAAAATCGGAAACTGTATTTACATCATTTTTTATCTGCGCTTTAAGCTCGGTTATGCCGCCGAATTTTCTCTCGGGACGAATGAATTTCACAAGCGAGAGCCTGACCCTTTCGCCGTACAGATCACCGTCAAAGCCGATCATATACGTTTCGGCGAGGACGATATCGCTGTCGGAAACGGTAGGCTTCACCCCGACATTCGTTATGCCGAAATAGGTCTTTCCGCCGACCTCCGCTTTCGATGCGTAAACGCCGAACCTCGGCATTGTCCTCTCCGCTCCGAGCCGCTGATTTATCGTCGGGAAATCTATCGTCCGTCCGATGCGGTTTCCGCTTATAACGGGCAGTGTAAAGAAATAATCGTATCCGAGCAGTGCGTTCGCCTCGGATATCTCCCCTGCCGAAATAAGCTCACGGATATGCGTTGAGGAAATTTTTCTGCCGTTTTCCTCGCTGACGGGCGGAACGGTTATCACCGTGATGCCGCATTCTTCGCCAAGCTTTTTCAGTATTTCCGCATTGCCCGAAGCACCCTTTCCAAAGCGAAAATCAATGCCGCAGACAACATATTTCGCACGCATTTTTTCGTGCAGAACTTCCTTTACGAAGCGTTCGGCGGTGTATTCCTTAAAGCTTGCAAAATCGGGCGAATAAACATACTCCGCCCCAAGCTGTCCAAGCATCGAAAGCTTGTCCTCACGCCCGAGGATACAGCCGAGCGAGCCGCCTTTTGATGTCACCGTTGCGGTATCGAACGTGAACACCGCCGCGGAAATATCCTTGTTTTCACGGGCGATCTCTGCCGCTTTTCCTATCACGGCTCTGTGACCGAGATGCACTCCGTCAAAAAGTCCTGCCGCGACTGCGGTATAACTGTTCGGAACGGTATCCGTGCCTATAAGTTCAATCGTAAAATCACCCTCAGAAATTCTTGTAGACCGTAAATTCCATTGTTTCTGCGTTCGCAATGCCAAGCCCGATAAATCCGCCGTCCGAGCCGAAAACACGATGTATTCCGCCGCATTTTATACAGCCGCCCATAAGCTCTATCTTTAACTTTACGCCGTTTCGGTAAAGCTTTTCTCTGTGTTCGTCAAGCTTCACGGACGGATAATCGGCGAAAACTTTTTCTATCGGGAGAAGATATTTCTTGGCAGAATTTCCGCTGTCGGCGTTCGCCTGCAATTCTTCAAGACTCACGCAGTCGGAAAGCGTAAATCCGCAGGCAGCAGTCCGCACAAGGCTTGTCATAACTGCGCCGCAGCCGAGCTTTTCACCAATATCATTTATAACAGTGCGGATATAAGTACCTCTTGAGCAGGAAATTTCAATCGTTCCCTCGTGAGAAGCTTCATCAAATCCCGTCAGCACAAGCTTGTATATCGTGACAGGGCGAGCCTCACGCTCGACCTCTATCCCCTTTCGGGCGAGGTCGTAAAGCCGCTTTCCGTTCACCGTCACCGCCGAATACATTGGCGGTATCTGCATAATGTCCCCTCGGAAATCACCGAGCGAAGCTTCCAGCTTTTCAGCCGTGACTTTTTCAGCGCCGCCGACTGCGGTCATTTTTCCCGAGCTGTCCTGCGTGTCGGAAACGAAGCCGAGCCTGAAACCTGCTCGGTAGGTCTTGTCATGGTCGGGGATAATATCGCAGGCTTTCGTTGCCTTTCCGACAAAAACGGGAAGAACTCCCGTTGCCATGGGGTCGAGCGTTCCTGCGTGTCCAAGTCTGCGAAGCCGCAGGATACCCCTCATTTTCGCAATAACGTCAAAAGAGGTGAAGCCCTGCGGCTTGTTTACGCAGATCAATCCGTTCAGATCATCATTTTTTCCGCCTATCATTTCTTTGCACCCATTTCCGCAAGAGCCCTGCCGACAGCTTCGACTATCTTAGTCTTTGCATCATCGATGCTCGTTTCAAATGAACAGCCTGCCGCCTTGATGTGACCGCCGCCGCCGAATTGAGCGCATATCGCCGAAACGTCAATATCCCCCGTCGAACGGAGCGAAGCTTTTATCTTATGCTCCTCTTTCTGACGGATAAAAACGCCGACTTCTATCGTTTCGAGGACGGTCGTAATACCTGCGATGCCCTCGAATTCTTCCGCAGGAAGTCCGGTTCTCTTTATATCATCGAGCGAAACGGAGGCTACCGAGCAGCGTTCATCGAAATAGTATTCCATACTGCCGAGAACGTGCTGTTCAACGGCAATTCTCGCTTTGCTCTTCTGGTCGAACATTCTGCGGTTTATCTTTCCTGCGCCGATATCGAACTTCATCAGTTCAGCCGCAGCTGCGTGTGTTTCGGAAGTGCAGGAATCGAACTTGAAGCAGCCTGTATCGGTCGCAATGCCCGTGTAAAGGCACTTTGCGATCATAGCGTCACATTCGGTAAGCTTCTGAGTGCTCAAAAGCTTGAAAATGACCTGACAAGCCGCCGCTGCGTGTGGTTCGACAAGCGTTCTCTTCGCATAACCCGTGTTTGATATATGATGATCTATGCAAAGCTCAACCTTGTCGGCATAATGCTCCAGATTTTTTCCGAGAAGCTTCGGGTCGGCAACATCGACCGCAACAACGGTCTTGAACTCGAAATCCTGCGGCTCATAACCCTCATACATAAAGTCATAGCGCTTCGGAAGCTCATCTGAACAATAAACATTTGCTTTCTTGCCCATTTTTCGAAGAATTGCGCATAGTCCGAAGCCTGAACCTATCGTGTCGCCGTCGGGACTTGCATGGGTAAGGATATGATAACAGTCGTTTTCGCGGAGAAATTCCGCTGCTTCTTCAAAATTTATCTGCAAAACATCACAACCTTTTTATTCGGTCTCGTTATCGGTTTCTTCTGTATCGTTATCTTCGGCAGGAAGAATATCGTGAAGCATCTGTGAGATCTCTGCCGAATGTTCGATAGAATTATCGGGGATAAAATGCAGCTCAGGACATCTTCTGATATGGAGCTTGTTGGTTATCTCACGGCGGAGCATACCCGAAGCATTCTGAAGTCCCCTTACGGCATTTTCAGCATCTTCCATTCCGTTGAAGCTGGAGATGAATACCTTGCAGTGCGAGCCGTCGCCCGAAAGCTCAACTCTGACAACGGAAGTCGCCATTGTGTTTACTCTTGGGTCTTTGACGCGCTCTCTTATAAGACCTGCGATCTCGCGCATTATATCTTCGGAAAGGCGCATATTTTTAAAATTAGGCATATAAACTCCTTTTTATCTATTGTGGAAAACGCTGACCGAACATTTATCGGTCAGCTTTCCCGAATAACTTTAGAGGTTCCCTTTACATAAGTTATTCTGCCTTGGTTTCTTCCATCATATACGCTTCAAAAATATCTCCGACCTTGACATCGTTGAACTTTTCAAGCGTGATACCGCACTCGTAACCCTCGGCAACTTCCTTAACGTCGTCCTTGAAACGCTTGAGGGAGGACATCTTGTCGTCCGCGATGATGATACCGTCACGAACAACTCTGATCTCGGCATTTCTTGTGATCTTGCCGCTGAGAACATAAGAACCCGAAACTGTACCAACGCCCGTGATCTTGTAAACCTGACGGACTTCAACACGTCCAAGACCAACTTCGTGGAACTTAGGTGCAAGCATACCCTTCATAGCGGTCTGAATTTCTTCGATCGCATCATAGATGATTCTGTAAAGTCGGATATCAACACCGTCACGCTTTGCATTTTCCTCCGCAACGGGATCCGGACGAACGTTGAAGCCGACAATGATAGCGTTCGATGCGTCTGCGAGCATAACATCGCTCTCGGAAACAGCACCTACGCCGCCGTGGATAACTTTAACTCTGACTTCATCGTTGGAGAGCTTTTCAAGCGACTGACGAACAGCTTCGACAGAACCCTGAACGTCTGCCTTGACGATGATAGGAAGTTCCTTGATCTCGCCCTGCTCGATCTGGCTGAAAAGGTTGTCGAGAGTTACCTTCTGATACTGCTTGAACTGCTCCTGCTTTGCCTCGTGCTTACGCTGTTCAACGAGTTCTCTTGCAAGACGCTCATCTTCAACGGCGTTGAATGTGTCACCTGCGGACGGAACTTCTGCAAGACCCGTGATCTCAACAGGACAGGACGGACCTGCTTCGTTTACAACTTCGCCCTTGTCGTTGGTCATAACTCTTACTCTGCCGACAGCCGTGCCTGCGATGATGATATCACCCGTGTGAAGAGTACCGTTCTGAACGAGGAGAGTTGCTATAGGACCTCTGCCCTTGTCAAGACGTGCTTCGATAACAGCACCCTTTGCAAGTCTGTTCGGGTTAGCCTTGTACTCTGCGACTTCGGCAACGAGAAGAACGTTTTCGAGAAGCTCGTCAATGCCCATGCCCGTCTTGGCGGAGATAGGAACGCAGATAACATCGCCGCCCCATTCCTCAACAACGAGGTTGTGTTCGGTGAGCTGCTGCTTGATATTTTCAGGGTTTGCACCCGGCTTATCCATCTTGTTGATAGCAACGATTATCGGGATATTCGCTGCCTTTGCGTGGTTGATAGCTTCGATAGTCTGCGGCATGATACCGTCGTCTGCGGCTACAACGAGGATAGCGATATCGGTTACGGACGCACCTCTTGCTCTCATGGAAGTGAAAGCTTCGTGTCCCGGTGTATCGAGGAAGGTGATGTCCTTGCCGTTGTAATTAACTCTGTAAGCACCGATATGCTGTGTGATACCGCCCGCTTCGGTAGCTGTAACGTGAGCGTTTCTGATATGGTCGAGGAGTGAAGTTTTACCGTGGTCAACGTGACCCATTACAACAACGACAGGTGCTCTCTCTACGCCCTCGCCGTCATCATCGGAATCATCGATAAGACGCCCTTCGATAGTAACGATAACTTCCTTTTCTACCTTTGCGCCGAGTTCTTCGGCAACGAGTGAAGCTGTATCAAAGTCGATGACCTGATTGATAGTACACATTTCGCCAAGACCCATAAGCTTCTTGATAACTTCGGTAGCTGTTACCTTAAGTCTTGAAGCGAGTTCGGAAACGACGATCTCATCAGGGATAAGGACTTTGAGCTGCTGCTTTCTTGCTCTTTCGAGTTCAAGTCTGCGGAGCTTATCAGCCTCGGATTCGTGCTTGTTGGAATACTGCTGCTGTTTTCTCTGCTGGGACTTCTGTGTGAGCTTCTGCTTCTTGGAGAAATTGTCCTTGTGTCTACCGTTCTGAACGGGAGCGATGTTCTCGTACTTTTCGTTGTACTTGTCGATCTCGACATAAGAACCTCTTGTATCTACCTTGTGAAGCTTCTGATCTACTGTATTGCTCGAAGCGTCGGCGAACTTGATATCGAGCTTGGTCTTGTTCTGGTTCTGATCCTTGTTCTGCTGGGGCTTCTGCTCATTCTTCTTATTCTTGTTCTGCTCGTTGTTTTTGAGAGCCTGCTGTGCGTTGAAGCGGTCAGCCTTGTTCTTCTGCTCGTTCTTGCTGTTCTGAACGGCAGGCTTTGCTTCCTGCTTGACTTCCTGCTTTGGTGCAGGCTTCGGAGCTTCCTGCTTCGGCTGCGGCTTAGGCTGTTCCTGCTTCGGATGAGGCTTTGGTGCTTCCTGCTTTACGGGTGCGGACTTGACATTTTCCTGCTTGATCTCTGCCTTGGGAGCTTCCTTTTTAACGGGCTTCTTAGCTTCCTGCTTAGGCTGTTCAGCCTTGGGAGCATCTTTCTTTGCAGGCTTCTTTTCCTGCTTCGGCTCTTCTTTCTTTACAGGCTTTGGTTCGTTTCTCTTTGCGAAATAACCGTCAAAGCTTTCCACCTGATTATTCTGTGTGTAATTTTCGAGAATGATATTGAGCTGGTCAGCGGTAAGGCTTGCGGCAGCTTTTTTTACCTCTCCGAATTTATTTTCAACGAAATCGATAAGCTCCTGATTGGAAATACCGAGATCCTTTGCAACATCACTTAATTTCTGCTTGGACTGCGATCTTGTGTTACTCATAGGCTGTATTACCTCCGTTAATTCTTTGTTATGGTATCCTCGCCGATAAGACTTTCAGCCTTTTGGGCGAACCCCTTGTCGCAAACTGCGATAACACCGACTTTTTTCCCTATACCGTGAAAAAAATCATCTATTGTAAGGTTTGTTTTAACTGTTCTGACACCGTATTTATCGGAAAAGAAGCGAACTTCCTTTTCCGTCTTGGGCGAAATATCCGAAGCGAGAACTATCAGCTCCGCTTTGCCTTTTTCGGCTGATTCTTTGGACATATCGAACCCGAGCGCCATTCTCCCCGATCTTCTGCACATCGAAAGGAGTCCGAAAAGCTTGTTATTCATTTTCCGAAAGCTCCCTTTCCATATTTGCATATACCTCTTCATCGATCCGGCAGGAAAAAGATCTTTCAAGCTTTCTTGCTTTCTTCGCTTTTTCAAGGCACTCGCAGGAGCGGCAGATATAAGCACCTCTGCCCGATTTTTTACCCGTTGTGTCGAGGCTGATCTCGCCCTCGGGCGATTTTACGATACGGATAAGCTCTTTTTTGGGCTTCATCTCACCGCAGCCGATGCACATCCTCATGGGTATCTTTTTTACAGCAGGCATATTCTACCTCCGTTTTATCATTCAGTGGGAACTTCGGGCTTTATGTCTATCTTATAATCGGTAAGACGGGCAGCAAGCTTTGCATTCTGACCCTTGTTGCCGATAGCAAGTGAGAGCTGGTTGTTCGGCACGATAACTGTGCACTTCTTCTCTTCGCCCTCTTCCTTTGTAACGCTGATGACCTCGGCAGGAGCAAGTGCGTGAGCGACGAATACCGTGATATCCTCATCATAAACGATGATGTCGATCTTTTCGCCGCCGAGCTCTTCAACGACCTTTTCGATTCGGGAGTGCTTTGGACCTATGCAAGCGCCTACAGGGTCAACATTCGGGTCAGTCGAAGCAACTGCGATCTTGGTTCTTGAACCCGCTTCTCTTGCGATGGACTTTATCTCAACGATGCCGTCATAAATTTCAGGAATTTCAAGCTCGAAAAGACGCTTTACAAGGTCGGGGTGACGGCGTGAGATCTTAACGGCAGGACGTCTGTCGGGGTTGATGATCTCGCATACATACACCTTGATGATCTGACCCTCTTTGAGGACTTCGCCGGGTATCTGTTCCTTTTTGAGCATATAAACTTCGTGTCCGTCGATCGTGAGTGTGATGTTGCCCGTTGCAGGTTCGATCTTCTGAACGGTGGCGGAAACAGCTTCGTGAACCTTGTCCTTGAACTGTCCCATAATTTTGTCACGCTCGAATTCCTTCATATCGTGACGGATAGACTGCTTTGCATACTGGGCTGCGATTCTGCCAAACTTTGAGGGAGAAAGCTTGAAAGGAACTCTCTCACCGAGCTGTGCGTTAGGGTCGCAGACTGCTCTTGCTTCGTCGATGTTGATCTCGTTGAGGTCGATAGGTTCATCGTCAACAACGGTTCTGAGAACGCAGACATCGAATATCTGACGCTCGGGGTCGATGTTTACAACGAAGTCGTCACAATATTCATATTCTTTTCTTACGGCTTTAAGTATTGCCTGGCTGATCTTCTCAGCAAGAACGTCAACAGAGATGTTGTTTTCCTGTGCAAGCAGTTCAAGTGCCTCAAAAAAATCCTTGATAAACTGCTGTTCCTTGTTGATCTCAGGTGCTTTTTTGGTTTTTCTCATTTTTCCTGATTCCTCCTAAATTTATATAAAGGTTTATTCTTCAAAATCATCTCCGAAGAGATCTTCGTCATCGGCAAGCTTCACGAAAGCAGTATCGGAAAGCTTGATAACTTCCTCTGCGCCGTCCCTTGCAACGGTAACAGTGTCCTTGTCATACGCTTTGAGTGCTGCGATGATCTCCTTTTCGCCGTTCTCATTTTCACGGATAAAGCGAATTCTTATCGGACATTCGAGGAACTTTTGGAAATGCTCCTCCTTTTTGAGCGCGCGTCCGATACCCGGCGAACCTACCTCGAGGATATAGCTCTGTTCGATAGGATCCTGCTCATCGAGAAGCTTCGACAGCGGACGTGTAACATTCTCACAGTCCTCCATACTCGCAAGGTCGTCCTTTCCGTCAATAAAGACACGGAGGTACCAATAAGCGCCCTCCTTTTCAAAGACGATGTCCCAGAGCGAAAGTCCCAGCTCGTCAATGATAGGCATTACCATATCATGAACTTTGGCGATAGTATTTCCGCCCTTTCCGCTTTTAGCGTTTTTTCCTGACATTTCATCAATCCCTTCATAGATCAAAAAAGTTTACTGTAGGAAACCTCCAAAAAACTCCCTCACGGCAAATTTTCTACGACTTTGCGCATCTTCTGCGTTAGCAAAACTTGAAATACATTCGGAATATATTCCGTAGTATTATACTGCGTTTCGCTGCCTTGAAGCTGCGCAAAGTCCCAACGAAAATTTGCGAATAATACGAAGTATTATTTTGTTTCGGTTTTTAGAGAACCCCTGTAAAAACAAAAGGTCGGAAGCTTTCCGACCTTTCTTTATAATGTTACATATATTATAACACATTAAAAGCCGTAATGCAAGCCTTTTTGCAAATTTTAATTAAAAACATAACAAAGCGCCGCACATTGAAGTGCGGCGCTTAAATAAGCGTGTTTGGTTTCTTTCTTAGAATGCGGAGAGGAAGAACATGAGAGCCTTCTTTACATTGCCCTCAACATGGAGTATGCCCTCTGCAAGAGCCTTGTAAACATCAAGCTTTCCGTCAAGGATCTTGTTAAAGGAATCAGCGTCAACTCTTACATATACATCGTAATCATTGTATCTGTAAGGCTCAACAGCAGGCTTTCCTGCTTCGCTGAGGTAAACATAGAATATCTCCCCTTCCGAACCGTTGAGTTCGAAGTTTACAGCGATAGGATACTTAACGAGATCGGTCTTGATAGCAGAGAACTTCTTCTTTGCCTTTGCAAGGGCTGTATCATAAGGTGAAGCCTTAGGAGCCTTAGGCGCTCTCGGAGCTTTTGCCTTGGGAGCTTTTTCTGCTGTCTTTGCGGCAGGCTTTTCAGCCTTTGCTGTTTTAGCGGCTGCCTTCTTTGCAGTAGCTTTCTTTTCGGCAGGCTTCTTTTCAGCCGTTTTCTCAGCAGGCTTCTTTTCTTCTGTATTCTTAGGGGCAGGAGCGGCAGCCTTTGCTTCAGCAGGCTTAACTTCGGCAGGCTTTACCTCCGGCTTTACTTCAATGGGCTTTGCCTCTGCAGCAGTCTTTGCTGCTTCGGTCTTGATAGTTTCAACAGTCTTTGCAGTATCGGTCTTCTTAACTTCGGAAGTGGTCTTCTTATCATTGTTTGCCATAATGATTCCTCCATACAATTTCTGATACAGGCGTTTTGTCGCCGTATAAAAACTTTAAAACTTAAAAAATTGCTTGAACTGTGTTCCCTGCATTACATATAGTACACTTGGGAACTTTAACTGTGATAATTATATATCTTATTTTCGGAAAAGTCAATATTTTATGAAAATTATCTAAAAAAAGCCTAAAAATTTGGTAAATCATATCCTTTGATTATAGCAATATGACAGCTTTTGCTCAAAAAATATATACAAAATGCATTTAACGCGCCGTTAAATCAGCCTTTAAGCCCTCTTGACTGCCTGTCCATATCCTCAACGACGATATCATATATCTCGCCGAGCGTTGCGCAGTATTCAAGGACTTTCCACGGCTCGTTGGTGTGGTAGTGTATCTTGATAAGCTCCTCATCGCCAACTGCGAGCAGACTGTCGCCGATAAAATTTTCACGGAAGTATTCGTCGATCTTATCCTCGTCAAGGTCTGTGCCCTCAATAAGGAGCTGTGTATCATAGCGGTATTCTATCATTTTTATATAGTGTCCTCTCAATCCTTTACGCCGTTGACAAGCTCGTCAAGCATCTTCGGAAGCTCGGTATCCATATTCGCATCGCTGAACTGGCACGTTCCGACAGCCTTGTGTCCGCCGCCGCCGTATTTGAGCATAAGATGTCCGACATCAACGTTTGATGTTCTGTTAAGTATCGAGTAGCCAACAGCAGCACTGCAGCCTGCGCCTCCCTTGCCGTTTACTATCCAAGCGGATATATTCTGCTCTGGATAAAGGCTGTAGATAAGGAATCTGTTGCCCGAATAGATAGGGTCAACGCCGCGGAGGTCGGAGATGATAACGTCCTTTTCAACATGTGTGTGAGCCTTTACCATTTCGATGAACTTCTCGGTCTGCTCGTTGTAAACTTCGATACGCTCCCTGACATCGGGGAGTGCAAGTATCTCTTCCGTGTTCATCGTGCGGCAGCAGTCGATGAGCTTTTCCATAAGCTGATAGTTTGAAATTGTGAAGTTTCTCCATCTTCCGAGACCTGTTCTCGGATCCATAAGGAAGCCGATAAGTATCCAGCCCTCGGGGTGAAGGATCTCTTCCTTTGTAAGATGTCCGCTGTCAACCTTATCAACAGCTTCCATCATCTCATCATAGTGCGAGAAACGTTCCTCGCCGCCGTAGTAATCATAGATGATACGTGCGCAGGAGGGTGTAAGTCTGCTTTCGCCGACGAATTTTCCCTCGAGCTGATTTCTCTCAAATTCGCTGGAATGGTGGTCGAACCAAAGTCCGCAGCCCTCAACGAACGGAACGTTTGCAAGGCAATCGTCCTTTGTGATCTCAACAAGTCCGTCCTGAAGATCCTTCGGATGAACGAACTTCCAGCAATCGATAACTCCTACGTCCTTGAGCAATGCTCCGCAGGCAAGGCCGTCAAAATCCGAGCGTGTAACCAATCTCATATATTCAACTCTCCTTAAAAATATTCTAAAGATGAAAAAATTTTCCATAGTGTTTCTATAATAAAAATATTATATTACATTTCTGCGGTTTTTTCAAGATTTTACAATAAATTTATCAAAAGTTTGTGCAATAAGACGATAATGGGTAAAATTTTTCGTCAAGTTCAGCAATCACAGTTTTTTCCGTTTAACAATTTACGCGAAGAAGCGCCTCACCCCACACCTCAATAAGCCTTTGGAGCGAAAAAGCCGCATTCGCAGGGCTTGTCGAGGGCATAACAGCCGCCATATCGAAAAGCGAACTGTCCTGATACTTCCGAAAGAATTTCTCCGCCGTTTTTCCGTTCAGAATTATCCGTTCGACCTGCGAAATTCCGATAATTTCACTCAAATTTGCAGGAATGACATTCTTTATGCTGCTGTCGCTCGAACCGACTATATCGCAGCTGTAAATAACATCATAAAGCGCGATATTATGCCGTTCGAGCAAGACTTTTTTCTGCGTTATATCGGTCGGCAAAGCTTCACCGTAGATAGCGGCGAGCATTTTCCAGAAACGGTTCTGTGGGTGTCCGTAGAAAAAGCCGTCTTCCCTTGACTTTACGGACGGAAAGCTGCCGAGAATGAGCAGCTTGGAGCTTTCGCTGTAAAACGGCGGAAAGCCGTGGGTAACGTTGGTGTATTCGTTCTGTTTCATCGTTCTGACCTGCTCCTGTATTCACTCGGCGAAAAGCCTGATATCTGCCTGAACTGACGGTTGAAATTTGAGATTTTGCGATGATTTTTTCAATAGTATTATATCATATCGGCAGACGGATCACAATGCTTTTTGCCCGTGAAAGATCCTCTCCCAACGCTTGACAAACACACTTCATTATGCTAATACTAAACACCAATAAAATATAAAGTCAAGCCTCCGTTCAAAAGTCGGAGGGCTTGTTTTTATGTCATTTTACTCAAACATCATCTGAACAAATTTCTCCGTGTATTCACTCCAGAAAGTCATATCATGTGCGCCCTTGCTTTCGAGATAAACGTGCGGCGCATCGATGCTTTTAAGGTAATTATGAAAAGCTCGGTTGTTTTCAAGCAGAAAATCCTCCGTTCCGCAGCTCATAAAAATTTCCGGAAGTCTGCCGCTTTCGTTAAGCTTTTTTGCCAGGACTTCGGGGTTGCTGTCGCGTTCTTCTGCCGTTTCAAGTTCGCCAAAGCACTCTCGGTAATAGTCATAGTTTGCAACGCCGTTGTTTTCGCCCGACTTCAAATGCGCAATTTCGTGTACGATAAGTGCAGAAGACATCGCCGCAGTTTTGCCGAAATTTTCCGGATAGGTCAGCGCTGTATGGAGCGCACCGAAACCGCCCATTGAAAGTCCCATTATGTAGGTTTCATCGGCACTTATTGCAAGTCCGAATGTGCGGCGGACGAACTTCACAAGCTCGTCCCCGACAAAGGTGCAGTATTTATGTCCCGTGGAAAGTCCGTCCAGCCAGAAGCTGTTCTCCCCGTTCGGAACGACGACCGCGAAATTGTATTTCTTCGCCAGTTCCTCGGGGACCCAGTTGTTCGCCTCCCCCGTATAGCCGTGAAGCAGGAAAAGCGTTCTCATTTTTTCGCCGCTTTCGCACGGCTCGTCATTCGGAATATACATTTCAAAGGTAATTTTTCGGTTGAGTGAATTTGAGAAAAATTTTGCTGTTATATTTGCCATGATTTTGCCCCTTTCAAGAAAATACTGCCGCAGAAATATCATCTGGGGTTCTCAAAAAACTGAAACAAATAATACTTCGTATTATACGCAAATTTTCGTTATGACTTTGCGGAGCTTAAAGGCAGCGAAACAGCGTGTGTGACCTTTATGAAGCCGTCAATATCCGCACAGCCGTATCTTTCAAGAAGTTGTTCGATATGCTTTCGGTGATTTGGCGCTTTTCGTCTGTTAAGGAGGTCGGAAAGGTCGGAATAACCCAACGGTCTGATATCTGTGAACCATTCAAGCTCATCAAGCCGAACATCATCATATTCATCACGCTCACAGCTGAACCAAAGCCACGGAACGTCTTTATTCATAAGGTAATACGCCATTTTCCACTTCCTTTCGTCTTTTTTATTATAACAGCTTTATCAACCGCTGTCAAATCAATATATTTTCTCACTTTTCATTTGCTTTAACAGATAAATTTATACTAAACACCATTTAAAATTCAGAAAAAATCAAGCCGACAATCTTGTAGC
>ENA-OPAV01000182-OPAV01000182.1-human-gut-metagenome-genome-assembly--contig:-NODE-182-length-56793-cov-10.098382_pt1 | contig 56793 bp, 50 predicted proteins | sample MGYA00241056_ERZ501428 | MGnify/ENA primary metagenome ERZ501428 (study PRJEB25962, sample SAMEA2042621) | human gut metagenome | biome: human gut; feature: human-associated habitat; material: faeces... | reverse complement strand
TGCGGCAAAATTTGCCGAAAAGACGTGCGCATATGCTTGTGAAGACGGGTTCTAAGGAGTTTCGCCGTCTGCGGACGGCGACGGGGCGCTGCCCCTCGACCCCGCAAGCTGTGCCCGGCTTGACCGGCTGCTTGGCTTCGCAGTTTTCTACAGGTGTTGGCTTCGCAAATAATTACGCATAAAAAAACTCTGTCGGCTATTGATTTATGCTGTTTTTTATGGTATAATTAAACATACGTATATTCAGGCTTTTTACGTTTTGCGGAGCGTTTTCCGCATTGTTTCCAATTTAATAAGGAGATGAGTTTATGATAGGCGACCTCCATTGCCATACCACTCTTTCCGACGGTTCTCTCGGAATTGAGGATATTATCGTTCAGGCAAAGAAAACGGGCATTGATTTCATTTCGATAACCGATCATGACACAATGTCGTCGATAAACCGCGCAAAAATCCTTGGTGAACGCTATGGCGTTCAGACTATCCCCGGTGTTGAGCTTTCGGCTTGGGACAAGAAGCGTAACCGCAAGGTACACATCCTTTGCTACGCTCCGCAGAAGCCCGACCGTTTGGAGGGACTTTGCATAAAGTCCTGCGAGATAAGGCGAAAATGCGCCGCCGAGATGGTGGAAAATGTTATGAAGCTTTATCCGATAACTGCGGAGAGCGTTATGAAGCACGCAACGGGTTCAAAGAGCATTTTCAAGCAGCACATTATGCATGCGCTCATCGAATACGGCTACACCACTCATTTCTACGGAAAGCTCAATCATAAGCTGTTCAATCATGAAAACGGAACGTGCATCGTTGAGCGTGAATATCCCGATGTTAATTTTGTGCTTGATCTTATTCATTCGTCAAAGGGCGTTGCTGTGTTGGCTCACCCGATGATGTATGATTCTGCCGAGCTTCTTGAGGAGCTTGCGCAGAGCGGCAAAATTGACGGTATTGAGGCTTATCATTACTCTGCAACGGAGGAACAGCAGCAGAAGCTTTGCGAAACCGCTGAAAAGTATGGTCTTATCGTAACGGGCGGTTCGGACTTCCACGGACTTTACAATGAGCGCCCCACTCATCTCGGCAACTACTACACATCAAAGGATAACATCGACAAAATAATCAAGCTTGCGAACAAGACGAAGTAAGCTTATACTATTATAATAAAAAAGAGGAATACTAAAATGAGCATTATGGACGAATCACTTCAGAAGCATTACGAATGGCAGGGAAAGATCGAGGTAGTTTCACGCTGTACGGTCGAAAACCGTGAGCAGCTTTCGCTTGCATACACTCCGGGCGTTGCGCAGCCTTGCCTTGAAATTGAAAAGGACCCTGAGCTTTCCTACGACCTTACAAGAAGACACAACCTTGTTGCTGTTATCACGGACGGTACTGCCGTTCTCGGACTTGGCGACATCGGACCGAGAGCTTCTATGCCCGTAATGGAGGGCAAATGCGCGCTTTTCAAGGAATTTGCGGGTGTTGACGCTTTCCCTATCTGCGTGAATTCCAAGGACGTTGACGAGTTCGTCCGCACGGTAGAGCTTATCTCCTACAGCTTCGGCGGAATCAACCTTGAAGATATCTCCGCACCTCGCTGCTTCGAGATCGAAAAGAAGCTCAAAGAGAGATGCGACATCCCCGTTTTCCACGATGACCAGCACGGAACGGCTATCGTTGCATCTGCCGCAATGCTCAATGCCGCAAAGGTGGCAGGCAAGAAGTTTGAGGATATGACCCTCGTTATCAACGGCGCAGGTGCGGCAGGCTGTGCAATTGCAAAGCAGTTCATCTCAATGGGAATGGGCGATATCATAATGGTAGACCTCGCAGGGATCATCTGCGACGGTGACGAGTTCAAGAATCCGTCCCACTATGAAATGGCAAAGCTCACGAACAAGAACCACAAGAGAGGCACACTTGCCGATGCACTCAAGGGCGCAGACGCTTTCATCGGCGTATCGAAGCCTAACCTTGTTTCGCCCGAAATGGTAAAGTCGATGGCTGAAAAATCCATTATCTTCGCAATGGCAAATCCTACTCCCGAAATTATGCCCGATGCTGCAAAGGAAGCAGGCGCATTCGTTGTCGGCACGGGACGTTCCGACTTCCCGAACCAGATCAACAACGTTGTTGCATTTCCCGGAATTTTCAAGGGCGCACTTGCCGTTCGTGCGAGTGATATAAACGAAGATATGAAGCGTGCCGCAGCTTACGCTATCGCAGCAGCAGTCCCTGCCGATAAGCTTTGCGCAGACTTTATCCTCCCAAACGCATTCGACAAGAATGTTGCAGTCATCGTTGCGGATGCAGTTGCAAAGGCAGCAGTTGAATCGGGAGTGGCAAGATTAAAAAAGTAATTATCAAGAGGTGATCCAAAATGACATACACATACACTCCGAGAGGAGTTTGTTCAAAAAAAATAACCGTTGAGCTTTCCGACAATGGCGTTGTTGAGAATGTCAGCTTTCAGGGCGGCTGCAACGGCAACACTCAGGGCGTTGCGGCTCTTGTAAAGGGAATGAAAGCGGAAGAAGCTATCTCCCGAATGAAAGGCATCGACTGCAACGGCAGGGGAACTTCCTGTCCAGATCAGCTTGCCGAAGCTCTGACCGAGGCTCTTGAAGAGCTTTAAGCTTTGAAAACGCTGATAAATTTCGGCGGCATCGGGTGGACGATACTTTTCATAGTATCCTTACTCGGATTTCTGTTCGGACTTTCGCCGCTGTTCAACCCGAACATTCACCTTAACCTCGGAAATTACGTTATAATGGCTGGCGGAGCTGTGCTTGCGCTTTTTGCCGTTTTCCATGGGAAAATTTTTACGCTGATAAAAACGAGCAGAGCGGCGAGGGCGGTTTTCTGCGTTATCGCCGCACTTGCGGTAGCTTTCATCATAATTTCGGCGGTCGTTTCCGCACTTATGATAAAGGCGGCGAACGACAAACCGACCGACCCTGCGGCGATAATCGTCCTCGGCTGCAGAGTACACGGGGAAAACCCAAGTCCAATGCTTATGCAGAGGATAAGTGCGGCTTGCCGATACCTTGAAGAATATCCCGAGGCTGTAGCTGTCGCATCGGGCGGAAAGGGCGAGGACGAGCTTATTTCCGAGGCTGAATGTATAAAACGTCAGCTTGAAAAGCGTGGGATTTCGTCCGAGAGGATAATCATTGAAGATAATTCGACTAACACCCGTGAAAATATGGCTTTTTCAAAGGCACTGCTCGAAGAAAAAGGCATTTCGGGCGAGATTGCGATAGTTTCAAACGAATATCACCTCCGCCGTGCAAAAACGATAGCGAAAAAACAGGGACTTGACGTAAAATGCTGTGCCGCACGGACAGTTCCGATATATCTTCCACCGTACTGGGTGAGGGAGATATTCGGGAATGTTTATGAGTTCCTTTTCTGAAAAAGTACATGGATTTCGTCTGATTTTCACCTGTTTCTGTATCTTTTAACACAAATCCGGACTATAATAATTATAAAATGATGCCGCACCTTCGTAATAAAACGTGCGGCATTGCTGTAATGACATAATGGGAAAGGCTTATCCCCGAAAGGAGATTTTTATGAAAAAATTGCTTTTTGTTTTCAATCCTCACGCAGGAAAGGGACAGATAAAGTTCCACCTGCTTCAGATACTCGATACGTTCACAAAGGCAGGCTATGAAGTCACGGCTCACCCGACTCAGGCGAAGCTTGACGCTGTAAATGTTATCACGGAAACGGGAAAAGACCACGATGTTATCGTTGTCAGCGGCGGCGACGGAACTATGAACGAAGCAATTAAAGGCTTGATGAACCTCGGCGAAAAGATACCGCTCGGCTATATTCCTGCCGGAACGATGAACGACTTCGCTTCGAGCCTTGGCATACCGCACAATATGACGGCGGCGGCTGAAAAGATAGTCACGGGTGAAACCGCGGAGGTCGATATCGGCGCTTTCAATGACGAATTCTTCACATACGTTGCAGGCTTCGGCGCTTTTACCGATGTTAGCTACGGCACTTCACAGCAGATGAAGAATGTTTTCGGAAGCCTTGCTTACATCGCAGAGGGACTTAGCATAAAGCGCCTTAACAGTATGAAGCCGTACAAAGTCAAGGTCGAATATGACGGAAACGTTATCGAGGACGAGTTCATCTACGGTATGATATGCAACTCGATGTCGGTCGGCGGTTTCAAGGGACTTGGCGGCAAGGACGTACTGATGAATGACGGCATTATGGAGGGACTTTTCATAAAGAACCCGAAAAATCTTATCGAACTTCAGCAGACGATAAATGCTTTGCTTGCGCGAAACCTTGAAGCGGATTGCTTCTACTATTTCAAAACGGGAAAAGCGGTCGTAAGCTCGGACGAATCGATACCGTGGACGCTTGACGGCGAGTTCGGCGGAGATGTTACAAGGGCGGAGATAACTGCGAAGAACAAGGCTATATGCCTGTTTGCATCGCCGACGCTCAAAATTCTCGGCGGAACTGCCGAAGTTGTTCCCGAGCCGATGGGTGATGAATCCGACCCGAGCTATTATTACTCCGAGGAGAACGATGGTCCGACAGAGTGATGTACGATAAATTTATCTTTTTGTTTTGCCTGCCGCCCTGTTCTGCGAGCATTTCACAGAACAGGGCGGTTTTATTCTGCCCTTTTGTCTGCAGCAGCATTATACTTGAAAAGTTAATAATTAATCATTATACTGTAACGTTGGGAGAATATTCTGTAAAGAGTGAGGTTCTTATGGAAAAGTTAAAAGAGGACAACAGCTACTTCGGCACGGAAAGGATAAGCCGAATACTGCTTAAGATCGCGCCGCCCGTAATGCTTGCACAGCTTATTCAGGCGCTTTACAATATCATCGACAGTCTTTTTGTCGGAAAATATTCCGATGTCGGACTTACGGCGCTGTCGGTAATTTATCCTATACAGCTTCTGATGATAGCGCTCGCGGTCGGAACGGGCGTTGGCATAAATACGGTAATGGCGGCACAGCTCGGACTTGGGCATGAGGACAGGGCGAACGAGTATGCAGGTGTGGGAACGCCGCTCGCCGCGGTTCTTTGGGTCATATTTGCGGCGGTGTGCTATGCGGTAATGCCAGCTTATGCCGCAACGCAGACAAGCTCGCCCGAGGTCATTGCGGATGTTGTTACATACGGCAGAATAGTATGCATTTTCAGCTTCGGTCTTTTCCTCGAAAGCGTCTGGACGAAGATACTTCAGGCGAGGGGAGATATGAAAACGCCGATGACAGCGCAGATAATCGGTGCGGTGATAAATATTATCCTCGACCCTCTGCTTATTTTCGGTCTGTTCGGACTTCCGAAAATGGGGATCGCAGGTGCGGCGACGGCAACGGTCGCAGGTCAGATAGCCGCGGCACTCGTCGTAATGAAAAAAGGCTTTTGCAAGCCGCCCGAACTGAAAAAATTCCCGAGCTATACGGCAAAGATATTCCGCCTCGGACTGCCGAATATCCTTATGCAGTCGGCTTATACATTCTATATTTTCGGACTGAATGTTATCCTTGCGGAGTTCTCGGACGCAGCGGTAACCGTGCTTGGGCTTTATTACAAATGGCAGTCGCTGATATTTATCCCTCTCGGAGCAATGCAGACCTGCATCGTTCCCGTGATAAGCTATAACTATGCCGCACGAAATGTAGAAAGATGCAAAAAGACGCTCAGAGAATCGGTCGTTTTCGGAATGGCGCTTATGGTCATCGGAACGCTGTGCTTCCTGCTTATCCCCGAGCAGCTGCTCCGTTTTTTTTCCAAGGACGAGCAGGTCATTTCTATCGGTATAAATGCCTTTCATATAATCGGGATAAGTTTTATCCCGCTCGTAACATCGCTGACATATCCGGTGCTTTTCCAAGCGGTCGGCGCAAGCTTCAAAAGCTCCGTGCTGACGATAATACGAACGGTGTTCCTGTTCGTGCCGCTCGGATATATTTTCTCACGCTTCGGCTTGCAGTATTTCTGGCTGACATATCCGATAACGGAAGTGATAACAACAGCGGTCGGATTTGTTATGAGCAGGAAATTTTTCAGCGACCCGTATCATGAAAATGCAAAGAAAAATAAACAGATCGCAAACAGCATCGGACAATAAAGTTCCGATGCTGTTTTTTATTGGTCGAACCTTGTCGAATAAAAGCTAAAAATCAAAAAGTTGGAAAATTGATATCCTTATTTTTATAGAATTATCACAAAAAATCTATATTTCAAAATATTTTGCTCTGAAATTGTTGCCATTTAATGTCATATATGTTAAAATAATAGCATAAAACGTGTTAAATATTTTCGGCTTATCAAGAGGGGCAAGGGAAAATGAATTACGTCAACATTCTGACTAACAAGAAAACGGCGGCGGTCTGCGCATGGTTCATCTTTGAACTCTGCTCGGCTGCGATGTGCATTATAAGCATCTGCAAAGGCTGGTGCATGGGCGTTTGCCTTATGGCAGCGGTGTTCGCCTGCGGCGCAACGGTGGTGACTTTTCACCCGAAGGTTCCGATAAAGGCGCAGGCGACCGTGCTTATGCTTATGTCTTATATCAATGTTTTTACCTGCAGTATCATGGAGGATAGCATTTATAATTCGGTCGCAGTGTTCATTGAGATAGCTGTCGTTCTGTCCGCTTACAGATATACAAAGCTGCTGTTCTGGTACATAATGCTTGTGCTGTCGGGGGTAATGCATCACATTGTTGCGATGACGGACATAAATCTTTCCAACGGTGCGGAGATAACGAAATTCGTTGTCAGGATATCGATGATGATAACGGCGCTCATCGTGCTTTATATTTTCATCGAGGGACTTAATACCTACGAAAAAATGCTTATCCAAAGTGTGCGGGACGCTAAAAAAGCGGAACACTCCAAGGCGGATTTCCTTGCGAATATGAGCCATGAGATACGCACCCCGATGAATGCGATAGTCGGAATGTGCGAGCTTGTTCTCCGTGAAGCCGACCTGAGCGACAATGTTCGCTCAAACTGCTGCTGTATCCGTGCGGCAGGGGAAAGCCTGCTTGCGATAATAAATGATATCCTCGATTTTTCCAAGATAGATTCGGGAAGATTTGAGCTTGTTCCCGATGAGTTCAACATCGCTTCGACCATAAATGCGGCGATAAGTATGGCGGAAACAAGGCGCGGCAGCAAGAATATAGAGATCATTGTAAACGCCGACCCGAATATTCCAAGAGGAATAATCGGTGATGAAGCACGGATCCGCCAAGTCATAGTGAATCTTATGACGAATGCGGTAAAATACACGGAAAAGGGCAGCATAACCCTCACCGTTTCACAAACGCGGCAGGAATACGGCATAAATCTGTTCGTATCGGTCGCAGACACGGGCATAGGCATCACCGAGGAGCATCTTGACAAGCTTTACACAAGCTTTTACCGGGTCGATACAAAGAAAAACCGCTCCGTTGAGGGAACAGGACTTGGACTTGCGATATCGAAGCGGATAATCGACCAGATGGGCGGTTTTATAAGCGTGAAAAGCGAATACGGCGTTGGTTCGGATTTTCGCTTCGTCATTCCGCTCAAAGTTAAGGACAGAGAGCCTTTCATTGCCGTAAATGAGCCGCAGAATGTCTGCGCGGCGGCATTCCTTGACACCGATGGCAAGGGCAGGCGCTCTGCGAGAAATCTTGAAAAGATGGAGGATATGCTTCACGTTGAGATAATGACCTGCGATACTGCCGAAAAACTCAAAGCTGCGGCAGAGCGCAGGAGCATAACCCACCTTTTCGTCAGCAGGGAAAAATATATGGAAAACCCGAAGCTCATAAGTGAATTTGCGGAAACATCGAATGTATATGTCGTTCAGGAGAGGGCAGACGCAGTGACTTTGCCGAGCAATATCCACTGCATTTACAAGCCGTTCTATTCAATATCCGCGGTATCGGCGTTCAACAATGAAAACATCGTCACGAGCCGTAATATGCAGATAAAATTCACCGCGCCCGAGGCGAAAATCCTTATCGTCGATGACAATGCGCTCAATCTTAAAGTGGCGGCAGGGCTTATGAAGCCATACAGGATGCGGCTTTTTACTGCGGAAAGCGGTGCGAGGGCGATCGAAATGCTCCGTGCCGAAAAATTCGATATTGTGTTTATGGATCATATGATGCCCGAAATGGACGGCGTTGAAACGACTAAAATAATACGAAACCAAAGCGGAGAATATTTCCGCAGTCTGCCGATAATAGCGCTTACGGCGAACGCTGTCAACGGTGCGAGGGAGATGTTTATCAATTCGGGAATGAACGATTTCCTTGCGAAGCCTATCGAAGTTGAGGTGCTTGACAAAATGCTGCGGAACTATCTTCCGAAGCGGTACATAAAGACAGCCGAACTGCAGAAAGAAGCCGCCGAACGAAAAAAAGAGGTGCTTGTATGAAAAGGATAGGGATAACCTCCGACTGTGCCTGCGATCTTCCCGAGGAATATTTTGAGGTGCATGATGTCGGGATAATGTATTTTTACATCACGACCGATACGGGGCGCTTCCGTGACGGCTGCGAGGTGGATTCGCAGAACATCATCGAATACCTTGAAAGGGGAGGCGTAAAGGCTGCGACCTGCGCGCCCCAACCGATGGAGTATGAGATCTTTTTCGGAAGGCAGCTTGAAAAATACGATGAGATCATACATATCTCTTTGAGTGACAGGCTCAGCAATTCCTACACCAACGCGCAGACGGCGCTTTCATTTATGGGCAGGGACAGCGGACGGATCAGCGTTATCGATTCGGAGCAGTTCTCATCGGGAATGGCGTTTATGATAATAAAAGCGGTCGAAATGCGCGACAGCGGCTGTTCGGCTTCGGAGATAATCCGGGAGTGTTCGCGCGTCCGCGAGTGCATATCGACAAGCTTCATCGCTAAAAACGCAGACTATCTTTACCGCAACGGACTTACGGGGAAAGCGGTAAGAACGGTCTGCTCGGCGATGCTCATTCACCCCGTTCTTTCGCTGAAAAACGGACGGGTCGCACTGAAAACTCTCGAAATAGGCGATTACGGAAAATCTGTACGAAGCTATATCCGAAGCGAACTCAGCCACAGCAGGGCAATAGACCGAAAAAGGGTATTTATCACCCACGCAGGCTGCGGAGTGGAGATGCTCGCCGCTGTGAAAGCCGAGGTGAAGAAGCTCTGCTGTTTTGACGAGGTAGTGGTTGCGAAAGCCTCCGCAACGATATCGAGCAACTGCGGAGCAGGTTCGATAGGGGTATTGTTTTTGAAGAACAAATAATACTAATTCCAGACCAACCTATAGACAAATACTCGGATATAATAATCCGATTCTGCGTCAGACTCCCTTGACAGGCGGCAGCCTGCCTGCGGTCGTCTTCCTTGACTTGGATTATTCTATCTGTCGTCTTTGTCTATAGAACGGTTTGGAATTAGTATAAAAAATCGTCCGTCGCAGAACGAACTGCGGCGGACGATTCTCATTTTATTGGGTCACTTCGTGTTGGAAATGCGGGAGGATATTACTTTATTTCAAGCCTCTTTGCAACCGGTTCTGTCGGAGCTTTCTTAGGAAGATCGAGGATAAGGATACCGTTCTTGTACTCGGCTTCGATCTTGTCAACATCGACAGCACTTACGTCAAAGCTTCTCTGATACGAACCGTAGGAACGTTCACGGCGGATATACTTGCCGTCCTTGTCCTTTTCGTCGTTTTCGGTGTTGTGCTCGGCTGTGATAACGAGGTTGTCACCGTCGAGGTCAAGCTTGATATCTTCCTTTTCAAAGCCGGGAAGTTCAGCTTCGAGAACGAACTTGTCGCCCTCATCTTTTATATCGGTCTTGCAGCTTGCAAGTGCCGTTCCGCTGAAGAAGTTATCTTCAAAATCGTGGAATGCATTAAAAAGGTCGTAAGTTTTCTTTTCAAAAGGTGTGATGCCATACATAAAGATCTCTCCTTTGGGTTCTATTTTTCTTTTTGTTTGAAATGAACATTTTGATTTTTTCTGCTCGGCTCATCGCTTACAGTCTCTTTATTGTTCTTTCCATCGGTACCATTTCCTTTCTTTCATTGTCTATATGATACCCCCCTTATGTGATGAAATTATGATAAGTTTGTCAATGTTCAAAGAAAATTAGCAGTCTTATTACGAGAGTGCTAATTTAACATCAAAACAACGCAGATACGTCGATTTTGAACAATATTAATTACCTTTCGCAGGTTTATTAACACTATATCTTTAATAAAAAGCCGCTGCTTTACTTAGGCTTAACATAGATTAGCTTTCGGAATTAACATTGGAAGAGTTACAATAACATTGTGCCAAAAAGGAAAATATGATAATTTGAAAGGTATGGTATCTATTATGAAAAAAACAGTGACAACAGCTATTATCGGAGCAGTTTTATCCGCAGCACTTCTCGCAGGCTGCGGCAGCACGGAAACTTCACACACGGTTTCCACAGACGGTTCAACATCAATGGAAAAGGTCATCGGAATCCTGAGCGAAAGCTATTCCGAAAAGCACCAGAACGTTAAGATCACATACAACCCGACGGGTTCTTCCGCAGGTATCTCCGCAGTAGGCGAGGGCAGATGCGATATCGGACTTTCCAGTCGTGCGCTCAAGGACGATGAAACGGCAACTTATGATTCCGCTATCGTTGCTTATGACGGCATCTCTATTATAGTAAACACCGAAAACAAGATCGACAACCTCTCCGTTTCCGATATTGCCGATATCTACACAGGCAAGATCACAAACTGGTCCGAACTCGGCGGCGATGATAACCCGATCGTCTGCATCGGCAGAGAAGCAGCTTCGGGCACCCGTGACGGCTTTGAATCCGTAACAGGCACAAAGGATTCCTGCGTATATGCTCAGGAGCTTACCTCAACGGGCGACGTTATCCAGACAGTTTCCTCCAACCCGAATGCTATCGGCTATGCTTCAACAGCTTCCGTAAAGGACACGGTAAAGACACTTTCCGTTGAAAATGTAATGCCTGCGAATGATACTATTCTCGACGGCAGCTACAAGATCAGCAGAGCATTCTACTTCATCACAGTCAAGGGCAAGGCACTCTCCGATGATGCTCAGAAGTTCTACGATTTCTGCATGAGCAGCGAAGCAGATGAATACATTGCTTCTGCGGGTGCAGTTCCAACAACCAAGTAAACTAAGTGAGGCTCTTTATGGAAAGATCGGTCATAGTAAATTCAGTCAGCGGCGAAAGTGAAGCGGAACGCAGGAAAGACAACGTCCTGCGTACGCTTTCCAAGGCTTCGGACAAGGCAATGTCGGGATTCTTCACGATATGCGGTTCGGCTTCTATCGCACTTGTAATTGTTATAACAGCATTTCTCGTAAGCTCGGGCGTTCCGGCTATCCGTGAGATCGGGCTCAAAGAGTTCCTCTTCGGAAAGGTATGGCAGCCGACTGCTGCAGAGGCTTCTTACGGGATCCTCCCGTTCATACTCTCCTCCTTCTATGCAACGGCGGCAGCGGTCGTTATCAGCGTTCCGCTCGGTATCCTCACAGCGGTTTTCATCACACAGTTCGCAGGCGAAAAGCTTGCTTCGTTCCTCTCCTCCGCAGTTGAGATGCTCGCAGGTATCCCCTCGGTCGTATATGGTCTTCTCGGAATGATCTATATCGTTCCTGCGGTAAGAAACACATTCGGACTTCCCGACGGTGCCTGCCTTTTTGCAGCAGTCATAGTTCTTGCGGTAATGCTTCTTCCGTCCGTTATCTCCGTTTCGGCGAGTGCAATAAGAGCTGTTCCCCACGAATACACAGAGGGTTCTCTTGCACTCGGCGCAGACAAGACAGAAACTATTTTTAAAGTAATTCTTCCTGCCGCAAAGAGCGGTATCTCCGCCGCAGTTGTTCTCGGTATAGGCAGAGCGGTCGGCGAAGCAATGGCTGTAATGATGGTTTCGGGCAACGTTCCGAATATGCCCAAGCTTTTCGGCAGCGTCCGTTTTCTCACAACGGCTGTTGCGAGTGAAATGTCCTATTCTTCGGGACTTCACAGAGAAGCGCTTTTCTCCGTTGCACTTGTGCTGTTCGTGTTTATCCTTGCAATAAATCTTGTGCTGAACCTTTTAACAAGAAAGGGAAAGAATTAAGATGAATGATAGAAATATGACTGTCCGCAGAGTAAAAAGCGGAGCGATGAAAGCGTCTATATATGTATCGGCTGCTGTCGTGTGCATTCTGGCTGCGGCGATCGCAATAGTAGTGCTTGTAAAAGGACTGCCGCATATAACGCTGCAGTTCCTGACCGAAAAGCCGAGCCTTTTGACGGGAACGATTGGAATCCTCCCGAACATTTTAAACACACTTTATATTATATTCTTCACAATGGTGATCGTTATACCGCTCGGCATCGGTGCGGCGGTATATCTTAACGAGTATGCGAAAAACAAGAAGCTGACGGGTCTTATCGGACTTGCTGCGGAAACGCTTTCGGGTATCCCGTCGATAATCTACGGACTTGTCGGAATGTTGATATTCGTTCAGTTCTGCGGCTTCGGCACAAGCCTTATCGCAGGCGCTATGACGCTCGTTATCATGACACTCCCCACAATAATGAGAACCACCGAGGAAAGCCTTAAAGCTGTTCCTCAGAGCTACCGTGAGGGTGCGCTCGCACTCGGTTCGGGCAAGTGGAGAATGCTCCGCACGGTCGTACTTCCGAGTGCTGTTGACGGTATCATCACGGGTGTTATCCTTGCTGTCGGCAGAATTACGGGCGAATCGGCTGCGCTGTTCTTCACGGCAGGCATGGCAAACGAGATCTACGGCTTTGCACAGGCTGCTTCGAGCGGCAACGCAGGCTCAACGCTCACAGTTTCGCTTTATATGTATGCAAAGGAGCGAGGCGAGTTCGACACTGCTTTCGCTGTCGCTGCAATTCTTCTTATACTCACACTGCTGCTCAATTTCGGAGCAAAGTACGCGCAGAAGCACTTCGCCGAGCGCTCATAATGAGGTTAATTTATGGCTAATGAATCAATTATTACCGCTGAAAATTTAAATTTGTGGTATGGAAATAATCACGCACTCAAAAATATCACCATAAAGCTCCCGAGAAACCGCATAACCGCACTTATCGGACCTTCGGGCTGCGGAAAGTCAACTTTTCTCCGCTGTCTTAACCGAATGAACGACCTTGTTGACGGCTGTAGGATCGAGGGAAACATCACACTCGAAAACGAGGATATCTACGGCGATATGGACGTGACAAAGCTTCGCCGCCGTGTCGGAATGGTGTTCCAGAAGCCAAATCCGTTCCCGATGAGCATTTATGACAATGTTGCTTACGGTCCGAGGATACACGGTATCCGTTCAAAGGCAAAGCTTGACGAGATCGTTGAAAAGTCGCTCAAAGGCGCGGCTATCTGGGACGAGTGTAAGGACAGACTGAAAAAATCCGCTCTTGGAATGAGCGGCGGTCAGCAGCAGCGCCTTTGCATCGCAAGAGCAATCGCAGTTGAACCCGAAGTCCTGCTTATGGACGAGCCGACTTCTGCGCTCGACCCCATTTCAACATCGAAAATTGAAGAGCTTGCAATGGAGCTTCGTGAAAAATACACTATCGTAACGGTAACGCACAATATGCAGCAGGCAGCCCGTATCGCCGACAAGACGGCATTCTTCCTGCTTGGTGAAGCTGTTGAATACGGCGACACGAAAGCCGTCTTTGAATCGCCCAATGACGAGCGCACGGCAAATTACATCGGAGGACGCTTCGGTTAATATTTTTCTTGCCAAACGCTGTCGGGTGTGGTAAAATTAAGTGAACATTACAGGAAATGCTGGTCAATTGGGTTTGATCGGCTTTTTCCCGATTATAACGGAGGAAAACAAATTGATCTATCTGCTTGAAGACGATGACAATATCCGCAAGCTTGTGTGTTATGCATTGACAAAGGACGGCTATGAAGCAAAAGGCTTCGCACTGCCGAGCGAGTTCTGGGCTGAATTCGGAAAAGCCGAGCCGCAGCTTCTCATTCTTGATATAATGCTCCCCGAAGAGGACGGACTTACTGTATTGAAAAAGCTTCGTGACGGCGGCAGCAGCGTCCCCGTTATAATGCTCACCGCCAAAAGCAGCGAATTCGACAAGGTGACGGGTCTTGACAGCGGCGCGGACGATTATCTCGCAAAACCGTTCGGAATGACCGAGCTTTCCGCAAGAGTTCGTGCGCTCCTGCGTCGTTCGTCCAAGGGATCTGACGAGGATAAGTCTTTGCTACGAAGCGGCGGCATCACCCTTGACGACAAAAAGCACATCGTCCGCTCGGACGGTGAGGAGGTCACGCTCTCGTTCAAAGAATACAGCCTGCTTGCGGCGCTGATGAAAGCGAACGGCAGCGTTGTTTCCCGCGAAAAGCTTCTGACCGATATCTGGGGCGAATATTACGAGGATTCGAGAACGCTCGATGTTCATATAAGAAAGCTTCGTGTAAAGCTCGGTGAAAACGGCGCGCTCATCAAGACGATAAAAAATGTCGGCTACCGGATAGGAGGAGAGGAAGCGTCCGATGACTAAAAAGATATTTCTCACGGAGCTGCTCGCTTCGTGTATGGTGCTTGTGCTTGTGATAGGTCTTATCTTCGGCATACTCATCGATGTTTTTGAAAAGGAACTGACGGACGAGCTTTCCACGGAAGCACACTTTATCGCAGCAACAGCCGAAGAATACGGTGAGGGCTGCCTTTATACATTTGACAAACAGGACAGGCGCATCACGCTCATCGGCAGTGACGGCAATGTTATTTTCGATACGAAAGCCGACCCGTCCACAATGGAAAATCACGCTGACCGCAAAGAGGTAAGATCGGCATTGGAAAACGGCGAGGGCAGCTCGGTAAGAGAGTCCGACACATTTATGACAAGGACGATATACTATGCGGTGAGCCTTGATGACGGCAGCGTAATTCGTATCTCAGCGGAGCAGAATGTCATCGAAGCCATGCTGAAAACGCTCGTTGTTCCTGCTGTGACGGTGTTCCTTGCGGCGCTTGTCTTTTCGGGGATACTGTCATTCATCGTTTCCAAAAGCATCATCAAGCCGATAAATGAAATAGATGCGGAAGATCCCGAAAAAGCGCCTTATCCCGAGCTTGCGCCGCTCACGGACAAGCTTTTCGCACAGCACGAAACGATACAGAAACAGCTCCGTGACGCACAGCGGAGCAAGGAAGAGTTCCGCCTTATCACCGAGAATATGAGCGAGGGCTTTGTTGTCACCGATACGAACACCAGCGTTCTCACATATAACACGGCGGCTTCGGAAATACTCGGCATTGAAAAGGGCGCAGGCAGCGTTCTGACGGAATTCTGCGACGTTGCGGAAAAGGCTGTAAAGGGAAATCCCGCCGAATCCGAGATACGCATCGGCGAAAAGATATACAGACTGATATCGAACCCTGTCTTTGACGAGAGCAAGATAATCGGTGCAGTTATCGTTATCCTCGATGTGACCGAGCGTTCCGAGCGTGAACGCCTGAGAAGAGAGTTCACCTCCAATGTTTCGCATGAGCTGAAAACACCGCTCACCTCCATTTCAGGCTTCGCCGAGCTTATGATGAGCGGCGGTACACCCGACGATACCGTTGTCGATTTCTCCAAGTCGATCTATGACGAAGCGCAAAGACTTATAACCCTCGTCAACGATATCATAAAAATTTCGCGCCTTGATGACGGAAGCGTTGAATATGAGCGTGAGAACGTCGACCTTTATGAGCTTTCGGAAGAGATCGCAAGGCGAATCAAGCCCGTTTCCGACAAAGCAGGACTGAAAGTAAGCGTTACGGGCGAACATGCAGTATTTTTCGGCGTAAGAAAGATACTTGACGAGATGATCTTCAACCTTTGCGACAACGCAGTGAAGTATAACCGCCCGAACGGAACTGTCGAGATAAATATCCGAAAAGAAAACGGCAGAACGCTCCTGAGCGTAAAGGACAGCGGCTTCGGAATACCGGTTTCGGCGCAGGACAGAGTTTTCGAGCGCTTCTACCGTGTGGATTCGAGCCGATCAAAAGCACTCGGCGGCACGGGTCTTGGACTTTCGATAGTAAAGCACGGCGCTATCTTCCACGGTGCGGACATAAAGCTTGAAAGCGAAGAAAATGTCGGCACAACAATAACGGTAAGCTTTCCGGAACAGCAGAATTAATGCGTAATGCGTAATTCGTAATTCGTAATTATTTGCAGAGCTGATGTTTGTATTAGACTTGCGAAGCTAAATGAAGTTTACGTCCACGCTTTTCAAAGGGTGGTGGGTGTCCAGAGGGCAAAGCCCTTGGTCGCTCTCCGCAGAGAGCGAAATACCCTAAGCTAACAGCACCAAGCATTGCTGCAACAGCGTAATCGCTAACAAATCTAAAGGCGCAATTCACACCAAAAAGGTAAAACAAAACGTGAGAAATCAGTTTTGAAAACTTAAAAATTGTGAATTGCGCCAATTCTATATTCCTAAACAAAACTATCCTCGGCGAGTAAACGCGCAGAGCGAAGCGATAAGCGTTTCAAGCCGACAACATTTGAACAGCTGTGGGAAATGAGCATAAAACAATAAATTCGGAATTATTTTGCTCCGCAAATTACCGCCAAAAATGCAAATGACGGATTTTCTATCCTATGCTGCAAAGTATTTCACAATAAACGAACGACCCTGTTTTCAACGGTTTTTATCCGATAAGAACAGGGTCGATTTGTTTGCGAAAAATTTATATGTTGAAAATCGCTGGCGCGATTCGGAACATAAATCGGCTATGCGAATTCGCGCACGAAAGTCTGCATATTCTTTTATTTTTACTGCGTTTTTTATTTGACATTGCGAATATAATATGTTAAAATAAATTTAATGAAATTTCGTTGGAGAACCAAAAATGAAAAAATATATTTTTGCGCTTCCGTCCGAAAAGGCGGAGAAGTGCCTTTACCGTTCGGGCGAAGCGGAAATGGAAACGAGCTTTCCGATCCTTCTTCCGATAAGCCAAACGGCGCAGTGTGATGAGCTTATAAACATCACACTGCTGATATCGGAAAATTCGCCCGTTTCGAGCGGTAATTTCCTGCGGCTGATGACAGAGCTGAAGGAGCTTGCGGTGAAGATAGGCTTCAGATATGACCTTACGGAAATACGCATCGCAGGCGAGGAAACTCCCGAAAAGCAGAAGCGTGTTTTTGAGGCACTCATCGAAACGCTCGGCGACGGTGAGAGCATTTATGCTGACATAACGTTCGGTCACAGGGCAACGCCGCTGATAATTTTCACGGCTTTAAGTTTTTGCTACAAGCTTTGCAGGGACACGGAAGTGAACTCCGTTTTTTATGCCGATAAAAGCGGAGATCAGGCAATTCTGCACGATGTATCGAAGCTGTTCTTTATGGAATCGGTCATTCACAGCGTTTCGCAGTCCGTTCCCGATGACCCTTTGCCGATAATAAAGCGTATTCTCAATATGTGAGGGGGATTTTTTATGAAAAGGCTTTTTTCGGTGATAATTGCGCTGACGGCTTTCGTTATTACAGGCTCGGTCTCGGCGTTCGCAAAAAAGGAGGTCAGACCGGTTTATGTTTCCGACCTTGTATTTGGCAGCTATGAGATAGATGCCGCCGTGAGCAACTCGGAGCTTAACGCCGAAAAGTGCATACTCAACGTTTCGGGCGAAATAATGACGGCGAAAATGACGCTCGCAGGAAATGAGGTAACGGCACTTTATTTCGGCTCGGCGGAGGATGCCCGACGTGCGGAGGAGAGCGGCTCACTTAGCGGAGCTGTCTATCCCGACAAGGACGAAAACGGCAGGAACGTTTACGTTTTCCGTGTTGACGCACTTGACAAAAAGATAAGCTGTGCGGCTTACAACGAACTGAAAGGCGGCTGGACGGACAGAGATATCATGCTGAAATCGAAGAGCCTGCCCGACAGAGCGTTCAAACTCACAAGAACGCAGAACACGGCGGCAGTCGTGATACCTATAATAATAGTGATAGCTGCGGCAGGCGGAACTTTTGCGCTCATAAGCATAAACAAGAAGAATGATCGGAACGATCGGGGTGGGGAAGAATGACATTTTCAACGGGTACTATAGCAGCTTTTCTTGTGGGAGGAATATTGGCAATACTTATCCCTATAGCTGCACTGATAATTTTTAAGCTGAAAAACAAAGACGTAAAGCTCCGCTATTTCTTCATCGGTGCGGCGGCGTTTGTGGTTTTTGCACTGATACTGGAGCAGATACTTCATTACTTTATGCTGTCAACGATACAGAACAGCGGCATTGTTTTCTATACGCTCTATGGTGCGCTCTGTGCAGGGATCTTTGAGGAAACGGGACGTTTTCTCGCTTTTAAGCTTTTCTGCAAAAATGAGAATGACCCCCGTGCTTCGATAATGTACGGTCTTGGACACGGCGGCGTTGAAGCGATAGTCCTTGTCGGCATAACGCTCATATCCTATGCAGTGACGGCGGCGACAGTAAATGCACTCGGAACGGAGGTGCTGTTCGGTGCGCTTCCCGATGAACAGCGTTTGGCGGCTGAGGCGCAGCTGACCGCTCTCACAGACTATGATATGGTTTCAATGTTTGTGAGCCTTGGCGAAAGAATACTTGCGATAGTTCTTCACACCTCGCTATCCGTCATTGTTTTCGCAAGCATAAAAATGAAAGGCAGGCTCTGGCTTTACCCTGCCGCAATAGTGCTTCATGCGATCTTCGATGTTCCTGCGGCACTCTATCAGCGAGGTGTTATAACAAGCATCGGTATGATAGAACTGCTTCTTTTTGCGGCGGATATCGTTCTCGTTCTTGTCACGGTGAAAATATACAGGGCGATGAAAGCCGAGCTTGCGAAGCGTTCGGAGCAGGTCATGGCAGCTGAACCTCCTGCCGAAGAACCCGAAAAAGTAAATTCTGCGTCAGAAACAGAATAAAGTCAAGGTATTTTAAGCAGTCTGAACAATTATTCAGGCTGCTTTTTGTATATTCTAATAAAAACTTGTGGAAAGTGACTATCAAAGTATAAAAAACAGATTAATTTTTTATATTTTTTTTGAAAAAAGCAAGACAAACGCAGCTTTTTGTGTTATAATTATAAAGAACATACAAATTTGCAACAGTCGGCTCTTGTGTCGGACTGTTCGGAAAGGAAAACGGCTCATGCTACATGAAAAGTCATGCGGTGCGATAGTTTACCGCAAGTATCACGGCAACCTTGAGATACTGCTGATAAAGCACGTCAACAGCGGCCACTGGTCATTCCCGAAAGGTCATGTCGAAGCCGGCGAGACCGAGGTGGAGACCGCTCTCCGTGAGATAAAAGAGGAAACGGGCATTGATGTTATCATCGACCCGACCTTCCGTGAAACGGTCACATACAATCCCCGAAAGGATTCGCAAAAGGTCGTTGTCTATTTTATCGCAAAAGCGAAAAACTTCGATTATGTTAGGCAGGAATCGGAGATCGCCGAGATCAAATGGGTCGATGCAGGCTGTGCTGATTCAGTCCTGACCTACGAAAACGATAAGTCCATCGTCAACAAAGCACGAAAGGTCATAAAAGGCATTGCGGACTGACACGCCGGTGTATTTTTATGACCAAACTCCGCCGAACAACGGAGAAATACCGACAGAACGACAGGATCGGTATTTTTGCGGTGTTCGGCGGTTTGCGTATTATGTCATTTTTTGCAGAAAGAGGGTAATACCTTGAATATTTGTTCAGATATCGTCAGATCCGCACTTGTGGGAGAGTTCCTCCCGAGTGCGATAAGAAAAATGTCGGCACTCGAAGTCGGAAGCTTCACTATCCATGTCAACACTCTGCCGCCTGCGTTCGATGGGTTAAAGATAGCGCATCTCTCCGACCTCCACAATAAAAAATACGGCGAAAACGGCTGTGAACTGTTTGAGCTTATCCAAAAGCAGAACCCCGATATCGTTGTTATGACGGGCGATATGATAAGCCACAGCGCCGTGAACCGTGAGGACTTCATCGGACTTACAAAGTCGCTTGCGGAGAAATATCCGACCTTTTACGTCAACGGAAACCATGAATTTTCCGATATGTCGGACGAACTTTTTGCCAAAACGGCGGAGCAGATGAAAGCCGCAGGTGCGGTCTGCCTTGACAACGCCGAATATACTGTATATAAAGACGGGCAGAAGCTAAACCTCTGCGGAGTTTCCTACGAAGCAAAGTTTTATCGGGGCGTGAGGGAGTACAAGCGCAACTGGGAGCATTTCACGCTCGGCGAAATGGAGCGGCTCTGCGGAAAGAAGCCCGACGGTTTCACGATACTCCTTGCGCATAATCCGCTCGATTTTTCGGTCTATGCCGAGTGGGGCGCAGATGTGACGTTCGGCGGACATATCCACGGCGGCTCGGTTCGCCTGCCGATAGTCGGGGGAGTTTTCTCGCCCGAGCTTAAGCCAAGACCGAAGTATTCCGAGGGCATTTATCGGCTTGGGGACAAGCGAATGGCAGTCAGCCGAGGACTTGGCAGGATACGACTTTTCAATCCGCCCGAGCTGCTTGTGGCTGCGCTTTCGGTGAAATAACAAAACCCGCTTTGATTTCTCAAAGCGGGTTTTACTTGGTCATTTGGCAGGCGTACACTTCTCCTGCATCTCTCGGGTTTCCCCTGTCAGTACCGGCGGCGTGTGGATCGTACGAAATTTTCCACCTCAAATGACCTTCCTTTATTGTACTTTAATTATATCATCTTAGTTTATTTTGTCAAGTATTGTGAAAACGGCAGAATAAACTTTAGTTGGCTTTGCATCACCGATAAATATCAGCTATGCAAATAATTACGCATTACGAATTACGCATTACGCATTTAAAAAATTCCGAAAATTTTATATAATTTTTACAAAACCCCCTTGACAGTAAATCGTTTACAATGTAAAATATATTGTAATAGATCAACTATTTGCAAAATCAAATTTTATAATCAGATTTTGGGAGGAAATAAAAATGAGCGAATTTTTCAAAGAAATCGGCAAGATCCCTTTTGAGGGCAAGGACAGCAAGAACGCCCTTGCATTCAAGTATTACAACCCCGATGAGATCATCGACGGCAAGCCTATGAGAGAACACCTCAAGTTTGCACTCTCTTGGTGGCACACTATGGGCGGCGACGGCACTGATATGTTCGGCTGCGGCACTGCTGACAAGACTTGGGGCGAGGCTGACAGCGTTGCAAGAGCAAAGGCAAAGGTTAACGCTGCTTTTGAAATTATGGATAAGCTTTCCATTGACTATTTCTGCTGGCACGACCGTGACCTCTCCCCCGAATACGGTTCTCTCGCTGAAACAAACGCAAAGTTTGACGAGATCGTTGATTACACTGCTGAAATGATGAAGCTGAACCCCGGCAAGAAGCTCCTCTGGGGCACAGCTAAGTGCTTCGACCACCCAAGATATATGCACGGTGCAGGCACATCTCCTTCCGCTGACGTTTTCGCTTATGCAGCTGCTCAGATCAAGAAGGCTATTGATGCAACAGTTAAGCTCGGCGGTAACGGATACGTTTTCTGGGGCGGCCGTGAAGGCTATGAAACATTACTTAACACAAATATGGGTCTTGAACTCGACAATATGGCTCGCCTTATGAAGATGGCTGTTGAATATGCACGTTCTATCGGCTACAAGGGCGATTTCTACATCGAACCTAAGCCAAAGGAGCCAACAAAGCACCAGTATGACTTCGATACAGCAACAGTTCTCGGCTTCCTCCGCAAGTACGGACTTGACAAGGATTTCAAGATGAACATCGAAGCTAACCACGCTACACTTGCACAGCACACATTCCAGCACGAACTCCGTGTTGCAAGAGATAACGGTGTATTCGGTTCTATCGATGCTAACCAGGGCGATCCGCTCCTCGGCTGGGATACAGACCAGTTCCCGACAAACATTTATGACGCTACATTCTGTATGTACGAAGTTATCAAGGCAGGCGGCTTCACAAATGGCGGTCTAAACTTCGATGCAAAGGCAAGAAGAGGCTCTTACACTCCCGAAGATATCTTCCACAGCTACATTGCAGGTATGGATACATTCGCACTCGGTTTCAAGGCTGCAAGAGCTCTTATTGCTGACGGCAGGATCGACAAGTTTGTTGATGATCGTTACGCTTCCTGGAACACAGGTATCGGTGCTGACATCATCGCAGGCAAGGTAGGAATGGCTGATCTTGAAAAGTATGCTCTTGAAAAGGGCGAGGTTACCGACTCACTCTCCAGCGGCAGACAGGAAATGCTCGAAGCTATCGTTAACAACGTGCTTTTTGATCTTTAATTCGCGTCAAAATAAGCCCTTGCAAGGACGCAGGGGCTTATTTCGTATAGTAATAAGAAAGGATATATCCAATGAAATATGTAATCGGTATCGACCTTGGAACGAGCGGCACTAAGACCGTTCTTTTCGATGAAAAGGGCACAGTCGTTGCTTCCAAAACGATCGAATATCCTATGTATCAGCCGAAGAACGGCTATGCGGAGCAGGACCCCGAGGACTGGTACAACGCTGCGATTGGCACGGCTAAAGCTGTTGTTGAAACGAGCGGAGTAAAGAGCGAGGACATTGTCGGCGTTGGTCTTTCGGGACAGATGCACGGTCTTGTTATGCTCGATGAGAACGGAAATGTTATCCGCCGCTCTATTATATGGTGCGACCAGCGTACAGCCAAGGAAGTTGACGAGATGAACGAAAAGATAGGCAGAGAAAAGCTTATCGAGATCACCGCCAACCCTGCACTTACAGGCTGGACGGCTGCAAAAATTCTTTGGGTAAGAAACAACGAACCCGAGAATTACAAGAAATGCCGTCACATTCTTCTTCCGAAAGATTATATCAGATACAAGCTCACGGGCGAATTCGCAACCGAAGTTTCCGATGCTTCGGGTATGCAGCTTCTTGATGTTCCTAACCGCTGCTGGAGCAAGGAAATTTGCGAAAAGCTCGGTATTGATATGTCTATGCTCGCAAAGGTTTACGAATCCTGCGAGGTTACGGGCAAAATTACTGCTGAGGCTGCTGCTCTCACGGGACTTAAAGAGGGTACTGTAGTTGTCGGCGGCGCAGGCGATAATGCTGCTGCCGCAGTAGGCACGGGCGTTGTTGAGGACGGAAAGGCTTTCACGACTATCGGCACGAGCGGCGTTGTTTTCGCTCATACTTCAAGCATTTCCATTGACCCGAAGGGCAGGGTACATACCTGCTGCGCAGCCGTTCCGAACTGCTGGCACATCATGGGCGTTACTCAGGGCGCAGGTCTTTCCCTCAAATGGTTCAGAGATAACTTCTGCCAGGCTGAAAAGGACACAGCAAAGGGAATGGGCGTTGACGAGTATGTTCTTATGAACAAGGAAGTTGAAAATGTTCCCGTCGGCTCGAATCGCCTTATCTATCTCCCGTATCTTATGGGCGAAAGAACACCTCACCTTGACCCGAACGCAAGAGGAATGTTCTTCGGTCTTTCCGCTATGCATACAAAGCGAGATATGATGCGTGCCGTAATGGAGGGCGTTTCCTACTCGCTCCGTGACTGCGTTGAAATTTGCAAGGAAATGGGTATCAACGTTTCCGATATGATGGCTTGCGGCGGCGGCGGTAAGTCGCCTATCTGGCGGCAGATGCTCGCAGATCTTTACAAGTGTCCCGTTAAGACGGCATCTTCGTCCGAAGGCCCTGCCCTCGGCGTTGCAATTCTTGCAATGGTCGGCGCAGGCATATACAAGACAGTTCCCGAGGCTTGCAAGGCTATTGTCGGCGTTGACAAGGTTCAGCAGCCTATCAAGGAGAACTCCGAGGTTTATGACAAGTATTTCGCTCTTTATGATAAAATTTATCCCGCAGTAAAGAACGAGCTTGCAGAACTTGCAGAACTTTAATTGCAGATTTCCCCAAATCATCAAGATTTTTTCTCCGAGCAATGTTATTATAATAATAGTGAAAGCTTTTACAGATAACGTTATCGAGGAAAACACATGAACAATTTTGAAAAACTGTCTGCCACACTTGAATTTATCGAGGAAAATTTAACGGAGGACATCACAGCGGAGCTTTGCGCCAAGCGGTGCGGCTATTCGCTGTCGAGCGTTCAGAAAATGTTCCGCCATACATTTCACATTGGCGTGAGCGACTATATTTCAAGGCGAAAGCTGACCGCGGCGGCGAAAGAACTGCTCGTCTGCGAAAGCCCGATACTTGAAATTGCCCTTAAATACGGCTATAATTCACACGAGGTCTTTACCCGTGCGTTTTTGCGGCTCTGGGGCGTAACGCCGTCCGAATTCCGCAGAAAGCGGCGCTTTTCCGAGATTTTCCCCAAGCTTGACGAGTATGTGCAGATATATGATGAAAAGGGGAATATAGTTATGACAAGCAAGAGAAAGTTCGATGTTTCGCACCTTTACGATTTTATAAAACAGCGCAGCGGAAAATATGCCATTTGCTTCGATATGGTGCATCTTATGTACATAAACGATGTTTACGGCAGAGCCGCAGGGGATATCGCCATTGCGGAGTGCCTGCGCAGGATTGACGAAAATTCGGGGGAGGATATGCTCCCGATAAGGATCGGCGGCGATGAATTTGTGCTGATAACGGACTTTTCCGATATCAAAGACGCACAGAAAGCCGCAGAGAAAATTTTAAGCTTAAACGGTGGTACAGTCAGCTCGGACGGCAGCGAGTTCGAGGTTTCGATGAGAGTGGGATATGTTCGTATCCCCGAGGGAAATCTTCGGTACAATTCGCTCTTTGAAAGCTTTGTGATCGCAGGCAGGAACGAAAGCTGACGGTATCTCCTTAAAAGAAAGGAAAATATACCATGAAACTTTTTATCGATACCGCTAATGTAAACGACATCAGATGGGCAAACGACCTCGGAGTTATCTGCGGCGTTACAACAAACCCCTCCCTTATCGCAAAGGAAGGCAGAGTTTTTGAGGAGGTTGTAAAGGAGATCACAACTATCGTTGACGGCCCTATCTCCGCAGAGGTCATCTCCCTCGAGGCTGACAAGATGGTAGAAGAGGCTCTTCCTCTCGCAGCTATCCACAAGAACATCGTAATCAAGCTCCCGATGTGCGAAGAGGGACTCAAGGCTTGTAAGATCCTTACCTCCAAGGGTATCAAGACAAACGTAACACTCGTTTTCTCCGCAGCTCAGGCTATGCTCGCAGCAAACGCAGGTGCTACATACGTTTCCCCATTCCTCGGCAGACTTGACGATATCGGCATGGAGGGCATGAACCTCATCGAAGAGATCGTTGACATTTTCCGTGCTCAGGGCATCAAGACTGAGATCATCGCAGCATCTATCAGAAATCCTATCCACGTTACGACCTGTGCAAGACTTGGCTGCGATATCGCAACAGTTCCCGCAAACGTTATCCGTCAGATGGTAAAGCACCCGCTTACAGACAACGGTATCGAGAGATTCCTTAAGGACTGGGAAGGAGCAAAGAAAGCTTAATTCGGAATTATTTATGTTCCGTAAATCACTATAAAATATAGAGCTCGGATTTTCTGTCCTGCGCCGCAATGTGTTTCACAATAAAAGAACCCCCGTTTTCAACGGTTTTATCCGATGAAAACGGGGGTGTTTCCTTAAATGCGGAATTATGATTCAGAATTAAAAATATCACCGAAATGCTGTTGCGCATAAAATTTTCATCTTATACTAAACACAAATTAAAAACTATACAAAAAATCAAGCAAAAACTCTGATATATGGGTTTTGCGACGATTTTTTGTCTATAGTTTTATTGGTGTTTAGTATTAAAACCCTGTATTTCATTTGTCCCCCATATAATTAAAAGAGCCTGCTTATTGCGGCAGGCTCTTTTTGAACGTTAAGAACTAAACTTACTTGAGTTCAGCGAAGTACTTGATTGTTCTAACCATCTGAGATGTGTAGGAGTTCTCGTTATCGTACCAAGAAACTACCTGTACTTCAAAGAGGTCATCAGCGATCTTAGCTACCATTGTCTGTGTAGCATCGAAGAGAGAACCGTATCTCATACCGATAACGTCGGAAGAAACGATCTGATCCTCGTTGTAGCCGAAGGACTCGGAAGCAGCAGCCTTCATAGCAGCGTTGATGCCTTCCTTAGTAACGTCTGCGCCCTTAACAACAGCTGTAAGGATTGTTGTAGAACCTGTAGGAACAGGAACACGCTGTGCAGAACCGATGAGCTTGCCGTTGAGTTCAGGAATTACAAGACCGATAGCCTTTGCAGCACCTGTGGAGTTAGGAACGATGTTAGCAGCACCTGCTCTTGCTCTTCTGAGGTCGCCCTTTCTGTGAGGACCGTCGAGGATCATCTGGTCGCCTGTGTAAGCGTGGATAGTGCTCATGATACCGGACTGGATAGGAGCATAATCGTTAAGAGCCTTAGCCATAGGAGCGAGGCAGTTTGTTGTGCAGGAAGCAGCGGAGATGATCTTGTCATCAGCTGTAAGAGTCTTTTCATTTACGGAGTAAACGATGGTCTTGAGGTCGCTGCCTGCAGGAGCGGAGATAACAACCTTCTTAGCGCCTGCATCGATATGAGCCTGGGACTTGTCCTTAGAGCAGTAGAAACCTGTGCACTCGAGAACAACGTCAACACCGATCTGACCCCAAGGAAGATCCTTAGCGTCCTTTTCAGCATAGATCTTAAGTGTCTTGCCGTCAACTGTGATCGTGCCTGCTTCATCATCAGCGGAAACAGTGTGCTTGTTTTCACCGATCTTGCCGCAGTAACCGCCCTGAGCAGTATCGTACTTGAGGAGCTGTGCGAGCATGGAAGGCTTTGTGAGGTCGTTGATAGCAACTACATCATAACCCTCTGCACCGAACATCTGTCTGAATGCGAGACGACCGATACGACCGAAACCATTGATTGCAACTTTAACTGACATAATAAATTTTCCTCCTAAAAAGAAATTTAAAATACGGCATTGGGAAATATTCTTTGCGGAACACCCCAAAGCTTTATATATCTATTTTACCTTATTTTTTTGAATTTGGCAATACCTTTTGACAAAAAAATAACATTTTTCAGAAACTTTTTTCAAAACGCCGCAAAAGCTTTGACAGGTTGGTTCAAAATGACCGAAAGTGAACTGGCAATGTGACTTTTTTGTGCCAATAAGACGAAATTATGATTAAATTTTCAAAAAAGCAATGCAGAAAACGAAATACTGTGGTATAATAATAGTGTAATTTTTTATGAAGGGATCACTGCTTTATGGATAGTGCCGTTCTTCTTGCCCTGCGTGAATTTTATGAACGCTCCGAGATACCGACTGCGATAGTTTCCGACGGCGTTAGATTTGAAAACAGCCGCTATGCCGGACTTTTTGACGGAAAAGGCGTGTCAAAGGACGCTTTTGCCGAAAAAGTGATGGAAAAAGGCTGCGGATATGAGCTTATCGGCGATATGATCGTGAGCGTGAATGTTATAAGCTATGACGGCGTTTCGGTGATCGAAGTCTTCGATAAAAGCCCCGTCGAAGCGGCTATGCGAAGCCCGGGAGTGAACAGATACCTCGTCTGCTTCTTTTCACGGCTGAGAAACTGCGTACACAGTATCTCGATGATATCGGAAAAGCTCGAAGAAAAGCTTGCCGACTGCGCCGAAAAATATGACGGCATCGGGCAGACTTTCAGCAGCATAAACAGCAGCCTGCGCGATATAATATCCTTTATCCTCGACCCCGAGCAGATGATATTCCTCATGGACGACAGCTGCACGGAAAGCGTTGTCAGCGTGAGCGATACGGTGACGGAGCTTGCACGGCAGTTCGCCGAGTACCGCAAGGACATCACGGTAAAAACGGATATATGCAAAGGTGCGGCTGCAAAGCTCAACAAGGGTTCGTTCTGCGTGCTCGTTTCTGATATAACACAGCGGCTATGCGGCGGCGAATACATACCGAATGTGGTGGAATTTTCCGTAAAAGAGGACGAGGACGGTGTTAAAGTACGCATTTCCGCCGATACTTCGGAGAAACGCTTGTCCGAGCTTGCGGCAGCAGGGGAAAAGAGCTTTTCGGAGGGATTTTTCTTTGAATATATCTCCGACCTTTTCTGCAAAAGATTCGGTGCGTCGCTCGAAAAGACGGGTGAAGGCGCTTACGAACTGGTTCTGCCAAAGCTTGCGGACGGTGAGTTCGTTTTATCCGCGGCGCAGAAATTCGACGAGGGAAAGCAGCTTTTTTCGCCAATGGAAGTACGCTTTGCCGACAGGAGATTTTACATTCCTGCCTGCTCATAATACTGAACACCAATAAAATACAGGAAAAATCTGCGCCGAAATCCCAATATAAATCTGTTTTCAACAGATACAAGATCATCAGCTTGATCTTTTACAAATTTTAAATGGTGTTTATACTGATTTTTTGTCTAAAAATCAGTATTGGTATAAAGACAAAATACAGAGGAGAAATCAATTATGAAAAAGAACAGAATGATGAAAATTATCGCAGCTGTCGCTGCATTGTGTATGACGGCGGCAATGTTTGCCGGCTGCTCAAAGGATAAGACCAACGACGGCTCGGACACATCGGTGAGCGCTTCCGATGAGAGCAGCACAGACAGCTCCGAGGAAGAGACCGTCGCAACACAGCGTCCCGTTGCCGAGGGCGACATTTACGCTATCAACAAGTTCAAGGTAAAAGACCTCCCCGAAAATTACGTTATGGCACAGAAGTCGCAGGAGGATTTCGACCAGCATTTCCGCTATATAATCGATGACGGAAAAGCTCAGATGGCTGTTTATGCCGCAAATTATGCCGAGGATTACGGCGCTATTGATGATTTCATCGGACGTATCCGTTTTTCGATGAACTTCAACAATGTTCTTTACAAATGCGATACTGATTTCACCGACAATCAGGAGATAAGCATCGCGGGCTTTAACGGAAAATGGTGCGACTACACCATTACCCAGAATATTTTTGAAACCGATGAGAACGGCGACACCTACAAGGACGAAGACGGAAATGACATCAAGACCCCCGTTGCATGGTACACGGGCAGACTTTACTGCTTCTACTCCGACAATGACGCTTTCTATTTTACCGTTGAATCCACACAGGATTACTGGGATAATGTTGTCGGCGATTTTGAAACCAAGATACTTCCAAACATTTATATAGACGAAAATGCAGAGAACGACCCCGTTGAAGAAACGGACGAGGCTTCGGCTGAAACGTCTGTTGTATCTGCCGAAACAGAAGAAGCTCCCACTGAGAGCGAAGAAACATCTTCTGCCGAATAAACGGACGGAAAATCGTGAAAAATAACGGTTGCATCTGCAATTGATTTGTGGTATAATCATATAATATAATAGTTGATAAAAGCATATCGGTCAGAGTAGCTTTTGCTCGGGATACAGAGAACGTCGGGGTGGTGCAACGGCGGCGAAGAGCGTCAGTGAAGTGCGGCCGCCGGCTCGGACGGGGAAAATTTCACGCTAAACCCGTGAAATCAAAGTATCCGCCTGCGTATCATCTGCGTTAAGGATATGAAAAGACAGTCCGTTCGGACTAATTGAAGTGGAACCGTGGTCAACAGCCGCCTTCAGGAACGAAAAAAATCGCTCTTGAAAGCGGCTTTTTTAATGCGTAATTCGTAATGCGTAATGCGTAATTTTTTACCCACATTTACGCTGAATTCTGTAGGGGCGAATTCTATATCCGCCTGTTTGCGAACGCTGTTTTCTTTTTACAAAATTCCAATTCAGAGAATTGAGCAATATCTATCATGACATAACTGACAAAGGAGCTGTATTTTATAGTGATAATTAATTTTGAATATCTAAAAAAACAGTTTAACGAAGAAATTGAATCGGTAAAGCGGCGCGACCCTGCCGCAAGAAGCGCGCTGGAGATAGTTCTCACCTACTCGGGACTTCACGCTATACTTGCGTACAGAGTGGCTCACAAGCTTTACGAAAAGAAGCTTTACCTCGCCGCACGAATAATCTCGCAGACAGCGCGTTTTTTTACGGGAATTGAGATACACCCCGGCGCAAAGATCGGCAAGGGATTTTTCATTGACCACGGTTCGGGCGTTGTCATCGGCGAAACGACCGAGATCGGCGACAACTGCCTTGTTTATCAGGGCGTAACGCTCGGCGGCACGGGCAAAGACAAGGGCAAGCGTCACCCTACCCTCGGCAACAACGTTATGGTCGGTGCAGGCGCAAGAGTTCTCGGACCTTTCAAGGTCGGCGACAATGTAAAGATAGCCGCAAACGCAGTCGTTCTCGAAACGATACCGCCGAACTGCACAGCGGTCGGCGTACCTGCACGGATAGTCCGCAGGAACGGCGAAAGAGTGCAGAACTGCGACCTCGATCAGATCCATATCCCCGACCCCGTTTCGCTTGAACTCTGCAAACAGCTTGCAAGGATAGAGAGCCTTGAAAAGAAAGTCAACAAGCTTGAAATAAGCGAGCTTGGAAAGAAGTATAACACCAATCAGAAAGGAAATAACGAAGATGAAAATATATAACTCACTCACAAGAACCAAGGAAGATTTTATCCCGAGAGAAGAGGGTAAGGTTTCAATGTACACCTGCGGTCCTACGGTCTATCACTATGCCCATATCGGCAACCTCCGCAGCTATATTATGGAGGACGTTCTCGAAAAATATCTCCGCTTCATGGGACTTGACGTTAAAAGAGTAATGAACATCACCGATGTCGGACACCTCACAAGCGATGGCGACACGGGCGATGACAAGATGCTCAAAGGCGCAAAGCGTGAGCATAAGACTGTTATGGAGATCGCAAAGTTTTACACGGACGCTTTCTTCGCCGACTGCGCAAAGCTCAACATCAAGACCCCTGATGTTGTTCAGCCTGCAACGGGCTGTATCGATGAGTTCATCAAGGTCATTTCCTCGCTTATCGAGAAAGGCTATGCTTATGAGGCAGGCGGAAACATCTACTTCGACACATCAAAGCTCAAGCAGTATTACGTTTTCAACGATTTCAAGGAAGAAGACCTTGCTGTCGGCGTAAGAGAGGGCGTTGAAGAGGACTCCAACAAGCGTAACAAGGCTGACTTCGTGCTTTGGTTCACAAAGTCCAAATTTGACGATCAGGAGCTCAAATGGGACAGCCCATGGGGCGTTGGCTACCCCGGCTGGCATATCGAATGTTCCTGCATAAGCATGAAATACCTCGGCGAGTACCTCGATATCCACTGCGGCGGCATCGACAATGCTTTCCCTCACCACACGAACGAGATCGCACAGAGCGAATCCTACCTCGGACATAAATGGTGCAACTACTGGTTCCACGTTCACCACCTCAACACCAACAGCGGCAAAATGTCGAAGTCCTCGGGCGAGTTCCTCACCGTTTCGCTCCTCGAAGAAAAGGGCTACGATCCGCTCGTTTACCGCTTCTTCTGCCTGCTTTCACACTATAGAAAGTCGCTCGTTTTCTCGTATGAGAACCTCGACAACGCCGCAGTTTCCTATAATAAGATGATCTCAAAGATCGCCGCACTTTTAAAGGAAAACGGCGGAGATGTCGACAAGGACTCTTACGACAGGCTTATGAAGAATTTCACCGATGCGCTCGATAGCGACCTGAACACTGCGCAGGCTATAACGGCAGTTTATGACGTTCTCCGTGGCGGCACAAACTCCGCAACAAAGCTTGCACTTATCGGGGAGTTTGACAAGGTGCTTTCTATCGGACTTATCGCAAATGCAGAAAAGCTCAACAAAGCCGCAGAAAATGTCAATGACGACCTCCCCGAAGAGGTAAAGAAGCTTGCCGAGGAGAGAAAGGCAGCACGAAAGGAAAAGAATTTTGCCCTTGCCGATGAGCTTCGCGACAAGATAACCGCACTCGGATATGTTGTTGAGGAAACACGTCAGGGAACGAAGATAACAAAGAAATAATTCGGAATTAGGAATGCGGAATTCGGAATTATTATGGTTTCGTTTATTTTCTGTGAAAAGCCAAAATTGTAGGGGCGGATTTTATATCCGCCCGCTGCATATTTCGTTTTAACTCATAAAATTTCCGAATTTCTATTAACGCAGGGCATGTTTAATACACAGCAATAGTAATACTAAACACCAATAAAACTATAGACAAAAAATCTGCGCAAAATCCATATATCAGAGTTTTTGCTTGATTTTTTGTATAGTTTTTAATTGGTGTTTAGTATAACATAAAACAGACGTAATTAGGGGTGAAAGATGAAAGACAAAACAAAAACGATCATAGCCATAGCCGTAATTCTTATAACAGTTTTATCTGTATGCGGTGTAAAGTATTACTATCGTCACAAGTATGACAAAGATATAGTCTTTGCCAAAGCCGAGGCGGAAGATCATATTGCCGAGAAATACGGCTTTGAGGATATCAGTCTTGAACGGGACGAGGTTTACCCGACTTATTTTACGGATAATAATAACTTCAGTACAGCCTTTTCGGCAAACTGCGGCGGTGAAGAATTCAGCGTTGTTTTTTTCAAGGAGAACGGCAAGGCGGAATGCTTTGACAACTATCAGCAGGAAGAAATAAGAGCCGCTTTGGAAAAATATTTTTGTGAAAAATTCCCGAACGGGAGCATTGTTTCGATGTATTTTAAAGGCAAAGGCGTATCTTATCCTTATGTCGGCTTTATGTATAAGGACATTTTCTTTGACGGTGAAAACATAACTGAAATTTTATCCAAATGCCAAGGCAAGCTTGAAATGGTGTTCTATGACACGGAATTTTCGCAGTCGGATATAGAAAAGATCATTCCGAAGGACAGCCGTTTGGAGGCGGAGTTCGCTTCATTTGATACAAAAGAGCTTTGTGATGTGTGCGTAAACGAAGCAACGGATCATCGCCATAGTGAGCATTTTTATCTTATACTTGAAAAGTATGCCCCGCATCTGACGGACTATATTTATATTAAAAATGATGGCGTAAACGGTTTTGATGTTGATATAATGGAAAAAGATGAGTTCCTGTACGCTTATTTTCCCGTTGAGCCGAGAGAGCTTGCAACAAGGACGGATATAACCGCAGAGCGTGTCAAAATGAGCAAGGTCACGGAGATATTCACTCGGTACGGCGAGGAAAAATATCTCGGCGAGCAGCTTTCGGACGAGTATTATTTCGACAGTATCTACGGTGACGTGTGGATATATTATCCGCTTGAAAAGCTGGTTGGCTATGATATAGAAAAGGTCGGACTTGCATGGTTCAGCGCAGGCGGAATGTCTGACAACCACAATATTGAAAAGGCTCGGGTATGCGGTGACTACGCCGTGTTCAATATGCCGTTCGGCGAGGACTATTTTAGGCTGGTTTATTCGGAGAATTTGACGGAATACACTCCGACCGACTAAACTGTATAGAATATACGGATTTGCTCGGGGCATATTATGCAATATAAACATAAATTGTGAAAAGCCCTTGCATTTTCGGAAACTTTGTGATACAATAAAATAAATAATTATGTAATCAAGCAACGTTTTATGAAAAAGGAAGGTCATATATGAGCATTTGGGAAATCATCTGCGGCGTTATTATGCTTATCGCCTGCATTATCCTTATCATTTTATCAATTCTTCAGCCGCCAAAGCAGCAGAATATGAGTTCGGCTTTATCTGGCTCATCATCAAACTTCTTTGACAAGACCGGCGGTGCAACAAGAGAGCAGGCTTTGAGCCAGCTTACCAAGGTCGTTGTTATCGTATTGTTTGTTATGACGCTTATCGTAAACATCATCGGCATTGTTGCAGGCAAGTAAGTGCTTGCGGTCGGTATGTTTGTGAAAAATTGACCGATAATGTCCTGTGTTTGCTTCGTTCAGACACAGGACCTTTTTTAATTAGGAATTCGGAATGCGGAATTCGGAATTAATTCAATGCGTAATGCGTAATTCGTAATGCGTAATTATTTGTGACCCGTTTTTTGATCAAAATTTTTAGAAAATACTTTATTGTAGAGGACGGGTTTCCCGTCCCCTACGGAATTATGGCATTTTACGAGTTAAAAATAATTCCGCATTCCGAATTCCTAATTCCGAATTTTTTAAGTTGGGAGTATGATTATGGCAGCAGCTTTTGAAATTTACAAAACACGAATAAAAGAAATACTGAAACAGAGCGGCAAAAAAAGCGTTCCGTTCAAGGTGCTTTACAACAAATGCAAGGGCAAGAGCCAGAAGCTGCCCGAGTTCAAGCACGCCTTGACCGAGCTTATACGGAGCGGTGATGTTCTCGAAACGAAAGCCGGCTTCAAGCTTTCCGCAGGCAGCGGACTTTTCCGCGCGGAGGTCGTTCGCATCAACAAGAATTTCGGCTTTATCCGCAGGGACGACGGCAGCGAGGTTTTCGTTCCGGGCAAATTCTTCCTCGGCGCGATGCCCGGAGATATCGTTCTTGCGCGGCTTATCCCGAAGAAGAACGAGGACAGAGAAATTCCCGACGGCGAAGTTGTCGAAGTTGTTGAGGAGAATTTCCGCGAGTTTACCGGTACGGCACAGTGCGAAAGCGGCACTTGGTATGTTTACACCGACAATAAGCTCAAAGACCCGATAATGGTCACGGACTGTGCAGTTTCCGTCCACAACGGTGACAAAGTTCTCGCCGAGCTTACACGCCGCGGAACTCGCCACGCCGACCACAGAGCGAAGATAACCGCAGTTTTCGGCTGCTCCGATCAGGCGGCAGTATGCGCGGAAGCGCTTCTTTACATCAACGGCATCGAAGTCGAGTTCCCGAACGCTGTCCTTGACGAAGCTCGCTACGCCGAGCATAAGGGCATACCGACCGACGAGATAAGCCGCCGACTTGACCTGCGCGATGAGATAATATTCACGATAGACGGTGCTGACACAAAGGATATCGACGATGCGGTTTCGGTAAAAAAGCTTTCGGACGGCTGGGAGCTTGGCGTTCATATAGCGGACGTTTCGTTCTATGTCAAGCCGAATTCCGAACTGGACAAGGATGCATTTCAGCGAGGAACTTCGATATATTATGCCGATAAGGTAGTCCCGATGCTCCCGAAAGAGCTTTCCAACGGGATATGTTCGCTTAATCCACAGGAGGACAGGCTTGCATTTTCCTGCCTTATGAAGCTTGATGGGGGCGGAAAGCTTGTGAAGTACAAGTTCAGCAAGTCAATTATCCGCTCGCGTGTCAAGGGCGTTTACTCCGAGATAAACAAAATTCTTGCCGCAAAGGAAAACGGCACGGAAATTCCTGCTGAAATCGCGGAAAAATATAACGGTCTGACCGATACTATAATGCTTATGGAAGAGCTGGCTTCTATCCTCACAGCAAACAAGATCGGCAGAGGTGCGCCGCAGCTTGAAACGAGCGAATGCAAGCTTATCCTTGACGAAAATGAGGTCTGCGTTGACGTTCTCCCGAGAGAACGCGGCAAGAGCGAGCTTATCATCGAGGAATTTATGCTTATGGCAAATACAGCGGCGGCAAAAACTGCCCGTGAGCATAATATCCCATTCGTTTACCGTGTACACGAAGACCCGTCGCCCGAAAAGATAGACGATCTGCTTGACACGGCGGCGCTGATGAACATAAAAGTTCCGCACTTCACCGAAATAAAGGCAAAACACCTCTCCGAGATACTGGAGCAGGTCAAAGACAGCACACTTGCGCCCGTTATAAACAACCTCGTGCTTCGCTCAATGGCGAAAGCAAAGTATTCCGACAAGCCGCTCGGTCATTTCGGACTTGTGCTGAAAGATTACGCGCACTTCACCTCGCCGATAAGACGTTACCCAGACCTTGCGATACACCGTATCCTCACCGACCTTTGCTACAATAAGCAGAGCGAAGAATATATGACCAAGCGTTATGCAGGCTTTGCACACGATGCTTCGGAGCAGTCCTCCGCCTGCGAGCTTACCGCAATGAGGATAGAGCGTGAGTGTGACGACTGCTATGTTGCGGAATATATGCGCTCTCACCTCGGCGAAGAATTTGAGGGAATAATCAGCTCCGTTACGGAGTTCGGCTTCTTTGTCGAGCTGCCGAACACTGTCGAGGGACTTGTTTCGATAGACAGTCTTAAAGACGGAAACTATGAGTTCAACGGCAAATTTACGATAACGAACAGCGGTAAGCCTGCCTATTCTGTTGGCGACAGAGTAAAGGTGATATGCTCCGCCGCAAACGTTCCGACGGGTAAAGTTGATTTTATTTTAGCTGAATAACACGAACCGCCCCGAAATGATATTGTCATTTCGGGGCGGATTATTGTAATTGATTATACTTATAGTATTAAATTCTAAAATTTATACGCATCTGCGCCGATTTTATACTAAACACCATTTAAAATTTAGAAAAAATCAAGCCGACAATCTTGAATATATGCGATTTCGGCGCAGATTTTTTCCTTTATTTTATTGGTGTTTAGTATTATATGTGTGTTTCCGAAAGCAGCGTTTTGATATCTCTTCCGCCATACATAATGCGGACTATTTTTACCGTTCCATTTATTTCATCAACAAAATAGAAAACGAGGTAATTATTTACAGAAAATGTGCGTAATCCTTGATTATGCCACGGTTCAGCATCATAGATCTTGTGTCTGGACGGCATTTCATCAAGACTGCGTATTTCATTAATTATTCTTTGCACTTGTTTTGCGGCGATTTGAGGTTCGCAAAGTTCGTTGTAAATATAGCGATAGATATTTTTTAAGTCGTTTTTTGCTGTTTCGGAGTAAAAAATTTGATATTTCATATATTAAACTCCGATTTCAGTTCTTTTTCGACTTCATCTGCCGTATAAATTCTTCCTGCTTTTATATCATCAACACCCTTGGCAATCTCAAAATCAAACTGTGCTTTTGAAAGAGAACCCATTGCGAGAGGGACATTTGCAGGAACTTTCACCTCAAAAGGAATACCGCCCGTGAGGTTCACCTGACATAAAAACATATTCACAGCTTCGGAAATGGATATCCCAAGCATAGCAAGCGTTTCCTCGGCGTTTGCTTTGACATTTTCATTTACACGGATATGGAGAGTTTCGGTTTTAGCCATAGTATCACGATCCTTTCATCGGTTTGTGATTACATTGTATCACATTTTATATGCAAAGTCAACGCTTTTTTAATGCGTAATTACTTAATTCCTGAATTTTTATCATGAAAATCTATTTTTTCCTGTATTTTATTGGTGTTTAGTATTACGCATTAATCAAAGATATCCTTTATCACGCTGTCAATATAATCTTTCTGTTCCTCCGAAAGCTCGGAGTTGTTGCATGTCCGGTAGAATTCGGTGAAAAGCTCGGCAGGGGAGCGCTGAACTTCGTCGGCGAGATCACTGACAACGCGGTTTTCCCTCGTTCGTGTGTTGTCGTAGTCAAGCTTCATAATGTTCGGATAGACCGCACGAAGCCGTCCTATCGCTTCGGGAATGTCGTTTTCGTCCGTGAGTGTGACGTGGATATAATCCTCACGGTTGAATTTATCATAAAAATTCCTGTCTGTAATTTCAAGATACGTCCCTTTTATCTCTCTGAGGTCGCGAATCGGGCAAAGCGGAACTTCTTCTATGGAAAGCTCGCCTTTTTTGCCGATGTTCGCAATGGTTACGGTCTTTTTGTCGTTGACCTCGGAAAAGCTGTATTTGAGCGGCGTTCCGCAGTAGCGGACTTTTTCGGAAGTGATGTTCTGCCGATGGTGGATATGTCCGAGGGCGGCATAATCGAACGGCTCAAAGACCTCTGCCGAGATATTGTCAAGACCGCCGACCGAAACGCTCTCCGAACCGCCTGCGGCTGCGCCCGTTATGAACTGGTGTGCAAGGATAATGTTCCGTTCGTTTTCGTTGACGTTAAGGTGCGAAACTGCGGCTTTGAACGCACTGTCGAAGCTTTCGGTATCATCATCGGGAAACCGGCGGCGCACATCGGACGGACGTATGAAAGGCAGTATATAGACGTTCACGCTGCCGAATTCGTCCCCGACCTTTAAGGGCGCACTTTCTCCGTTGTAGACGGGGGAAAGATACACGCCTGCGGTCTGCATAAGGCTTGAACCGAAAGCTATGCGCTCGGCGCTGTCGTGATTTCCGCTGATAACGAAAACGGGTGTTACAAGCTTTGCAAGGCGTGAGATAAAGCTGTCAAAAAGTGCGACAGCTTCGGCTGACGGCGTTGATTTATCGTAAATATCACCTGCTATGGCAACAGCATCGGGCTTCTGTTCCTCTGCAATGCTGAGAATTTCGTCAAGGATATAGCTCTGGTCGTCAAGCAGGGAGAACTCGTTCAGCCGCTTGCCGATGTGGAGGTCGGAGAGGTGCATCAATCTCATTTTATCAGTCCTTTTGGTCGGCGATTTCTTTCTTGTCAGAATTTTTATAGATAAGGTCAACAACGGTTTCCATAACGTCAAGCTGCTTGTCGCTCGGCTTCAGCTTTACCGCAATGAAAGGCTTTTCCGAGCCGTTGACGGTAACTCTGCCCTTGTATTCGGCAACGACAGCCTGAATCTGTTCAAGCGAGGCGGAATTGATATAAAAATAAAGCATATCGTTTCGGCAGCGAATTTCGGTGATGCCCATTGAGCTTGCCTTGTTGCGCAGGAGTGCGACCGTGATAAGACCCTGAACGGAACGCGGTGGGTCGCCGAAGCGGTCGATAAGCTCATCAATAAGTTCAAGGCTGTCCTCGTTCGTCTGCAAACGTGCGATCTTGCGGTAGATGTCAAGACGTGCGGAAAGGCTCTCGATATAGGTTTCGGGGATATGCGCGTCAAGACGGACATCGACAACGCACTCACCGGGACGCTGCGGCGGAAGCTCGCCCTTGGATTCTGCAATGGCTTCGTTGAGAAGCTGGATATACATATCGTAGCCGACAGCCTCCATGTGACCGTGCTGCTTTCCGCCGAGGATCGAGCCTGCACCTCTTATTTCGAGGTCGCGCATTGCAATGCGGAAGCCGCTGCCGAACTGCGTGAATTCACGGATAGCGTCAAGGCGCTTTGCGGCGATCTCGGTGAGGACTTTTCCCTTGCGGAAAGTGAAATAAGCGAAAGCACGCCTGCTCGAACGTCCGACACGTCCGCGGAGCTGATAAAGCTGCGAAAGTCCGAGTCTGTCAGCGTCCTCGATGATGAGGGTGTTTACATTCGGAACATCAACGCCCGTTTCGATAAGCGTTGTGCAGACGAGAATGTCTATCTCATGTTCAAGAAGCTGCTGCCAGATATCGGAAAGCTGTTCCTCATTCAGCGCACCGTGGGCAATGCCTATTCTTGCATCGGGGAGCTGCTGCGCAAGCTTATCCGCACAGGCTTGTATCGTTTCGATGCGGTTGTGGATATAGTAGACCTGACCGCCTCGGCGAAGCTCCTTGTTTATAGCCTGTATAAGAACGCCGTCGTTATGCTCGATAACGTAGGTCTGAACGGGGTGGCGGTCGATAGGCGGCTCTTCGATAACGCTCATATCACGGATACCGCTCATTGCCATATTAAGTGTTCGTGGGATAGGCGTAGCTGAAAGAGTAAGAACGTCAACGCCTGCGAAAGCCTCCTTGAAACGCTCCTTGTGCGCAACGCCGAAACGCTGCTCCTCGTCAATGATAACAAGCCCGAGGTCACGGAACTTTACGTCCTTCTGAACAAGTCTGTGCGTACCGATTATCATATCGATGTCGCCTCGGCGGAGCTGCTTGATTATCTCCTCCTGCTCCTTTTTTGAACGGAAACGGGAGAGAAGCTCTATCTTCATCGGGAAATGCTCAAAACGCTTTGTTGCGGTCTGGTAGTGCTGCCAAGCGAGAACTGTGGTCGGCGCAAGAAGAACGCACTGCTTGCTGTCGAGCATACATTTGAAAGCGGCACGGAGCGCAACTTCCGTTTTGCCGAAACCAACATCACCGCAGAGAAGTCTGTCCATCGGGACGGGCTTTTCCATATCGTCCTTTATCTCTTGTACACAGCGGAGCTGGTCGTCCGTTTCGGAGTAGGGGAAACGCTCCTCAAAGTCGCGCTGCCAGTCACATTCGCCCGAAAATGCGAAGCCCTGTGACTGTGAACGGATAGCATAAAGCTTTGTAAGCTCTTCCGCCATATCCTTGACGGCTTTCTGAACACGGCTGCGTGTTTTCTGCCATTCGCCCGAGAAAAGCTTGCTCAGTTTTACGTTTGAATCGTCGCGAGGGCCGATATATCGCGATATCATATCAAGCTGGCTGACGAGAACGTGAAGCTGCTTTGAATCGGCATATTCGATCGTGATATAGTCCTTGACAATGCCCTCCAGCTCGATCTTTTCGATGCCTTTGAAGCGTCCGATGCCGTATTCCGAGTGTACAACGAGGTCGCCCGGGGCAATATCGGCGAGAGAGTTGATGTCTGCGCCCTTTTTGAAACGCTTTTTGCGCTTGTTGGAGTTGAGCGCACGAGCCTGCGTGATAAGCGCTGTTCTGATGTCGGGGTAATCATAGCCCGAGCTTGTGCTTCCCGTTGTAAGGAGAACGTGACCTGCGGTAAGTTCGGAGCTTTCTGTGAGGATATCGCATGGTATGCCCTCGTCACGAAGATCCTGCGCAATGATAGGCAGGGTTTTGTCCGAGCCTGCCTTTACGATAACGGAATATTTTGCGGAAAGAAAGCTTTTGAGATCCTCGATAAGCTGACGTATCTCGCCGCCCCAAGGCGCAAAGGTGTTCGCCGTCACCGAGAGCGCACGTTTGAAGCGGATATCATCGCTCGAACGCATAAAGGTGTTCATATATGCGCTGAAAAATTTCTCCGTGCGCTGTGAAAGCTCGCCCTGTTCAAGCATAAAGCCGTCAAGACCCTTGCAAAGCTCACCCTGTTCAAGGAGAAGCTTAACGTCCTCGGAGTGCTGTGCAAGGATAGGCTTTATCTTTTCGATGCAGTTCTTGTATTCGCTGAAAATAACAATACTGTTTTCGGGGTCGAGATAATCGAAAATGTCGGCAGGCTTTTCGTATGCAAGGGAGATGTATTTATCGATATTTCCAAGCGTAAGACCCGTGTTGATTCGGTCAATGTCACGGGCAAGGCAGTTTCGGACGGATTCGGCGCGTTTTCCCCTTGCGGCTTTGGAAAGGGCATTGAGCTTTTCGATGAACTCGTCTGCGCTGTCGAACATTACCTCGCAGGCAGGGGAGATGCTTATTTCTTCGATCTCGTCCGTGCGGCGTTGAGTTTCGGTGTCGAAGTAGGAAACAGTGTCTATCTCATCGCCCCAAAGCTCGATTCGCACGGGGGCAGTTTCCTGAACGGGAAAAATATCGATGATAGAACCCCTTATCGAGAACTGCGAAACGCCGTCAACGGTGTCGCATCGGGTGTAGCCTGCCGCGATGAGGTCAGCCGCAAGCTTTTTCGTGTCGATAGAAGTTGACTTGTCAATGCTTACAATGCGGCGTTTTAAAACCTCGGGCGGCATTGTCCTCTGCATAACGGCTTCGACCGAAGCGCAGACAAAGCGAACGGAGTTGTTCATAAGTCCCGTTAAAATGCCAAGTCGGGTGTGTTCATATTCCCTCGAAACGGATTCAACATCGGTGAAAGTGAAGTCCTTCGCAGGGTAGACGTAACTGCACACCGCGCCCGACATTTCGTTGATATCGTCGCACATACGCCGAGCGGAAGCTTCGTCCTCGGTGATAATGAGCATCGGGGAGAAGTTGTAAAGTCCGAGCGCAAGCTGTGCCTTGTGTATGCCCGAAACGCCCGTAACGGAAACGGGAGTTTCACGGTGTTCGAGCGCAAATTTCAGATCCTTGTAGAGATCAAGTTGTTCAATTGCCTTGGTGAAAATAGAATCAGCCATTGTTTCCTGCCTCTTGAATTAAGATGTCGATTTGATGGGAGAACTTTAAAAATTCGGAATTCGGAATTCGGAATTCGGAATTAGCTTCGCTGTTCCGTAAGAAATAACATAAACTGTAGTACGCTGTAACTTCTAAAACTTTAGTTTTAGAAGTTACTAAATGTATCAAAACTTAATGCAATTTCAAAAATCTTTGCATTGAATTTATAAAGTTTTAGAGGTTACAAGATACTACGTTCTATCCGAATTGTGCGTTTGTATAAAATCCGTGCGTTTTATCTGTCGGATATGGAATCCTCCCCTACGGTTTGCGTTCCATTATCCGAAACAGCGAAGCTAATTCCGAATTCCGCATTCCGAATTCCGAATTAATTTACGTCCCCGCTTACGAATTAAATTTATTCATCGCTTCGTCGATCTTGCCCTTTACCATAAGTTCTATGCACTGAACGGCTTTGTCCGTGCCCTCGTTCATAAGCTTCATCTCGTCATCGGTGAAACGTGAAAGCACCCACGCCGCAAGGTCATAGTCCTTGTTAGGCTTTGCACCTACGCCGAGCTTTATTCGGGGGAATGTGTCCTTGCCCGAAAGATATATGATCGACTTTATGCCGTTGTGACCGCCGTCCGAGCCTTTTCTGCGTATGCGGAGCTTTGACGGTTCAAGGCTTATATCGTCATAACATACTATAACATTTTCAATGGGAATTTTGTAGAAATTCATCGCCTCAACGACAGCCTCACCGCTGTTGTTCATAAACGTGGACGGCTTCATCACAAGACAGCTTACACCGTTTATAGAAGCCACTGCGGTGAGCGACTTGAACTTGAGCTTTTTTATCTCGAAGCCGTATTTCTTGGCGAGTGCATCGACTGTCATAAAACCTGCATTGTGACGTGTGCGCTCATACTCCGAGCCGGGGTTGCCCAGTCCGCATATTATGAATTCGGGCGTTCCTGCCGCCGTTTCGGGATTTTCTTTTGAAATTTTATCAAAAATATCGAATATACTCATTTTGTGTCCTTTCGTTTATACTAAATACCATTTAAAATTTAGAAAAAATCAAGCCGACAATCTTATAGCTGTTGAAAACAGCTTGATGTTGAAAACAGCTTTATATGCGATTTCGGCACAGATTTTTCCTTTATTTTTTGTGTTTATACTAATTCTCGATCGTTCTATAGACAAAATCGACAGATAGAATAAGTTCAGTTAGGTCACTCCGTTGACCTTGGAGAGCGACCGCAGACAGGCCGGTTTGTCGGTCAGCCCCTCTGTCGGCATAATGCCGACACCTCCCCCTACTGGGGGAGAACACGCCTGACAAGGGAGCTTGACGCAGAATGAACTTATTATAGCCGAGAGTTTGTCTATAGGTTGATCGAGAATTAGTATTAGTATTATAGTCCTGTAAACATTGCGCATATCTTATACGGAGCATTTTCGTCATCGCTTTCCTTTGCGATAAGGATAAATGCAAAACCGCCGCTCCACCAGTCGGGTTCATAGTAGCCGTCATCATAGTTCCAGCAAACCTTATAGCAGTGCTTGTCATAAAGCTTAGGATAATATATTTCGTCTAACGGCATTTCTTCACATTCGCTTATGTGAACATCTCTGCGCAGTACATCTTCTTCAAAGCTGTACGGTTTGTCTGTGACCGCAATGTTGTAGCTTTCCGAACAGATCATCGATATACCCTTTTCGTTTCCGCTGTTCCAATATGTTTCAAGCAGATAAATGATCTCTTTCGGGGCGATGCTGTCGGGAAGCACAGTTTCCTCGCACTGTGCTGTCATAACAGCGGAATAAATGCGTACAGTGAATATTGCGAAGAACAGGATAATCAGAATGACAAATATTTTTTGTTTCATCTTTTCCTCCCCGGACATATCATCGGGCGAAATTATGCGGTAAAACCACACTAACCCCGCAGGACTGAAAAGCGTCCTGCAGGGTAATGTTATTATTATGCGTTAATGTTCCGAAAAAATGCGAACTGTTCGCAGGGCGTTCCCTGCATCAGATGTTGAAAAGAGGAGAAACAGGTTCGTCGTCGTAGATTCTCTGAATTGCCTTTGCAAATACGGGAGCAACGTGGAGCATTGTGATCTTGTCGATCTGCTTTTCGGCGGGAAGTGCAATAGTATCGAGAAGAACGAGTTCCTTGATAGGGCTTGCGGAAATTCTTTCGATAGCAGGACCCGAGAGAACGCCGTGTGTAGCACAGGCGTAAACTTCCTTAGCACCGCCGATGTCGATGATAGCCTTTGCGGCATTGCAGAGTGTACCTGCTGTGTCGATCATATCATCAACGAGGACAACTCTCTTATCTCTTACATCGCCGATGATGTTCATAACTTCACATACGTTTGCTTTCTGTCTGCGCTTATCAACGATAGCGAAAGGAACGCCGAGGCGGTTTGCGAAGTTTCTTGCTCTTGTTACAGAACCGAGATCGGGGGAAACTACCATAACATCGTCCTTATTGTCCTTGAATTTTTCAACGAAGTATGGTGCAAGGATAGGCACACCGAGGAGGTGGTCAACGGGGATATTGAAGAAGCCCTGTATCTGCGGGCAGTGGAGATCCATGGAAAGGACTCTGTCTGCTCCTGCTGTTGTGATAAGGTCGGCAACGAGCTTTGCGGAGATCGGATCTCTTGCCTTAGCCTTTCTGTCCTGACGGGCATAGCCCATGTAAGGGATAACCGCTGTGATACGGCCTGCGGAAGCTCTCTTGAATGCATCGATCATAATGAGAAGCTCCATGAGGTTGTCGTTTACAGGGGAGCTCAAAGACTGAACAACGAAAACGTCCGAGCCTCTGATACTTTCCTGAATGGAAACGCTGATCTCGCCGTCAGAGAATGTAACGACCTCTGACTGACCCATAGGCAGACCGAGTTCCTTTGCAATTTCCTCCGCAACAGGCTTGTTGGAATTTGCCGTAAAGATTCTGATATCCTTGCCGTGAAGATTCATTTGAATTTCTCCTTTTTTTTATAAAAATTGATCAAGGCGCAATGTCTTGAATAATTTACTTCATTTTTTCTTTGCGTGAACGGAGCTTGCGTTCGCCGTAGCCTTCACGGAAGGAAAGCTCGGCTCTCTCGATAACGAGCGCACCGTCGGGAACGTCCTTTGTGACGGTCGAACCTGCGGCTGTGTATGCGCTGTTGCCGACCGTAACGGGTGCGATAAGGTTCGTGTGGCAGCCGATGAAAGCGTTGTCGCCGACCTTTGTTCGGGACTTCTTTTCACCGTCATAATTGGCAATAGCAACTCCGCAGCCGAAATTGCAGTTCTTTCCGACATCACTGTCGCCGATATATGTAAGATGCGCAACGGCTGTACCCTCGCCGACAGTTGAATTCTTGACTTCGACAAAATCGCCGATCTTAACGTGCGACTTTATGTGGCTTCCGGGACGAATTTGAACGAACGGACCTATCTTTACGCCGTCGTCGATAACGGAATCATAAGCCTGAACATAATTGAGCGTTGTATCCTTGCCGATCTCGCAGTTTTCGATAAGGCAGTTCGGACCGATAACGCAGTTTTCGCCAATAAGCGTGCTGCCTTTTATGATAGTACCCTGCAATATCTTCGTTCCTGCGCCGATCTTTACGCTGCCGCCGACAGAAACTCCGTCAGTGCAGAGAAATTCAACTCCGCTGTTGAGCAGCTTGTCGATAATGTTCTTTCGTGCGGTGTCATTGAGCATAAGCAGACCCCTGCGGTCGTTTGCACCAAGCACAACATCGGGATTTTCCGACTTGTAAGCCTCTGCGCGCTTGCCCATATCAAGAAGAATGAACACGGTATCGGTGAGGTAGTATTCATTCTGCGAATTGTTCGGTTTGAGCTCGCCGAGAGCGGTGATAAGGTCGTCTGTTCTGAACCAGTAAGCGCCCGAGTTGATCTCGTGAAGCTTTTTCTGCTCGATAGTAGCGTCCTTTTCCTCGACAATGCCGCAGATACGGCTTCCGTCGCCCGAACGGAGTATTCTTCCGTAGCCGAACGGTTCGGGTATCTCCGAAGTGATGACGGTAACGGAGTTTTGGTTCTTCTCGTGCTGCTTAAAAGCGGCTGTAATGGTCTCTGCGTCAACAAAAGGCGCATCACCGTTGAGAATGATAACATTCTCGGCATTTTTGCTTCTGAGCCAGTCTATGGCGGTCATAACGGCGTGACCTGTGCCTTTGCGTTCTTCCTGAAGGACCGTGTCATATCTTTCGCCGAGGTAATCCTCGATGACCTGAGCGTTATAGCCCTTTACAACGCATATATCGGATATCCCCGACTCCTCGCAGGAGCGGATCACCCATTCGAGCATAGGTTCGCCAAGAACCTCAAACATAGGCTTCGGCAGTTCGGACTTCATTCTTTTTCCCTGTCCGCCCGCAAGGATAACGGCGCATTTTTTTATCATAAAGCAGCCCTCCCTGAATAATATTATGTAATAGTACAGTATCGTACAATAAGTTCAAACATCAATATCCTCTATAATTATCGCATATTTGCCGCCAAATTTCAATAGTATTTTTTGACTTTGTAACTATTGTAGTTTCTTTATGCAAAATAACCAAAAAATTTGTATATAATTTTATAGTAAAGTCTGTCTAAAAACTATGGAAATGAGGGACAAAATCTGTTATAATATATCTATGACCGCAGAAGCGGAAAGTTGTCAGGACTTTTGCTTTGGGAAAAGTGGGCGAAGCTGAAACGTATCGGTCGGCTTTTCTTTCGTTGCGGAAAAAACTTATTAAATTCGGAGGTAAAATCCAATGGCAAAAAAATGGGTCTATACTTTTAAAGAAGGCAATATGACTATGCGTAACCTTCTCGGCGGTAAGGGCGCAAACCTTGCTGAAATGACCGAGATCGGACTTCCTGTTCCCCAGGGCTTTACAATCACAACAGAAGCTTGTACTCAGTACTATGAGGACGGCAGAAAGATCAACGACGAGATCATGGCTCAGGCTATGGAAGGCGTTGCTTGGATGGAAAAGGAAAACGGCAAGAAGTTCGGAGATCTCAACAATCCTCTTCTCGTTTCCGTTCGTTCCGGCGCAAGAGCTTCAATGCCCGGTATGATGGATACTATCCTCAACCTCGGTCTTAACGACGATGTTGTTGCTGCAATGATCAAGAACAACCCGACACCTGAATTCGAGAGATTCGTTTACGACTCTTACAGAAGATTTATCCAGATGTTCTCCGACGTTGTTATGGAAGTCGGCAAGAAGTATTTTGAACAGCTCATCGACAAGATGAAGGAAGAAAAGGGCGTACATTTCGATGTAGAGCTCACAGCTGCTGACCTCAAGACACTTGCAGAACAGTTCAAGGCTGAATATAAGAAGCAGCTCGGCACAGACTTCCCGTCCGATCCTGTTGAACAGCTCAAGCTCGCTATCGAAGCTGTATTCCGTTCATGGGACAACCCCCGTGCAAACGTTTATCGCCGTGACAACGATATCCCTTATTCCTGGGGTACTGCTGTTAACGTAATGCCAATGGTATTCGGTAACCTCAACAACGAGTCCGGTACAGGCGTTGCATTCACAAGAGATCCTGCTACAGGCGAAAAGAAGCTCATGGGTGAGTTCCTTATCAATGCACAGGGTGAAGACGTTGTTGCCGGCGTTCGTACACCAATGCCTATAGCTCAGATGGAAAAGGAATTCCCTGAGGCTTATGCAGAATTCATCAAGGTTTGCGAAACACTCGAAAACCATTATCACGATATGCAGGATATGGAGTTCACTGTTGAAAACAAGAAGCTCTATATGCTCCAGTGCCGTAACGGTAAGAGAACCGCTCAGGCTGCTCTTAAGATCGCTTGCGACCTCGTTGACGAAGGCCACAAGAAGGATTACGAAGCAGTTGCAATGATCGATCCACGTAACCTCGACACACTCCTCCACCCACAGTTCGATGCTAAGGCACTCAAGGCTGCTACACCTCTCGGAAAGGGCCTCGGCGCTTCTCCCGGAGCTGCTTGCGGTAAGGTAGTATTCACAGCTGACGATGCAGAAGCTTGGAACAATAAGGGCGAAAAGGTAGTTCTTGTTCGTCTCGAAACATCTCCTGAAGATATCACAGGTATGAAGGCTGCTCAGGGTATCCTTACAGTTCGTGGCGGTATGACCTCTCACGCTGCAGTTGTTGCACGTGGTATGGGTACTTGCTGCGTATCCGGCTGCGGCGACATCAAGATGGATGAAGCAAACAAGAAGTTTGAACTCGGCGGAAAGGTATTCCACGAGGGCGACTATATCTCTATCGATGGTACAACAGGTAACATCTACGGTGAGATCATTCCTACCGTTGACGCTACTATCGCAGGCGAATTCGGCAGAGTTATGGCTTGGGCTGACAAGTACAGAAAGCTCAAGGTAAGAACAAACGCTGATACTCCTACAGATGCTAAGAAGGCTAAGGAACTCGGTGCTGAAGGTATCGGTCTTTGCCGTACAGAGCACATGTTCTTCGATCCTGAGAGAATCGCTGCATTCAGAGAGATGATCTGCTCCGATACAGTTGAAGAGAGAGAAGCAGCTCTTGCTAAGATCGAACCTATGCAGCAGGGCGACTTTGAGGCTCTCTACGAAGCACTCGAAGGCTCACCTGTTACAATCAGATTCCTCGATCCTCCTCTCCACGAATTCGTACCTACAGACGAAGCTGACATTGAAGCTCTTGCTAAGGCTCAGGGCAAGTCCGTTGAAGCTATCAAGAACATCATTGCAGGTCTCCACGAATTCAACCCGATGATGGGTCACCGTGGATGCCGTCTTACAGTAACATATCCTGAGATCGCTAAGATGCAGACAAGCGCTGTAATCAAGGCTGCTATCAACGTTAAGAAGAATCACCCCGATTGGGACGTTGCTCCTGAGATCATGATCCCGCTCGTAGGCGAAGTTAAGGAATTCAAGTTCGTTAAGAAGATCGTTGTTGAAGTTGCTGACAAGCTCATTGCTGAATCCGGCAGCGACCTCAAGTACAGCGTTGGTACAATGATCGAAATTCCTCGTGCTGCTCTTACAGCTGACGAGATCGCTAAGGAAGCTGACTTCTTCTGCTTCGGTACAAACGACCTCACACAGATGACATTCGGCTTCTCCAGAGATGACGCCGGTAAGTTCCTCGGTGCTTACTACGATGCTAAGATCTACGAGAACGATCCATTCGCTAAGCTCGACCAGGTTGGCGTTGGCAAGCTCATGAAGATGACTATCGACCTCGGCAAGCCTGTAAATCCTGCACTCCACTGCGGTATCTGCGGCGAGCACGGCGGCGATCCTACATCTGTAGAATTCTGCCACAAGATCGGTCTTGACTATGTATCTTGCTCACCTTTCCGTGTTCCGATCGCTCGTCTTGCAGCAGCTCAGGCAGCTATTGCAGAAAGAAATTAATCAGAGAATCGCTATACAATGGGATTTTCCGATAACCTTTGAAATGGCAAGAGCCTACCAAAAGGCAAACGGCAAGTATTTAAGGCAAAATCAATGGGAGGACATCACATTGGTAATGAGCCTTGAACTCGGTAGATAAAAAGATAACCCTGTATCAGACGGTTAGACCGTCGGGTACAGGGTTTTTCTGTGCCTAAAATATGTAGAAAGCTCAAAACGACTGTCAGAAAGGCGGAATTACTATGGAAAAGAAAGTAACAGCAGGAAGTCCCATATCACAGAACGAGGAAAATGTCAAGGCTGTTTTGAAAACATTTCTCTTGACAGCGAAATTATAGCCGAGGTCAATTAAAATTTTTATGGGACGGAGTAACTCTCCGTCCTTTACTTTTTCGGTGAGATGTGGTATAATAAGGCAAGGTCGGACAGACCGATAAACCAGAATTTATATTGAAAGCAAAATGAAAAATTATGGGGAACATATTTTTTATTATAATAGAGCTGATTTTTTGCTTCTTATTGGTAACAGAAGGTTTCCTATGGCATAAAAGTTTGTCGAAAAAGAAAGCCTTGAAAAGAGAGAAGAAAATAACGAAGAAAAACAATGTGGAAAAATCATGTGACGGCAAAATACATATGTCCGAAGATTTGTATTGGTGTAAGCACTGGGAACATAAATGGCATGGAAGATTTGAAACCTGTGTTTCTGATTATATTGAGGCAGGCGTTTTACTACAAATTCATTGTATTGCGATAGAGCATGAAAGAGGTGACAGAGGTGACATCTGGCTTGTTCGTGGGTTTAATACAACGGATTTTCAAAAGAAAATCAGGGAAGCTGTTCATACATTTCAAGTAGAAATGGGATTTCCGCAAGAACGGTATGATATGGGCACTCATATATGGTATTATAATCCTGATGGCAGTTCATGGCATGGTGTAGACGACATTCCTATGAGAGTTGCGATTACATTTTATCACCCCGATAAAGTCGAAGAAGAAGCCTTCAGATTGCTACAACAGCAAATATATGAAATTTTGTGGGAAGTGTTGGATAACAGAGGATAACAAATTTCAGTTTAGCGACCAGTTAAAACAGAATAATTTACATAGCAGTCAAGTATTAAAACCACTTGGCTGTTTTTGTTTACATTTGAAAGCTGGTGTGGTATAATTAAGCAAATGGGCAGAAAATCTGCTTGACAAATCGAAATTTAGTTTAGTCCGATATGCTAAAATAGAAATCAAGGAGCTGTTGAAAAATGAATGCTGATTTTAAAATTAACGGAATTAAAATCGAAACTGAACGACTAATTCTTAGACCATTTGAAGAATCAGATTTAGATGATTTTTATGAGTATGCTTCAGTGGATGGTGTTGGTGAAATGGCAGGATGGAAACACCATGCAAATAAGGATAAAACCAAAGAAATATTAGATTTGTTTATTAAAGAAGATAAGACATTTGCAATATGCTTTAAATCAGATAATAAAGTAATTGGTTCTTTAGGTATAGAAAAATACGGTATGGAAGATAAACTAACAGAATTTTTTAACTATAAAGGCAGAGAAATTGGCTATGTTTTAAGCAAAGCTTACTGGGGAATGGGGATAATGCCGGAAGCAGTAAAAGCAATCGTTCGCTATTTATTTAATGAATTAAATTTCGACTTCTTAACTTGTGGATATTACGCTTTCAACACTCAATCAAAACGAGTGCAAGAGAAATGCGGATTTATACCATATCGAAAGTTAGAGATGGAAACAAGATTAGGCACTAAAGAACCTGGAATTATAAATCTTCTTCTAAATCCTAATAAATATCTGAAATTAGATTTTTCCCACCCCGAAACATTGATTTATGCAGATAATTTGAGATGAAAATATTGTAATTATACTATTGAAACACTAACAGACAAATTCAGATTTATCAAGCAGTTGAACAAACCTGCTAAATATTTTGACCTTAAACAAAATGGAGATAATTTATATGAAATACTACATAGCGAGCTGTATGTTCACCTCGCGTTTTCCGCAGCTGAGCAGGAAGATACAAAATTACATTACCGAGCGCGGCGATATCGAGATAATACGGTGCTGTACGCCGTCCTGGAAAGTTAAATTTTACGAGGGAAAAATGCCCGAGGGCGAGCTGAGGGACGCTTGGAAAGCACTTCCGCACATGAAGAACTTTTCGCCCGAGGACGAGATATGGTCTATATGCCACAACTGCACGAACATTGCCGAGGAGTATTTTCACGTTGAAAATGTTCATTCGATATGGGAGCTTATCGACGGGGACGGGCAGTTCGTTTTTCCCGATTATTCGGGTTTGAAAGTGACTGTTCAGGACTGCTGGAGGTCGAAAGACCGCCCGAAAGAGCAGGCGGCAGTGCGCAGTTTGCTTTCCAAAATGAACATTGAATACATCGAAACCGAGAGAAATCATCTTGAAACGGACTTCTGCGGAGCAACGCTTTATATGACGGAGCTTCCGAGGAATCCTAAATTAGCACCGAAACACTATGCACAGAACGTTGAGGGACTTTTTCAGCCTCACACTGAGGAAGAGCAGAAGAGGATAATGGAGGAATATTGCAGTCGTTAGAAGACGGACACTGTGGTCTGCTACTGTCATTACGATATTCTTTTTCATTCTGAATACCGATGAAAACACCGAAGCCGTGACCTGCACACGGAACTGGTACGAGGGTATGGACTATCCTTATGAGGTCGTGTATCTTTACAACATAGACAGCGGCTTGGTGAACTGTCCTGCAGTTTATGCGCACGAGATTCTGCACACATTCGGTGCACCCGATCTTTATATGGAGGACGAATATTTCGGCATTGATGGCAAAGCACTTGACTATGTTGCGGAAAAGCTCCCGAACGAGATAATGTACACCTGTTCCGATATTGGCACGGGGGAATATCTTTATGATAAGGTATCGAACGAGGTAAGCGGATTGACGGCATACTACATAGGACTTACTGACGAGAGCAAAATTGTTGATGAGCTTGGACTCCGTGAGAGTGAACACGAAGAAAAAGCGGTCGGTTAATCAAAACAGTACAAAGCCGCCCCTGCATTTTATACTAAAAACCAATTAAAAACTATACAAAAAATCGAGCATAATCTTGCATATGTGGATTATGCGACGATTTTTTGTCTATAGTTTTATTGGTGCTTAGTATTACACGCAGGGGCGGCTTATTTTATAGTATAATATCTTATTCTTTCAAAGTGAATTTTCCCGTGAGCTGTTTCAATGTATTTGCCTGACCTGCGAGTTCCTCTGCGGCGGCTGCGCTTTCCTCGGAAGAAGCGGAGTTGTTCTGTGTTACCACGGAGAGCTGTTCAACCGAGGTATTTACACGGGTGATAGCTTCGGACTGGTCGCGCGAGCTGTTTGCAATATCGTCGATAGATGTGATTATCTCGCCGATATTCGTTACGACTGTATGGAGCGATTCGGCGGTCTGGTTTGCTATCTGTGAGCCGTTTTCCACTGCCTCCATTGTTCTGCTGATAAGTGCGGAGGTATTCTTTGATGCCTCGGCGGAGCGTGATGCGAGGTTTCTTACCTCGTCGGCTACTACTGCAAAGCCCTTGCCTGCTTCACCTGCACGGGCAGCTTCGACTGCGGCATTGAGGGCGAGGATATTTGTCTGGAATGCGATATCTTCGATAGTTTTGATTATAGCGCTGATGCGGTCGGTATTGTCGGTGATATCCTTCATAGCGTCAAGCATACTGTTCATACGCTCGTTGCTGAGGTTAGCTTCTTCGCCGATCTTATCCATACTTGTGCTGACCTGTTCAGCCTGTTCGGCGTTGGTCTTTATCTGACCCGACATTTCATCGATAGTTGCAACAAGCTGCTCGATAGCACCTGCCTGCTCGGTCGAACCCTGAGCAAGAGCCTGAGCGCCGCTGGAAACCTGATCTGCGCTGCCCGAAACCTGATCTGCGGCATCGTTGATATTGACGAGTGTGGAGTTGAGCGAGGCTGTGATATTTTCAAGTGCGTTTTTGAGTTTTTCAAATTCGCCCTTATATTCCATTGTAAGGCTTATATCGAGGTTGCCGTCTGCGATTTTGTTGAGGACATCGGAAAGCTCACCGATATATCCCGAATAATTTCGGAGCTGGTCGGTGGTCTGACTGATGCTGTTCGCAAGAACGCCGATATCGTCCTTTGAGGCAGCCTTAACGGTAACGTCAAGCTCACCTGCGGCTACTCTCTGAGCGGCACGGTTGATCTCACGGAGTGAACGTGTCATTTTCACGGATACGAAGATAGCGACTGCAGCTGTGATCGCTGCGACCAATACTATCGCACCGAACATCATTATTACCATGTGGACAGTCTGCTGTGAAAGTTCGGTTGATTCAACGGTATAGATAAGCTTCATTCCGTTGTTGAGGGTGCTGAAAACAACGTCTCTTTCCACGCCGTTTATTTTGCATACTATCGGTTCGGAGATCGAAGCTTCCGTGAGTTTATCTGTAAGCGAAGCGGAGTAGTTGTCAAGACCTGCACCGAATTCCATATCCCTGCCGTACATAACGTTGTTGCTGCCGTCAGCAATGATAGGAAGTGCTGTATTGTAAGCGTCCGATTCCTCGGCAAGCTGTTCGACCATTGTAAAGTCGATATCCATACCTATGACACCGACATTTACGTTGTCATGGAAAAGCGGAACAACGTAGGAGATCATATAGATGCCGACGTTTTCATTGAGGTAGGGGTTCATCCAGGTAGGTTTGCCGTTGTTTACGGGAGTGTAGTACCAGCCGACATGGGCAAGATCGGTCTTGTCAAAGGTGCTGAAATCGGTCGGAGTAACGCTCTGGAAAGCTTCTTCGGTGCTGTTTCGGGTAAGAAACAGACCCGAGGTCGGCTCGGTAAAATCGGGGTTGTATCTTATGTAAGCGCATATAGCGCCGTCTGTGTTGCTTGCGGAGCTTAAAAGGAGAGATTCGATGCTTTCGGTGTATTCATTGACATAAGCACTGCTTGTCTTGAATGAATTGAAGTCGTCAAGGTTGGTTACCGCAACCTCGGCAAGGGTATCGACCGACTGTTCGATCTTGTCCAGATATGCGTTGATATCAGAGCTGATACCGCTTTCGGTAGTAGCCATTATCTTATTGTTATCCTCGGTCAGGGCGCTGTTCGCATTTAAATTGGCAAGTGCGCCGACGGCTATGGAAGCAATTACGGTGCAGGCCGCAGCCATTATACTGATTTTTTTCGTGATAGTCATAAAAAATGTTACCTCCGAATTTTTTTTGTAAAAAATACAAAAACATTTTTTCCAACTTTATTATACAATGTATTTTTTAAAATGTCAATGATTCGGAAAGCAATGGTTTACATTTTTTTGCGGATATGGTATAATGTAAAAAATTTTTCATTAAAAAGGAGGCGGTACTGTGAACATAACCGTATATCTCGGAGCGGGCGAGGGCAATGACAAGTCATTCGCAAACGCCGCAAGAGAGCTTGGAAAATGGATAGGCGAAAGCGGAAATTCGCTCGTTTACGGCGGCTCAAAGTCGGGACTTATGGGAATTCTGGCGGAGAGCGTTCTTGACGCAGGCGGAACGGTCACGGGCGTAGAGCCGCAGTTTTTCATTGATGCAGGCTTTGAGTACGACCGTGTTACAACGCTCATCGTCACGAAAGATATGTCCGAGCGAAAGGCAAAGATGACAGAGCTTGGCGAGGCTTTCATCGCATTTCCGGGCGGCACGGGAACGCTTGAAGAAATTTCCGAGATAATGTCAAAGGTGTCGCTCAAACAGCTTTCCGCACCGTGTATTCTTTACAATTTGAACGGATACTACAACAGCCTGAAAGAGCTTCTGAACCGTATGATAGAAAGTGGACTTTCCTCCAAAGAGCGGCAGGAGGGCATTTACTTTGCGGAAGATTTGAACGAAATTAAAAAGATACTGAAAGGTCAAGGTGCTAAAAATGAAATGGATACTTCTCAATGACGAACTCCGCAAAAGAATAATAAAAAAAGCAAAACCTCAAAAGGACGATTTTTTATCTTATCAGAACCTGAACCTTTTAACGGGTGTATTGGATGAAGAGAGCGGCGTGATACTCACAAAGACCTACGCTCTTTCCGAGGGGCTGAAAAGGTGCGGCAATGATTTTGACGATGCGGCTTATATTATCCTCACGAAGCATCTGAGCTTTTTGCTCACCTGCGGCGAATATTTTCCCGGGGAGCGTTTCAGAAACATCAAAAGCCCCTGCCCGACTGTGATATCCGACAGCCGCCTGCTTGAAATGCTGAATTTTTACTCCGATAATTGGAAAGTCGGCTATGAGCTGAAAAAGCAGGCGTTTGAGAGCGGTGAATTTTCGGGATATAAAAGCTATCATTTTCCCGAGCAGTATCTTGAAAAAAATTATTTCGGAGAAAAATAAGTGAAATTAAAAAGAGAACTGCCGCTTTTGTATATGCACGTTTAGGTGCAACAGACAGTTGCTTGCTTTTCCGTCCAAGCCGTGGTATTATTTGAACAGAAACAAATCTGACATCGGAAAGGATAATTCATTTATGGAAACAAAGGATATCATTGCACAGCTTCGCACGAAAAACGGAATGTCGCAGGCAGAGCTTGCGGAAAAGGTGTTTGTCACCCGTCAGGCTGTATCACGCTGGGAAACGGGCGAAACTCAGCCAAACACGGAAACGCTGAAGCTTCTTTCAAAGCTTTTTGACGTTTCGATAAACACGCTGCTCGGCTCGCCCCGTCAGCTTATCTGTCAGTGCTGCGGTATGCCGCTCGATGATTCGACAACGAGCAGGGACACGGACGGCGGCTTCAACGAGGATTACTGCAAGTGGTGCTACACGGACGGCAAATTCGTCTACACGAGCCTTGACCGGCTTGTTGATTTTCTCGTTGAGCATTTTTCAGGCGAGCAGTTCCCACCCGAGCAGGCAAGGGCTTACTATGAAGCAAATCTCCCCAAGCTGAAGCATTGGAGTAAGTGATTTTGGTATAACTTATCGAATATTATACTTTGTGTATAATTATTTGGCGGCGAAAAGGCGCATTTCGCATCATTGTTCGATGTGAAATGCGCTTTTTTGGCGGTCATTCAACAACAGCGTCATTCTGAGTGTAGCCGCCGAGCGAATTTTCCTTTACCTGAATACAGAAAAATGTGATAGGTGAATCCTCGGCTGCGGAGAACTGTCTTTTTGCGGCAGGGGAGATACGAAGCCAGTCGCCTGTGGAAAGTTCCACTGTTTTACCGTCGATAACGGCTTTTCCTCTGCCCGAAACTACCGCATATATCTCCTCGTTGTTCTTATGCGAATGAACGAACGGAACGCCTGCGCCTGCAGGGAGGTTGTTTATGCTGACCTCTGCGCCCGTGAGGGAAAGAATATCGTGAAGCTCAGTCCTTGCATCGGGTTTAATACTAAACACCAATAAAATACAGGAAAAAATCTGCGCCGAAATC
>ENA-OPAV01000179-OPAV01000179.1-human-gut-metagenome-genome-assembly--contig:-NODE-179-length-57630-cov-6.410386_pt1 | contig 57630 bp, 57 predicted proteins | sample MGYA00241056_ERZ501428 | MGnify/ENA primary metagenome ERZ501428 (study PRJEB25962, sample SAMEA2042621) | human gut metagenome | biome: human gut; feature: human-associated habitat; material: faeces... | reverse complement strand
CTGCTTCATCGGTAATATTTGATATACGGTCTTCCATATAATCAAAATATTCCCAGTTCAATTCTCTCATTGATTTTTCATACTGCAGCAAGCTCAATTCTGCATCCTGAATTGATTCTTTTACGCTATTGATAGCCTTTTGCATGTCGTACCATGCTGACGATCCTTTTTCAATTTCCCCGGAATTCATAGCCTCAGAATATGCATCAATCATTGATTTCAGCTCTTCTTTTAATACGCCTATGCTCTCCGTTTCTGCCTTTTGCAAGGCTTTATAATAGACTGTCGAACCTTTATAGCCTTGTGCCTGTAAAGTGTCCATACCAGTCTTATACACGTTTGTAAGGTGTCCCAGCAAGGCAAGATCGCCCTCATATTTATCTGATACATTGTCGAACTTGTCTTTGTACAGTTTCGCAATCTCTTCATGTAAATCTGCTATAGCATCCTTCGCTTCAATCGCTTTTTCATAAAAATCCTGGAAGTCCTTAATCTTATCCGCTAAGTCTTCATCTGTGATTTTTGACAGCTCAATAGAACCATTTTTCACTTTCTCTTTCCATTCCCCGGACAATCCCACGGAATTAGCCTGTGCCATATATTGAGAGTATGCTTGATTCTGCAATTCTATCTTCTCAGATAAAAGAGCCATTTCATCCCCAAGTGCGCTGTTCTTTGTAGTCAACGCCTTGTACACGCTCTCTGCTTTTGTCTTAATACGATCAATCGCTTCACTGATTCTATTTAAGGCAATCTCTACCCAGTCGAATGTTTCTTCAAAATCTTTTGTTGAACTGGAAGAAGATTTACTGCTGCCACTTCCGTTATTCTTTGAAGATTTATTATAGCTCTTTGTTGCTGTATTGCTTGAAGAACTCTTTTTCTTGACCGGCTCATTATAAGCACTTGATTTTTTCGCCTGTGATACCTTTATACCACCCGTTACGGCAGCAGTACCACCCACAAGAGCCGTTGCCCGACCAGAAACAAAACCATTTGCTAACAAGGATTGAGTCTGTTTATGATTGAATACAATAGCATTTTTCGGTATATTAACAAACTCAGCCCCAGAATCGCCGACCGTATACCACATTCCAGTACGGGGATCTACAACAATCTCCTGACCAAGTTCGCCCACAAGTGTTTCACCGCCGGGAGCTGTGCCCCAGTCCCCACTTGCTTTAGCTGTTCCGTATGCGTGCGCTGTACCATTAAGGCTATGACCACCGCCGGAATTCGTCCAATTGATCGTACCCGTTGCCGTGAACGTAGTCTTTACAAGAGAAGTATCATTGTACCATTTAACTGTACCGTTTGCAGCTTTCTGAGCAGCAGAATAAGCATCTACGGCAGCAGTATCATTGTCCCAGGTCACTTTACCTTGCGCATCATGTTCTTCGCTCTGGAATCCAATGATAGCACTGTCATCAATTCCGGCTTTTACCATCATCTCACATGTGAGATTAGAGATTGATTGTTGAATTGTATCAACTGAGGAAGTATCAATATTAAGCGTTTTCGTTACATTTTCGTCTAATCCCTGAATTTTCTGAGTAACCGCATCAAGATTAGCCTGTGCCTGTGTCGTATCAAGACCAAGTGCTTGTGTTGCTTCAAGCTGTTCTTTCGCCTGTTGGAACTGTTGGAATAAAGCTATTGCTTCGCCAATCTTTCCCTCTACAAGTGAAGTATCAACTTGCATGACTTCCGGCTGACTAAGCATCTGTTTTTGTGTAATACAATATTGAATTACTTGATTCGCATATTCCGCTTCGGAAGAATCAACCGCCACTTTTCCTTTGACTTCTTGCATTTCTGCGATAGTCGCATCAAGCGCACTAATCTTTTCTTCACTGGTTGCAAGGTCAGATACATCCATCTGAATCTTTAAGTCTTTGAATTGGTCAATGCTTCTCAGCTTTTCGGCTGCTTCTGTTGCAGATACACCAAGATCACCAATCGTTTTATTTGCTTCATCTGCCCAGTTGAATTTTGCCCCAAACTCTTTCATCTCGCCAAACATAGATTTGACTAACGGCAATGACAAACCTAAACCATCAGCAAATTCTTGCATTGTCTGCTGCCCGACAAGTTTATATTCTTCTGTTGACTCATCTAATGTCATGAGTCCAGCGTCAATCGCTTTTTGACAAACCGCCTGGATATCTAAACCATTTCTATTTCCATCTGCATCATGCGTAAAAAGATCGTTAATACTCTGAAAATAACTGTTTACTGCTTCTGTGTCTTCATGATCCACTCTGTCTGGCACAATAAAATCAACTGCTGCCTTATAGTCTTCATTCCCAATTCGACCATACGAGTCTGATTCAGCATCATTCAATGTATCATTGATTTTTTTCATAGCATTTAATGCAGCATCAAACATATCGCCTGACTGAGCTGCGTTCTGAGCATTTAACCAATTCTGATAAGCACTTGTCGCTTCCGTAATGGATGCATTCATCAGATCATAGCTGTTAATCGTATCTCGCAGTGTACTATTTTGTGATTGATATGCTTCTATTTGAGCCTGTACGCTGTCAGCATTTTCATCTGCTGCAAATGTATTGTCACGAAGTTTAGCACGTAATTTTTCAATTTCTCCGGCATTAGCTAAATACTGAGCTTCCGCATATGCTTTGTTTGCATCATTTACGGCTTTCTGTTCTTCGCCTTTTGCTTTTACAATCTCATTAACCTTATCGGCATTCAACTGTAAAGATCCGTTGACGTATTCTAATGTGCTTCGATAGTCTTTTAATTCTTCGGAGTTCCAATCAGATAAAGACATTGATTTGCCTGTAGTTTGTGCATTTAATACATCTTGTACGCTATTGATTGAAGATACTACATCTTGTGCTTTCTGGGACATCTGAGCAAGTGAACTTGTGGCGTTGGCTGCTGCCTTTTCTATCTGTTCAGCAGCATTTCCAGCACTTTCTCCGATTGCATCAAAGTCAATAGATTCTGAAAAATCCTGCTGCATCATGTCAGAAAGTACATCTTTGTATTCCTGGCTTGCATCAATATTATTTAATATTGAATCATGCATTTTGTTGTATTCATCAACAGTCGTTGGAATACCGTTTTTAGCCTCATATGAATATTTCAGCTCGTCATATTTCGCCTTAACATATGCGTCAACATCGTCTTTCAGATTCTTAATAATCTTTGAAGAATCATCGTAAATGTCATTATTTGTAAGATTCTTGTCGGCTAACTGGTCTTGAAGGTTGATTAACTGATAGTAATAATCTACTACTGCATCCATGTTAGAAGTATCAGCATCCCAGTTCAACGGCTCTAATTCTTCACCGTATGTACCAAGATCAATATAATCCTTCATCAGACCTTCAAGAACTTCTTTTGCTTTTACAAACTCATCAACGCCCGTTCTGCCGGATAAGTCAATTGTAACTTTTGAACCCGACCAACCAGAATAAGCATCGGATTTTAACAGCTTTTCGGCTGCATCTCTTTCTTTTGTAGCGTTAATCTTTGCTTGTTTAATCTGTTCGGCTTCAACCTCTTGCAGCTTTTCAAGATATGTCTGCGCTGATCCACTGGCAGAATCAAAAGCATCTGATTTACCGCCTAATGCTTCACTTGCGCCCTCAACTGCTGCCTTGAATTTGCTTTCCTCATCGGCAGTAAGACTTGTTTTCCCGGCGTATTGTGAAGCCAATATATAAGCATCCTCAAACGCATCGGCATTTGATATTGCTGCCTGTGCTTGTTCGAGCTGTGCTTCTCTTGTCTCACGGAGTTCTCTTTGGTAATTCTGATATGCTTGTACCGCAATACCTATTACGGCAGTCGCAGCACCTACGGCAGTCGCTATGCCGGATGGCGTTTTTAAGAATCCCTTTAAATCTGTGCCAGCCATTGACACGGCTGCACCAAAGTTTTCAAATTTCCCGGTGCTTTCTGCAATAGCAGATGCCATTGTACTAAAGTAGCTTCCATGTTTGAACAGTGAGAAAAGTGTCATACCTGCGCCGATTGTTCCCAAACTTCCAAAAGTGCTTGTTAATTTCTGCAATAAATTTATTACATTTGTCAAGAAATCAACAGCTGATTTTGCAGACTGAGTATCTATGAAGGTTGACCAGAAAGATTCGGCTGCTGCCGACAGCTCTTCAAGATGTCCTGTCATTGATTCAGCATATTTTTCTTGATTTGCTAATGTTGGTGAATCCGTTAAGTTTGTCGCATCCTCAACACGCTGTTCGTACTTATCCCAGGACTTCATCAAGCTCTTGATGATGTTTGTTTGTCGTGTACCGGCAACTTCAAAACTGATATTCGACTTTTCAGTGTCGCTGATGGAATCCCACTTGTTAAATAAATCGCCAAGTATTGAATCAAGATCACGGAATTCTCCCGAACTGCTTCTTATTTCGACACCTACGGCTCGAAGACTGGCTTCTGCATTCGAGATATCGCTTGCTAATGTTCCAGACGTTTCACTCGCCTTTGTAATACGTGTGAAGATTGTTTTTAGTGCGTTACCTACCTGCGAACCGCCTAATCCTGTTTGTTCAATGATTGTTCCCAACATTGACGAATACTGTTGAAGACTCAATCCGGCATCTTTTGCAACTGAACCAGATGTTGAAATACCACTTGCAATCTGGTCAATTCCGGCTGAGAAATCATAAGCCATTGACTGTGATACACTTTGCAATGTATCAGATATTGACAGCAAATCATCTTGCGTTAAATCAAACTGATTCATGATTGATTGCAGTGTTTTAGCCGATTTCTCGCCACCCATGCCGGTAACGTTTGAAAGCATTGTGGCGGTTTGTGTCTTCGTCAATATACTTTCAATAGACTCATTCGCATTTGCGTACAATGTCGATGCTTCTAATACAGTCTTTGCAGATGTATGTAAGTCTTGCGCCATCTGTATAGCTTGTGCGCTGAATTTCTGCAATTGTGATGTGCTTACATCCATCGTGTAACTGATATTTGTCATTGCATCGTCAACAGCCGTTACCAGTTGAAAACCATTTTTCAGCTCTTGCAATCCATTAGCAATCAAGCGATATGCAGAAAAGTATTTAGTTACTGATCCAATGACATTATCCAAACCATGTACATTTACATTGTTCAGATTTTTGTTCGTCTGGGCGATACTACTGTTGATACTACTAAATTGCTTGCTAACATTCGCCCCCGAAAGTGACTGTGATAAATTTTTGCTGAATGAAGATCCGGCACTTTTCCCGGCTTTCGCCATCTCACTTTCAAGATCCTTCGTGATTGAAGAAGCATTTAAAGTATCAAACTGTAATTTATACTTTTTGCTTGTTAATGCATTAAGCTGTGCCTCAGCCTTTGAGGTGTCAAGCTCCGCTATGATGTGAGCAATAAAATCTGACATTTAATCACCCCTTTTTCGTAAAAAAAATAGAGCCTGAAATTAGGCTCTATCTTCTCCTGCAACATCTAACTTCTGCTGCCAGTATTCATTAACTATCGTCTTTTCATCTAATGGCTTCTGCTCTTTCAGCGCATCCAGAACTTTTTTAATATCTTCCGGGTTCACATTCTTGTCAATCTCATTGACCTTTTTAATGATCGCTTCAAGAGCTTCTTCAAATTTGTTTTCGTGGGCGATCTTTGCTTTTCTATGTTCCACAATCTTTTCAGCGTCTTTCACAGCACAACCAAAAGAAAAATAATCATCATCTTTCAGTGCATTGGCGAATTCGTCACCTACTAATCCCATAGCAGCATCAACATACTCAAATGCGCCCATCTCGTCAAGATTTAGCTCTTTTGCCTCTTCATTGTCCGTAATAAACTGGCAATATACTCTCACGGTGTTCCCCTTGCCGATCCCCGGCATGTATTTATTATTTTCGTCAAAAAATCCGCCGGCGATCGCTTCAACCGCAGCAGCATATGTCATGTATTTCATATTCATTTTGTTTCTCCTATTCGATTGAATCCTTTATTATTGGTATATATCTCAGTTCTATCTTGCATGGAAGAGAGCATGTTATAGGATTCATTCTTGTATTCATATCATTCTCAATGTAAAAATATTCGCAATTCCATGCATCACAAATATTTTTTCTCATGGTAGATTCTATTCTTGAATTCTCTGGATCAACGAATATAGTTTCTCCCTTTTTGCATGTCTCAATCTTCATGGTACAATCGCTTAATTGATTATGCAGTGTAAAATCTCCATCAGCTAATATTTCTATGCTTAAAGATGGATATAACAAGCCCAATTCATCGGAAGTATTCGCTAAAACGTATGGCTTTCCCGAATCTTTGACAGTCCATTTACAAATCTGTTCTTGCCCATATCCAAACGGGGCATTTGTCTCTACTGACAGTTCCAATCCATATAGCACACCATATATCTCTAATTTATAAATATTGAAACTTGCTTCATAATAACAAGTCTCTCCGTCATAATCATCACCACCAAGAAGTTGAAACTTCAAAAATTCCCGGCGATTTAACCAACGTATCAAATCCCTATATTCATCGTTTGTGATTTGCATATTGTCCTTACCATAAATAGAAGGATTTTTAATAATAGTAATAGTGGCATGAATACATTCTTCATATTGAGCATACCCTAAATTATATTTCTTTCCATGATTGGTTTTACATTTATGAAAAGTGATTTTTGAGCCTCCTGCATACCTTTGTACACCAGAAGAATCATAAGGATCACAGATCATAAATCCATAGTCACTGAGATACTGACCATCATATTCAAAATCTGTTGCATACATATATTTTTTCCAAATAAAAATGGGCAGAATCAAGCGATTCTACCCATCATAAAAAAGTTATTTTATTATAATATTCCTAACAGTTCTTCGCATTTATGCTTAATTAAGTTGCACTTCCAGCCCGGATAATTTTTTGTAATGTTTAATTGTTCAGGATCAAAGCACGCATCTAATACAGCTCTTGCTTCTGCTTTATTTGTTACAAGCTCATCAAGGGCTTTTGTAAATGTTGCTTTTGTTGTTTTTGCCAAAAGCTCTTTTACATGCTCTTTGCTATAATAATATGGTTCATCCTGACTTCCAAACATGTACTCTCTCATCTCAGGATCAATGATCTGGAAAGCTGCTCTCGTTCCTCTGCCATCGCAACCTACGAATCCAACAATCTGATTGTTAATAGCATTTTTTACACTTGCTACTGTCAAAGATATATCTTCTTTCGCATTCGGGGCAATAATAACTGTTTGTCCTGCATATCTAGAACTAAATCCGATTGACCACGGATAAATGTTATTGATTTTTACTCTATCATTTTCTCTAAACTCTTTCATAGCTGTTCTCCTTATCACTTTCTACAATTTCACACTGTTCTGCTGCATATCCAAATGTTGCCATTTTTGCTAATTCATCAGCAGAGACACCACCATCACGGTCAATGTCCTTAATTCCTGCTGTATTAACATTTACACTCATATATTTATCCATTATTCATTCTCCTCTTTTATCGAAAAATATCATCAAATTCTGTTTTTATCTGTTCTTTCGGCTTCAAATCATCCCCGAAAATACCATCAAATTCGCTTGTGTCTACTGCATTTCTTTCTCCAAGCATATCAAGAAAAATATTATCAAATTCGTTTTTTTCTTCTGCTTCCACTTTTTGCCCCTCCTGGAATTCTAACAATATTGCTTTATCGTCTGATGGGCGAACGGTCACAATGCAATACCCTGTATAATCGTAAATCATTGGCACACGCCCTTTTTCTTTCCATCCGTCCTGATAAATGATCTCTCCATTATTTTCTGGCGTACCAGTTGTTTCGACAGAACCTACAACTTTGTTTCCGTCTTTAATTTGCTTGTCGATCCAAGCACAAAAATTAGGATATCTATTCTCGTTGATATACCCAGTTCCGCACAAACATTTATGTATTTTTCCGTCAATCTCTAAATCTTCAATCGACCAATCCTCAAATGCACCAACTTGTACAGAGTCTTCAAAAACTGGAATATTCCCTTTTATCCCCGTTATTCCGTGACCATATGGAATATCTTTATCATTATCAATAAACTCCGCACACAACGGCATACCTTTTATAGTATCTGCATTGTCTCTTGTATATTGTTCAAGCCATGTGATCCCGTTTTCGTTCCATTCGGAAGTGTTCGGATAAATTTCATGCAGTACAATTTTAATTTTTCTTCTGCCAGAGATATTCTGGTTAATTTCAAGTATATTCATTTATTCGCTCCTTTGCTGCGCTAATTGCCCCTTAGACATTGGCAAGGTCATTCTTTGCAGCCTATCTTTAATCTGTTTACTAGCATGGAATCGACAATATGGTGCCGGTGGCATATATTCCGGCTTTTTTGTAACTTTATTTGTCCTAGCGTAACCTTTTTTCAAGTGAATTCGCCAGCTACCTAACCCTTGCAGTTTAACTTCTCGCTCATTTACAAGAGCGTCACTAATGATTTCGATGAATGCATCTGTGATGAATCTTGCTTTTGCGTATGTGCAATCAAGCTCTTTTGACAGCTTCTTCGCTAACTCTTTCTTTGTCATTGCTATCCCTCCAATACAGCTTTCATAGCTTCACAATTGTCTCTCAGACGCTCCTGTAGTGCCTTTAATTGAGCCGGAATGTTATCACCCGACAGTTCTCTAATCTCTTTATAGATTTGCTCTCTACGAGATTTTATGCGGTCTAAATAGTCATTGTCCGGCACACCCAGCAAGTCAGATTTACCATATTCATTGCAGTCTTTTACCTCAATATCATTTGTACAATGCTTTACGGTAGAATCCATATCAGCTACGAATTCAACTGCTGCACATATCACATTCATTAAATACATAAAGTCTTCTGAACTGTCATTCAATAGTCTATATGCAATGTATTCTTTCTCAATCTCATCTAATGTTTTCCAATTTTTTGCAAGTTCGCCAAGAACTTCATTTAAACTTTTATTCTTCATTTTCTTTTTCTTCCTTTTTTCTGTATTTTTTTAACTTCGGTACAAACACAAATGTATGCGCTTTTTTACATGCAATTTTTTCCTCATCCGTAGGATCACGCATATCTGTAAGTGTTCTATCTTTCATCGTAAATGCTGCGATACAGCCGGAATACCCCATTGTCATTTGTTCTACATGTTGAATTGGCTTTCGCTCGAATGTATCATAGTCTGCGTATTCAGCTAACAATATACAATCTGCATCTGTCGGTAATGGATGATAGCCGACTGGCAACGGATAACGCTCTCTTCGCCGTTTCTTTATTGCTTCGTCAATTCCTTCGGCTGTTACTTCTCCACTATAAATAAAAGGCATTATCGGTGTTATAGTGCCATCTTCATATGTTAGTATTGAATATCTCATTGTTTCTCCTTAAAACCAACCAAATGAAAAAAGGTAAAGTGCAATTTTGCCATTACTTCTTCTTTTTCTTTGGTCGGAAAATTTATGTGAGTGCAAAGCACGAATCATAGAATATAAAATACAGTATTATATATTTATCTTGAATAGATTGAATAAATATTATATACATACACTTTAATATTTAACTATTTTATATTCTTTTATATAAAAGTTGTCCATTTTAATATGTAATATATACTGTTTATTATTACACGCTAATATGGACAAGTTTTTTAATTTGCCATCAAACCGGCAAATAATTCATCAATATCCGAAGTATCATAGTCAATCTCTTTATCATTATCAGCTATCCTGATAAGTGCATCCGTCAAATACTTCTGTCTATCTACAAAGTCATATGCAAGCTGATACTTCCCAGTTTGGATCGTGTTTGAGTAATCTTTTTCAGCACTTTTATAGAAAGCATCAACAACAAGATTGTTCATAGAAATCAGCTCTTGCCTAATCCTTTCATCGCCCATTCCTTCAATTTCTTGCAATCTGTCTATTACTCTTTGTGCAAGTTTGGGCATTTCCTGGCACACATGATCTTTATTAAAAAGAATCTTAAACTGTGTATATGCTCTTGTATAACCATACATTTTAGTTAGGTAATAGTTGACACCTTTGTAAAATTCTTTCATTTTCCCTGAAAGATATATTTCTTGTTCAGTTTCAAATCCCATCTCATGCATTACTGTATATTTGATGCTTGTAATATTACTTACCATCATTTCATCAGCAAGGCTATAACGTCCGTCTTTATCAACTAATACTACTTGCTCTATAACATCAATCAAAAATCTGTTTTTAAGATTTCCAAGTGCCGACATGAGAATACTGTTTAATCTGCTACTTGCTCTTGTCTTAAATCTATTGATGTCAAAGTCTGTTAATGCTGGATTTTCGCTTTTCAGTTCTTTGTTGGTTGCAATGGCATATCTGCTATTAGTCATACCAAGCCTTGTATACAGTTTATTCTTTGTAAAAGTAGCCGAATATCCTTTCTGATGGCTCAGATAGTTCAACAGTACCACCTCAACAGACTGAACATATATACTTCTGCCACCTTTGGCTCTGCCATCAACTCTTTCCAGTGGCTCAATATAGATTTCATCTATTCTCATCTTTTGCGTGCCTTTTATTTTTGTGATAGAAAAGAATCTTTCCCAGTTTGCCATCTGCGCTTTTTTTGCGTTACCCGTGGTTCTCTCTTCGCCTAATAGATCGCATAATTGACGATAGTTTTTTACAATCTGACCTTCTTCAATCCTTGATGTATCAACATCATCCATTATTTCTTCTTTGTTCATCATCTCTTAATTCTCCCATTTTTTGCACAAAAAAAGACCATATAAAAACCGCCGAATATTACATACTCTCAAAAAAGTAATATTCAAATTGCGTTTTTTTATATGATCCAAAAAAATCTATATTCAATTGTCTTCTTTGACACGCCTATCATATCACATTTTCCAAATTTGTCAACTGTTCAGCTCTTCAAATGTCGGAGTCCAGTCTTTGACCTCAACGCCCATCTTTTCAAGGATTCCTTTGATATCCGCAATCTCGAATAGATTCAGTGATCCGCTGTATCTTTCACTTAGGATCTTTGTAAGCCTGTCAACCTCTCTGTCAGTCAGTTCTATTTTCATCTGCTGCAATCTCCTTTTGTAATAAAAGCTCATTTATTATTGTACTCACATCCAGCAAAAAGTCCCCTTTTAGAAACTGTTTAACTTTGCTTAGATTCTTCGCACTAATGTTAATCTTTCCGTTGAGCCAGTCTCTCAATGTCGAATTCGGGATTCTGGTTGTCCGGCTCATGTATGATACTGTCAATCCGTTGTACAGTAAATAAGCGTTTACAATTTCTCTTATATTTAGTGTTTCGTCCATGTTATTCTCCTATATTTTGTGTTTTTTTATTTTAAATTTTGTAAAAATATTGCGTCAAAAAAATTAACACATATGTAGACAGGCGATTGCTCGTCTGCATAAATATATGTTAAGAGTAATAAGAAGAAAAAATGAAAAAAGCAAATAACCATTTTAATAAAGGGGAGTGATAAGCTCCCCTGTCTTAGGGACATTAAAAATGTCTCCCCATATACGATTGCCGTCTAAACACATAAATGCTAAATCAAACACATAAATCCCCTTATGAGTTTGAGTTAACATTTAATGAGAGGCACAGCGATATATGTACCTCTCCGTTGTTTCGCATCGTTGCCGGGATGCATTAGGTGAATAAAAGAGCAGAAGCGTCAATCCCATCTTTCTCCTTATTCATAATAGGGTGCAAAAATTTTTCTGATTTTTTCATCGTCTGGAATCCGCTCCTATTGCTGATTTCCGACGATTTTTTTCAAAAAAATATAAGTAAATTAACCAATAATTTTCAAGCCGTTTTTTCGTTTACTTTCTCATTTTTTCCTTTATTCACTGGGTTTATCGGCGTTTTAACTTAAAAATTAAAAACGGCTCACATCCAAAAGAAAAAGGACTGAAAATCAGTCCTTCAATCCTCGATATTTCGCATTTCTTTCTCTTTTTAACATCTTCTTATGTTCCTCGGCGCATTTATCACATCTTACTTTTCGCCTATTATTAGACATCCTGATAAATGTCTTTCCGCAGTCCAGACATTTGCAATTCCTCGGTTCGGCTTTTTTATATCCTCGGCAATCTGAACATAATCTTTGATTATTCTGTTTGTTTTGCCGAAACAACTGACCGCACTTTTCGCACGTTCCAATGTTTTCCCCATTTAAACGGTCAAAGTGCAAGTCCATGTGATCGTAATCGGTCACTGTTTCAATGACTTCCCCGGAATCTTCGGCAAATAAAACATATATTTGATTTCGCCCGGACAATCTGATATATCCGTTATCTTGTAACCAGTCACGATAGTTTGTCCGACTGGCAGCAGATCCACGGTGTAACTTGACTTTTGCCAGCTTACGAATTTTGGCATCTGACATATCTACCCGGTAGTCTGTCGTATATGACAGATCATATCTTTTAATTAGTATATGGAAATATTTCGCTACAACCAACATAACAAAAAGTAATCGTTGGATTTCTTCATTGTCGATTTGCTTAATTGTGCGCCATTCATTCAAAGTAATCGGGATCGGGAATCTGTCTTGTATTGTTTTTTTGCTGGCTGTCTCGACCGCATTATTAAACGGAATCATATACTCACGGTAAAATGGATCAAACTGAATTTTACCTTCTCGTCTGCAATCACTGCAGAAATCTAAGAGTCTATTTTCAAGTTCATTTTTGTCTTGTTCCCCATTTCCCAGATATTTACATATTAGCGTTAAATCCTTTTCGCCATACTCAAAATTATGGCTCTCACATTTTTCTTTTGCTTCTCTTCCTTCGTTCCACTTAATCATTTTTCGTACTCCTTTTCTCCATGTATCTTGAAGTACGTTTTGCCCTATATCGCCTAACAGAGTTTCACATCATCATAATACAGGAGAAGCCCGGAGATGAAGAGTCTCACGGGCTTATACTTATTGGACGAACCGCAAGCGGTCGGTCTATAAACGAAAATGATTTTGTGAAACTAATTGTTTCAGCATGGTAATCATATCATGTTTTCCAAATTTGTCAATGCTTTTTGACAGATAATTTAAAAATATTTTCTTTTATTTTCACACAACTTATAATATCTATCCTTCAAATTTTTCTTTCAACTTTAAGTACATCTCATACAGCTCTTTTTCCTTTTCTTCCAGGCTCTTACTATCACTTTTTTCAGAACTATCACTTTTCTTATATTCATCGAGTACAGCCTGGGAAGGTGTGCGCACGCTGCTAAGTGCTTCATCAGTCGCATGAGTGTATACATTCTCAACACTGATAGCCGTGTGTCCCATCATAAGAGCTGTATTTACTACATTTGCGCCTTTCGCTGTGTTCGCCATCGTATCGGCTGTATGTCGTAAAGAATGCAAGCATAAGCCTTTCATGTTGCCTCTCTCTGTCAAATGCACATCACGATCAATGTCTAATTTATTGCACAGCTCTTTAAAGCATACTTCCATGCTACTTGTGGATCTTCTGCGACCGTTTCTGAATGTTGGATATAACAGATTGTCTTTATTACATGTACAATTTAGTTTAGTCTGCTCCATCATGTAAAGAACACACTCACGGCACAGTTCAGACATGACTATGTATCTTGCTTTTTTGTTTTTTGGCACTTTCGTATAATATTCAATACCTTTATCCTTATCGTTATCCTTAAATCGTATAGCTCTTGTCTCTACAATATGAATACGATTATTCTCTAAATCTATATTGTCATTTCTTAAAGCGGCGAATTCACTGGCACGCATACCAGTTTCAAGGAGAAACAAAACGACAACTGGATATTGTCCCATATTATTTCGATAAGCATAATAGAACTTTTGGATATCTTCCGGCGTAAATACTTCTTTCCTACTCTTGATATCTTTTTCTCGTTTCTGGTTGTATTCGTCAGAAATCTCTCGTTTAAGCTCCGCTTGCTCGGCATAGTTTTCTTTTAATAAACTTTGATTGACAAGCCACTTGCAACATCTCCGGCATAACTGAACAGGGAAAGAACATGTTTTTCTACTTTTCAGCGAAAGAATCTCATCAAAGTACTTCTGGAATTCAACTTTATTTAACATCGACAGTTGCATCTTCGATATAGCAAAAGGATAAAAGTTATTTTTCATAGCTGAAATATATGAATGATATCCGCTACCAGTTAAGTTAGGTTTAACACTTGACTCTATAAATTCATTCATATATGATCCGAATGTCCTTGTCTTATTGACTTTAAGGTCTTTACCTTCTTCAAATCCTTTTTCCCATGCTGTCAACGCCATCTTAGCTTTTTCAATCGCTTCTTTTTCTGTGTCTGCTTTTCTCTTTATACGTTTCGGGTTTCCAGTCTTAGGATTCGGATATTTACTTTGTATCACACATTCCCAAGAACCATCTGAAAGCTGTCTAACACTTCCGTCACCGTTGCTTTTTCTGCCCATTATATAACCTCCATTCACACTACTATCACTTTTTCAAGTGATATATTCTCAAGCCGTTCAAAGTGATACTTAAAAGTGATATTAGTTATATAATAAAACGTCACCAAACACTTTTCAATTGGACAATACTGCCAAATTTCATTGCATTTAGTGACGTTTTGATACGTTTTATTTATTTACTTTTCACAAATTTCAAGGCTTATTTGTAGTTTACGACTATACATAAGTCGTTTATTTTATCCAGTAATCTAGGCGTTCTTAGCTCCCTCTGTCGCAAAAGTGATATTTAAAAGTGATATTTGAAATATCTCTAAACATTATATAAATACCTCTTTCCCTGCCATATCTTTGATAAAAGCATCATGTGACTGCTTTGAAGCATAATATTCTTTTCCAATTTTGCTCCCGTAACCCATGTTAAACATCACTTTCAATATTTTAAGGGCTTTGTTGCTCTCACAGTGATATATCTGCATAATATCACTTTTACCAAGCATGGCACTATTATTCAGTTTTATGTTATCAATAATCTGTTTGAAGATGTTATCCTGAGATTGACATCTTTCTATCAAGCTCTCTTTCGACATTGTAGCATAATTACTTTCACACTTCAATCCTTTTACTTTATCAATTAAATTTTCTTCCATGTTTTAATAACCTTTCCAAAAAAGGTATAAAAAATACAACCGTCAAAAAGGAGTTTTCTAAAGTTGTGTTCCACACCTTTTTTTTATAGGTTGTTATGTAATATTACATTGCGTTTTGAATTCTTTCGCTTTATTTTCCCTCATTTTATCGCATTTTCCAAATTTGTCAAGAGATGCCGGAAACCAATTTTTCAATAAGTAATATTCAAAAAAGACGCACCAATTGGCACGCCCTCAATTTATTTGAAATTATTCAGTTTTTTGATTCAAGCCGAATTACAAATGTGGCTGTACCCGTATAATGACCTGCCGAAACTGCATCAAATGAACTATACATTGGTGTATTTGATTGCATCTGCCCCGTCTCAAAATTAGCTACCGCACCGTTATCAGCACCATATAAATATAATGTACCTGGATCACCAGCTTCATTATGCATCGGAATAGTTTTTTCATTTGCATATATACATACTCTTTCTGATGATGTAATATTCATCAAACTAGCTGTAAAATAATATCCTGTGCTGTCATCCAAATAAATACTTTCTGGAATATTTATACAAAATGAGCTTTTATTGTCATGTTCTACCTGAACATCTACGCTCTGTCCATCAACTCTTACTTCTGTTGCAGATACAGGCATAACAGAACCAATCAACAAGACACAAGCCATCATCATTCCTATTAACTTCTTTCTCATTCCTCCACCACCTTTAAATCAAATTCTACTCTTGCATTATTTAACGCTGTACCTTCATCCTTGAAACATTCAATCAGCAAAGCTCCGCTATAATCGCCAGATTCCAAAGTATCATCAAGTGTAATATCATAATACCCTTTGCCCGGATCAACATAGCCCGATTGCCAATATTGTTCGTTATCTACATATAAAGTCATGCGAAAAAGACAATCATTTTCTTTCGGATTATAAAAATTCACCTTCTGTTCTTTTTGGTTGGCAATAAAGGTAAGTGAACCGATACCGGGAATCTTAATCGTTTTATCATCTGTCTTTACCCCAGTTGGTAATTTTTGCTCACCATCCCACTCTACAGCAATTCCGTCAGTTGGCAGCAGACTCTTATTATCAGACCGACCAAAAAGAAAAAATATAATAAGACCGCACAACAAGAGCAACACTACAACTATACAAATCTTTCGCTTCTTCATGTCGTTCCTCCTGTCATTAGTCTATCAATTTTTCAATCAAATCTATATGCAAAGTGGGTGCATTTATAACTTTTTCCAACGGTATAAAGTGGCATTATCGGCAGCAGAACATTTGTTCGTATTGTTTCGCACACCATCTATCACATTCTTATCATAATGCTTATATGGCTCTATAAAATCCGGCACAACCATATGCAATTTATTACATGCCGGACAATACACCCTTTTTAATATGTAACGATTGCGCACACCTTCATTATTTATGATATATCTGCCCTTGCTTCCACGCTTAATTACTTTGCCACCACAACTACATCGTACCGGCTCATCCGGCTCAACAACAAAACTGTCTTTCTTCTTATATAAATGGTAGTTTTTTATTTGAATCATGTTCGAGTTGTATAATTGGGGTTTGAGAGTGAGATAGACCTCGAAGCAGATTATAAACGAATGAAAACGCTTCAAAAATGTAAACATAGCCCCCACCCTTCAAAAATAATTTTCTACAAAATTTTTTCCAGGCAAAAAAAGAACCCTGTGTTCCCACAAGGCTCTCCCCGGATTATTCCCCAGCTTCCTTTCTTTTCTTTGCTCTAATCAATGTACTTTTGCTTATGCCTGTTAGCTTAACAACCTGGGCATATGAATGTGTTTCAAGCAAATTCAAAGCGTTTTCAATCTGCATAGCATCAAATTTTTCTGGTCTTCCTTCAATGAATCTTTCGCCCTTTGCCTGTGCATTTGCCTTTGCAACTGCCTTTCCTTCTTGTGTTCTGTCAACGATCATATCTCTTTCAAATTCTGCAAAAGCTAAGAAGATATTGCGGATCAGCTTACCCGAAGGTGTATTATTTAATTCTCCCATGTTCAGGATATGAACAGATACACCCTTTGACAGTAGATCATCTATCATTTCCATTCCTTGAATGGCTGACCTTGCTATTCGGTCTAGCTTAGTAACTACTATCTTATCTCCCTTTTTAACTACTGCTAACAGCTTACTTAGTTCAGGTCTTTCTTTCTTTGTTCCTGTGAATGCATCTTTATATATCTGTGTTGCTCCGGCAGCAGTCAACGCTTTCTCTTGTGCTTCTAAGCTGTTACCGTCCTTTGCTTGTCCCTTTGTACTTACTCTGGCATAACCATAAATCATTGTGATCCTCCTTTACTTATGACACCATGTTTTGAAACTTTTATTTATGACACTAAGTTTTGGTACTATCTTATGTACTTATGATACCATGTTATGAAACCAGTGTCAATACTTTTAAGTTATGAACCACATATATTTATAACTACTGCTGCCCAACTGACTGTTATATCTAGCTTATCAGGGAGTACAGAAACAAGCGCATGAACAACACAAGAACATACAGCATGAATTGTTACAAGTTTTTTGATACACAACATAGAAAAGTCGCAAGATTCAACCGAAAAGATTCTTTTTCCTACTATATTACTATGTTTTATATCCAGTTTCTTTAACGAACATTTGTTCTATTGTTGTATTATGGGTTTTATTGTGTACTTTTAGAGGTTCGATTAGAAAAAAATAACTATAGAATGAGAAATTGATAGTCTTTTCAAGAAAAAAACTATCAGATTCCTTCTTTATATTCTACATTCAAAAAAATAAAGGGCTTTCGCCCTCTATTCTTATGCAGATATGAACATTTGTGTTGTGGCAGATTTAATAACCTCTGATCCGTATTTAGTGCGAATGTCATTCATGGAGGTCTTGCCGTGGCTTTTAACCGGGGCTTCTGGATCATGCCAGACCCACATCTTTTTCTTGCTTGCCCAGTGGAAGCCGTTATTCTTCAAATCATCTTTGCAACTGTATGTGCTGCCGGAAACCCAGATCCATGAACCACAGATTTCAATTTCAATATTGAAATTGATAATCGCATTGATAACGGCTCTTAACATTTCATCTTCCTTCATATTATATTTATTAGAAGCTGTATCGGTCTTTTCTAATATATGAAAACTGATCTCATATTCTACATTTATAATCTTTATGATCTCCTCAGAACCGCCGTTGTCTGGGTGATTCTCTTTAACCAGTCTCTTATATTCTTTTCTGAGTTCCTCTAATGTTTTAATATTTTTAAAGTATGTCATGTTTGTTTCCCCTTCCTATCTTGATCTTGATATTATTATATCTCTAATTTTTAGATATGTCTATCGGCAGAATAACCAATATATCTAAATTTTAGACACCACTATTTGTAACTAATTTTTAGATACTTTTTATTGACGTATCTAATTTTTAGTGATACAATAAAGACAGTTAAAGAACAGAGCAAACAGCGAAGGTCGAAGGGAGTACCGAAAGGGAAAGCAAGAAGGCAACGTAACACCGGGAAACAGGATAAGAGAGATTGAGATGCACTGAGTAGAACGCTAGATGTTTAAAGCCTGCCGGGGCTGCTGCTATCTTAAAGATTAGGAGGCTAATAAAATGAAAGATGCAGAAAGAACTTTAAATAATAAAGGTTATTTCATTATGAATCAGTTCGATGGATTTTATGGAACATTAACAAATGAATATGAGCTTTACAAGGGTGATGAATGTGTGATGGATCACTTATCAGAATCTCAGGTCATTGCATTAGCTTCCATATTATAAAGAAAGAGGGGACAAACATATGTGTAGAACAATGAACGAACTTGAAAAGGCTGTAGCTGACTACAGAAGTTTGAAAGCACTGAAAGAAGATCTTGAAGAACAGCTCAAAGATATTGAGCGTGAGATCATCGGCTACATGGATAGTAATGAAAAACTTGCAGAAACCGGCAAAGATTTCACCATTAAATTATCAACTTGTGAACGCCGTACAGTCGATACAAAACAACTTGAAGCAGATCTTGGATCACTGGCAGAATACCAGCGAATCAGCCAGTATAGAAGATTATATGTAAAGTAAATACTTTTTCGCTGTCCTATCTGGCGATACGGGGAGAAGGAGAAAACATGCAGTTTTTAATTTACAGAAATGACGGAACACTTTCAACTTGCACGAATAATATTAGTGACATTCTTTCAGCAGCACGCCCGGAAGATATCATTGATACACTTGATGGAATCGGTGTTAGAGTGAATAATTTTTTTGAAAACATCAACAACTCTGTCAATTACATCATCTGGCTGGATCAAAGAACAAATGCGATTACTATGGATATGAGCAATGAAGATGGATATTATGAGCCTGTCGAAGAATTTAAAATTTCTGATTCAGAAATTCAAACATTGATTAGATTTTTTGAATAACAAATCTAGCAGTGATAAAACTGCGGAAAGGAGAAAAAATAGCTAAAAGAAAACAAGATTCAGAAGCGTACAAAGACTTTAAAAGGTGCGAAAAATTGGCTATGAAAATCATGGATGAATGCAATGTTAAGATCCCTTTTTTAACCTGGGGATTTATGACATATGAAGAACTGTTAGACCTTGAAGAAGAACTTAAAAACAAATACAAATAATTTATTGCTGTCCTATCGGCATGACGGGGATTATGCAGAACACTTATTCTAATCCCTGGGGTATGGTACACCCCGTCCCACCCAGTCTTCCGTAGCAAGTATGTAAATATGCGGATATTCGGACTCTCCAATTATACACTGGTTGGGAGTGGCAAAAATAGGGGTTCTGTATAATAAATGCAGACACTTGTTTCAGAAAATGAGTTTTCCCTAACCAGTAGTTTATATGAGTATGGGTAAGCGTTCACTCGATATGCTTGCTGATTAGGTATTTGCTTAATACAAGTGTTCTGCAGTTAAAGGGTGGCATAACTGCTGCCCTTTTTCTTATAATCAAACGATAATAAATGGCTGCACACATATTGAATTTTTTGCTTTCTTTATGTATAATATAACTATAAATTAGATATATCAAGAGAGGGATATGAATGACATACGATAGAGCAAAAAGAGATTGGGATAACAGCAAGAAAAATGAAACGGCTGTAAAATATAATTATGACGAGTTATCTTCTTTGATGAAAGAATGCGGATATACAACACATTCCATCAAGGCAGGGCAAGAAAAGGCTAATATCATTAACTCATATACGTTTAATAAAATCACAAAAAATTCTGCTTCCGTTGGTCTGGACATATTGGCAAGCCTTATGGATGACATGCAGATTGAAAAATTGGAAATTGTCAAAAATGACGATACATTAAATATCAAAGTTCCAACAGATGCAACCAACAAAAAAGATTAAAGGGAGGCCAACGCTTCCCTTTTATAATGCCATCAATCAATCATTTCCCACAAGCAACTCTTTCCAATCTCTCCACGGAATTCTTGCAACAACTTCATCCGGCGTAATCTCTTGCAGTGCATCATCTATACGATCCCATGTGTCTTCCTGGCGGTGTGCCGGAATTGTAAGATGATCCTTTAAATACTTCATAATAAAATCGCAGGCGATAATATGCAGATTCAATCTGGTAATCGCAAAAACCGCTATGTCATTATGCTCTTTTCCATCCCTGATATAGAAATCATGGATTTCATCAAGCCAATTTCCAACCTCTTCTTTAGTCATGCCGGGTTTATTGATGGGAACTTTGCCGGATTTACGCACATATTCAAATAGTGGTGCTTTTATATCGGCATTTATAATTGCTTCTCTTATCTCTTGATTTGTCATTATATCCACCTACCTTTTACAAATATTATAATCGGCTTTTCTGCTGCCGTAAAGCGTAAAAAAATGAGAGCAAGCGCATTTAACACTTACTCTCACAAATTGAAATGAATGATAAAATAATGGTTTTATACCATGCTTTGAAATTGTCTATTGAAGAAATTTCACAATGATTGGGCTTTATTCGGCAGCCCTTAACCGATTCGCCAGGAACATGCTAGGGCTAAATTTCGCCACTCTGTTGCTGTTCCAATATTTTTTCTCTAATGTGTTCGGATCTGTTCCTACACGTGCTTTTGTCCTATATGTCTCAAATCTTCCGAACTTCTCTATAGTCAATGAATCCTCATCGAGAAGAATATCGGCGATTTCATTGAAAACTGCCCTCACGTAATTAGCTGCGACATAATTCGGGCAATCGCATTTCTTCGCAATTCTTTTATAAAAATCGTCCTGTGTTACTCTCATATTTTACCCCTCTAAAATCTTTTTTGACTGTTTACGGAAATTCTGAATTTCCTTTTCCATCTGCTCTGTTAAGTCACGCTTTGTTTTTTGCGCTTCTTTGACGGCTTCGGTATAGGCTGCTGCCAGTTTCCGACAAGCCTTTAATTCTGTTTCATAATTTTTTTTTGCTTTGGCTGTGTCCTCTATGATAGACTCATACTTGCGAACTTTTGCCGTGAGAGCTTTATTATCAGCTTTTAACTCTGTAATCTGACTGTTTAATTTTTGTACTAATGTCTTATTTTCCATCTTTCTGTTTCCTTTCTGTTATAAAAGGTGGGGGCAAGAATCCCACCTTTTAACTACCATTTATATTTATGTTTTGCAAGAGAACTTCCACCTGTCAGCCTACGAACTGTCATAGCTTGAATCATGCCTTCAAATTTCATATCTTTTCTTGCACGATTCATTATGTCCTCATAATTTTGAACATTCGGTAAAATAAATTCAACTTTTTCAATTCGGCTATTGTCAACATTTACATACGGCTCAATACCAGAAAGTATTTTATTATTCATCAAATTCTTACCGATAAAGTCAGACGGATCGCTTGCCATATCCCATATGTTTCGTGTGGCATCGGCGGTAAGCACACTGTCACCTTTTGCGATATGAGTTACAATAGCGTTCTCAGATGGCTTGACAATAGATTCATTACCAAGCTCATTTACCCATGCATTTTCAGCTTTCGGAGCATTTTTCAGACCGACAGCATATTTATTATAATGATATGGTGAAAGGTCACGGATTCCTTGATATCTACCAACCCACGCACCAGAACGTACATAACCTTCTCTACCCATCTGATTTACGATACTTTGAACCCTATTGGCATCAAAGCCTTTAGCTTGTAAACGGCTAACTCTGGTATTTCCAGTTCCCCAACCATAGTTACCGTTCCAAATAGCAAGAGCAACGCCATAGTAATCCTTATCGGTTCGTGCCGGTTTTGACGGTGTAGAAGGAGTTGACGGTTTTGAAGGTTGACTTGCTGGTTTACTTGCTTCCGTCTGTTTCTTTGTGGCTTCCGCTTTGGCTTTCGCCTCTGCGTCTGCCTTTGCAATTAAAGCATCGGTATATGCTTTGATACCAAGAATCGCATTCAGTGTAGAAGTATTCTGTGATAAGAATTGTTCGCCATATTTAGAGATAACAGTAAAAGCACCACCCTCATTCGTCCAGATAGAATTCATGGATTCTGTGAGAGTATATCCAACATTCGCACATTCTTGCTGAATTGTATCACCAATAGAAGATGAGTTTGCATTGATTGTATCAATCATATCAGAAATAAGTGCATCTACATCGTCCAGTCGTGTATTAAGGATTGTTTCATACTCAGTGTATAATTCATCCAATAATTTTTTCTGGTCAGAAATATATTGCTCATATTCTGTTTCTTGCAATTCTTCCATAGCTTTTGATAAATCAACCTGGATTTTCTGAATTGTAGCTTTAGTTTCCTCTGAATTATCTCCGGCATAAGCTGATAACTGTTTCTGTAAAGAAGCAATTTCATCAGACTGTTCTTTTACCTTTTTCTGATAATCATAGAGGTCTTTCGCACTATCCAATGAATCTGTATAGGCATCCATCAAATCTTTGAGAGAATCAAGCTGTGCTTCAATTCCGTCTTTTACCAAATCAATCATAGCCTGTTTTTCATCTTCGGCAGCAAGAATAGATTTTCTCTGTAATTCGAGAAGTTCCTGTCTACGTTCAATGAGGTCAGTGTTATATGGATCTTTGGCAATTTCCGCATTTAACTCTTTGATGGCTTTGGCATATTGGTCAGCTTGTGCCATATCGACATTGTAATTCTGCCCATGTAACCCCATAGTTGCCATGCCGGTATCTGTCATTTGACCTTTATCATCAAATAACTTTCCATTTGCCATTAAGTCAATGAGGAAATCTGCTTCATCGGTAATATTTGATATACGGTCTTCCATATAATCAAAATATTCCCAATCAAGCTCACGCATTGTTTTCTGATATTCAAGCAGTGAGAGATTAGATTCATCAATTGCCTCTTTGACATCATTGATGCTTTTCTGCATCTCATACCATTGCTCAGAACCCTTTTCGATTTCACCAGAAGCCATTGCCTGATTGAAAGATTCGGTTAAATCAACTAATTCTTTTTGGAGAATTGCCTGATTTTCTTTTTCAGCTTTTTGGAGAGCTTGGTAATAAACCTTGCTTCCTTTTAAGCCTTTTGCTTCCAGTGTATCAAGCCCAGTGTTATATGTATCAGTCAAATGTTGTACAAGAGCCAACTGGTTATCAAAATCAGTGGAAATGTTACTGAATCTGTCAGCATATAACTTGGCGATTTCTTCATGTAAATCGGCTACAGCGTCTTTTGCTTCAATCGCTTTTTCATAAAAGTCTTGAAAATCCTTAATCTTATCAGACAAGTCTTCATCAGTAATCGTGGATATATCAATCGTGCCATTCTTTACCTTATCCATCCAGTCAGATGATAAACCGACAGAATTAGCCTGTTGCATATATCTGGTGTATGCTTGATTCTGAGTATTGATTTGCTGAGTGATTAAAGAGATTTCATCGGCAGCAGCACTATTACGTTTTGCCAACGTTTTGAATGCGCTTTCTGCTTTTACTTTTACTCTGTCAATCGCTTCACTGATTCGTTTTATAGCAATTTCAATCCAGTCAAATGTTTCTTCAAAGTCTTTTTCAGAAGAACTACTTGAACTAGAAGAACTTGATTTTGAAGAAGAACTTCCGCTAGAACTTCTGCTAGAACTTCTGCTAGAACTTGAACCACCAGAAGAACTACTTGATTTAGAGGAAGATTTCTTTGTGGATGGAGATGAACTTGGTTTATATGGCTTATACCCACCAGTCACCAAAGCTGTACCACTTACAAGTGCAGCAGCACGACCAGCAACATAGCCATTTTCCAACAAGGATTCTGATTGTACATGATTGAAAACGATAGCACCAGCAGGTATGTCCCTAAACTCAGCACCATTGTCACCAACTGTATACCATCTTCCAGTGTGCGGATCTACAACGATTTCTCGTCCAAGTTCTCCGACAAGTGTTTTACCTCCTGGAGCAGTACCCCAGTCACCACCAGCTTTTGCAGTACCAGAAACATGAGCTGTACCATTTACATCTACAGCACCAGTCTTTACATAATTTACATAACGTGTAAGAGTTGCAAAAGATTCCGGCAAACTGCCCGTATGTGGCACATAATTTACATCACGGTTAATTGCATCAAATGATTCCGGCAAAGCATCTGTTTTCGGATCATAGATTACATCACATTTTTTAGAATCTGGATTATAACCCTCAATTGCAGAAGCATCAACATTTGCCTTTACATTGATTGTTTCAGCAGATAATCCAGCAATAGAACTTTTAATTGAATCTACAGAAGTAGAATCAATGTCTAATTTTGCCTTAATATCTGGTGAAATACCCTCAATTTCAGAAGCTAAAGAGTTGACTTTAGACTCTGCCTCTGTGGTATCAGCACCGACTTTTTGTTTAATTTCAAGGTCGTTTGTGGCAGTTTGGAACTGTTGTAAAAGTGAGATAGCATTGCTTATTTCACCTTCGACCTGTGAAGTATCAACACGCATAACATCTGGTTGAGAAAGAAGTTGTTTCTGAGTCAGACAGTATTGAATAACAGAATTTGCATTTTCAATACTTGAAGCATCAACGTCTGGTCGTGCTTTTACAGCATCCATTTCCGCAATAGTAGCATCCAAAGCAGAAATTTGTTCTTCTGTTGTGGACAAATCGGAAACATCCATTTTAATTTTTAAATTACTGTTTCCGTCAACCTGTCTCAGAGATTCGGCAGCTTCATTTGCTTCAACAGCTAAGTCACCGATAGTTTTGACAGCCTCATCGCCCCAGTCGAAATCAGCACCTTTTAACTGTAATTCATCAAAGAATGCCTGAACCATTCCAGAAGACATATTAAGACCTTCTGCGAAGTCCTCCATTTTCTTTCCACCGAGAACCTGGAAACCATCATCTTCACTGTATTTCATAAGTCCGGCATTAACAGAATTCTCCAAGAATTTGTCAATATTCAGACCATCAACAGCACCATTATCATCAAATTTCAAATACTGCTTGAAATCAGACATGTAAGATTCAATTGCACTTAAATCGTCACCATCAACTGAATCTGGTACAATGAAATCAATGGCAGCTTCAAATTTCTTTGAACCAAAATCCCCAAATACATCAGAGTTTGAATCATAAGTGTCTCTAATCCTCTGAATAGCACTTACAGCATCATTTGCCATATCTCCATAATCAGAACCACCTTGAGCATTGAGCCAATTCTGATATGAACCAACGGCTTCCTGAATAGATGTTGACAATAAATCATATTGTTTACATGTATCTGCAATAGCACTATTTTCGGCAAGCAAAGCATCAATAGACTCTTGAATACTTGCTTTTTCTGAATCAGAAGCACTCGCAAGAGAAGCTCTTAACTGCTCTATCTCTTTTGCATTTTCAAGATACTTCGCTTGTTCTAATGCTTTATTTGAATTGTTAATGGCAACCTGTTCATCAGCTTTTGCTTTTGCAATTTCTCTTACCTTTTCGGCGTTCAACTGCATTGTACCATTTACATATTCAAGCGCACCTTGATAATCTTTTAACTCATCTGAATTAAAATCAGCAAGGGATATAGATTTTCCATTTTGCTGTCCAGCAATAGCTTCTTGGGCAGCACTTATACCAGAAATCAATGTTTGTGATGCAGTCATAGCAGCATCAGCAGTCTGAGTTATAGACGCACTTGCTTGACTATAAATATCTGAAACTTTCTTTGCACTGTCAGCAGCTTCACTTTCCGATTCTGACAACTGTTGGTTTGCATCGCTTGCATCAAGAACAGAATCATAAAGACTATCTATTTTTTCTTTTTCTTCCTCAAATCCAGGAAGTGCTTCTCCATTTTCATTCAACAGAGAATCATAGTTATCGGAAATAACACTAAGGTTATCTTTAATATCAGAAGTAAGAGAGTCACGTTCTTTCTCTAAATCCTTAATATTGCCGGTAACTTTTTCGTATTCTGTAGCAGATTGATACCATTTAGAAGTTTTGTCTTGTCCGCTATCAATGAGATCTTGTTGCTGTTTATAATAGTCAGTTAATTGTTGTTCAACAGATGTAAGTCTTTCACGCTTAGATAATGTTTCATCAACAATTGTACCAGACTGCATTTTCTCATATGATGTGCCAGAATACATATCTACATCATATTCACCTGTGCCCCATGTTCGGTTTTTATTAAGAACATTGTTTGCAGCTTTAGCAGCTTCTTGTTGGTCATATTCTGCAATTTTCTGTTTTATTGCTAACTGCGAAGATAACTGGGCGTTTGTTGTTTCCAATGCAGATAAAGACTGAGCATCAGTAGCAGAAAGATTAAGCTCTTTCAGTTTATTGATAATATCCTGAATGGTATCTTCATCTGTAAAAGTAACACCATGTTCTGTTGCCAATTCTTCAACTTTTGATCTTAAAGAATCTTGTTTGCTTTCTACATCTTTAACATCATTTAGTGCTGTTTCGTATGTACTTCTTGCTTCACTTGCTTTGTCGCACGCTTCATCAAAAGATTCTGTCAAAGCATCAACTACTTTTACGACACCAAAAATAGCACCAGCAGCAAGAATAGCCCAACCTACGGGATTAGTAAGTAAGAATGTTGCTAATCCGGCAGCAGCAGCTTTCAAAGAAGTAGCAAGACCAGCCGTTGCAACAGCAGCCGTACCATTTGCAGCAGCCATTGTTCCAGCGGTAACAGCAGCAGCCGTTTGTTCTGCAGAAAGACTTGCCATGCTTGCACCAGCAGCAATCGCTTCAGCAGAAAATTGACTCAATGATGAACCAATTTCAGAGAAGTCCATCGCTGTCATTGTCGCTTCGCAAGCAGAAGCGTATGATTTAAGGTCTAAAAAGACTTTTCCAACATTTCCTAAATTTTGTAGTTGCTTTATTTTATAAACATATTGAAAAGTCTTGATAAGTGTGATACATTATTATTGTATGATTATAAAGGAAGGTGATTGTATGTCTATGATTAAATGCCCAGAATGTAATAACATGATTTCTGATAAATCAAAACAGTGTATACATTGCGGTTTCCCATTACCAACAGTGGAAGAAGTACCAGATGGATTCTGTCTTATTGACGGAGTACCCCGTGATCTTCATGAAGCATTGAATAAAATTGATGATTACCCTAATATGACTCCTGATGAGCAGAAAAAATTAAAAGGGTGGATTTTTGGTCAATGCCAAACTATTTCTATTTATGCTGCGGAACAACTTCTAAATATTATATTAGAAACTCATGCAGTGCCAAAAGAATTTGACGGATCATATAAAAGAGTAGGAAATGGACGTATAAATAGTATACAACCAACAAACAAAAATACATTAAAGTGCCCGAAATGTGGCTCGACCTCTGTTGCAACTACAACAAGAGGATATTCCATTATGCTTGGCTTTATTGGTAGCAATAAAGTTATAAACATATGTGGAAATTGTGGTCACAAATGGAAACCAAATAATCAATAATAATGGTAAATTTATTATGTGCCTCCCGGCAAACTGGCAAGGAATAATACTAAATTCACAAATATATTATTCACTATACATTAAAAGCTATAACAACTAGGCGTGTTATAACTCCAAGAATGGGTAGTCTCTGAGGATTCATGCTCATATATTTTGAGCGTGCGTCCTACTGATTGCCTATTATAATAGTCCGTAGCACAGTATAAAACTGCTTTTTCTCAGCATAGACCATCCAGATAATTTTTTCTGCTTTCGCAACATTCACGCCTATCGTTACCGATTACGTTGTAGTTTATCTGGCTTTAAGGTGTTCCAGTATTTACTTCTTTGGGATATTTTATAGAACCTCCCAACAGCTATATCTTGTGTACATCGCCATAATGATGATTACTTGATATAACATTAAGCCAACTTTATTTAGGAAAGTTTGTGATGTTATCACTCAACTTAGGTTCTTTACAAATGCAGCAATTCCAACACCTGTTAATAATGTAGGTACTACACCAATTTTATTTATAAGAGCATCAATTATTTGAACAAGTCCAGTTAATCCACTAACAGCACCTTTGACAAATCCAGAATCAAGAAAAGAATTTGATAATCCTTCCCACGTAGCTTTAAGCTGGTTTACTTTAGCCTCAATAGATTCCATCCATTTTTCATGTTCTTCCATAGCAGAACCTTCGGAATTCATCGAAACTTCAAGTGCTTGTCTGGCAATATCAAAATTGTTCATAAGTGAAGACATTACATTACCTTGATGTTTTCCGGCAAGCAACTCTGTGATAGATGCTTGTTGGATATCGGTAAGATCTTGCCATTTCTCTGAAAGCTCGTCCATAATTTGATATGTAGATTTAAAAGTGTCTTTATCAAGCATAATATCGACACCAGAAAGTGCCTTGATTTCAGCTTGAAGTTTTGCTGTTGATTCAGCCATACCATCAGTTTCAAGTCCAGCTTCCTCAAGCTCTGTAGTCGCACCACGAATTCTCATGGAGATTGTCTTAAATGCGTTACCTACTCTTGCTGGATCTTGTACAACAGTATTTGCAGCAGTAATCAAAGCAATTGATTCATCCAATGTGTTATTGGCAGCAGACATTGAAGAAGCAGATCTTGTCAAGGCTTCACCAATACCACCAGAACTGATTGCGAATCTGTTACCTACTTCATTGAATTTATCAACGATTGACATAGCATCACTGGCTTGAATTCCAAATGCCTGTAATGTAGAAATTACACTGGAACTTGCCTCATCAATGCTAGAAATTTCGTCACCAACAACACTATAAACATTTGCTACTTCTGCAAGTTCTTTGGCTTCAGACATGGAATATCCAAGTCGTGCGAAACTCGCGGTAGAATTTACATAATCTGTAATAGTAGTACCAAGTTCAACAGAACGCTTTGAAGCATTTGAAAGGAAACTTGAATATGCAGAATCCGTTTCATTTGTAACTTTTTTGAGTTCTGTCATGGCACTATCAATATCTACGACATTTGAATACATATCCTTTAGTCCACGAATGGTAGTGTTAATCATTGCACCCATTCCGAATAGTGGACTAAGATTTGTAAAATTACTCTTCAAAGTTCCGAAGATACTCTTACCTAAATTTCCGGCAGCAGCAGCGGTTGTTTTTAACTGAGTAAATGACTGAGAGACAGCTTTTAATTGTGAAGGGTTTTCAACTTTAGAAAGCTGTGCTGTTAATTCTGATAACTCATTTTTATATATTTTTGCAGCTTTAGTGTTACGGTTCATCCATGTTTCAATTTGATTACCTAACACAGTTTTTTGTGATAATAATTGCTGTGATGCAGCTAACGAAATATTTTCTGCTTTAGCATCTTTATATGCAATTTTTAATCGTTGAACCTCTTGAGTTATTCTTTCAAATTCAGCTTGTTGTCTATCTAAACCACTTATATTACTTATATTTGCTAAGTCGGCTTTTAATTTAGAAAGTTCAGACGAATAATTATTTGTATCACCTTTTAATTTTACAAACCCTGCATCAAGAGTTGAAATATCAGCATTTAATTTGGAAACATCAGCACCAGTAAACATCTGACTAAATGATTGTTGAATATCTTTACCAACATTTACAAGTCTGCCAGCCTGTGAATCAAATTCTTTTAATACAGTAACAGTGCGACCTAATTCATCTACACCAGTGACACGCAACTGTAATTGACCGCCTTGACGGATTCTTGTATCAACCCTTTGGACAGCCAAATCCATAGAATCTAAAGATTGTGTGATTGTAGCAATCTGACTCTTATCAAACTTAAATCCGGCAAGTGTACGTTGCAAGTTTTTAATAGTATTTGCTGAATTGGCAGTGGTAATTTTTCCCATTGTAGTATTCAGCGCATTGGCGAAATTATTGCCAGCAGCATTACCAGCCTGACCAAATTGTGATTTTATCTGATTCAAATAGCCGTTTATATTTCCATTTTTGGACACCAAATTTACATCAACATCAATTTTGTGCTTTGCATTTGTGAAAGCATTCATTTGTTGCTGTGCTTTGGCGGTATCAAGCTCCGCTATAACGTGAGCAATAAAATCTGACATAACTTCACCTCCCCTTATCTAAAGAAACTACTAAATGTACTGTCTAAGTCAGATTGAATTTTCTGTTCTGATCTTGCCCAGAAGCCAGAACGACCTTTGATATTTGCTGTGCCAGCTTCGGCAGCATCAAATACCATAGGGGTTGAAAAATAACTTGAAAATCCTTTTTCTATAAAGTCTGGATTTGGAACTACATAACTGTAAGTTCTATCCAACCAAATATAGAAATGAACATTTTTTCCGTATTTAGAAACACCATAGTTCCTAACACTTTTTCCAAGTTTTCCAGTTCTTTTATAAATACTAGGAGAACCCTGCGAATAGAAAGACTGGACTTCGTTCTCTGTATCTTTGAGAGATTTTGAATGTACAACCGTCATAGCTTTTTGCATCTCATTCAAGATCAACTGTTCAAGTTCTGCCATGCTATTTGCTTTTCTCATGGTAGTCCTCCTTTATTATTGCTTATTTATAGATCACTTAAAGACGAACTCTTACCTTCAACAATTCCATCTTTTGTGAAATACTTACTGAATTCTTCGGAAACCTCGCTATCGTTGTATAGATTAACCATGTCCGAACTACTCCATCCGAAAAATTCCTGAACAACATTTGCCGGGATATTCAGCTTCAATAATTTTGTGTTGAGATAGTGTCTCATGCAGTGCCAGTAAAAATCCACACCTAATTCATTTGAGAAGATGTTCGCCCAACTATCAAGGGTACTGACTTTCATTTGTGCATAAGAACCATCACCACATCTATGTACAAAAAGCCATTCACTCTCAATACCTTGTTTCTTACGTTGTTCCATCCATAAATCAAGGTATTTCTTAAACTCATAAAGCACATATTTATTGAGCTGTTTACCTGTTTTACCAGCTCCCTTAGTTTTAATCTTAGGAGTCTTATACAGACCACCATAAACAATATTGTTCTCATCGAAGTATTCAACTTTGAATCTCAACAATTCTGATTTTCTAGCACCACTCATTGCAGCCAAAGCAAAAGCACATGCCTGTTGATATCGTTCTTCACTGACCAATTTATCCAAGAATTTATCTACGTCATCATCTGGGATAATGGTTTTCTCACGAACAGCTTCGTTCTTCGGAGATTCAATCTTTCCAATGATAGAGCGGAAATTCTCAAAATCTTCGTCTTCGTCCTGTAAAATATTTTCAATATAATTTGACATGCTACTGATAGCAGATTTTACCCTACGAATTCTTTTCGGACTCCAACCCCATTCATTGATTGCATATCCCTGGAATCGTGCAAGCTCACGTTTCTTGATATCAACAAAAAATTTATTGTTGTTGTACTCTAAGTTCCAGCAGAAGAAAATTTCTAGGTCGTTTCTGTACCCGTTAATTGTGGAAGGGGCACGATCAATAGACGCAAGGTATTCAAGAAAATCTTCACAAAGTTGTTTATTGTTTGGATTGATTTTCTTGATAGATTCTTCGTTTGTAATTTTGTTATAAATTGTTGTTCTACCCATGTTACTAACCCTCTTTCTTAAAAGCGTAAAAAATAGAAGAGGGGAGTAACCCTCTTCTTATTCGACTTTAATATTGTCTTGTTCTTTTTGAGAATTTTCATACGCTAAAATTCCACGAACTACATCATCTTGTGGCATTTTTGCAAGCTCTGCTACATTCTGTAGTTTATTCATGAAATCATCAGTGTTTAAATTCTCTAATGTGGAAGAATATTTATTGGCGATAGAAATTAACACCTCAAATAATTCGTCCAGTTTTGATGTATTGACAAGTTTGCTCCGCTCAAAATCAATTTTTCTTTCAGCAGCATCAATAACATCTTTTACATTAACTGTTTCTTTGATAACCTGTCCGATGCGTGTTTTCTCGATGAAATCCGCACTTTCAGTAAAAGACTCTGGCAATGCAATATCAGTCAGATTATTTACAAGAGAAACAGCTACAAAATAATCAAACAGAATAGGCTCATACCCTACGGTATCATTGATAACACCGTGAACGATATCATCAACAATGTCCATTTTCTGAGAAAGAGTAGGAGAGGACACATATCTGAAAACTATGTGTTTTCCGTTTAATTCAAATGTTGATTCATCAGTATATTTTCTCATAAATTACACCTCTGTACTTTCTTTAGCAAACTGTGAATAATTGTTTTCCAGGAATCTACGGCTCTTATCAGAAAGAGTTTTAGAAACACTATAAGTTTCTTTGTTTTCTTTCTTGCCGATAGTATATGTACATGTAGGACACGCACAAATATTCGTACCCTCTACCCAGTTCATCGGCTGTTTACATTTCGGGCACATCAAGATTTTTTCCATGATTTCTTTAGCCTTACGCTTATTCTTCATTGCTCTACTTTTCTCTGTATTCACATTGAACATTTTTGCTACTTCTTTAATAGTCATAATTTATATCTCCTTTTGTAAACGAACTTTTTAATAATTATGGTGGATAAACATTTGTATAATTTGCGATAAAAAATGATACCCATTAAAAAAGTCAAAACAGTTTTTAACCTCTTTAATAGGTATCATACACAAGTGCAGTGCTTAATAAAAAACACCACACTTGCTAACAATCCTCGTAATATTTACAATGCATTTTATCTTGATTATGTGGGATATAACAAGATTTGTCTTTACAATATCTTTGGCAGATACATAAACCTTCTGAGTTTATCTTCACACCACCAGAACAATAAATCATATTCTGCTTAGTTTTTTCATTAAGCTGAATGTATGCATATTTACACATTATTTCTTCTCAACTTTAAAATTCGGAGAATGAATATCTCCTGAATATTTGACAGAAATTTTATTACCAGGATTTTTTGATATACCAGTTAATTCATACCCGAAACCATCAAAAGAAATGATAGCGGTATTAGTACGCTCATTGTATACTAATACGTCACACTCTTTGGTAAGAGATGCCTTTCGTTTCGGTGTACTTGATTTTGTTTCAACTTTATTTTTTCCTTTATCTTGAACAATCTCAGTTGTATTTTCTTTTACATCTGTCATAATCTCAGCTCCTTCTTCCTAATAAAAATGTAGGCAGGTATAAACCCACCTACATATAGTTACTGAAATTATTTTGTTACAGTGATCTCAATTGTGTCTTCGAGTCCATTGTAAACGGCTTTGACTGTTGCTGTACCAGATGCAGTTGCACCACTCACAACACCAGTTTTTGCACCTACAGTCAATGCAGTGTTTCCGGCATCTACGATTGAGAATGTACAATCCTTTGGATCAAGCTCTGTAGGTTTATACATAACTCCAATAATACCAAGAACTGAAAGTGTCATGTTTGCACCAGTCTTAATTGTTGTAGCCGGTGCAGAGATAGCAATTTCAGAAACAGCCATATCTGTATTGTCATCATCAATTTCAGAGATGTATGCATATACGGCACTACCATCTTCACAAGCGTCACCTTCGACAGCAAGGGCACTACCAGATAACTTTGTACTTACTACACCATCAGGTGTGAATGAGATATCAAAGTTACCGTCAAGTGAGTAAGACGGAATTACGATTTCAACGACACCAACTTTACCTTTCTTACTGTTATGCTTGTCTGCCTGAAGAACAAGTTTTCCAATGTAAGGTGTTGATTCTGCATCAATAGTAATACGTTTTGAAATAGCATTGTACTGATATGTACATTTTACTTTTTCAGTTGTAAGACCATATGATGTCAAGTCAATTGAAGTACCATCGGCTGTAACTTCTACGAATGTACCGTTTGGAAGTTCTACACCAACTTTTGCACCAGTCAGAGGTGTATGGTCAATTGTACCTTTTCCAGCTACAAGTGTTACGCACTCATTAAGACTATATGAATCTTTGAGTCCTTTAGAAATCTGAGAACCAGCCTGTAAAGCAATGTACTCAAGTTTCCAGTCAGCAGCTTCAAGTTCTGCTGTAAGTTCTCTACCATATTTGTATGAGAATACTTTCTTATTACCTTTACCAGCATTTACAGCCTGTTCCTGCATAGATACAGAAATAGAAGAACTAAGGTTAGTCACTCCTGTACAAGCTAATACACCATTGATGTAAAATGCAAAGTCGGCAACTGAAACAACGAATTCTTTTCCCTTTGTATTCATTGCAAATTCCTCCTGATTTATAAATCATCAGCCACTAATCATTTTCTTTAATGACATGGCATCTGTTTTCACATCTTTGAACTTATCGCTCTCATCAAGTTCAGTCATCCAATACTGGACGGGTTCTTTGAATTTTACAAATCCTGTACTTTCAGCAGATTTCATAACATTGAAAATATCACGCTTATTTATTCGTTTAACATATCGCCAGAACTTACGAATAGTTAGCCCCTTAACTTTTTCTTCGGTTAAGTCCATTCCAACACAAACAGAATCAATGTAGTCTTCCAAAGAGGCTTTATCTTTGCCAGATATAGCATCCTGGGCTTTTTTTAATTCCTGCTCAGTGTCGTAATGAATGAATTCATCAATGTCAAAATCAATACCATTTTGTAGGATAATAATTCTCCGAATATCATCGAACTGATCGGCGGTTATAACATTGCCATTTATTCTGAATCCCCCTTGTGTAGAACTAGCCAATACCTCTTGATCCTTAAATACAAGCTGTAAAAGCCGGAGTGCAAAAGAATAGTAGTAGGGGAGAAATGGCATGTTAAATTCTTTTGCTAATTCTACGTTGTTATGACAGTAAAATAAAAAATCAAGATATGGCATCTTGATAATTTTCTTTACTGGAAATATACTGTTTTTACGAACAATAATACTTGACTTATATAAATTGAAATCAAGCACATTACCCATTTTTACAGGGTATAAAACTAAATCTTCGGTATAATAAATTGGCGAGCTATATATAAGGTACTGATATAAAGATTCGTTACTGATGTCCATATGATTCCTTCTTTGCAGTAAACGTAAGTATTCTGCATGGGTATTCATAGTACAATACTTCCTCAGTATTGCTTACACATGTCAATTCACCAATCCAATTTGTTTCCATTCCAGATAAAGTTTTTTTCAATTCTTCACCCAAAATATCAATAACTGTACCCGATAGATATTCCTTTGTTTTATAGCTCTGTACTCTTTGTGCCATTGCCTTTTCATGGCAGACAATATATATGACCACATTTATCTCTTCTAAAAAATATTGTTGGTTTCTCACATGATTAACCTTGAAACAGATAAACGGAGAAGTTTTCTCAATGGTCTTTGGATTCTGCAAATAAGGAAAAATTTTCTTATAAAGCAGACCACCACCGGCATCTATATATTCCTTATCGAGATTAAAAATAATCTCGTTATTTTCGACAATTGTATTTATTACCGCAGATTTAAAAGAGTTAATGTCAAAATCTTCCATAATAAACCTCATTTACCATAAAGCGGTAATCGTAATAACAACAGATGCCAATATTGTATCTACCGATGAAAGAACATTTAAGTGGAATTGCTTTCCAACCAAATCACGATTGTTTTTTACAGTAACTTTTACAAAATTGTCACCAGTAGTTAATACCAAATCTTTCTCATCGAAATCATTATCAGAAATTCCCCAATGATATTCGATATCATCTACCACATTATGTTCATTATCATAAAATGTAGCAGAATATTTTTCAAACGATGATAAACTGATAGTGTCAGCTTTGTATGTAAGTTCGCAAGTATAACCGTACTTTTCAGTAGGCTCAACATTATTTTGTTTGTAATCTGCAAGCATCATATCAACACTGTCTGTATTTTCATCGTATACAGTTTGAGTCAATGACAGATTTAACAACTTTACATTTTTATTGTTGTTTGTTAAACCATTGAATTTTGTGAGTTTATATACCAACGGTACATCGTTGGACATTTCCAACATAAATCGCATACCGTCATGAAGTCTTCTTGTATTTTTATCCATTGGCAGTAAAAGGCTATACTGCTTATCATAAGTGATAACAATATTTCCTTTGAAGACACCAGAACTATACCGTGTCACATCTTCACACCAATACCAATATTCATATATTTTCTTGGTTTCTGGATCTTGCCATCGTAACTGATTGTGACAAACTTTAAGAACTGCCTTTTCATAAAATTTGTTATTACTTGGTTCAGAAGCAATAATCCAAATTTCATCTTCAAAACGAATGTAAGAGTATGTTTGTAAAGTTCCAATAGGCACTAAAATTTGTCTGTCTTCAGCTTTCAATTGTGTGTCCGGCGTAACACTCTGTATAATTGCCTTGCCGGGAGTAATAACAGAAAAATCACTGTTTATAAACTCAACATTATCGCACAACATAGTGGTATCAAGCATTTCCTTAAAACCATCTTGTGCATAAGCGAAAAATTCTTCGCCCTCAAAACCACCATTATAAATAGGTGGTTGATCCATTAAATACCAATCCACAGCCATAAATATCACCGCCTATGTATAAGCTGGACATTTTTGCTTTGTGTAAAGATCTGCAATTTTTGAATCTATTGCATCAGCTTCCGCTCTTGTGTATTTCTTTGTATCACCAGTTCCGTTAAGACTGATATCTTTACCGATGATATTATTTAACTGATTTACACGCCTTACCTCTTGTTGCATATAGTAAGACTTCATAATCTCAGCCAGACTCAAAATGACATAGTTTTTCAAATCACCATTGTCATCGAAAGAATCTGAATCAGAAGAGGGTGGGGTAAATACTAAATCTTGTTTATCGAATCCTAAAGAATCAATATTTAGTTCATATTCACCTAATGCATTCAAGAACCATTGACGAACTAATCCGTCTGCAAGTACATACTTACATTTAATAATTGATTCAAATGCAGATACAACGTCTGTATATGATGTCATTGAATGCACCTCCAATCATTTTTAATCGAGATTTAATCCACTGACTGCCTCAATTTCAGCAAGCATATAAGACGGAACTTCATCAGTGTTGACAGAAGGGTATAAGTCCTTATCTGAACACATAATTGCAATCATTTTCTTTTCTGATTCTGTTACGACCAAAGAAGAAAGTTTATCATGGAATTCTTTCTTACTCTTAGATGCAAATAAATCATTCACTGCATCCACTGTTAATTGAACCGGCGAAATATCTTCTCCGAAAACATATTCTCTTACGAGTGGATTATTGATTTTAAAAGCAGCATGAGAGCCAAGTCCATCAACTCCGCAAAATGCAACATTTCCGACTTTAACTTGTGAATCAATCTCAGCAAGTGTTAATCTTTTATAATCTTTGATGTTCGGATCAATCTGAATTGATTTTCCATTTTCTTCAGAAACAAATCCGATAGTCCATCCACAAAGATTGTCAATAGAAACTCTATCGCTTAAAGAGAGATTGTCTACTGTACGTGTCTTTGCTTTTGTACGTGGTGTTTTTGCTTTCGTTGTCTTAGTTACAACATTTTCGCTTTTTTCAATAACTTTTTCGTCCATTGATGTATAACTCCTTTTATAATAAAAGCATGGAGAAAAACAGATTTCCCCATGCTTATACATTTATTTTCGTTTAATTAAGACTGTTTAGCAAGTAAACCAATCTCAAATTCACGACCTTTTACAACGTCAGCACCAAGTTCAACATCAAAACGAGTTTTGATTGTACCTGTTTCAACGTCTGTACCGCTCATTGTTGTGATACCACCACGTCTGAAGATATTCAGCGGAGATTTATTACCAGCAGCAGTAAAGTACAGCTCATCATCTGCGTAATAAGTCTCGAATCCAGACTTGTCAGCAAGCGGTTTTGTATAGTTGAACGGATTTTCAAGTTCTACAAGTGTGCTTCCTTTATAGAATCCGTTTACACCAGCTTTGGCGATTTCATCTACCTGTGATGGGCTATAGAATGGAATCTTAGTATCACCAACAGTTTTATATCCGTTCCATCCACTGATTTCCTGGATTAAGCTGTAGTCACCTAAGATAGCAACTTTACCCATTTTACGAGTAAATGCAACTCTCTTAGCAACGTCTGCCTCTGTAGGGAGATCACCTGTATATGTGCTATAGTTCTTCACATATTTAGTGTTGTTTGCAAGAGATTTCTTCAGAACACCAAGAACGTATGCTACACCTTTGTTGTTCATATCAACCTGAACCTGAGCCATTTCTTCTGCAATTGTTCCATCGAAGTTACCAGAAGCAAGTTCACGGTAATCAATAGCCATACCAGCAGAAATGGTTCTTGTAGCAACAGGATATTCCATCCAGTTTCTTCCAGCAAAACTTACATCAGAATTTGCAGCCTGCATACGAGCGTCAATTCCTTCGTAGTTGTAAGTTTTAACCTTCGGCTGTTCATGGTAAGCAAGTTCATGATAATTTCCTAAGAAATCATAAATTTTCATAGCCTCAAGCAGTTTCGGCTCAATAATGAACTTAACGATTGTATTGATTTCAGCTCTAGCTTTGAAATCACCCATAGCTGCAGCTTCTCCAAGTGCAGAAAGTTTCTTTGCTACAGCGTCTTTCTGTGTTCCATATTTACCGGCATCTGTACCAGTGAACAGGGCAGAACAGATTTCAACCATCTGTTTGAATTTAGCCTGATCCTTGATAGTTACATCATCTTTTACTGGATTTGCTAATTCAAAAGAAGTATTTAATTCAACGATATTTCTCATTGTTTCGTTCCTCCAATTAGTGTATTAAGTTACAATTAGGCAATAACAACCTCAACAGCAAGTCCTTCACCGTTGAAACTTGTTTTCTCACTTACTACAAAATATTCTTTGTAGTCAGCTACTCCTGTGGCTTTCTTTACAGCTTTCAGTTTTCCACTGGCTTCTGCAACAAGAAAATCGCCAACAGCAATATCTGTGTATGTGCCATCTACCTGATCCATATCCATGTCAATGATTCTTCCTTTCAGTGAAGTAAGAACAAATAAACGTGGATTCTCACCAACTTCGATTACATAATCATTTGGTGTAAGAGTCTCAGGTTTGTCGATAGTATTCATAACAATTGCAAGCCCTGTTTCTTTTCCATCAGTAGGAACAGCAGCTTTCTTTGTAGCTCTATCGAAAGTTACAACATTACCGTTATGCAGCTCAACGTCTGCTGTGCAGTAACCAACATTAACGGCATTTTTGTATGTACCAATTTCTCTAAATTTTAACATGGTCACGTTCCTCCATTATTTTTGTTTGATTAAGCAAAACAATCAAAATCGTCAACGGAATTATCATCTTTGACGATAGGATCAATTGCTGACATAATGCCATCAAATTCGTCTTTCATTGAGTTCATTTCAAGAGATTTCTTTGCATTTTCCTCACGAATTTTCTTATATGCAGTTGCATCAATCTTTGTTACGATTGAATTGATCTCTACAGAGAACGGATCAGCATTGAATGCTTCGATTTCTTCTTTGGCAAAATCTTTCTGCTCATCTGTATAGTCTGCAAGGGCACTATTTAATTCAGCGATTTTGTTTGCTTTCTTCAGTTCATTGAGTTCTGCAGCCTGTGTCTCAACAAGGGCATTCAGCTCTTTATTTTTCGCATCAAGCTCGTCCTCTTTTGCTTTGGCATCACTTTCAGATTTTTCACATTTCTGGTTAAGTTCAGAAATTTCCTCATCCTTTTCTTTGATAGAAGCATTCAGCTCATCAATCTTAGAATTGAGTTCTGCAACCTGTGATTCAAGACTAGCAACCTGTGAATTTACTTCAACTTTTCTAGTGTCCTGAAATTCTGAAATAATGTCAGTTTTTAAATCAGAAAGTGCTTTCATCATTTCTTCATTCATTTCAATAACCTCCAAGTTTTTACGATTGAACTGGTTAAGTTCAACTAATACGGCAGTCGAATCGGAAGGTTTTACGGATAAGATACAATATCCACTATAATCATAAATCATAGGGATACGACCTTGTTCTTTCCAACCGCCATCATAAATTATTTCACCGTCATTTTCCTTTGTACCAACAAATTCAACACTTCCTCGAATAGTAATGCCATCAGCAATCTTATCCTCAATCCATTTTACGAATTTCGGATATCTTGCTTCATTTATGTAGCCAACACCACATAAACATCTATGCATTCCGTCTTCCAATTCAATGTCTTCAATCGACCAGTCCTCAAACACACCTACTTGCACAGAATCTTCAAATACCGGCATATTTTTAATCTGACCAGTCAATCCATGACCATATGGGATTTCTTTATCATTATCAAGGAACTCAGCGCATAATGGCATACCTTTTACGGTATCTGCATTATCTCTTGTGTATTGTTCAAGATAGGAGATACCATTGATATTCCAACGTGTGTTATCGGGGTAAATTTCATGCAAAACAATTTTGACTCGTCTGCGTCCATTTGGGTTGGTGGCTTGTGAAATTTCTAAAAATCTTTTTTCCATTTCCATGATATGTACCACCTTTTTGTATAATTTATTGCAATAAAAAAGACACCCTAAAGTGCCATTTCTAACAATAACGTAATAAACATCTATTCAGATGTACTTAAAATAGTAGTGAAATCATTTACAAATTTTTCCGTTTCCACAAATATGAAAATAGAAGCGTCTGGATTTTCTTTCTTCGGCTTGATATCATAAACAGGATTTCCCATTTTGATTAAATGCCTTGCAACACCAGGCTTAAAAACTGATTTGCATTTCACTACAGAATTTGTTTCTGTCATGCACATAATCTTCCTTCCTAATCTGTACTTGGTTTAGGATTGGTGTTTGAACCAGAAGATTGTGATTGTATCGTATTTTCATTTGTCGCAAAATCTACTGTTTCACGACCACTTTCTTTACTATCTGCTTCATCACGACCACTCATTGTAAATGATGTAGCATGAACAGGATATTTGTTTTCAAAATCAGACTCTAACTCATAGTCAAGCAGAGAGATATATGCATCTGGATCAAACCCAGTTGCACTTACCCAAGCGGTCAGAGATCCCTTACCATGAGAATATAAATCCTGCATGTATTTTACTTGTTTATCTCTGTTTGCAAAGGTTGTAGGTAAAATATAGCAATCAACCACACAAGAAGAATCCATGATAATATTTGCGTTAATGCATTTATTAAGCTCAAACATGAAATTCTCAACCCATGTGTAGGTATTGCTTGCAACAAGCTCTAAGTTAAGAGAAGCAGTTGCATAGTTACCTTTTGTATTACCGTCAAGACTGGCAGAACTGATACCTAAAGCACCAGGCACAGCGTCCTTAATAGATGCTTCATTTTTCTCATCGAAAATATCTATATCAACGTCCATTTTGTCTATCTTAGTTCCACTTGCAAGGGAGAAGAAAGATATACCAGACTGACTTCTTCGAGTGATAACAGCCTCTTTTACTTTTTCATGCTGTTCTCTCTGTTGGTCTTTTGTAAGAGATGACGTTCCTTTTTCTTTTCCTTCCGGGAATGTCATATAAATAATCTGATTATTGATTGAATCCAAAACTGTACGTTTAGTATTGACAAAATACTCAGCATACATAATATCATCAAAGGCAGTTACAGCCATTGGTACACCCCAGGGCTGGTTAATTGCAGCATTTACTTTTGTAACGATAGTTTTTGTATCGTCAAGTATAATCCAATTATTGATGCTGCCTTTATTCTGATTATATCCATCACGAATTTCTTTCGGCATAGCTTGTAATCGTGCTTTTAATTCTCTGTCATTGAATTGATCGAAATATCTCAAATTAAAAGCCATACGATAATGATTACCTACTCTGCCACAAATTCTACACCAATCAACAGGCAAAGGAATAATAGAAACATCCATACCAATTTCATTTATCTCAACAATATTAGCCATTTGATAATCAGATATGAATTTCTCATTGCTAATAGGTCTGTTTGCAGTTTCAAAATAGTAGAAAGCAGTTCCATCATTTGCATTTTTCATCAGATTGTCTCTGATTTGTTGCTTATAATTGATTTTGTCAAGAACAGATAACATTTTGAGTCTGTTTCTTTCAAAATTTCTCGGACGCTTTTTTCTATTCTTACAAACAATTACCTTATCAAGAGTGTGCATAGAGCCAATATAATTAACGGCACTCCTTACACTACCGTTAGTGTTATACGCCCACCAAGCCAAATCTCTTAACTGTTTGTTGTAATACTGGGGATTTTTAGAAAATGTTCTAATATCCTTTATCGTATATGGGGAGGCATCAAGAAAATCCCCTAAGACAGAATAGATATAAGGTAATGTAGTATTATAGGCATAAGCATTTGTTTCTACATTATGGTTAGCACGATTATTCGTGTTTGCCTTACGTTTAGGTGCAGATGATCTACCACGCTTTTTGGTAGTAGAAGCTGCCACTTCATTCTGTTCTGGCATCTATCTACCTCCTAATTTTTTAATTGATAAAAGTTGAAAATCCGTATTCGTCTTCAATATTACGCATGTCTCTTTCAAGCTCATTTGCAATATAGTTGGCATAGGAGATAGAAGAGTATCTATCCTTTCTCATACCAGCCACTTCAACGACTTTAATTTTTCCGTCAGTAGCAGTGTAGTCCAAGTTAATCATTTCTTTAATCATGGCAGTTGTCTGATAAAATGGTTCTTGGAACATTACTTGATCTTCAACTAATAAATTCTGGAAAGCCTTGCTACGATTCAAAATATCATTAGAATCTATTTCATTGATAAGAAGTCGTAACTTTCCACGTTTGATACAGTCTCTAAGATATACTGCAGCATCAGAGTTGAATTTAGCAGTAGCCTTAATACTGTAGATGACTTTCTCTGCTTCAGGATCTTTACATCTTTCAGCCATTTTGTCATCATTGATACATGACCATGCCGGATATACAGTATTTCTTTCATCGTCAACCTGTTCAATAACAAGGTTATCGAATACACCAATACCGACACCATTTGTATCTACGATTATGTAATCACAATCGAAATCCTCAAATAACCGCCTTGCTTTTAAAGCCTGGTCAAATGTATGACCACCATCTAATGTAGTAATATACAGAACATTTCTAATATATTGATTGCTTGAAGTTGGAAGCAATTGCATCAGTGTAAAACAAGTAGCGTCATTTTTAGAACCGCCTTGTGTCGCAATATCCATTGATAAAAGACGTATCTCACCATTTCTTTTTGGTTCATACTTATACTTACTGTCATTCAACAGCGCATAATAAGGCTTCGGATATAATGCTCTCTGAATCTTACGAATCTTATCTACAGTTTCAAAGTTATAGAAAGCCTTTTCAGAACTACCAAAGAAAAGAGAATCCATCTCCATTGACCATGCAATGCTATCAAAGTCATCTTCCTGCATTTCTTCACGAATCTGTTCTTCTGGGTAATATCCTTCATAAACAGGTAATTGATACGGGAATCCAACGACCATGTAGCTTTCGCCTTTAATCATGGATTTAAAAAATGCCTTGAACTTTGCCCAAGACCAATGATACTTGTAGTATGCACTACTCAAATAAATCTCTTTATTAGGTTCTTTTGGATATTTAGCCTTATTTTCTTCAACCTTATCGCTGTATTCTTCTTTATTATAGAAGTTAGGTCTACGTTGTCCGGCTTTGAATTTTCTCAGTACCTTATCAACGACACCTTTATCAATAAGTCTAAACTCGTCCATTATAATAATGTTTGCTCTGGCAGAACGGGCAGAGTCCCTTGCCGTTACAACTTTTATAACAGAACCATTCTTCCAATATATAAATCCCTCTGAGGGAGAAGTATTTGTTTTGAGTATCTCATTCCTTAGATTAGGAGATTGTGGCATAAATTCCTCTACAATCTTCAAGAGGACGTTAATTGACTGACCACGTTGACCGGCAGCAATACATACCTTGACACCAGGATATAGTGTACAATAGGCACATAGGAAAGCAGCAACGATCATGGACTTACCCATACCACGACTCGCAATAGTCATAAAATTATTGAATCTGAACATAAATGTGATTAGCACTTGTTGGAATGGGCGAATCCACTCCATACCGTAATAATCAATAAGGAATCGTACAGGGTTTGCACGATAGTAGCCTATCCATATATTCAGACCACACATTATTTTGTCGTATTTAGAGTCCGATAAACTACCTTTATTCTTTCGTTCCATCAGCGTCACCGCCGTTTACAATGAAATCAAAGATATCTTCATCATCAGCTTCTTCTAATTCAGGAATCTCAACTCTGTATTTAGCCATTTCTTCTTCATAAAGAGCTGAGTATTTATTTTTTAATTTCAACATCTTGCATAAATGCCCTAAGAAATAGATAGTGATATATTTTACAATACCGTCTACATCTTCCCATTCTGGTCGGCACTTATCTATCGGACGTTCATCCTCAAACATTTTAATCATTACACCAATTGGTTTTTCAGATGCTTTATCATTTTCATCTTCTTGCTTCGGCTGTAAGTTTGCGGATCTCATAGTCTCTTGATATGTTTTCATCAGCTTTGTGTAAAGCTCAACATTATTATCCTTCAATGCAAGGTTCATCTGTAACTTGATAATACACAGTTCCCTTACAAGGGTTTCTCTTGTCTTGCCATCAATAACAACCCTAGATTTCCAATCATCAAACATATCATTCAAAATACCATACTGCTCCGGCTCAAAACCAAATCCCCAAACACCAACAGCTTTTTTTAACTGAGTAGCATCCAATCCACTATATTCAGCAACGTCATCGGCTGAATTGATAGAGTTTGATTTTTGCTCAATCAAAGTATCGCTATATGTTTTTCCAGTATGAGGTTTAATCTGTATCTTGCTGATATATACAGAAATACGACTACGATCCTCACTGATTTTTCTTGATGCAGCGAGGGCACTTTCATTAAAGTACAAATCAAACAACTGGCATATTCTTTCAATAGCACGTTCTTCATTACCATTGAAAAAATTAGTGTAATGTATAAACAATTCATCAACACAATTTTTACATGTGTTCATATATCCATCTGTACCGGCATAAATCGGTGATTTAGATGGAGAGAAATTGCCTTTTCTTTTTTTATAGTGCTTACCACAAGTCTGACAAACATAATCATCTGGTTCTTCTTTGGCAGAGATTTTTTCAAGCGTAACATCGCTATTTACTGAAACGTCAGAAGCGAGTGATTTTTCCACTTGCTGTTTTTTTGTAACACCCATTTGTCAAACCTTCTTTCTTTATGCAATTTTTCCACTACAGAATAGTGGGAGTAGGAGATGTGGGACTCGAACCCACACGCCAATAATGGCACTGCGCCCTTAACGCAGCGTGTCTACCAATTCCACCAATCTCCCATATAAAAAAGCATGGGGAGTTTCCAACCCATGCTATAAAAGATTACAACGAAATTTTCATTCCTTTATTTGAACATAAGACTCTGAAAGTCTTATCATTTTTAGAAATTTCTTTTCTCAAACTTTCAGATAGTGACTTTTTGCTTTCTTCACTACCATGAACCAAGATAAGTTTGTTTGTATTCAAAGAACTACCGAACTTAATCAAGTCATCTCTATTGGCATTGCTACTGAAAGTAGAGAGCGATATGCAGTCAGCCCTATTTACCACCGGCACTTTATTGATTGTCAGTTTCTTGTAGTCTTTATAGTTCTTGATTCGATAGGAAAGATATGAAGGATTATCGCCAACATATCCAGAGAATACAACCATACTGTTTGGATCGGGCAAGAACTTTTGTAAATAGTTTACAATTCTACCATTTGTACAGAATCCAGAGGATGACAATACAATCTTCGGAGTGGTATCATTCTGGCACATTTTGGATTCTTCTTTCTCAGATAAGAAAACAACATTTTTCCAATTTCGCACTTTCATCCATAATTCCAGGTCTTCGCCTTTAAGTATGGTTTCATATAAGTCAGAAATTTCACAGCTAAGTTTTGAATCAACAACTACATCAGCTTTAAATGAATCGTCACAACCAAAAATCAAATAGAGAACAGTAAGTAATTCTTGTGTCCGGCTAAAACTGAAACATGGCAACAGAAGAGTACCTTTTCGCTCCAGTACAGTATTGACAGCTACTCTCAAATGCTCAACGTCAAAATCCCTGGTTTTTTTATTTACTTTTTCTCTACTTCCATATGTACTTTCCATAATGGCAACATCATTGAACATTGCCGGAATTTCAGTATTTCTTACATAATGATTTTTCGTATTCAAAGCACCAAGATCAGATGTATACAGAATTTTCTTTGTCTTCAATCCATCTGACAAAATCAATTGTAATTGAGCAGCACCTACACAATGAGAGTTTGGAATCCACTGAAAACTAACTACATCGTCAAGTTGGAAAACAACACCATATTCACTATAAGGTTTAATTAACTGCAATGTTTTAGAAACATCATCTTCACTATAAATAGGAGAGTAATTTCTGCTGTAGCGTTTTGAAAGAATTCTTGCTTCATCAGCTACAATAAAAGCACAATTAAAAAGCAGCGATTTCATAACCGCTGCAGTGTTAGGTGTAGTTATAATTTTTCCATTGAATCCCTGGGCAACCAATCGAGGAATTAAGCCACAATGATCCACATGTGGATGTGCCACAAACAAGTAATCAATCTCACTTGGTTTGAATCCAAATTTCTTTGAATTGATTTTATAGGAATCAAGATAACTGTTGCTTTTTGACTGATATAATCCGCATTCCAGTAATATCTTTTTGCCTCCAAATTGTACAAGGTACTGAGAGCCGGTGACATCTGTTGATGATTCACCTAAGAAATAAATTCCATCATTATTTTGTTTGTGTTTAGACATATAATTCCACCTTTATTATTATTTGTTTATAATAGTAGATACGAGACTCGAACTCGTAAGGTTTCCCGGCAGTGTTTGAGACTGCTGCGTTTGCCTGTTTCGCCAATCTACCATAATACGGATGATGGGACTTGAACCCACACGGTATAAATACCACAAGATTTTAAGTCTTGTACGCCTGCCAATTACGTCACATCCGCATATGAAATATGCGTGGAAGAATTATAGTCTAAAATTGAAAATGTCAGACTCGAACTGCTCCACATGATCCCAAATCATGTATGCTCCCATTACACCACATTCTCAATAAAAGCTGGCAAAGGGACTCGAACCCTTAACCTACTGATTACAGGTCAGTTGCGCTACCAATTGCGCCATGCCAGCAAAACAGCAAACACGGATTTGAAGATTCTGCATTTATCTCACCGTTAAGACCACATTTGCTTTATAGCAGAACTGGGGTAGCTGGATTTGAACCAGCGTAATGCAGGAGTCAAAGTCCTGTGCCTTACCGCTTGGCGATACCCCATTATAAACTGCCCCGGTGGGGATCGAACCCACAACATACAGATTAACAGTCTGCCGTTCTACCATTGGACTACAGGGCATTAAAAACTGATAATGACTATGCCAAAATCAGATTTCCTATCTACACATGGCAGATGGATAAAAGACAAGTCGCTAAGATCGAAGAAAATCTGATGATAGACAATACACTGAAGATTGTCTGGTCAGATTTTTATGTAAATATTTGCATTACTTACCCAATTTTTCGTTATAATTTGCTGTATGCGACTTTCACTAGGCTCTAAATGTAAACTATTTCATTCATCAAAATACTTAGTGTTTGAGGGGAAAATATAAAATATTCTTTAATATGTTTTGTTAGTTGTTCATATTTGCTGTGTGAGCCTATACTAGACACTTTGACAGAGGATATCATTATCTTCTGTTGATTTACAATAGGATATTAAGGGGAGGAATAATATCCTATGCTTTTTCATATAATTTTCATTTGCTTGTAAAAATAATTTGAAAGAATTAAATCAAAAATTTTGCTGTATGTGTCTAAATTGGAATAATAAGAATCGAACTTATGTGACCTCCGTATCAGAGAGGCATTCTACCATTGAATTATATTCCAGTATAAACGGAGTAGAGTGGACTCGAACCACCACACCGCACGAAGCGATTACTCAGAGATTAGCAATCTCCTACCTTACCAATTAGGTTTACTACTCCATAATGGGTGTAGTGAGGCTTGAACTCACGACTTACCGGTTAAAAGCCGGTTACTCTACCAACTGAGTTACACACCCAGATTAAATAATGTACCTATAATATTACATGCCAACCAATCGCCAAATTGATTATAACTGTAAAACGGAGAGGGTGGGATTTGAACCCACGAACCGCCATCACTGACGGTTGCCAGTTTTCAAGACTGGTGCAATAATCCAGACTCTGCCACCTCTCCAAAAATAAACGCCCATACTTGGAATCGAACCAAGATCATAGCTTTAGAAGAACCATGTTCTCTCCATTGAACTATACGGGCAAAACAGACATAATAGGAATCGAACCTATATCGCACGATTCGTAGTCGTGAACTCTATCCATTAAGCTATATGTCCATAATTATGTTTTATTCACCATTTCATATATACCTCACATGCCTTTTTATAAGGGCTTTATTTGATTGAATGGGAAGTGGTGGAGTCGAACCACCTACACTTAGGGCTTCAACCTAATGCTCTACCAGTTGAGCTAACTTCCCAAATGTAGTTTACCCTTGCTATCGTGGAAGGAAAGATCTTCATTACCGCTTGTCGTAAACGCCAATTTCTACCGTTTGAAGTGAGTCGTTAGAATTGGTAAAGCAACTATCTCACATGGGCGTGGAGGGAGTCGAACCCACTAGATCCCGAAGGCAGCAGATTTACAGTCTGCCCGATCTCCGTAGTCGTTTACACACCCAAATATAAAATTGCATAAATGCAAAAAGCATCTGACCGGGAATGATCCGGCATCGCCTGGGTGGAAGCCAGGTATGTTATCCAGTTACACCACAAATGCAAAACAGACGCAGTAGGACTCGAACCCACATCTTACAGTTTTGGAGACTGTTGTTTTACCATTAAACTACACATCTAAAATTAGTTTTTACTCGGCTTACACTATAACCCAACAAGCATATCACGTTAATATAACTTGCTACATTTATTTCTCGTTGTAAATGCTAAAAAACGTTTCTGGTTGACTGCAGATTCACCAGTAATAGGGTGTATGGGAATCGAACCCATCTCGTAGCCGTGAAAGGGCTATAACTTAAACCGCTTGTCCAACACCCCATAACGGTCTAGGTGGGAATCGAACCCACGACTTCGGAGAGACAATCCGATGTTATTACCACTTAACTACAAGACCAAAATCAAGGCACAATCCACTTAAAATATTCATCCATTTGAAAGTATAAGTAATTTGCTGTACGTGCCTTACGAAACTAAGCTCATTTCGGTAGTATTTTTAACAGAAATATCCCAAATAAATTGCTGTATGAGCTTAAAGAGAGTACAGTTGGATTTGAACCAACGAATACTGATTTTGCAGACCAGTGCATTGCCAGACTTTGCTATGTACTCTTACATAAACGATAGAACTATTACGCAATGAATAGTCCCACCGCTTATTAACAAAAACATATAGGACAAAACATAAAACAAGATAAATTGCGGATGGGGGATTTGAACCCTCGACCTCTTGCTTATGAGGCAAGCGAGCTGACCACTGCTCTAATCCGCATTATGCATTTATTATAGTTTGATTAAAAGTAAGAGATAAATAGAAGTTTATGGATGGTAAACCTCTATTTATTTCATTTACTTTATTTCCTGTTCCTTATGTATGTATTATAGCATATATTCAGAAAAAGTCAATACATTTCTACATTTATTTTTGCTTGTTAAAAATAAAAGTTCCCAAAACAGTAGAAGATAAGTCATCAACAGACATATCTTTTACAAGCTGCGAACTTACTGTATCTTGAACAATTGCAAATTTTGCTTCGTTACGATACATATTCTCCCCATTATAAGCTGGTTGAATGTAAAGCTCATTTTCTTCTGTAAGAGATAAGACATACAGATCCTTACAAACAGGATCAATATCTGAAAGAATTATATCAACAGAAGCAATAGTAATATCGCTATACTCTGTAATAGCATATTTCAATGCATCTATGATAAAACTTGACTCCCCATATAATTTAACCGATTCGTATTCTTCGTGTGGAATTTTTGAATGAATCTCCAAACAATCAAAAATTTCCTTCATGCTGCTAAATGTTCTACATTGTATTTTGTAACTCATTATTAAGGTTAATTGAGAACAAACGTATGCTCATCAACTTTTCCTTTTCCAGTTTCAAATATAACAAAAGATGCTGTGGCATCGGCAGTCTTTCTTATTGACATTGAATAATCATCTGATCCAATAATTGATCCAACACCAATCACCCCTCTACGGACTCCACAGTTTACAAACTCTGAATGATGCTTATGACCAGCCACAAGATAATCTATCTTAGTGTCATAAATATCAGAGTAATCTTTAATAGCAGCAGTTAAACTACGGACTTCTCCATGAATTCCCATAACATTATACCCGGCAATATCAGTGAAGATAGAACCAGATTTATTCGTTATGTATCGGAAATTAGGATTATCCTCGTTTATAATACGAATAATACTTCCAGTAACCGTTTCAATGTTATCATGTGAATGTTCACCTTTTTTACCATCCAGTAAGCGAAGTTCACCATGATTTCCATTTGTTTGATAGTATTCTATGTCAAATTCATCGGACAATCTTCTCAGCCATTTACCCATATACTCCCCGTATATAACGGCACTTTCCGGCACACCATACCGTAATGTCCATAATTGTGAATTACGCAAGAATCCATCTAACGAATCCCCTAAATTAAATACTTTGAATCCTTTGAGTTTCTCTTTGTGTGCATAGTCCACTACTTCATTGTAGAGAACTTCCATACGCATAAAAAATATCTCAGGACTATAAGCATTTATAATTTCATCATTCAGACCATACACTTTGAAATCTTTTCCAAAATGACAGTCTGCTATATTCAAAAGACCATAACGAGATGAAAGCATACCACCGATTTTTTGCGGAGGATCTACTTTATTCAGCGTTTCGTGAATAGCAGTAATGACTTTTTCCTCAAATAAATCATCCCTGGCATCTTCACGTAACCATCTGTTATACTCCAACTTTTCAGTATGAAGTTTCGCACGCTCTTTGATAAGCTCTCTCTTTTTCAATTCAAGCTCTTTCAAATAACTTTCAGTGTCATCATGGCTTTGAGTTTCCATTTTCTCTTTGAAATACTGCATAACTTTATAACCAGAAAATTCAGTTACATTTGCAGCCTTTCGTAAGCTATCCCTATGGCAGTCTAAATGTAAAAGCGTGACAATATCTTCCCAGTCCAAATCGTCCGGCTTTTCTTCGACCTTTATAGAGATGAGTCTAAGACCATATTCGTAATCAGTCTCATTTTCCAACTTTTTGTACTTCGGATTGATACCAACCACCCCTTTTTATTTTCTGACTGTTACCATAAAAGCAAGGTTTTATGTACGTTCCTACATACTCCCTTATTCATAATAGGGTGCAAAAAACAAAAAGCCTCTGTAAAAAGCAAAGGGAGCTAATTACAGAGGCATTTATTTCACAAAAAACAAAAGTGGAAATTATTTTTTACGCATTCTATCATACGTTTTTCTGTAAATTTTCTGGCATTTATCACATCTACATTTCTTAGTATTAGTTGCAACAACAGTAAAATTTTCACCACAATCAACACAAGTGCCGGTACGAACCTTTTTTTCTTTTACTTTGTTATATCCTCGATGTTTATAACAATATGATGCAGGTCGATTATTGCTCTGCTTGAATAATTTACCGCAAATCTTACATGTGCCGATCTTCTTACCACACAATCTGTCGTAATGCAAGTTCAAATGATCGTAATCCGTGATATAGTCAAGTACATCGTCTGGATTATTTGATATATCAACAAATTTAACAAACCACGATCTATATTTATTGTTTGTAATATCAAACAACCCATTTTTAAACAGACAACCAAGAGAAAAATTTTTCTCTTCCGCATTCTTAAATTTACATGCACCGGCTTTATAGATATCTCTTTTCTCCATATGACAATAAAAAAGTGTATCTTCTGTGATAGTGGCAGAATTCTCAATGGAAATACTATGCAGCCTGTGATATTTTGCATCAACAAGCATCACAAATAACATCCGGCGGTAATTGTCATTCTCAATTGTGCAAATTTTCTCCCACTCCTTTTTGGTAATAGGAGTAGGGAGTGGCAATTTTAACTTATACAGCCGTGAGCTGGCAACTGCATTGTCGATATCCTGAAATTTCACAATGTAATTGAAATCAATGTAATACCTATTGCAGAATGCTTTTAGCTCTTTTTCTATTTGGCTGTCTAATTGTTCCATATCTTCAACAGTGACATTATTGTAGTCCTTCCCGGACTCTGTAATCGCCTTGTATCTCAAATATTTTGCATACAAGAGCAAATCAGATCTTTTGTATTCGTCAACAGCAGTAGTGGAAGCCTCCATTTCCTGCGCAACGGACAATTCATCGAAATAAATCATACATTTACCTCCACAACGCTATATTTTTTACCGAGATATGATATTGTGCCGTTTTTTTCATCCAAAACTGGCATTTTTGGTGTGACAGTAGAGTTCTTTTTCAAGTTTTCTACAATCTGGTTGCCAAAAATACTCCAACAAAAGTCTTTTGTACGGCTAGGATGCAGCTCATAGCATACATAGATTGCTAAATCGCAAGCATATTGCACATCACCGATAAACTTATCTGTAATTCTGTCTCTGATGGCAAGCGGATATTTGATAAATTCCGATGTCTGAGAGACACTGTGAGTATAATCACTCTTGCGTTTTACTCTTAAACTGTCTTTTTGTGCTTTGTAGTCCAGGTATTGAGCGTTCATGTACTCAATGTCTTCTTCGGCAAAGTTCAAATTAGTGCCAGAATACATTGACTTAACCAGATGCTCCGGCGTTTTCATGTGTCTTTTTCTTTTTATTTCACTTAAATGTTTCTCCATATAGTGACAAATCTTATTCATCCTACCATTATAATCAATCAGTGGCGAATAAGGGTAAAATTTATCAATCAGATAATTCCTTTCTGCATCAGTAAGATCTTCCGGCGCAGAATCCAGAATATCATAGATTGATTTTTGGAACAGCATCATGCACACATCGTTCTCTTTATCCAGGTATTTGAGATATTTGGAGTTCTCTGAACTATACAGATAGCGGAAGAAATATGGTTTTTTATCTGCAACTATTGAATTGTAAAACTCAAAATCAATATCTTCCATATCATCTGGCTTTTTAGAAATTTTTCTCGTCCAATGTTTAGGCATCGGCTCAATTTTTATTCCTTTTGCCTTGTCAATTGAATCGCCCTGGGACTTTCTGATAAGTTTGAGGCGTTCTAAAATCTCATCTTGTTCACGCTTAAAGGTTATATCACCCTCATATCGTGCCAAAATCTCATAGAAAGCAGTTGAAATATTTGTTATACGTCCGATCGTACTATCAAATGATTGAATATCTGCTTTATACAGTTCATCTTCTGAAATGTACTCTTTATCTACAGTAGATTTTGAGTATGTAATCGGAAGATTGTCGTAACGGCAGCGTAAGAACACTGGATTATCAGTAGTGGCTACAATATCTCCGTCAAAATCGGAGTCTGCATGAATTATGCAGTCACAACCCCAAACATTATAAACAATGCCACTTGTCAGATATTTGAACCATTTTTCTGTTAATTCATTGTTCTTCAAGTTAAGTTTATTCACTTCTGAACGCCATGTAAGCGGTGATCTCATAGCAACAACATCAGTTTTTCCACGTTTGTTCCAAAAGTAAGAGTAATGCTCAAATTCTTTTAATGCACCGGTAACTGTATGACCAAATGCGTGCTGCATAAATGCATACATATCTGGAATCATTACACTAAAATTACCGTCCAGAATAAGTTTTCCTAAATAAGTTTCTCTGATTTTTTTATTTATGCTCATTATGATATTTGATTTTATATATTCTTCGCTAATCATTTCTGGATTAACAATCAGTGCTTTCGCAACATTGTCACTTGTCAAGTCAAAAATGTTATTGAAATCAATGTCATCTTTATCACATAGTTTTCCAAGCAAAAATAATATCGCCTGGTTTGGATCATCAATTGAAATTCCATTCAGCCACTTTACAGTAGGATCACATAACTCAGCTACGTCATCATTATTTGTAAGATCAATAGCTTGGCAGAATTGATAATTGGAACGAAAACAGTTATCGTCTGTTTTAGGAGTAACTTTTGTAACTCCCCACAAAAAACCATTTTCTTCACATAATTTATCATATTCTTGAATTGAATCATAAGCATTCCATAATTTGAACTGCGATTTTGTAAGAATCATATCTGTTTTAGTTATATCTACCAGATTTCCGTACAGATCTTTCATTTCTGTAATCCCATATTCTGCAGCATACTGTTTGAAGTCAACAACAAACACCATACCTTTTACATATGCGCACCTTACACAGAATGCAGATGGGATATAATCTAATTCTAGTTCATCAGCCACACGTTTTGCGAATTCCACAGAAACAGCACCACATCCATCGAATAAATTGAATGGCAGAGTTTTTATCTCTTCAGAAACTTGTTCATTATTTGCAATAGCATGTTTTTCTTTTGGAATTTTTGAAATCCAATCAACTTTCTTTTCCATCTCAATTTCACAGTCATCAATGAGATAAACATTCGGATGTGGAATTGTGTAGGTTGCAGAAGATGAAAGAGCAAAGTAAGCATTGTATTTGTTTTTCGTTATTTTGACACTTTTTGCGCCACAACGTAATCTCTTCTTTAATTCTGCCTCAAAATCTTCACGGATTAAGATTACAGTATTTACTCTTGCTTGTCCGGCACTGCACATGAGGCGAACATACTTAAATCCATTTATGTATAATCCATCACGAATGATTTTTCTATAATGAGAAATATCATCAATGACAACAGAAACATATTCTGGAATGAATAGCATTTCATCAATCTTACCATTGATTATTGAGATTTGCCGTTTCGCATAATCATTAAATTGCTTTTTTAAATTTTTCTTTTGGGCGTATAGGTCACTTAATATAGCCGGATCATACCGCATTATATTAGGGTTACGCTCATACCGTATATTTCTAATAGTTCTCAATGCCTGGTTATCTGCCAGAGCAATCAATTCACCATTTTGCCGAATATCACGAATATGATATCCTGAGTTACCAAGAATCCTTTCTAAGTGATATCCAAACTTATCTAATCTGGTGGAAGAAAATTTCATGATATAAAATTGTTGTAATTTTTTCATTTGCCCTCCCTGTCCAGTCTTTCTTTTATTAGTCTTGCTTTTCATTTCTCCAATTCATATACAGATTTCACATCTGGAATATCGGATAGGGTAGCAGTAATGCCAAAATCCTTTAGAACGGATATTGCCGTTTTCAAATCTTTATCAGTTGGTTTGGCTTTTACTTGATTTTCAATTCTACGAATTTTGTCCCTTTCATAATCCAGGTTATCGTAGAGTGTCTTGTCATATATTTTGTCCTGATTCATTTCCTTAGTTCTCCTTGCTTACATAAAAAATCCCATTACTTTTTACAACATTTACATCTGGAACAAACTTAACAATTTCCGTAAGCTGCTCAATTGTAAATACATATCCTTTTGCACCGTTGTACACTTCACGTAACGCATCATTCACAACATCCCGAAATCCAAGAGCATATTTTCTGGACTTCCTGAGATATTTCTGATTGGCAGGATATGGTGTTGTACTTCGTTTGAGTTTTGGCAAGGTGATATCATAAAAATATTCTTGACTACTTCTGATATGTGGATCTGAATGATATTCTTCAATCGTGTTGGCATTTGCCCCAGATACACATGTGTTATAACAATTCTTCGGTAGCCAAAAATAATTTAAAACATCTGAATTTGCGCTAACCATATTGCTGTGTTCTCCATTTATTATTGTTTGATTATAGAAAACGAAAATAATTGGATCAATCCTTTTCTCCACAAAATCCAACTATATTCGTTCCTACACTGATTATACCACTAATTCAAATATTGTCAACATTTATTATGGTTTAATTATAAAAACCAACCAACAAAGAAAAACTTAAATTGTGGCGTTATTTATATTTATATATATTATATATATTTATATTATTATTATATTATATATAAATAATAAAGAGATATATAAATATTTATATAATTGGCTATACGTTAGTATAGACAATTATGGGACATATTTAATTTTCAATTTTCGCCACAACATAACGGAGATTCGGTCTTCAGATTGCATTTTTTTGTAAGTTCGGTAAAGCATCGAGGTCGAAAAGAGCTGGAACGCCGATAAATAGCTTATTTTGGCATAATTTTCTTTCTGGTTGGTTCTTGAATTTATGGGGCAAAAATGATAGGTAAAAGCCACATTTTTAATCAGTTCGGAAGAAGCCTTGATTTATGGGGATTTTTAAAGAATATATCAATATTATGGACTTAAAATCGGGTATTTTTACGATAATGAAAAAGTCGGAAATCAGCAAAGGAAGCTAAAGTTGTCGAGGTTGGTTACGAGTTCGGAGAGGGTAAAAGAGGGGGTAGACTGAGATAGACCCCGACGCCAGAACAAGTGTTCGATAATCGCTGCGAAAATGTAAATATACCCCCCTGGTACGTTCTGACATAAAATAATTGATTGAAAACGGCACTAATAGCGGTTTTTAGGCTACCCGTTGAATATTACTTTTTGAGGTTAAGTAATATTCGCAAGGATCAGCACACAAAAGCCGGATTTTATCGCCAGAAATCGCCCCGGAAAATTGCCAGTAAAACCCGGAAAAATCGGAAGCCGGAAGAATTGCGGAGTTCGACAGCAAAAGAAAAAATTTAGAAAAAGACTTGACTATTAAAATTTATATACTTTTCTGCTCTTTTTCTGCTGCTTTTTTCTCAGACATTGCCAACAATTACAAATTCAGGTATAAAAAT
>ENA-OPAV01000176-OPAV01000176.1-human-gut-metagenome-genome-assembly--contig:-NODE-176-length-58124-cov-4.506260_pt1 | contig 58124 bp, 47 predicted proteins | sample MGYA00241056_ERZ501428 | MGnify/ENA primary metagenome ERZ501428 (study PRJEB25962, sample SAMEA2042621) | human gut metagenome | biome: human gut; feature: human-associated habitat; material: faeces... | reverse complement strand
CTCCAACAAGACCCCGGTGTGAAACGCCCCCCAGCGGGACTATATGGCAGGCGAGGTCAGCCGCGACATCACCAACCGCATCCTGCTGCCCAAGGACATCGTGGATGCCCACAACGAGGGCATCATCCACTTCCACGACACGGACTACTATGCCCAGCACATGCATAACTGCGACCTGGTGAATCTGGAGGACATGCTGCAGAACGGGACCGTTATCACCGGTACGCTCATCGAAAAGCCCCACAGCTTTGCCACCGCCTGCAACATCGCCACACAGATCGTGGCGCAGGTGGCCAGCAACCAGTATGGCGGTCAGTCCATCTCCCTGACCCATCTGGCACCCTTTGTGCAGGTGAGCCGGGAGAAGATCCGGGCCGGCGTGCGGGACGAGTTCGACACCGTGGGCGTGTCCGTGACGGAGGATCAGATCAACTCCATCGCGGAGAAGCGCCTGCGGGAGGAGATCCGCCGCGGCGTGCAGACCATCCAGTATCAGGTGGTGACGCTGCTGACCACCAACGGGCAGGCGCCGTTCATCACGGTGTTCATGTATCTGGGCGAGGCCCGGAACGAGCAGGAGAAGGCCGACCTGGCCGTGATCATCGAGGAGATGCTGCTCCAGCGGTATCAGGGCGTGAAGAACGAGAAGGGCGTGTGGGTCACGCCGGCGTTCCCCAAGCTCATCTATGTGCTGGAGGAGGACAACATCCGCGAGGACAGCAAGTACTGGTACCTGACGAAGCTGGCGGCCAAGTGCACCGCCAAGCGGATGGTGCCCGACTATATCAGCGAGAAGAAGATGCTGGAGCTGAAGGTGGACAAGAACGGCGAGGGCCACTGCTATCCCTGCATGGGCTGCCGCAGCTTCCTGACCCCCTATGTGGACGAGAACGGACAGCCCAAGTACTACGGGCGGTTCAACCAGGGCGTGGTGACGGTGAACCTGCCGGATATCGCGCTCAGCTCCGGCGGCAACATCGAGAAGTTCTGGCGCATCTTTGACGAGCGCATGGAGCTGTGCCACCGGGCGCTGCTGTGCCGTCACGAGCGGCTGAAGGGCACGCTGTCCGACGCCGCGCCCATCCTGTGGCAGTACGGCGCCTGCGCCCGGCTGAAGAAGGGCGAGCCTATCGACAAGCTGCTGTACGGCGGCTATTCCACCATCTCCCTGGGCTACGCGGGCCTGTACGAGTGCGTGAAGTACATGACCGGCAAGTCCCACACCGACCCCAGCGCCACGCCCTTCGCGCTGGAGATCATGAATGCGCTGAACGCCGCCTGCAGGAAGTGGAAGGCCCAGCACAACATCGACTTCTCCCTGTACGGCACGCCGCTGGAGTCCACCACCTACAAGTTCGCCAAGTGCCTGCAGAAGCGGTTCGGCGTGGTGGAGGGCATCACCGACAAGGGCTATATCACCAACAGCTACCACGTCCATGTGACGGAGCCTATCGACGCTTTCAAGAAGCTGGAGTTCGAGGCTCAGTTCCAGCATCTGTCCCCCGGCGGCGCCATCAGCTATGTGGAGGTGCCGGATATGCAGAACAACCTGGACGCGGTGCTGGAGGTCATGAAGTTCATCTATGACCACATCATCTATGCCGAGCTGAACACCAAGAGCGACTACTGCCAAGTGTGCGGCTGGGACGGCGAGATCGAGATCGTGGAGCAGGACGGCAAGCTGATCTGGAAGTGCCCCCAGTGCGGCAACACCGATCAGGATAAGATGAACGTGGCCCGGCGCACCTGCGGCTACATCGGCACCCAGTTCTGGAACCAGGGGCGCACCCAGGAGATCAAGGACCGCGTGCTGCACCTGTAAGTGCCGCAGGTCTGGATGCAATGCAAAAAAAGGCGGGCAGACGCCCGCCTTTTTTCAACGTGTTCATATTTTCCTCACAATTACCGGTTATCATCCCATCCACAGGAGGCCGCTTATGCACTACGGAGAACTGAAAAAATGTGATATCGCCAACGGCATCGGCGTGCGGGTGACGCTGTTCGTCTCCGGCTGCACCAACCACTGCCCGGACTGTTTCCAGCCCCAGACGTGGGACTTCGACTACGGCCGGGAGTTCACCGACGGGACGAAGGCGGAGATCTTCGCCGAGCTGGACAAGCCCTTTGTCAACGGGCTGACGGTGCTGGGCGGGGAGCCGTTCGAGCCGCGGAACCAGCGGGAGCTGCTGCCCCTGCTGCGGGAGATACGGGAGAGATACCCCCAAAAGACCGTGTGGTGCTTTACCGGCTTCCGTCTGGAGGACGAACTGCTGCGGGATGGCAGCTATCCCCGGTGCGAGGTGACGGACGCGATGCTCTCCTGCATCAATGTGCTGGTGGACGGACGGTTCGTCAAAGAGCTGAAGGACATCTCCCTCCAGTTCCGGGGCAGCCGGAACCAGCGGGTCATCGATATGGACCGCACCCGCGAGACGGGGCAGACGGTGATCTGGGAAAAACTGAGGAAATGAGGTAAAGACCTATGAAAAAATGGACGGCAGCGCTGCTGGCGCTGGTGATGGCGCTGGCGCTGACGGCCTGCGGCCAGACGCAGCAGCCGGTAAACGGCGGCACACAGCAGGACGAGAGCCTTCCGGCGCCGCCGGATGCGGGCTACACCGCCGGTGACGGCGACATCGTGCAGATCAAGGGTTTCCGCTCCATCGACATCGAGTGGGTCAGCGGCGCGGTGGACGTGGTGCTGTACGACGGCGAGGGCATCGAGCTGACGGAGACACTGATGGACGGCGGCCCGGTGACGCAGCCCATGGAATGGCGGGTGGACGAGGATGACAGTACGCTGGACATCCGCTCCCAGCCGCAGCTGGTGAGCCTGACGGAGGAGAAGCGCCTGACGGTGAAGCTGCCCCGCAGCACGGTGCTGTACGAGCTGGACATCGACGCGGTCAGCGCCGATGTGTCCGTGGACCTGACGGAGGAGGACACGCTGACACTGGATGAACTGGATGTATCCAGCGTCAGCGGTACGGTGACGGTGCACGCCGCCAACGCCGGGAAGATCGATCTGTCCACCACCAGCGGCACCATCGGCGGCAGCGTCCGCACCGGAGAGCTGGACGTGTCCAGCGTCAGCGGCCCGGTGGAGCTGGCACTGGAGGTCCTGCCGGCAAAGCTGGACGCGGAGACCACCAGCGGCAATGTGACGCTGACGCTGGCCGCGCAGCCGGATGTGCCGGTGTGCATCGTCTCCCGGACGGTCAGCGGAGCGTTTCGCAGCGACGTGGACAGCACCGATGGTGCGGCCAACGTCTGGAAACTGGAGACGGTCAGCGGCAATATGACCATTTCGGCGGCGAAATAAGCAGAAATATCCCCCGGCCATCAGGGTCGGGGGATATTTTTCAGAGAAATTCGGAAAATTCCTGTTGGAACAGCTTGTCCGCCGCATCGTGCAATCCGGTGCAGAACGTGTCGTAGGCCTCAAGGAGCCGCAGGCCCTCCGGCGTCAGGGACGCGCCGCCGCCGCCCTTGCCGCCGGTGGTGGAGGACAGCAGGGGAAAGCCCAGCGCCTTTTCCGAGTTTTTGATGACCGTCCACGCCTTGGAGTAGGCCATATCCATGCTCAGCGCCGCAGCGCGCAGGGAATGGAGCTGCTGCACCGCGTGCAGCAGCCGGGCTACGCCGGGGCCGAAGCACTTGGCGTCGGTGAACAGGCGGCAGGACAGGTTGTACGTCATTTTCGTTTCCATAGCGCTATTCTAACAGGAGGAGCAGGAAACGTCAACGGGGATTGACCTTTTTCCGGCAAAGTGTTATCCTACCACCAGTATGAGGCATATAACCATACGGAAGAACGAGGTTTTTTTATGCGCGTGTTGATACGAGGCGCGGGGGATATCGCCACCGGCATCGCCCTGCGGCTGCACCGCAGCCATATGGAGGTGGTCATGACCGATCTGCCGGCGCCCACCGCCATACGGCGGACGGTGTGCTTTTCCCAGGCCATCGTGCTGGGCCGGACAACGGTGGAGGATGTGACGGCGGCGCGGGCGGCGGACGCGGCGGAGGCGGAAGTACTGCTGGCGCAGGGCGTCATCCCGGTGCTGGCCGATCCGGCGTGCCGGTGCCGTCAGGCCCTGCGGCCTGACGCGGAGGTGGACGCCATCCTGGCCAAGCGGAATCTGGGCACGGCCATCACCGATGCGCCGGTGGTGGTGGGCGTAGGGCCGGGCTTCACCGCCGGGACGGACTGCCACGCGGTGGTGGAGACCATGCGGGGCCACACGCTGGGGCGGGTCATCTATCACGGCAGCGCCCTGCCCAACACCAATATACCGGGTCTGATCGGCGGCTACGCCGGGGAGCGGGTGCTGCGGGCACCGGCGGACGGCGTGTTCCGCCAGCTGCTGGACATCGGCGCGGAGGTAAAGGCCGGCGACATCGCCGGTGAGGTGAACGGCCTGCCCATGCGCTGCACCATCGACGGTGTGATACGGGGCATCCTGCCGGAGGGAACGCCGGTGCATAAGGGCATGAAGTCCGGCGATGTGGACCCCCGGTGCCGCCCGGAATACTGCACCACCGCGTCGGACAAGGCGCTGGCGGTGGGCGGCGGTGTGCTGGAGGCACTGCTGCATCTCAGCGGTGTGCTGCAATCACTGTAAAGTATAAACACCTAACATCATATAGGAGGAACGAGCTATGGAAACTTACGGGCTGGAGAAGCTGGGACTGGTGAACGCCGGGGCGGTGTACCGCAATCTGACGCCGGCGCAGCTGGTGGAGCACGCCCTGCGCCGGGGCGAGGGCACACTGTCCAACACCGGCGCGCTGGTGGTCAGGACCGGCAAGTACACCGGCCGCAGCGCCAACGACAAGTTCATCGTGGACACACCTGCCGTCCATGACGACATCGCCTGGGGCAAGGTGAACCGCCCCATCGAAAAAGCGAAGTTCGACGCCATCCGGGCCAAGGTGCTGGCCTATCTGCAGGGCCGGGACGTGTTCATCTTCGACGGCTTTGCCGGCGCCGACCCCAAGTACACCAAGGCGTTCCGCATCGTCAATGAACTGGCCAGCCAGAACCTGTTTATCCACCAGCTGCTGCGCCGTCCCACGGCGGAGCAGCTCCGGGACTTCCATGAGGACTACACCATCATCGCCGCCCCCGGCTTCAAGTGCGTGCCGGACATCGACGGCACCCGCTCCGAGGCCGCCATTCTGGTGGACTACGAGGCGCATGAGGTGGTGATCTGCGGCACCCAGTACGCCGGTGAGATCAAAAAATCCGTGTTCTCCGTGATGAACTATGTGCTGCCCAAGCAGGGCGTGTTCCCCATGCACTGCTCGGCCAATATCGGCAAAAACGGCGACAGCGCCGTGTTCTTCGGCCTCAGCGGCACCGGCAAGACCACGCTGTCCGCCGACCCGGACCGCATGCTCATCGGCGACGACGAGCACGGCTGGGCCGACGACTCCGTGTTCAACTTCGAGGGCGGCTGCTACGCCAAGTGTATCAACCTCAGCCCCGAGGGGGAGCCGGAGATCTACAACGCCATCCGGTTCGGTGCGCTGGTGGAGAATGTGGTGATGGACCCCGACACCCGGGAGTTCGACTTTGACGACGACTCGCTGGCGGTGAACAGCCGGGTGGGCTATCCCGTGGAGTATATCCCCAATGCGGAGCTGTCTGGCATGAGTCCCAGCGTGCCTAAGACCGTGATCTTCCTGACGGCGGACGCCTACGGCGTGCTGCCGCCCATCAGCAGACTGAACCGCGACCAGGCTATGTACTACTTTGTGTCCGGCTTCACCTCCAAGGTGGCGGGCACGGAGATCGGCGTCACTGAGCCGGTGCCCACGTTCTCCACCTGCTTCGGCGAGCCGTTCCTGCCGCTGGATCCCTCCGTGTACGCCGCCATGCTGGCGGAGAAGGTGGAGAAGGCCGGGGCCAGGGTGTATCTGGTGAACACCGGCTGGAACGGCACCGGCAAGCGGATGAAGCTGAGTTATACCCGGGCCATGGTGACGGCGGCCCTCACCGGCGACATCGAAAAGAGCGCGTTCGTCACCGACCCCACCTTCGGCGTGGAGGTGCCCACCCATATCGAGGGCGTGCCCGACCAGCTGCTGATCCCCGCCAACACCTGGGAGGACAAGGCGGCCTACGAGGCCAGCTGCAGGAAGCTGGCGCAGAGCTTTGCGGAGAATTTCAAAAAGTATACCCACATGAGCGCGGAGGTGGCGGCCGCAGGCCCCAGGGCGTGAGCATATGCTGGAACTGAAGATACTCATTGACGATGTCGACTACAACAGCCTGACGGAGCTGCTGGTGCCGCTGCTGGCGGAGAAGCTGGAAAAGGACGGCAAGGGCGGCATCCTGGGCGGTGTGCTGGCCGGGAACCCGGACATGGCCGTCGGCATGGCCCGGACGCTGCTGAACACCATGCCCCAGGACAAGAAGGACGAGCTGGTGGTGCAGCTGATCACCAAAAACCGGGACAAGCTGCTGCAGAAGGGCAGGGAGCTGGCGGCGAAAAACGGCGTAAGGCTCCAGCTGTGCGATATCGCGGCGAAAAAACTGTAAAAAAGTGCCTCTGACCGTCGGTCAGAGGCGCTTTTTGGCGTATGCTTACTTTTTCAGGGCCTGTACAGCGGCGCGGAGGGCGTCCACATGCTCCTGGGTGGTGGCCCAGCTGGCGCAGAACCGCACACCGGAGTGCGTCTCGTCCACACGCTCCCAGTACTCGTAGCCGAAGTTCCTGCCGATCTCGGCCAGCTCCGCGTCGGGCATGATGGGGTACTGCTGGTTGGTAGGGGAGTCGAACAGCAGGGGGTAGCCGGCGGAGACGAAGATGTCCCGGATCTGATGGGCCATCTCGATGGCGTGGCGGGAGATCCTGAAGTACAGGTCGTCGGTGAACAGGGCATCGAACTGGACGCCCAGCAGGCGGCCCTTGGCCAGACGGCCGCCCCGCTGCTTCATGATGAAGCGGAAGTCCTTCTTCAGGGACTCGTTCATGATGACCACGGCCTCGCCGAACAGGGCGCCCACCTTGGTGCCGCCGATGTAGAACACGTCGCACAGCCGGGCAATCTCCGGCAGGGTCAGATCGGTGCCGTCGGCCATCAGGCCGTAGCCCAGGCGGGCGCCGTCGATGAACAGGGGCAGGCCGCAGCGGCGGCAGGTATCGTACAGCGCCGTCAGCTCCGCCTTGGTGTACAGGGTGCCGCCCTCGGTGGGGTGGGAGATGTAGACCATGCCGGGCTGGACGATGTGCTCGGTGGATTCGTCGTTGCGGTGCCACGTCACATAATCCGCCACCTGCTGGGCCGTGATCTTGCCATTATCGGTGGGCAGGGTGATGACCTTGTGGCCGGTGGACTCGATGGCGCCGGCCTCGTGGCAGTTGATGTGGCCGCTGACGGCGGACAGAACGCCCTGCCACGGCCGGAGGATGGCGGCGATGACGGTGGTGTTGGTCTGGGTGCCGCCCACCAGGAAGTGGACATCGGCCTCCGGCGCCTGGCAGGCGGCCTTGATCTTCTCCCGCGCGGCGGCGCAGTACTCGTCCTCGCCGTAGCCCACGGTCTGCACCATATTCGTCTCATTCAGCTTTGCCATCAGGGCGGGGTGGGCGCCCTCCAGATAATCGCTGTTGAAATAGATCATCGCAGTCAAGCTCCTTTTCTCCGGAAACGGAACGCTTTGCGCAGGTGTTCCGTCCCATATTGTGTAAGAGGTATTGTACCGTAAATGCCGCGTAAAGTAAAGACAAACTATTAACAATTGGTTACACATTGCAAATACAACTTGCATTGACATGGGAAACCTGCTACAATGACGCAGGACAAGGAGGCTTGTTATATGAACGATAGATCCAACGGACGCCGCCAGGAGCGCGGCGCGCATTCCCGCGAGGAACGGGCGCAGAACCGCCCCGCCGACTATGCCGACAGACCCAGACGGAGCGGCGGCAAGCGGAAAAACGGCAAGGTGATGTACTACGGCGTGCTGGTGCTGCTGCTGCTTGTGCTGGTGTTCTCCTCGGTGAAGATCATCAGCTATGTGGCGGAGAAAAAGGCCAGTGAGCGGAACCAGCAGGAGCTGATCGACCAGGTGGTGACACCGGTGACGCCGACGACGCCGGACAACGCCGAAGATAATACCGCCAACAAGGACAACAACACGACTACCAGCGAACCGGATTATATCACGGTGGACTTTGCCGCGCTGCAGGCCAAGTATCCCGATGTGGTGGGCTGGCTCTACTGTGCCAACACCGGCCTGAACTACCCCATCGTGCAGACGGCGGAGGAGGGCGGCGAGTACTATCTGTACCGCGATATCGACGGCTCCAGCAACAAGAACGGCACCGTTTTCCTGGACTGGCGCTGCAATTCCGATTTCACCAGCCAGAACAACCTGCTGTACGGTCACAATATGAAAACCGGCCGCATGTTTGCGCCCATCGTCAAGTATAAGGACCAGTCCTTCTACGACGCGCATCCCTACATGTATCTGTATACCCCCAACCAGCTGTACAAGGTGAACCTGTTCGCCGGTATGGTGACGCCGGGTGATTCCACGGTGTACAATTACAGCCTGTCTGCGGACTACATCAAGGAGTGCATCAGTAGCTCCACGTTCAAGTCCAGCGTGGGCACGCCTACCGGCAACATCTTGACCCTGTCCACCTGCGACTATGTGTACGACAATGCACGCTATGTGGTCATGGGTGAGCTGGTGCCCATTGATTGGCCCGCCTGAGCGGCAATAAGCTGAAAAAATGTCCCTTTCCTGCGGGAAAGGGACATTTTTTTGCGCAAAAGCGCCCTCCGGCAGGGGCCGGAGGGCGCGGGAGTACTTACAGCACCGTCTCGAAGCAGCGGGCCATGGCGGCGGCCAGATGGCCGCAGTCCTGGGCGCCCATGGTCTCCCATGCGGAGTGCATGGCCAGCTGGGCGAGACCGATATCCACGGTGCTCACCGGCACCAGCGTACCGGCGATGCTGCCCAGGGTGGAGCCGCCGGGCAGGTCGGAGCGGTTGGCCATGACCTGCACCGGAACGCCGGCATCGGCGCAGACGGCGCGGAACACGGCGCAGGAGCGGCCGTCCGTGGCGTAGCGCTGGTTGGCGTTGAACTTGATGACCACGCCGCCGTTCATGCGGGGGCAGTTGCCCCGGTCGGCGTATTCCGGATGGTCGGGATGGACGGCGTGGGCGTTGTCGGCGGAGACCAGAAAGCTGCGGGCCAGCATGGTCTGGAACGTCTCCTCGTCCAGCCCCAGCGCCAGACTGATGCGGCGCAGGATATCCCGCAGGAACGTGGAGGCCGCGCCCTGTTTGGTGGCGGAGCCGACCTCCTCGTTGTCGAAGATGCACAGCACCGGCAGGCTGCCGCTCTCGCCGGCGGACAGGAAGCCCTGCAGGCAGCCCCAGACGCAGGCCAGATCGTCCAGCTTAGGGGAGAGGATGTACTCGCCGTGGGCGCCTACCACCGTGCCCCGGCCCCGGCAGTAGAGGAACAGGTCCTGTCCCAGCACGTCCTCCGGACGGACACCGGCGGCCTCGGCCGCCATGGTGAGGATGGCGGCGTCGGGCTCCTCGGCGCTGAACAGGGGAACGGTGTCCACATTGGCCTGATACTTCATGCCGTCGTTGGCGCTGCGGTTCATGTGGATGGCCACGCTGGGGATCACCAGCAGGTCGCGGTCGATGTTCACCAGCTTCTCCGCAATGCCGCCGCCCTCCTGGACAAAGAGACGGCCCGCCGCGGACAGGGGACGGTCGAACCAGGTGGCCATCAGCATGCCGCCGTACTTCTCGGTGTTCAGGCGCACATAGCCGTTGTCACGCAGCTCCGCGTGCTCCTTGAGCTTGAAGGTGGGGGAGTCGCTGTGGGCGGCGGCCATCATAAAGCCGCCGGTGAGCCTTTCCGGCACACGGAAGGCGATAAGGCTGGAGCTGTTCCGGGTGACGAAATACCTGCCGCCGGGGGCCAGCGTCCAGCGCTCCCCCTCGGACAGGGGGGCGTAGCCCGCCGCCGTCAGCTCCGCGGCGGTGTTGGCGATGACGTGGTAGCAGCTGGGACTGTCGGCGATGAAGTCCAGCAGGGGCCGGACGGAATGCTGTGTCATAGAGAAAAACCTCCTTTGTCCGCGAAAGATGGACAATTTTGCTGTACAGCATTATAGCACACGGGCTGCCGGCATGGCAAGCATTGTATCCCCGGCGGCGAAAGATGCTTGCCAATTGGCCGCATATCCGTTATAATGTGTATCCACGCGACAATGTTTCATCTCAGGAAAGGAGGGAGGCGCACCTGCCGCCGGCGGGCCCGCGCGCATCCATGTCAGAACAGAACGAACTGAAACCCGCTGTCGCTCCCCTGTGGACGCGGGACTTTACCATCATCACGCTGGGCAGCGTGGTCTCCATGCTGGGCAACGCCATGTCCGGCTTTGCCCTGAGCCTGCTGGTGCTGGACTATACCAACTCACCGCTGCTGTATGCCATCTACATCGCCACGTTCACGGCGCCCCAGATCATCGCGCCCATCTTTTCCGGCGCCATCCTGGACCGCTTCTCCCGGAAACGCACCATCTATACGCTGGACTTCATCTCCGCGGGCATTTACGCCGGGGCGGCGCTGATCCTCAGCCAGGGGTGGTTCAGCTTTCCGATACTGGCGGTGGGGTGCTTCGTCATCGGCACCATCAACAGCGTGTACATGGTGGCCTACGAGAGCTTTTACCCCATGCTCATTACGGAGGGCAACTACTCCAAGGCCTACTCCATCGCCAGCGTGCTGGAGACGCTGTCGGCGGTGATGATCCCCATTTCCACCTACGTTTACAACAAGGTGGGCATCGCGCCGCTGCTGGGCATCAACGCCGTGTGCTTCCTCACCGCCGCCATCGCGGAGACGCAGATTCGGGCGGAGGAGAAGTATATCGAGCTGCAGAAGGCCGCGGCGACGGAGGGGGAGTCCTCCGCCCGGCGGCTGCTGCGGGACATCCGGGAGGGCTTCGGCTTCCTGTGGAGCGAAAAGGGCCTGCTGGCCGTGGCGTGCTACTTCGCATTCAGCTCACTGGCCGGCGGCGCGTCCCAGGTCATCACGCTGCCGTACTTCAAGAGCACCTTCGACAACGGCGAATATGTGTACATGCTGGTGTGGGGCATGATGGTGGTGGGCCGTACCGTGGGCGGACTGGTACACTACAAGGTGCAGCTGCCCACCCACCGGAAGTACGCCATCGCCCTGACGGTGTACATCGTCATCTCCGTGCTGGAGGGCACATACCTGTACACGCCGGTGGCGGTGATGATGGCCATGTGCCTGTGCAACGGCCTGCTGGGCGTCACCAGCTACACCATCCGCATCTCCGCCACCCAGAGCTATGTGCCGGATGAGAAGAAGGGGCGGTTCAACGGCGCGTTCAACATGCTGAACACCGTGGGGAGCCTTACGGGGCAGCTGGTGGCCGGCGCGCTGACGGTGATCCTGCCCGCGCGGCTGGTGCTGTCGGCGTTCATGGCCGTGACGGCTGTGGCGGCGGTCATTTTCATCGGCGGGAACCGGAAGGCGGTCAGCGCCATCTACAACCGCCAGCAATAAATGCGTATACCTGTGCGGCGCGGTGCTGACTGCCGCCGCCGCACCATAGACTGACTATAACTGTACAAGGAGGAACCGAACATGAAGTTTTCCGAAATGCCCTATGTGCGTCCGGACGCGGAAGCCCTGAAGAAGGAGCTGACGGCCCTGACGGAGCGGCTGAAGAACGCCGCCACCTATGAGGAGGCCCGGGAGGCCTTTCTGGAGGAGCAGAAAGTGTCCCGCTCCATGGAGACGCAGGCCACGCTGGCCTCCGTCCGCCACTCCATCGACACCCGCGACGCCTTCTACGACGGGGAGGAGAAGTTTTGGAACAACGTGAGCCCTGAGTTGGAGGAGTATCAGCAGGCGTGGAAGGCGGCCATGCTGGATTCCAGGTTCCGCAGCGAATTCACCGCCGAGTACGGCGACCTGATGTTCCTCAACGCCGAGATCGCCCGCAAGTGCTTTACGCCGGAGATCATCCCGGAGATGCAGCAGGAGAACGACCTGGTGCAGGAGTATGAGAAGCTGCTGGCCTCCGCCCAGATCCCCTTTGAGGGCAAGACCTACACCCTGTCCCAGCTGACGCCGCTCAAGAGCGATCCCGACGATGCCCGCCGTCTGGCGGCGTGGCAGGCCGACGACAAGTGGGCCAGGGAGCACGCGGCGGAGCTGGATGAGCTGTATGACAAGCTGGTCCACCTGCGGGACACCATGGGCAAGAAGATGGGCTACGAGGGCTACACCACTCTGGGCTACTACCGTATGAGCCGCAACTGCTACACCAAGGAGGATGTGGAGAAGTTCCGCGCCGCCGTGCAGAAATATCTGGTGCCGGTGGCCGACAAGATCTACCGCAGGCAGGCGGAGCGCCTGGGCAAGAGCTATCCCCTGAGCTTCGCGGACATGGCGCTGGAGTTCCGCTCCGGCAATCCCTGCCCCGTAGGTACGCCCGACGACATTCTGGCCCAGGGCATGAAGTTCTACGGTGAGCTGTCCCCGGAGACGAAGGAGTTCTTCCGCACCATGCTGGACAACGAGCTGCTGGACGTGCTGAGCACCGAGGGCAAGCAGGCCGGTGGCTACTGCACCAGTCTGGGCGACTATGAGGTGCCCTTCATCTTCGCCAACTTCAACGGCACCCAGCACGATGTGGAGGTGGTGACCCACGAGGCCGGTCACGCCTTCGCCAGCTGGACCAACCGCAAGCGCATCCCCACCAGCTATGTGTGGCCCAGCCTGGAGGCCTGCGAGGTCCACTCCATGAGCATGGAGTTCTTCGCGTGGCCGTGGGCCGAGGGCTTCTTCGGCCCCGATACCCGCAAGTTCCTGTACAGCCATCTGGCCGGCGCCCTGACGTTTATCCCCTACGGCACCATGGTGGACCACTTCCAGCACATCGTGTATGAGAAGCCCGACATGACCCCGGCGGAGCGCAATGCCGCGTGGAAGGAGCTGACCGGCATCTATATGCCGTGGGTCGATATGAACGACAGCGACCTGCCGTTCTACACCGAGGGCCGCCGCTGGCAGCGGCAGCACCACATCTATTCCAGTCCGTTCTATTATATCGACTACTGCCTGGCGCAGACCGTGGCGCTGGAGTTCTGGGCCATGATCCAGAAGGATCTGGGCGACGCCTGGAAGCACTACATGGCCTACACCGTGCAGGGCGGCAGCCGCACATTCACCGATCTGCTGAAGAACGCCGGTCTGGAGTCTCCCTTCGACGAGAGCTGCCTGCGGGGCGTCTGCGCCGCCGCCGAGCAGTGGCTGGACAGCTTTGACATGGCCGGCATCCGGTAATGGCGGGGGATAAGAAACGGCGGGGACGCCGCGCCCATCTTAACGACTTTTACCGGGACGTGGCGGGAAACTACGTTTACACCGGCACCTGCTACGTCTGCCGCGCCGCCGACGGGGAGCGCACCGCGCTCCTGCGGCGGCTGTGGCTGCTGACGGCGGTGCTGGCTGCAGCGGTGCTGGCCGGCGGGTGTATCTCCGCGCCGGGGATGGACCGGTGCTTCTACGTGCTGCTGCCCTACGCGGCGGAGGTAGGCCTCACCGGCAGCGTGGTGTGGGCCATGACCCGCTGGCAGGCACGGGAGTACCCCATGCGGGAGTATGTCTACAAGGCCACGGTGCAGGCGCTGCCGGGCCGATGCCTGGCGGAGGCCATACTGGCCGGAGCGGGCATCGCGGCGGAGAGCGTATACCTGCTGCTGTCCGGCAGTGGTGGACGCGGCGCCATGGCGGCGGTCTACCTGCTGCTGAAGGCCGTATCCCTTGCGGCGGCTTTGTCTGCGCGGCATCTGGTGCGGCGCAGCGTATGGGAGCCTGTTGGCAAAAACGGCAAAATGACGGCAGAATAAGAAAAAAGACTGTACAAGTGCCACGCCGATATGGTATAATACACAAACTGGCTGTACCCACCGGAAATGACGGGGGACAGAAAAAAGGGAGTACTCCCTTTTTCTGCACGCTATGCGTGCAGAAACCCAACTGTGCGCCACGGGTAAACACCCGTTGAAGCAAAAATATTGAAAAGGAGTTAGATCCAATGAAAAGAGCACTTGCATTGATCCTGTCTCTGGTCATGTGCGTGGGTCTGTTCACCGCCTGCGGCGAGCAGAAGAATCCCTCCGATCAGGATCAGGAGCCGACCACTAAGACGCTCGTGGTCGGTACGCAGAACTTCGATGGTAAGTTCTCCCCCTTCTTCTACACCAACGATTATGAGAACCAGGTCATGAGCATGGTTTTCGACGCCCTGATGGGCACCGACCGTGAGGGTTCCGTGGTGCTGAAGGGCATCGAGGGCGATGTCCGTCCCTACAACGGCACCGACTACACCTATTACGGTGTGGCCGACTGCGAGATCGTTGAGAACGAGGACGGCACCGTTGACTACAACATCACCATGAAGCCCGGCGTCAAGTTCTCCGACGGCGAGGAAATGACCATCGACGATGTCATCTTCTCCTACTATGTCCTGCTTGACCCTACCTATGACGGTGTGTCCACCCTGTACTCCATCCCCATCAAGGGTCTGGAGGCTTACCGCACCGGTATGGACTCCCGCATGAACCTGATCCTGGCTGCCGGTCCTGACGGCTACACCGCCACCGACTTCTACACCGAGGACCAGTACAACACCTTCTGGGCTGCCTTCAACGCCGCCGGCGTGAAGTTCGCGCAGGAGATCCTGGACTACGTGGTTGCCGAGGGTTATGCCACTGCCAGCGATTCCGTGGCCGCGCAGGCTGCCAACTGGGGCTTCGAGCTGGCTGAGGACGCCACTGTCGAGGACTTCTGGGCCGCCATCGTGGCTAAGTACGGCTATGACATCACCGACGAGGGCATCAACAAGGAGACTGCCGGCACCAGCATCTCTGCCTTCATCGAGGCCGAGATGGGTGACACCTTCTCCGACTACACCATCGGCGTGCAGACCGGTGAGTCCGCTCCCAACGTTGAGGGTATCGTCAAGACCGGCGACTACAGCATGACCGTCACCCTGACCGAGGTCAATGCCACCGCCATCTATCAGATCCCTGTCACCATCTGCCCCATGCACTACTACGGCGAGACCGCGAAGTACGACTATGAGAACAACAAGTTCGGCTTCGACAAGGGCGACCTGTCCCACGTCAAGTCCGTGACCTCCGCTCCTATCGGCTCCGGTCCCTACACCTTCGAGAGCTATTCCAACGGCGCTGTGACCCTGCAGAAGAACGCCAACTACTGGAAGGGCGAGCCCAAGATCGACACCGTTATCTGGCGTGAGATGCAGGATGTGGATAAGATCCCCGGCGTCGTCTCCGGCACCATCGACATCACCGATCCTTCCTACTCCGCTGAGGCTGCCGAGCAGATCAAGAAGGCCAACTCCAACGGCGAGATCTCCGGTGACGTTATCCAAACCGACCTGGTGGCCAACCTGGGCTACGGCTATGTCGGCTTCAACGCCAACCGCGTGAAGGTCGGCAACGGCAACGGCGGCGATGAGGCCTCCAAGAACCTGCGTAAGGCCATTGCCACCATCATTGCTGTGTACCGTGACGTGGCTGTTGACTCCTACTACGGTGAGTTCGCCAACGTCATCAACTACCCCATCTCCGACACCTCCTGGGCCGCTCCCCGCGTCACTGACGAGGGCTACAAGGTCGCTTTCTCCGTGGATGTGGATGGCAACGACATCTACACCGAGGGCATGAGCGCCGATGAGCGTTACGCTGCTGCCAAGCAGGCCGCTCTGGGCTTCTTCGAGGCTGCCGGCTACACCGTCACCGACGGCAAGATCACCGCTGCTCCTGCTGACGCTCCCATGAACGTTGAGGTCATGGTGGGCGGCGGCGGCACGGGCGACCACCCCACCTTCATGGATCTGACCCTGGCCTCCGACGCTCTGAAGGAGCTGGGCTTCAACCTGATCGTCACCGATATGTCCAACTTCTCCGAGATGACCAACTCCGTCAACTCCGGTACCGCGGACATGTTCGCCATGGCGTGGCAGGCCACTCCCGACCCCGATATGTTCCAGATCTATCACAGCCAGGGCGGCTCCAACGAGAAGTCCTACTGGATCAAGGACACCGAGCTGGATGACCTGATCATGCTGGCCCGTCAGTCCACCGATCAGACCTATCGTAAGACCCTGTACAAGCAGTGCCTGGATATCGTGGCCGACTGGGCCGTCGAGATCCCCATCTATCAGCGCCAGAACTGCGTCATCATCTCCAGCCAGCGCGTGAACCTGGATACCGTGACGCCCGATATCACTACCTATTGGCAGTGGTACAACGATCTGGAGCTGCTGGACCTGCAGTAAGCGCCTGATCCGTACATCTGATCTTCCTTAAAGACCCAAAAGTCTTTAAGACGGCTACCCTGCGGCTGCAAAGCCGCAGGGTAGCCTATCACCGGACTCTTTTTGCGTATGAGTCAGGCGGTTCGACGCCCGTGCCGGAACGACTGCCTGATACGCAGAATCACATTAAAAAGGACAGCGGCCCCTGGCGCGGGGCGGCTGTCAGCAAAACGGAGGGATTGTATGCGCAAATTCTTAGTCAAACGCACGCTGCTATCGATTGTGATCCTGTTTTTTGTGACATTCATCATCTATGTATTGATGCGCTGTCTGCCCGCCTCCTATGTGGAGACCATGGCGCGGCAGCTGTCACAGGCACCCGGCTCCAGGCCCTACGAGGAGTGGCTGGCGCAGCTCAACGCCCAGTACGGTCTGGATCTGGATCTGATCCCCGGCTTCCTCGTACAGCTGAAGAATCTGGTCACCGGCAACTTCGGCGACAGCTGGAAGTACACCGTTCCCGTGCTCCAGAAGTTCAACGAGGTCATCTGGGTGTCCTTCATCATGGGCGCCATTTCGCTGGTGTTCGAGCTGCTGATCGCGGTGCCGCTGGGCATCATCGCCGCCACCAAGCAGTACAGCGTGACTGACTATACCGTCACCACCGTGGCGCTGCTGGGCATGTCCCTGCCGACGTTCTTCTTCGCCACCCTGCTGAAGCTGGTATTCTCCGTGAAGCTGGGGTGGTTCGATCTGGTGGGCCTGACGGGACGCGATTTCAACTCCCTCAGCCGATTCGGACAGATACTGGATATGGGCAAGCATCTGGTGCTGCCCATCGTGACACTGGTGTTCATCTCCATCGGTTCCTGGATGCGCTACGTCCGCACCAATATGCTGGAGGTGCTGAACGCCGACTACATCCGGACCGCCCGCGCCAAGGGTCTGTCCGAGAAGAAGGTCATTTACCACCACGCCTTCCGCAATACGCTGATCCCGCTGGTCACGTTCATCGGCGGCAGCCTGCCCGGCCTGTTCGCCGGCGCGCTGATCACCGAGACGCTGTTCGCCATTCCCGGTATCGGCTACATCTCATACAATGCCATGGTGGCCGGTGATATTCCGTTCTCCATGTTCTACATGACGTTCCTGGCCATCCTGACGCTGCTGGGCAACCTCATCTCCGACATCCTGTACGCCGTGGTCGACCCGCGGGTACGCATCGCTTGAGAAGGGAGGACGTGAAGCATGAGTTATTTCGACGATAAGAAAGATAAAGATCTGTCCGCTCCCGGCCACGGGCAGGGAATGCCCGGCAATGATGCCCGCCGACGCTCCTACGAGCTGAACGAGGAGTACGCGGGCAAGGACAACACGCCCTCCGAGGACAACAAGGAGGATTACTCCCTGAACGATGACCGCCGCGTCAAGGTGCTGTCCCCCGGTACGCTGGTGGCCAAGCGCTTCTTCCGCAACCGTTTGGCGGTGGTGGGTCTGACCATCCTGGCCGTCATGTTCATCTTCTCCTTCATCGGTGGTCTTGTCAGCCCCTACGGGCAGGACGAGGTGTTCTACCGCGACGACATCCAGATGAAGGAGTACGCCGCGCTGTCCGAGAACACCGAGTACCGCTATCTGGTGGCGGACGGGCAGGAGTTCGGCGCCGTGCTGCAGGCGCAGCTGACGCTGCACATGGGCAAGGATGAATCCTTTGCCTACAAGGGCACGACCTATGACATCACGGAGGAGGGCGACAGCCTGTACTCCGTGTCGCAGGGCGGTACGCTGCTGGCGGTGGCCTATAAGGACATCGTCAACCCCAGCGTCACCGGGGAGAAGTTCAGCTTTACCTTTACCTTCAACGCCCTGAAGGCCCATGTCAACGGCGAGACGGAGTTCGCCGCCGACGGTAAGACCTATGCGCTGGACGACGGCAGCGTCATGCTGAACGGCGAGGAGATCGCCTATATCAGCCGCTACGTCATCCAGTCCAAGGTGGCCGGCACCGTGATCTCCAAGGAGTTCAAGGAGCGGATCATCGAGGCCGCCGAGAAGGGCGAGACGCAGATCGAGTACACCAATGAGAACGGCGAGATCCGCGAGATCCAGCTGGAGTACAATCCCGCCAAGTACCAGTGGTCCATCAAGGAGGGCACCGTCACCCGCGTGTTCGACGCCTATTCCTTCCCCACAAAGACCCACCTGCTGGGCACCGATAAGAACGGCATGGATATGCTGACCCGCCTGATGTACGGCGGCCGCGTGTCCCTGTGCATCGGCTTCATCGTCGTCATCATCTCCGCCACGCTGGGCGTGATCCTGGGCGGTATTTCCGGCTACTTCGGCGGCTGGGTGGATAACCTGATCATGCGTATCGTGGATATCTTCTACTGCATCCCCTCCACGCCGCTGATCATCATTCTGGGCGCGGCCATGGACGGCATGCGCGTGGACCCGCAGATCCGTATGCTGTACCTGATGCTGATCCTGGGCTTCCTGGGCTGGCCGGGCATCGCCCGTCTGGTCCGCGGCCAGATCCTGTCCCTGCGCGAGCAGGAGTTCATGACCGCCACCGAGGCCTGCGGCATCAGCGTGTCCCGCCGTATCTTCCGGCACCTGATCCCCAACGTGATCCCGCAGCTCATCGTCAACTGCACCATGAGCCTGGGTTCCACCATCATCACCGAGGCGACCCTGTCCTTCCTGGGTCTGGGCGTCAAGTTCCCCTTCGCATCCTGGGGCAACATCATGAACGACGTATCCAACTCCTACGTTCTGACGGAGTACTGGTTCATCTGGATCCCCGCCGGTATCTGCCTGATGCTGACAGTGCTGGGCTTCAACTTCGTGGGCGACGGTCTGCGTGACGCGTTCGACCCGAAGATGAAGCGCTGAGAAAGGAGAGGATCGGAATGGCTAAGAAACACAACGACGGTTATCTGTCCGCAAAGGAATCCCGCCGTATCTCCAAGGAGAACCGCAAGATCACCAATGAGCTGGAGAAGAAGCGGAAGCGGAAAAACGTGCCGGAGACGGAGTACCTGACCCAGATGCATGATCCCAGCAACGCTGTGGAGTTCGATAACCTCCACACCTACTTCTTTACCGACACCGGCGTGGTCAAATCCGTGGATGGCGTCAGCTTTTCCGTGCCCATCGGCAAGACCGTGGGCGTGGTGGGCGAGTCCGGCTGCGGCAAGTCCGTCACCAGTCTGTCCCTGATGCAGCTGCTGCAGCGGCCCCAGGGTCAGGTGGTGGAGGGCGAGATCCGCCTGAATCTGGGCAATAAGGCCTACGATGTCACCAAGACCCCCGACTCCGTGATGCAGCACCTGCGGGGCAACATCGTCTCCATGATCTTCCAGGAGCCTATGACCGCGCTGAATCCGGTGTTCCGCATCGGCGACCAGCTGGACGAGGTCATTGCCCTCCACGGCGAAAAGGGCCAGACGGAGGAGCAGATCAGAGAACGCTCCATCAAGCTGCTGGAGATGGTGGGCATCGCCAACAGCGAGGGCGTGTACAAAAACTTTCCCCACGAGCTGTCCGGCGGTATGCGCCAGCGCGTGATGATCGCCATGGCACTGGCATGCAGCCCCCGCCTCATCATCGCCGACGAGCCCACCACAGCACTGGACGTGACCATTCAGGCGCAGATCCTGGACCTGCTGCGGAACCTGAAGGATAAGATCAACTCCTCCATCATGTTCATCACCCACGATCTGGGCGTCATCGCCGAGATGGCGGACTATGTGGTGGTCATGTATGCCGGCCGCATCGTGGAGCAGGGTACAGCGCAGGAGATCTTCGCCCACCCCGCCCACCCCTACACCATCGGCCTGATGGCCTCCAAGCCTGTGGTGGGCCGTCAGGTGGAAAAGCTGTACTCTATCCCCGGCAAGGTGCCCAACCCCATCAACATGCCGGATTACTGCTACTTCAAGGATCGCTGCGAGATGTGCGTGGCACAGTGCAGCGGCGAATATCCCAGTGAGGTCAGCATTTCCCCCACCCACAAGGTCAGCTGCTACCGCTACTACGACGGCAAGCGGCCCGATCTGGAGGAGCAGGTGGAGCGGGAAATGACCGGCAGCGCCGACAACGGAAAGGAGGGTGAATAAGATGCCGTTCTGGAAAGCAGGTAAGAATGACGATCAGGTCCTCGAGGAGCTGAAAGAGACTCAGAAGCAGAATGCCGACGAGTTTGTCAAGGAGCAGGCACACAGCCAGAAGGCGAAGAAGCCCTCTCTCACCGTGGACAACGATTTCACTCCCGTGGAGTATGATCCCCAGTACATTCTGCAGGTCAACCACCTGAAGAAGTATTTCCCCATCAAGGGCGGCATGGTGTCCAAGACTGTGGGCTATGTCAAGGCCGTGGACGGCGTGACGTTCAACCTCAAGCGCGGCACCACCATGGGTCTGGTGGGCGAGTCCGGCTGCGGCAAGACCACCACCGGTCGCACCATCCTTCGGCTGTACGACGAAAAGACCTCCGGTCAGGTGCTGTTCAACGGGCAGGAGATCTACGACCTGTCCGCCAAGGAGATGCGCGCCATGCGCACCAAAATGCAGATCATTTTCCAGGACCCGTTCTCCTCGCTGTCCCCCCGTATGCCGGTGGGCGAGATCATCGGCGAGGCCGTCCGTGAGCACAATCTGGTGCCCAAGGAGGAGTTCGACGACTATATCGACAAGGTCATGGACAACTGCGGCCTGCAGCCCTTCCACAAGGACCGCTATCCCCATGAGTTCTCCGGCGGCCAGCGGCAGCGTATCTGCATCGCCCGGGCGCTGGCGCTGAACCCCGAGTTCATCGTCTGCGATGAGCCGGTGTCCGCGCTGGACGTGTCCATTCAGGCGCAGATCATCAATCTGCTGAAGGACATTCAGGAGAAGTACAACCTGACGTATCTGTTCATCAGCCATGACCTGTCCGTGGTGGAGCACATCTCCGACACGGTGGGCGTCATGTATCTGGGCAATCTGGTGGAGTACGGCGCCACGGAGGACATCTTCCGCAACCCGCTGCACCCCTATACCAAGGCTTTGTTCTCCGCCATTCCGGTGCCCGATCCCACGGTGAAGATGAACCGGATCGTGCTGGAAGGCAGCATCCCGTCTCCCGCCAATCCGCCCAAGGGCTGTAAGTTCCACACCCGCTGCGCCAACTGCATGGAATGCTGCAAGGAGGAGATCCCCGTCCAGCGCGAGCTGGAGCCGGGCCACTTCGTGGCGTGCCATCTGTACGATAAGTGATGGCAAAGAAGCGGACGTATCAGGACGACGATGGGCGCACCATCGCCGATATGAGCGGTATCGAGCCGTCGCCCGTGCTGTTTCCCCGCCTTCCCAAAAAGGAGGGCCGGTCGCAGGCGCCGCAGGGTGCCGGTGACCGGCCGTGGGAGGGGCAGGAACAGTTCACCGAGGAGCAGCGCCGTGCCGCCATGGGCGGTGCGCTGAAGGCGGCTATGCTCATCGCCGGGGTGTTTATCGCCGCCGGGGCTGTGGCCATTCTCGTGATGCAGTTCATCTGGAACCATTAAAACCGGCGCTGCTCCGCAGCGCTCCATAAGACCTCCGCTGACAGCGGCTTTCCGGCCCTGTCAGCGGAGGTCTTTTTTTGCGCCCCGGTATATTTGGGGACGAGCCGTCATACAAGTGAATATCACACGGGAGGGGGAGCAGAGCATGGAGTTGAGCTATGCCATCGCGCGCTACGAGCAGGCGCTGGAGCTGCTGCCGGTACGCTGGCAGCAGCTGGCGCGGCGTCTGCCGGACTGGCGCAAGGCGCAGGCGGAGGAGTTCCGGCTGCGGACAGGACGGCCGATGACAGTGCTGACCTATGAGGGGGAAATACTTGTCAGCGATGAATTGCCAAGGCCTCTGGTCACGCAGTCCGATCTGGAGCAGCTGTGCGACATGGTGACGGGCTATTCCCGCTACGCCGTGTCGGAAACGCTGAGCAAGGGCTATCTCGTCGGGCGCGGCGGCTTCCGGGTAGGCATCTGCGGCACCGCCGTCCTGCGGGACGGCGTCAATACCAACCTGCGGGACATCTCCTCAGTGGCGGTGCGCATCAGCCGGCAGGTGCGGGGCGCAGCGGAGCCGATGCTGGGGGAGCTGTGGGGCGCGGAGGGCTTTCTCAGCACCCTGCTGCTGGCGCCGCCGGGCGCGGGCAAGACCACGCTGCTGCGGGATATGATCTGCGCCCTGTCCGACGGCGGGCAGTCCCTGACCTGCCGCCAGTTTCAGGAGCTGGCAGAAGCCGTCACCGCCCTCCTCCCCCATGCATGGAGACCGGACGCCCTATAAATCAGAACAGCAGTGCCGCCGGGCGGGATCATCCCTCCGGCGGCGCGTTTTTCTCTTTACAAAGGCGCAGCAGCGGCCCGGCAAAGGGCAGGAACAGCACATAGCCCGCCAGTCCGCCGGCGGTGTTGGCGATAAGGTCGGTGATGTCCGCCGTGCGGTGGGTCGTCAGCAGGGGCTGCAGAAGCTCGATGCACAGGCTCAGCAGAAACGCGGCCAGCACCGTGCGCCACAGGCCCCTCCTCTGCCGCACCAGCGGCCACAGAAAGCCGAAGGGCACCGTCATCAGGACGTTCAGCGCCAGCTGCCGCGCGGCGTTGCCGTACCCGTTCCGCAGGTCGCGGAACGGCTCCAGCTCTATGGGCACATAGTGATTCCCCGCCAGCTTCGGCAGGTTGGCCAGCACCGGCAGCAGCGTCACGCCCAGCACGCAGACCATGTAGAGGGAAAACACCGTCCGCACCGCCAGCGTCCGCCTGCCCGCACGTCTCCAGCGGGGCAGCAGCGCCAGCAGGTACACCGCCGCCAGCACCGCCAGATCCGGCAGCATCTGTAAAATTTTTCCCATATCCAAATGCGGCATACGGTCCCCCGCCTTCTTTTGCATGCTTATATCCATTCCGGCGCTCCGGGGCACCGGGACGATATAGTATAATCAGTTTTTGGAAAAAATGTCAACTGATACGGGGAAAACTTCAGCAAAACATAAAGAAAAGGCCGCCGGAACGGACGGCCTTTCCCCCATCGGACATAAAAGGAACTCCCGCCGGAGCGGGAGTTCCTTTTATGCTTTTCAGTTGTCCCGTGAAGCGTTCGGCTTAGAAGCAGCCCTGCTCCATCATGGCCTCGGCGACCTTCTTGAAGCCGGCGATGTTGGCGCCAGCCACCAGATCGTAACCCAGACCGTACTCGGCAGCGGCCTCGGCGGACACCTTGTGGATGTTCTCCATCATCTTGTGCAGCTGATGGTCGACTTCCTCGGCAGTCCAGACCAGACGCTCGGAGTTCTGCGCCATCTCCAGAGCGGAGACGCCCACGCCGCCGGCGTTAACAGCCTTGGAGGGAGCCACGATGATGCCCTTCTGCGCACGCAGATAGTTCAGAGCATCGTTGGTGGTGGGCATATTGGCGACCTCGATGTAGTACTTCACGCCGGAAGCAGCGATCTTCTCAGCGGACTCCATCTTGACATCGTTCTGCATAGCGGCGGGCATGTACACGTCAACATCCTTGACGCCCCAGCACTTCTCGCCGGCGACGAACTCGCAGCCGAACTTGTCGGCATAGGGCTTGCAGTGCATGGGATCCTTGGCACGCATCTCCAGGATGAAGTTCAGCTTCTCGTCGGTGATCACGCCGTCGGGATCGTGCACATAGCCGTCGGGGCCGGCGAAGTAGGTGACCTTGGCGCCCAGCTGAGCGGCCTTCTTCATGATGCCCCAGCCCACGTTGCCGTAGCCGGAAATGGCGATGCGCTTGCCCTCGATGGTATCATTCTCGTGCTTCAGCACTTCCTGCAGATAGTACATAGCGCCGTAGCCGGTGGCCTCGGGACGGATCAGGGAGCCGCCATAGCTCAGGCCCTTGCCGGTCAGAACGCCGTTCTCCCACACGCCCTTCAGGCGGCGGTACTGGCCATACAGGTAGCCGATCTCACGGCCGCCCACGCCCATGTCACCGGCGGGAACGTCGATGTCGGGCCCGATATAGCGATACAGAGCGGTCATGAAGCTCTGGCAGAAACGCATGACCTCGGCGTCGGACTTGCCGGCGGGATCAAAGTCGGAACCGCCCTTGGCGCCGCCGATGGGCAGGCCGGTCAGGCTGTTCTTGAAGGTCTGCTCAAAGCCCAGGAACTTGATGATGCCCTCGTACACGTTCTTCTGGAAACGCAGGCCGCCCTTGTAGGGGCCGATGGCGCCGTTGAACTGGCAGCGCCAGCCGCGGTTGGTGTGCCACTGGCCGTTGTCATCGCACCACACCACGCGGAAGGTGAACATACGCTCAGGCTCGACCATGCGGCCCAGCAGATCGACCTTCTCGTACTCGGGGTGCTTCTCGATCACAGGCTCCAGAGAGGACAGGACTTCCTCGACGGTCTGCACGAACTCAGGCTCGTTGCCATGCTTGGTCTTGACGTTCTCCAGAACGCTGGCCAGATAAGCATTCATAAATAATTCCTCCTCAAATAAATGTTCCGTTCGGAATGTGTCGGCGCGGTGTTTCCACGCTTCCATCTGTACCGATGATAACACCATTTTCCTTTTTTCTCAAGGGGTCAGCGGACAAATCCCCTCTTTGCACCCGTAAAAAATCCGTCCTTCTTTTTGTGCATATTGTTGAATCTCCGTTGACAAAACCCTGCACCAAACCCCCGCGAAACCGGCACGTTTTTTGCGAAAGCGCCGTTGCTTTTGCACTTTAAAGCGCGGCCGCTTTTCCGCGCAAAATTGCGGGACTGTCCGTCTGCATCTTGACTTTTTTTCGATTTACCTTATAATGTAGACTGTCGCTGTATTGTGCAGCGCTCCCAATTCATGACGGCAGACGGCCCGTTCTCCGCGCCGCGCCGCAAAAGGAGTTTTGAATCATGTCTGTATATCCCATTACCGTGGCCGGTCTGCAGCGGGAGCTGCCCATCTGTAAGGTGACCGACGATCTGTACATCGGCGCCTTTATCTGCTTCGGCGACGCGGAGCTGACGGTGGCCTGCGCCCGCGAGATGCTGGCGCTGGTGGACCGGGACAGCTATGACTATCTGTTCACCGCCGAGGCCAAGTCTATTCCCCTGATCCACGAGATGGCCCGCCAGAGCGACGCCGACAAGTATTTCATCGCCCGGAAGGGCCCCAAGGCCTACATGCCCGATCCCATCCATGTGGAGGATAAGTCCATCACCACCGCCGGCGTGCAGAAGCTGTATCTGGGCCGGGACGATGCCGATCTCATCCGCGGCAAGCGTATCCTGCTGATGGACGACGTGATCTCCACCGGCGGCTCCATCCACGCTATGGAGGAGCTGGTGAAGCTGGCGGGCGGCACCGTGGTGGGCCGCGTGGCCGTGCTGGCCGAGGGCGAGGCCGCCCAGCGCACCGATATCAAGTTCCTGGCGCCCCTGCCGATGTTCAACGCCGACGGCAGCATCAAGTGAACCGGGCGTCAAGCAGGCATACATAAGTAAAAAGTGTGGCAGCGTCAAGGCTGCCGCACTTTTTTTATAGCTGGGAGTCTGGACATTCTTTATAAGCTGTGGTAATATTTAGAATTAACATAACTAATGGCTTTTGGGAGTCATATGCGGAAAGGAGCCTACCTATATGTCTGTGAAGGAAAGCTATGCCGGCAAGATCAACCGCAAGCTCAACAAGAAGCTGCGCGTCATCGCTGTGGCCGCCGGGCGGGAGCCGGCGGATCTGGTGCTGAAGAACGCCACCTACGTCAACGTCTTCTCCAATGAGCTGTGTCACGGTGACATTGCCGTGGCGGAGGGCCTTATCGTCGGCATGGGCGAATACAGCGGCGCGGTGGAGGTGGACGTCACCGGCAAGATCGTGCTGCCGGGCTTCGTGGATGCCCACATCCATCTGGAAAGCTCGCTGGTCAGTCCCACGGAGTTCGCCAAGGCCGTACTGCCCCACGGCACCACCACCGTCATCACCGATCCCCATGAAATCGCCAATGTCATGGGCACCGACGGCATCGAGTACATGCTGCAGGCCACCGAGGATCTGCCGGTGGACGTGCGGTTCATGCTGCCCTCCTGCGTACCGGCCACGCCGCTGGATGAGTCCGGCGCCAATCTGGACTACCGGGCCATCGACTCATTCTATGACCACCCCCGGGTGCAGGGTCTGGCGGAGATGATGAACTTCGTTGGCACCATCAACGGCGATCCCCAGGTGGTGGAGAAGATCGTGGCCAGCCAGGCGCACCACAAGAAGATCGACGGCCACGCCCCCGACCTGAAGGGCAACGACCTCAACGCCTATGTGGCGGCGGGCGTGTACTCCGACCACGAGTGCCACGATCTGGCGGACGCCATCGCCAAGCTGGAGCGGGGGCAGTTCATCATGATCCGCGAGGGCACCGCCGCCCGCAATCTGGAGGCACTGGCCCCCCTGCTGTGCGACAAGTATGTGGAGCGGTGCATGTTCTGCACCGACGACAAGCACCCCAACGACCTGCTGGAGAAGGGCCACATCGATTACATCGTGAAGAAGGCCATCTCCCTGGGTGCCGATCCCATCACCGCCATCAAGGCCGCCTGCCACAATGCGGCGCGGTACTTCCTGCTGAACAACCGCGGCGCCATCGCCCCCGGCTATCTGGGAGACTTCGTCATCATCGACGACTTTGAGCATTTCAACATCGAGAAGGTGTTCAAAAAGGGCGAGCTGATGTACAGCGACGGCGTGCTGAAAGACTTCCCCACGCCGGAGATCGACCCGTATCTGGTGAAGCACGCCCACGACACGTTCCATGTGGCCTCCCTCACCGCCGCGGACTTTACCGACAGCCGGCCCCACGCCGTCATCGGCATGGTCAACGGTGAGATCACCACCACCGACGGCGGCTACACCGACCGCATCGACGTGGACTACGACATCCTGAAGATCGCCGTTATCGAGCGGCACAAGAACACCCACCATATCGGTCTGGGCTACATCAAGGGCTACGGCCTGAAGAAGGGCGCCGTGGCCACCAGCATCAGCCACGACAGCCACAACATCATCGTGGTGGGCACCAACGAGGAGGACATGGCCTTCGCCGCCAACCATATCGTACAGAACCACGGCGGCATCACCGTGGTGGAGGACGGACAGGTGAAGGGCGACGTGCTGCTGGCCATCGCGGGCATCATGTCCGACGACAGTCTGGTCAATGTAAACCGGGATCTGGAGGCCGCCAAGGCCGCCGCCTACGCGCTGGGCGTGTCCGAGGGCATCGACCCGTTCATGACCCTGAGCTTCATGGCGCTGCCGGTGATCCCCAGCCTGCGCATCACCACCCGCGGCGTGTTCGATGTCAACTCCCAGCGGTATGTGTAAGGCTTTACAGAGAACGACAAAAGAGGGACGGCCCAAAGGGCCGTCCCTCTTTTGTCGTATCGGTCATCAGTACGAATTGTTGGCGTTGTAGACGATTTTGCTCTCATCCTTGAGGACATCGTTTTCCGCTTCAATGCGGATGCCCTTCCACTGGGTATAGCTGCCCTTGTAGAACACGCGGGTCAGGGCGGAGCACCCGTAGAATGCCCCATACTTGATGGTTTGCATGCTGGCCGGCATGTACACATACTGGAGGGCGGTGCAGCCAAAGAACGCATACTGTTTGATCAGAGTGGCACCGTGTATCCCCACGCGGGTCAGGGCCGTGCAGTCGGTGAAAGCCTTCTCGCCGATGGATTTCACCGTGTTGGGGATGGATATCTCCTGCAGCGAGGTGCATTTGTAAAACACGCTGTCGCCCATCTCCTGCAGGGAGCGGGTAGAGACCGTTTTCAGCTTCGAGCAGCTATTGAAGGCCTTGGTGCCGAAATAGTGGACATCGCCGGTGCTTATGCTGCTGAGGTTAAAGCAATTCGAGAACACGCCTTCCTCGAATCGTCTGACCTTGCTGAGGTTGGTGACGGTGGTCAGCTTCCGGCAGTAGACAAAGGCATAGGCGCCTATCGTTGTGACACTGGCCGGGATCTTCAAGGTGAGCAGTTCTCTGTTGTTGGCAAAGGCGTAGGCCTCGATGGTGGTCACCGTGCTGGGAATGACATAATTATTCTCCGTGATCATTCGGCCATCCACCAGCACGGTTTTGTCCTTGCTCCAGACCGCTCTGTCCTCGCTGACATAATTGGGATTGTCGGCATCCACCCGGAGGAGGGCTTCCGTATAGGCAAACGCGCCGGCTCCCAGCGAGGTGACTGTCTTGGGGATATCCGCATAGTTGAGACGGTTGCAGCCTCTGAACGCACACTCACCGATGGTGGTGACGCTGTTCAGGGACACCACGGTCATATATGCGCAGGCGCCGAACGCATACGTTCCCAGTGTGCGGACCGAGTCCGGGAGCTTGACGGAATACAGCTTGCAGTTGGCGAATGCCCGATCCTCAATGGTGGTCAGCGAGCTGCCGAACTTGACGGATGTCATGTCGGCACACCCCTCAAATGCCGATGGGCCGATGGTCGTGATGCTGTCCGGCAGGGTCAGCTTCTGGAATTTGCCGCCGGCAAACGCCCGTTCGCCGATGGTGGTGACGCCCTCGCTGATGGTCAGGTCGGTGATGGGGCAGCCGTCAAACAGTCCCGCCTCGATGCTGGTCAGGCCGCCGCCCAGCTTCACCGTGGCCAGCGCCGTACAGCCGCTGAAGGCATTTTCCCCGATGGAGGTGACGCTGTCAGGGATGACAACAGACGCCAGAGACGTGCAGCCGGCAAAGGCGGACTCACCGATGGTGGTGACGCCCTCCGGGATAGTGATGGATGTCAGGGCTGTGCAGTTGTAGAAGGCTTCGGCCGGGATCTCGGTCAGCGAGCTGCCCAGCGTGACGGAGGCCAGAGACGCGCAGCCGGAGAATGCGCTGCCGCCGATGGATGTGACCGTGTCGGAAATGCTGACGGATTTCAGCGCGCATTTAGAAAAGGCACCGCTGCCGATGGAGGTAAGTGCGGCAGGCAGGTCCGCGGAATTCAGCTGCTTGCAGCCGTAAAAGGCATAGCCGCCGATGGTGGTAAGCGTGGCGGGCAGCTTGACCGTTCCCAAGGATGTGCAGCTGCTGAACGTAAAACCACCAATGGCCGTGACGCCCTCCGGAATGGCGATGGATGTCAGCGACGTACAGCCGCTGAACGCGGAATCGCCGATGGCAGTAACGTTTTTCGGAATGCTGACGGATCTCAGCGCCGTGCAGTTTCCGAAGGCGCCCTGTCCGATGGAGGTGAGGCTCTCCGGCAGCTGTACGGCGGTCAGCTGTCCACTGTCCTCGCAGAAGGCGCAGCTGCCCACGGATGTGACGCCCTCCTCGATCACGACGCTGCGCACCGCCGGCATGTAGACCGTCCACGGCCGCGTGTACCACTCGGAGTTGCTGCTGCCGCTCATCCGCCGGAAATCGTTCATGGGGCCGCTGCCGCGGATGGTCAGCGTACCGTCCACCGTGTAGGTCCACTGCACCTTGTCGTACTCGCCCATTTCATACGGGCCGCAGCTGCCGGCACCGTTGATGCCGTCGGCGCTGAGGGTGCCGTAGCCGTAGGTCACGCTGGCGTTTTTCAGCATGCCGGAGGTATGGTTCGCGGTCAGCGTGTTCCAGTTGTACCGGTCGTTGCCATAGAATACGCGAAGCCTGTCGTACCGGTTCCCATCCATTATGAACGCATAGTCGTCAATGGACTTCACGCTGTCCGGGATATAGATGCTGCACAGCTGCTTGCAGTTGTAAAAGGCCCGGTAACCGATGGAGGTGACGCCATTGGGAACACACATGACACGCAGCGGGCATCTGGCGAAGGTCCACGGCTCGATGGCCGTGATCTTACCGGTAATGCTGATCCACTGCAGGCCGCTGTTGCAGAAGGCGGAGTCGCCCAGTGTCAGGCTGTACGCCGTGATCCTGGCCTCGGTCAGTGCCGAGCAGTCCTGGAAGGCGCTGGCGCCGATGGTGGTGCTGCCCGTGGGGAAGGTCACCTCCGCCAGCGCGTCGCAGCCATAAAAAGCCCTGTCACCGATAGAGGAGGCATTGGGCAGCTGTACAGAGGTCAGGGATGTGCAGCCCGCAAAGGCGCCGGCATCCACAGAGACAACGCCGGAGAGATCCGCGGTGGTCAGTGACCGACAGTACTGCATGGCTGCGTCACCGACAGACGATCCCGCGCCGGTGATGGACAGCTTCTCCAGGGATGTACAGCCGGAAAAGACGCCGCTTTCCAGCGATATTTTGCTGCCGGTCAGGGAGACCTCCGTCAGCGCCTTGCAGTCGGAGAACGCCTCCTTGCCGATGGCAGCGGAGCAGACCGCCTGCACGGAGGTCAGCGCCTCGCAGCTGTCAAACGCGGAGTCGCCGATGGTCTTTACAGCAGCGGGTATCCGGACGGAGGTCAGCGCATCGCAGCCGAAAAAGGCTCTTCTGCCGATGTCGGTAAGCCCCTCCGGCAGGTCAATGGCGGTCAGCGCATCGCAGTTCCAGAACGCGGAATCGCCTATGGTCTTCACGGCGGCGGGTATCCGGACGGAGGTCAGCGCATCGCAGCTGGAAAACGTGTTGTCGGCGATGGCTGTAAGTCCCTCCGGCAGATCAACGGTCGTCAGCGCGGAGCAGCTGCTGAACGCGGAGGCGCCGATGGTCTGCACAGCGGCGGGTATCCGGATGGAGGCCAGCGCAGTGCAGCTGGAAAACGCACCATCGCCGATGGCTGTGATCCCCTCCGGCAGATCAACAGCCGTCAGCGCGGGGCAGCGCGAGAACATGTAGCTGCCCAGTGTCGTCAGCCCGCTGGGCAGTCGGACGGAGGCCAGGGACGTGCAGCCGCTGAAGGCGCCGCCCAGCTCTGTCACGCTGTCGGGAATGACGATCTCCGTCAGGGACGTGCAGCCGCTGAACGCGCTGAAGCCAATGGATGTCACGCCGGCCGGTATGGTCATCTCCGTCAGGGATGCGCAGCCCTCAAAGGCGCTGAATTCAATGGACGTCACCCCGGTGGGCAGCGTGACGCCGGTCAGGCTGGTGCAGCCCTCGAACAGGGAGTTGCTGATGGTGGTCAGGCTTTCCGGCAGCGTGATGGACGTCAGGCTGGCGCAGTCCTCGAACGCGCATCGCCCCAGCTTGGTCACACTGGCAGGCAGCGTGATGTCCGTCATCTCCGTGCAGCCCATGAAGGAGGAGTTGCCCACAGAGGTGACTCCCTCCTCCAGCACGATGCGGCGGATGTGCGCGGTGTGGGCGGCCCACGGTGCGGTGGATACCCATGTGCTGCCGTCATCGGCCTTACGCTGTGAGTAGTCCGCCATGGGGCCGGTGCCGCTGATGGTCAGTATGCCGTCGGCATCCAGCAGCCAGTTCAGACTGTCGCCGCAGGTGCCGGAATCGTACACGTCATCAAGGTACTGGATGATGGTGGTGGACGGGATGCCGGTGTCCGCGCCGGCGGTGGCCGCCGTCCACGCGGCACCATTGCCGCCATAAATGATCTTGCTCAGAGCCGTGCAGTTGGCAAAGGCATGATCACCCACGGCGGTCACGTCTGCACTGATGCTGACCCTGTCCAGGTTCCGGCAGTCCCGGAAGGCGTTGGCGCCGATGGAGCTGACGCCCGTCACGTCGATGACCTTCACCATGTCCCGGTAGGGGTACCAGTCGGTGGTGCGGGCGCCCTCCGAGAAATCGTGCATGTCCCCGCTGCCCTCGATATTCAGCTGCCCCGCTGTGGTCAGCTCCCAGCTGGTGTAGTAGGTCACCCCGCTTTCGTACAGGCCGTCCTTTACGGTCAGCTTCGCACCGGCAGGCAGCTCATCGGCACTGCCTGGGATCTGCTGCCAGGCGCAGAGATCGTCGTCGTAGTACACATCCTTCAGCGACGCGCAGCCGCTGAACGCGCCGCTGCCAAGCCCTGTAAGGCCGGCGGACAGCTGCACCGATGTCAGGTTCACACAATCGGCAAAGGCGTTGGCGCCGATATAAAGCGGCGTGCTGTAATACGGTTCGCTGAAGATGTCAAAGGACACGCTCTTGATAAGCTGGCGATGCTCGTACCACGGCGCCGGAGAGGCGGCGCTGTAATCGTCCATGACGCAGGAGTTGCCGTTGACGACGGTGAATACCAGCGCGCCGCTGGCCACATTCAGCGACCACTTCACATTCTGACCGCAGGTGCCGGTATAGGAGGCCGTCGCGCTGACGGTATCAAAGCTCCTGCTCAGCGTCTTTCCGTCAGACGCCACACCCCGCACCGTGTAGCTGTACAGGACGCCGTCGGCAATATCCGTGTCCTTGTAGCTGGTGCCGCTGTACTTGCCGGCGATCAGCACCCAGTTGGCATTTTTCGTGGTCTTGCGGTAGACGTTGTAGGACGCCGCACCGGCAGCCTCCTCCCAGGTGAAGGTGATGCCGCTGCTGTCGACACTGGTCTTGAGACCCTTTACGTCCGCGGGGAACATCACGGCGGAGACACCGGTGCTATTGAAGCCGCTGCTCAGTGTTTTGCCGTCAGATGCCACGCCCCGCACTGTATAGCTGTACTTCGTGCCGGGCTCTACGTTCTTATCCACATAGCTGGTGCCGTTGTATTTATACACCACGGGCCTCCAACTGGTATCACTGGGTCCCTTGCGGTAGATGTTATACGTCACCGCGCCGGCAGCCTTCTGCCAGGTAACGGTGATGCCCGCACCGGAGGCGGCGGCGCTCGTCAGCGTGACATTGGCCGGGGGCAGGGTGGCGCTGACACCGGTGCCGTTGTATTTCGCACTGATGGACTTGCCATCTGCCGCCACGCCCCGCACCGTGTATCTGTACCTTGCGCCGACCACCACATTCTTGTCTGTATAGCTGGTACCGCTGTACTTGTATACCACCGGTCTCCAGCTGGTATCACCAGGCCCCTTGCGGTAGACGTTGTACGTCGCCGCACCCGCCGCAGTCTTCCAGGTCACGACGATGGTGCTGCCGCTGTACCGGGCGCCGGACAGCGTCACCGTCTCCGGCGCCTTGGGCACCGTATTGCCCACGCCCGCACCGTTAAATCCTTTGCTGAGCGCCCTATTATCCGAAGCGACGCCCCGCACCGTATAGATGTACCTTGCACCAGGCGTGACCTTTGTGTCCATATAGCTGGTGCCATTAACGAAATAACCCACCGGTTTCCAGCTTGTGTCACCGGGTCCCTTGCGGTAGACGTTGTATGTCGCCGCGCCCGCCGCCGCCTGCCACGTCACCACAATGGAGGTGCCGCTGACAGCGGCACCAGACAGCGTCACGTCGGCGGGAAGCATCACGGTGGAAACACCGGTGCTATTGAAGCCGCTGCTCAGTGTTTTGCCATCGGATGCCACGCCCCGCACCGTATAACTGTACTTGGTGCCGGGCTCTACGTTCTTATCCACATAGCTGGTGCCGTTGTATTTGTATGCCACCGGCCTCCAATTGGTATCGCTGGGCGCCTTGCGGTAGATATTGTATGTCGCCGCGCCGGCAGCCTTCTGCCAGGTGACGGTGATGCCCGCGCCGGAGGCAGCAGCCTTCGTCAGCGTGACGTTGACCGGGGGCATGGTGGTACTGACACCCGCGTTGTCCCAGCTCTTGCTGAGCACGGTGCCGTTGGAGGCCACGCCGCGCACGGTGTAGCTGTACTTCGCGCCGGGCGTCACATTCTTATCTGTATAGCTGGTGCCGCTGTACTTGTATGCCACCGGTCTCCAGCTGGTATCGCCGGGGCCCTTACGGTAGATATTGTACGTCGCCGCGTTCAGGGCCGCTTTCCACTTCACCACAATGCCGCTGCCGCTGGCCGCGGCGGAGAGCAGCTTCACCGTGGCGGGCTCTGTGGGCGCTGTAGTGGAGACGCCGCTCTGATCCCAGCTCTTACTCAGGGTCTGGCCGTCACGGGCCACGCCGCGCACCGTATAGCTGTACTTTGCGCCGCCCTTGATGCCGGTATCCTGATAGCTGGTACCGTTCTGCTTATAGGCCAATGCTTTCCAGCTGGTATCTCCCGGGCCTTTGCGGTACACGTTGTATGTCACCGCGCCCGCCGCCGCCTGCCATGTCACCTTGATGCAGCCGTCACCGGGTGTGGCGGCGGTCAGCGTGACATCCGCCGGGGCTGCCGAAGCCGTGGCGGCGGAAACGCCCGTCTCATTCTTGCTGAGACTGACATACTCGCCGTTCACACCCTCCACCGTATAGTAGTAGGTGGTGTCCGGCTCCACCGATGTATCCAGATACTGACCGCCGGTAGCGCTGCTGGTCAGGATCTTCCAGTAGCCGAACGGCAGATCCCTGCGGTAGACGCGGTAGGTCTCCGCCACGGGATCGGTCTGCCAGGTGACGGTAATGCCGCTTCTGTCGGCAGTGGCTCTGTTCAGCGCGATGGTGCCGGGGTACGGGGAGTAGTCCTCGCGCATAATGGTCATCTGTTCTCTGGAGTATACCTTGGCGTAGTCACCATCGATGCTGTAGCTGCTCGCCGACTTGGTGCCGCGAAGGACACAGTTGCTGGTGCTGGCGTCCACAATGTATCTGCGGCCGTGGAGATTCACCACGTTCCAGTTGTAGCCGCCCTTGTAGATCTCCACCTCGCCGTTCCACTTGGTGACGCTGCCGAGGTACTGGAGCTTTGCCGCGGTAGTACCCGGGAAATTGGGCATGCTGTTCTGCGCGGTCTTGATGTTGGTCAGCAGCTTCTCATAGTCCGTGCCGGAGTCCGCCCCCCGATCCGGCCCGCCGGGGACGCCGACAACATAATTGATGTTGGTGTGATAGATATCATTGCTGTTGGCGCGGTATTCGCTCTTGACGTTGAAATACCACATATTCATCTGATCATGGCTCGTGGGATTACCGAGGCCGGAGATCCAGTACCGTTCCCATGTGGTATCTGTCCGCAGCGCATCCCATACCCGTTCACGCTGCGCCTCCGTCAGGGTATAGCCGCAGTCGATGACCGTGTAGTTCCAAGTGCCTTTGGCGATGGAATAGATCTCTCTGTACAGCTTGTCATAGGCCGCCCGCTCCAGCTCCTCCAGGTTCCGCGCACCCGGCCCGCCGGACGCGGCGCTGTACGCCGCCGTCTGCGCGGAGGACGCGGTGAGCTGCCGGGTCTCTGCCGCCCATGCGGCTGTGACCTCCAGCGGCAGCAGTCCCACCGTCATCAGCACCGCCAGGCACATTGAAACGATCCGCTTCTTCATACGATCCTCTCCCTTTTGCGCGCACATCGCGCTTTATGAAATTTGCCGAACCGGCACATTTATTCGGTACTACTATATCACGCTTTGTGGAAAAAACAATATGCGTGCTGCATAGTATTGCCCCTTTTTTTCCTGTTCTGCACAAAAAAAGAACGGCTCTGCCGTTCTTTTCTTTCGTCAGATGTGCTGCGGTCACGCAGACGGCGGATATGCCTCCCCGGAGGCCGACGCCGCCGTCAGTGCCGCAGCGCCGCGGCGGCAGAGCACACAGCCCGCCGCGGACACCGCCGCCATGACGAGCAGCGCGTACCCGCTCTCCGCCGCGCCGCCGAAAAGCCCCAGCGGATCGTTCGTGGCGTTGAAGGCGGCATGGGCGGCAAAGCCCGGCAGGATGCTGCCGGTGCGGCTGCGGAGGAGACCGAAAACCAGTCCCATCAGGAACGCATAGGCCATCTGGACGGGTGTGCCGTGGGTCACGCCGAACAGCACGGCCTGCAGTACCACTGCCGCCCACACGGGCATGGCCCGTTCCAGCCGGGTCTGGATGACACCGCGGAACATCAGTTCCTCCGCCAACGGCCCCGCGGCCGCGATGGACAGCGCCGGGATCAGTCCGGTGGACAGCAGGAGCTCCATATGGTCGTTATAGTCGGACAGCCACACCGCCGGCAGCAGCGCCAGCGCCAGTTCTACCACCACGAAAAGGCCCACAGCGGCGAAGGCGCAGAAGGCTGCCGTCCAGCCGGAGCAGCGGCGCAAGGCCACCGCCTCTCCCAGCGGCCTGTGCCGTAGCCAGAACCACAGCAGTATCGCCGCCGTGGTCAGCAGATAGCTCGTCAGCACCGCCGTCTCCGCGCCGCCAAGCACGCTTCCGGCATCCGCTCCGCCGGGGGACAGCGACGCGCCGGCCACGGCAATGGCGGCGTAGATGATGCCCGCCAGAAACTGGACCGCCAGAAAGAACAGCAGGTACAGCAGGGACTTGCCCAGTGCCGTGAGAACGCCCTTTGCGGAATATGCGGGTCTGCTTTCCATGTCAACAGCTCCTTTCCTTTTGCCGCAGGATAGCATCCCTGCGCCGCATCGTCCACCAACCTCAGGTTGCACCGGCGCAAAACCGCGCAACTTCAGGTTGTCAGCCCGCGAAAAGAGGGGGAGAACCCGGCGTTCTCCCCCTCTTGGCGGCTTTTTCAGAGCTTCAGGTCGCAGGCCATGCTCATGACGGCGCGGCCGCCCACCCGGACGGTGACGGCGCCGCCGTCGGCGTACAGGCGGCTGCGGATTTCCGAAGGCCGGTGCATGTGCTCGCCCTGCAGGAACACGTTCTCCTCCTCCGGCCGCACCATGCCGTGCCGGTAGAAGTAGTAGGTCAGCGCGCCGTTGCTGGTGCCGGTGGCACACTCCTCCGGGATGTCGTACAACGGCGCATAGTTGCTGCAATAAGCGGTGCAGCCGTCGCCGGGGCAGAACATGTGGACGCCGGTAACGTCATACTGCCGGGAAAGCGCCGTCACCGCCGCCTCGTTCTGCACGGCCCGCAGCAGCGTGTCGCGGTCCCGGACGGGCATCATGATGTCGGCAAGGCCGGTGGAGACGATGGCGGGCAGCAACCCCTCCGGACGGTCGGCGGGCGTCAGGCCGTAGGCCGCGTACAGCGGCGGCAGCTCCTGCTCCGTCAGCTCCCGGAGCCAGCAGGGCGGGGCCATGTCCATCCACACCGTGTCGCCCCGCACCTCGATGCGCAGGTCGGCGGCCTTTGTGTGGGCGGCAGCGATGCCGTCGCCGATGCGCTCCAGCTTCCGCAGCAAGGCGAAGGAGGCGATGGTGGCGTGACCGCACAGCTCCACCTCTCCCGCCGGGGTGAAATAGCGCAGCGTCACGCTGCCGTCCGGCTCCACGGTGACAAAGGCCGTCTCGGAGTGCTTGAACTCCGCGGCGATCTGCTGCATCACCGCATCGTCCAGCGGACGGTCCGGCAGCACCACGCCGGCCTGGTTGCCGCCGAACAGACGGGCGGAAAAGGCGTCCATGACATAGGCTTCCATAGGGCATACCTCCACAGTTTTTTTAATCAAGATGATTATATACTGTCCTGCTCTTAACGGCAAGTAAATTTGACAGACAGGCCTTTTTTCGTTAGAATAGAATTGTATATCCCAACGGGAAATCGGAAAGAAAGGAACTTCATCCAAAATGCTCAATGAGCGCAGTCTGCTCTCCCAGTTTCTCCATTTCATTGCGGCCACCGTGGCGTCGCTGATGGTGTTCTCGCTGTACTCCATCGTGGACGGTCTGTTCGTGGCCAAGGGCGTGGGCGAATATGCCATGTCCGCCGTGAATCTGGCGGTGCCCTTCACCAACGTGCTGTTCTCCATCGCCATCATCTTCGCCGTGGGCAGCAGCACCATCATCGCTATCTACCTCGGACAGGAGCAGGGCGAAAAGGCCAACAGCCTGTTCTCCCAGAATCTGGCGCTGCTGGTGGCCATCGGCCTGACCATCTCCGTGCTGGTATTCGTGTTTCTGGAGCCGTTCGCCCGCCTGCTGGGCGCCCGGGGCGTGACGCTGCCCTACACCATCGACTACCTCAGGGGCCTCGCCCCCTTTGCCGTGTGCTTCATCGTGTCCTACAACATGGAGGTGCTCATCAAGACCGACGGCTATCCCAAGCTGGCCATCCTGACGGTCATCATCGGGTGCCTGACCAACTGCGTGCTGGACTATGCGGCCATCTTCCTGCTGAACCTGGGCGTCTGGGGCGCGGCAGTCGCCACCGGGCTTTCTCAGCTGCTGACATGCATCATCTACCTGACCCACTTCCTGCGGGGGCACAACACGTTCCATCTGGTGCGGTTCAAAATGGACTGGAGCATCTATAAGCGTCTGCTGCCCATCGGCGTGGCCGACGGTGTCACCGAGCTTTGCAACGGCGTGATGATCTTCCTGTTCAACCGCATCATCCTGCAATGTCTGGGCGACGACGGACTGGTGAGCTACACCATCATCGCCTATGTCAATACGCTGATCGTCAACACCATGCTGGGCATCTCCCAGGGCAGCCAGCCCCTCATCAGCTATCACTACGGCAAGGAGGACGCGGCGGGCTACCGGAAGCTGCTGCGGTACGGGTTCACGGCGGTGGGCATCATGACCGGTGTCATCTTCGCGGCGGTGATGCTTCTGGCGCCCCAGGTGGCACGGCTGTTCCTGGGCGCGGAGAACGCCCCGCTGGTCGCCGCCTCCGCCGGCGCGCTGCGGCGGTACGGCCTGAGCTATCTGCTGGTGGGCGGCAATATCCTGATGGGCGGCTTCCTGACGGCGGTGGAGCAGCCCAGAGGCGCCATCTCCATCTCCGTGGGCCGCGGCCTGCTGTTCCAGGCCACGGCGCTGGTGGTGCTGGCCTACGCCGTCGGCGGCAGCGCCATCTGGTTCGCGCCGGTGATCTCCGAGGCGCTGTGCGCGGTGATGGCCGTATGGTTCCTGCGGCGGTTCCTGCAGAAAACAGCGGAATAAACGCAAAAAAGCATCCCACGGCGGCGCCGTGGGATGCTTTTTTCGTTTTGGCGGGCTTTACGCCTGCACGGCGGACTTTTCCGCCATCATGCCCCGGATCACCTCGTCGATGCGGCGGGCAACGCGGCAGAAGTCCTCCGCCGTGTAGCCCTTTGTGGTCATGGCGGCGGTGCCGATGCGGACGCCGCTGGTCTGGGAGGGCGGACGCCTGTCGCCGGGAACGCAGTTCTTGTTCAGCGTGATGCCGCAGGCATCCAGCGCCTCCTGCACCTCCCGGCCGGTAAGACCGGTGTCCGTCAGGTCCAGCAGGAACATGTGGTTATCGGTACCGCCGGTGACCACATGGTAGCCCATGGCCATGAACTCCGCCGCCATGGCCCTGCAGTTTTCCACCACACTGTGGGCATAGGCGCGGTAAGCCGGGGTCAGAGCCTCCTCCGCCGCCACGGCCTTGCCGGCGATGACATGCTGCAGCGGGCCGCCCTGCGTGCCGGGGAACACGGCGCTGTCCACCTTCTTCGCCAGCTCCGGACGGCAGAAGATCAGGCCGCCCCGGGGGCCCCGCAGCGTCTTGTGGGTGGTGGAGGTGACGACATCCGCCAGACCGAAGGGGCTGGGGTGCTCCCCCGCCGCCACAAGGCCCGCGATATGGGCCATGTCCACCATGAAGTACGCCCCCACCTCCCTGGCGGCGTCGGCAAAGCGGACAAAGTCGATGACGCGGCTGTACGCCGATGCACCGGCAACGATAAGTCTGGGCCGCAGCGTCCGGGCCATGTGCGCCATATGGTCGTAGTCGATGAAGCCATCGGCGTCCACGTCGTAAAAATGGAGGTCATACAGCTTGCCGGAGAAGTTCACCGGCGAGCCGTGGGTCAGGTGTCCGCCGTTGGCAAGGCTCATGGACAGCACCGTATCGCCGGGCTGCAGCAGCGCCATATACGCCGCCATATTGGCCGAGGAGCCGCTGTGCGGCTGGACATTCACATGGTAGTCGGTGGCAAAGACCTCCTTCCACTTGGTGACGCAGTACTCCTCCAGCTCATCCACCACATGGCAGCCGCCGTAGTAGCGGCCCTGGTTGCCCATGGCGCGGTGGGCGGGATAGCCCTCGGCATATTTGTTGGTCAGGCAGCTGCCCACCGCCCGGAGCACGTTGCCGCTGGCAAAGTTCTCGCTGGCGATAAGCTCCACGGTAGTCTCCTGCCGCAGCTCCTCCTGCGCGATGAGTTCAAAAACACGGGACGACACGGTCATCTCCCCTTCCTTGTTGTGGTTCATTCCGTATTATTATACACCATCTTGTGGTTTGTGCAACCAGAAAGTTGCGCTATGGCAGATGGCACGAAAACGCCTACAACGCTTGTAGGTTTTTTGGAGAAAATGCAGAAACACGAAAAAAGGGTTGACATTTGCCGGTAAAAGCGTTATGATGCGCCCAGCTTCGGCAAAATACAGTGAGGAGGAAAGCAGCATGAAGCGTCGCGGCATGGCTATGATGATGTGCGAGATGTGCATGGGTATGATGTCCATGTGCATGTTCCTGCGCGCCCAAAATGATCGGCTGCTTTCCAAAAACTGTTTGACGGCTTGAAAAAGCCGGTGTGTGAGCAAACAGCGGAAGGTCGATCGACCTGCCGCTGTTTTTATTTTGCCCGGCATACCTCTTTCGTTTGTTCCGGCGGGCAGCGGGGCATGTGCACAGTCCCGCGGTACGCCGTCAGCAAGATCATACATTCCTTACGACATATCTGAAAAGGAGACATGAACATGAAACGTACTTATTTCACTCGTCTGGCCGCTCTGGCCCTGACCCTGATCCTGGCCCTGAGCCTGACGGCCTGCGGCGGTAAGGACAACAGCGCCGACAACGGCGGCGACACCAAGACCACCATCAAGATCGGCGTCCCCAACGACACCACCAACGAGGCCCGCGCCCTGCTGCTGCTGCAGGAGAACGGCATCATCAAGCTGGCTGACGGCGCCGGCATCACCGCCACCAAGAACGACATCGTGGACAACCCCTACAACGTGGAGATCGTGGAGGCTGAGGCCGCCCAGCTGCCCAACATGCTGCCCGATCTGGACTACGCTGTCATCAACAGCAACTACGCCATCAATGCCGGCCTGAACCCCGTCACCGACTCCCTGCTCATTGAGGGCAGCGCCTCCGCCTACGCCAACATTCTGGCCGTCAAGGAGGGCAATGAGAACGAGCCCAAGATCCTGGCCCTGAAGGCCGCTCTGGAGAGCCAGCAGGTGGCCGACTACATCAGCGAGAAGTACAACGGCTCCGTCATCTCCGTGGTGGAGAACCCCACCGACGGCTATGACGCCAGCGTAGACTACGATGCCCTGAAGGGTCAGACCATCACCATCGCCGCCTCCCCCACGCCGCACGCCGAGATCCTGGAGGTCGCCAAGGAGATCCTGGCCGCCAAGGACATCACTCTGGACATCCAGAACTACAACGACTATGTGGTGCCCAACACCGTTGTTGACGACGGCACCGTGGACGCCAACTACTTCCAGCACCTGCCCTATCTGGAGGACTTCAATGCCCAGAACGGCACCCACATCGCCTCCATCTCCGCCGTCCATGTGGAGCCCATGGGCCTGTACGGCGGCAAGCAGACCACGCTGGACGCGCTGAGCAAGTAACCGGGAAAGGAGGGAGACGTCCGTGATCGAACTGAAGCATGTCAGCAAGACATTTGATGCCGGCACAGCCGGCGGGGTAGACGCTCTCAAGGACGTCTCCCTGACCATTGAGGACGGCGACATTTACGGCATCATCGGTATGTCCGGCGCCGGCAAGAGCACGCTGGTGCGGTGCATCAACCTGCTGGAGAAGCCTACCAGCGGCGAGATCATCGTCAACGGCCAGCGGCTGGATACCATGACCCCCGCCCAGCTGCGGGCGGCGCGGCGGGAGATCACCATGATCTTCCAGCGGTTCAATCTGCTGATGCAGCGCACCTGCCTGCGGAACGTGTGTTTCCCTATGGAGCTGGCGGGCGTGAAGCGGAGCGAGGCCGAGCAGCGTGCCCGGGAGCTGCTGGAGCTGGTGGGTCTGCCCGATAAGGCGGACGCCTACCCGGCCCAGCTGTCCGGCGGCCAGCAGCAGCGCATCGCCATCGCCCGTGCGCTGGCCACCCATCCCAAGGTGCTGCTGTGCGACGAGGCCACCAGCGCGCTGGACCCCAACACCACCCGGCAGATCCTGGAGCTGATCCGGGACATCAACCGGAAGCTGAACATCACCGTGGTGGTCATCACCCACCAGATGAGCGTGGTGAAGGAGATCTGCAGCCATGTGGCCATCCTGGACGAGGGCCAGGTGGCGGAGGCCGGGCTGGTGGGCACGGTGTTCGCCGCGCCCAAGTCCGCAGCCGGACGCCGTCTGGTGTTCCCCGGCGGCGCCGACGCGCAGGTGTACGACCCGGCGGAGGAAAAGCTGGTGCGCCTGGTGTTCAAGGACAGCAAGACCACCAGCATTCCCCTGATCGCCCGGCTGGCGGCGGAGGAGGGCATCTTCTGCAACGTCATCTCCGCCAGCACCCAGAAGCTGTCTGAAAAGGTCTACGGCAGCATGATGCTGGGTATTCCCAGCAGTCAGTTCGACAAGGCCGTGGCGTTTATCCACAACGTGGCCAACGTGCAGGTAGAGGAGGTGGAGTGAGCATGTACAACGATCTGTTTTCCCCGCAGTCCGTGCAGGATCTGCTGACCGCGCTGCCCACCCTGCCCTTCGCCGTGTGGGAGACGTTCTACGTCACCGTAGTGAGCACGGCGCTGTCGCTGGTCATCGGCCTGCCTCTCGGCGTGCTGCTGGTGGCGGGCGAGAAAAACGGCGTGCTGCCCCTCCCCCGCTGGCTGATGCAGGTGCTGAACGTCATCATCAACCTGCTGCGCTCCATCCCGTTCCTGATCCTGATGATCATGGTATTCCCCCTGTCCCGTCTGCTCATCGGCACCGCCGTGGGCACCACGGCCACCATCGTTCCGCTGGTGGCGGCGGCGTTCCCCTTTGTGGCGCGCCTGGTGGAGAGCAGTCTCCGGGAGGTAGACGGCAACATCATCGAGGCCGCCCAGAGCATGGGCGCCACGCCCATGCAGATCATCTGCAAGGTGATGATTCCGGAGAGCGTGCCCTCCCTCATCCAGAACGTGACCATCGCGCTGACCACCATTCTGGGCTACTCCGCCATGAGCGGCATCATCGGCGGCGGCGGTCTGGGCAAGATCGCCATCGACTATGGCTACTACCGGTACAAGTATCTGGTGATGCTGGTGGCGGTGATCATTCTGGTGCTGCTGGTGCAGGTGTTCCAGAGCCTTGGCACCTGGCTGGGCAAGAAGTGCGACAAGCGCCTGAAGAAGTAAAAAAGAGCAAAAAGAAAAGACCCCGTGGGGTCTTTTCTTTTTGCTCTTTTCAGGCAGATCAGTCGATCATGCTCTTGAGGTCAGCGGCAACGGCGAAGGGGGCAGCGGTAGCGGCCTTCACGTCGTCCACGGTGAACTCGGGGTTGATCTCGGTCATCAGCAGACCGTCCTTGGTGACCTCGAACACGCACATCTCGGTGATGATCTTGTTCACGCAGTGAGAGGCGGTCAGGGGCAGACGGCACTTCTCGAAGATCTTGGGATTGCCCTTGGCGGTGTGCTCCATGCAGACGATGCAGTGCTTGGCGCCGACGCACAGATCCATGGCGCCGCCCATGCCGGGCATCTTCTTGCCGGGGATGATCCAGTTGGCCAGGTTACCCTCGGCGTCAACCTCCAGAGCGCCCAGGAAGCAGGCGTCCACATGACCGCCGCGGATCAGGCCGAAGTTGGTGGCGGAGTCGATGAAGCCGCCGCCGTAAGCCACGGAGGAGGGGCTGCCGCCGGCATCCACAACGTGGTAGGGATCGTAGTTGGCGTCGCCCTCCTTGGGGGACACGCCGGCGGAGACGATACCCAGCTCGGCATGGATGATCAGCTCAACGCCCTCAGGCAGATAGTTGGGGATCAGGGTGGGCAGGCCGATGCCCAGATTCACGACGTCGCCGTTCTTCAGCTCTTTGGCGCAGCGCTTGGCAATAAAGCCTTTGATCTCGGACTTTTCCATTACTTTCTGTCTCCTTCCACGATGTAGTCAACGCACATACCATAGGTATGGATGTTCTCGGGCTCGATGTCGCCCACGGGAACGATGTACTCGCCCTCGGCGATGACGGTGTCAGAGGCGGTGGCCATGACAACGTTGAAGTTGCGCATGGTGCCCTTGTACCAGCAGTTGCCGTACTCATCGCACTTGTAGGCGCCCAGCAGGGCGAAATCGGCGTGGATGGGCTTCATCAGCAGATAGTCCTTGCCGTCGATGGTCTGACGGCCCAGGCAGAAGGGGCTCTCCTCCACCAGGGTGTCGATGCCGACAGGGGTCAGCACGCCGCCCAGACCGGCGCCGCCGGCGCGGATGCACTCAGCCAGGGTGCCCTGGGGCAGCAGGTTGACCTCCAGCGTGCCCTCGGTGTTCTGCTGGCCGACCTCGGGGGTCATGCCCACATGGGTGGCGATGACGCGCTTGACCTGATGGTTGTGAATCAGCTCCGCGATGCCGAAGAATTCCTCACCCTTGGGACCGGTGGCGCGGCCCATATCGTTGGCGATCAGGGTCAGGTCCTTGGTGCCCCGGGCTACCAGCTCCTTGACGATGGCACGGGCCTGGCCGCAGGCCAGGAAGCCGCCGCACATAATGGTAGCGCCATCGGGGATCATTGCCGCTGCCTCTTTGGCAGTCAGTACAGGTTTCTTTGCCATTTCTGTTCCTCCTTGTTTTATGCCACCGGGCGGTCGTGGCGGATGCGGCGGCCGGGCGGTGGTTTACAGTCACAAAGACTCCCGCTTCGTGACTTTTCTAACAATAGCATCATAGCACTCTTTGCACGAAAATGCAAGGGACTGCCATGTTGTTTTTGCGCAAATCTACCTACAAAATGGGCTTTTGCGCAAAAAGCGGAGAGTCGGCCAGGCGGCTCTCCGCTTTGCTGAGGATCTTATTTCATGCCCCGCTTGACCATTTCGGTCACAGCGAAGGACGCCACGTCGTCGGCATACTTGCCGGCGCCGAAACCGGCGTCGAAGCCCAGCTCCTTGGCCAGCTCATGGGTGATACGGGGACCGCCGCAGCAGACGACGAACTTGTCGCGCAGACCTTCGGCCTCCAGCAGCTCGATGAGGTTGGTCAGGTTCTGGATGTGCACATCCTTCTGGGTCACGGTCTGGGAGACCAGCAGCACGTCGGCCTTCAGCTCCAGAGCCTTCTTGATGAACTCCTCGTTGGGGACCTGAGAGCCCAGGTTGTAGGCCTCGATCATCTCGTAGCGCTCCAGGCCGTAGTGGCCGGCGAAGCCCTTGCGGTTCATGATAGCGTCGATACCAACGGTGTGGGCGTCGGTGCCGGTGGAGGCGCCGACCATCACGACCTTGCGGCCGATGTGCTCACGGATGTAGTCGTTGGTGTCCTCCATGCTCATGACGTCGGACTCCACGGTGATGACGTGGATATCCTCGTAGTTCACGGAGTGGACGCAGCTGCCGTAGACCACATAGAAGGTGAACTCCTTGTCCAGCGCGGCGTGGTACGCCACGTTGGGCTCCTCGAGACCCATCTTCTTGGCGATCTGGCGGGCAGCCTCCTCACCGCGCTCGTCATCCTTGACGGGCAGGGTGAAGCTGGTCTGCACCTTACCGTCGTTCATGGTGTCGCCATAGGGCTTCAGACGGGTCAGATCCAGCGTGGTATCGAAATCGATCTTATGGGTGTTGTACAGTCCGCTGCTCATGCTCCCACCTTGCCTTTCATGACTTCAATGAACGGATTGAAGTATTTGTCGTCCTTGACCACAACGCCGGCCAGACCCTTGCCGCCGTCCTTGGGACGCTTCACGTCGGCGAAGATGCCCTTCTCGATGGTGGTGAACAGGCCCAGCTTCTCGATCTCCTTCAGCAGATCGGTGGCCTTGGTCAGCACCTCGTTGGCGCGGTTGCGGATGATGCCGTTCTCCTTGTAGGTCAGCTCGCTGCCCAGATCCTTCATGGTACGGAAGATGTACTGGGCGTTCTCGATGGACAGAGCACGGTCGGACATGAACGGGGTGTGGATGGCCTCGGTCATCATGCCCAGCAGGCACAGCCGCTGGTTGGTCAGGATGGTCACCATGTTGAACAGGGCATCCTGGATGTGGCCGCGGAAGATGTTGCCGGTCATGAACTTCGTGGGCGGCATGTACTTCAGAGGCGCGTTGGGGAAGATCTCGCGGGCCATCTGCGCCTGTGCCAGCTCATACAGGAAGGTGTTCTCCACGGAGGGATCCATCTCGAAGGCGTGGCCCAGACCCATCTGCTCCTCGCGCATACCGGCGTCCTTGGCGAAGGCCTCGTTCAGGAACTGGGAGGCCAGCACGGTGTGGGCGGCGGTGATGGCGTCGTCGGTGGTCAGGTAGTTGTCCTCACCGGTGTTGATGATAACGCCGGCGTAGCCGTTGATGACGCGGGAGAAGTACTGGTCAACGATGGTGCGCTGCATGTTGATGTCGCGGAACAGGATGCCGTACAGAGCGTCGTTCAGCATAACGTCCAGACGCTCCAGAGCGCCCATCGCGGCGATCTCGGGCATGCACAGGCCGGAGCAGTAGTTGCACAGCCGGATGTAGCGGTGCTGCTCCTCGCCCACCTCGTCCAGCGCGGCGCGCATGAGGCGGAAGTTCTCCTGGGTGGCGTAGGTGCCGCCGAAGCCCTCGGTGGTGGCGCCGTAAGGCACATAGTCCAGCAGGGACTGGCCGGTGGTACGGATGACGGCGATGATGTCGGCGCCCTGCTTGGCACCGGCCTTGGCCTGGATGATATCCTCGTAGATGTTGCCGGTGGCCACGATGATGTACAGGTACGGGCCTTCCTTGTCGCCCCACTCCTTCAGGTAGGCGTTGCGCTTGGCAACGTTCTTGTTGATGCGGTCCACGGTGGCGTTCACCACGGGGGTGATGGCCGCGCGGATCTCCGCGTCAGAGTGGGCGGGGATCTTGCTCAGATCCAGCTCGCCGCTGCTGACGGCATCCGCCACGCCCTGGGGATCCTTGCCGGTCTCCACCATGGCGTTGCCGATGGCCCACGCGGCGCCGGCGGGCAGCAGGGAGTTGGCCATCAGGTGATCCACGACCACGTTGGGCAGGGGGACATCCATATCATTGATGCCATCGATACCCAGCAGACGGCAAACAGCGCGCTCCACCGTGACGGTGGTGTGCTGGTCAATAAAGTGCTGGGTGTCGTCCGCCACCTTGGCAGCGGAGGCACGCGCCTGATTGACCAGCTCCATATTCAAGCCGAGTTTGCTTTCCATAGTTAAACCTCTCTCTTACTTCTTGACGTGGCGCTCGTTGCGCAGCAGCTTGGTGGGCTCCAGATAGCGCTGCTTGGTGCCCTCGGCGACCCATGCCACGCCGGTCTTCTCCACCTTCTTCTTGCCGGTGCAGACGTCGCAGTGGCAATCCTGGACGTAGTGCTCGGGCTGGGTGTAGGAGGTGATGACGCCCTCGAAGTTGCGCAGGATGACCTTGCGGGGGGTCTCGGAGATCAGGTAGTTGGGCATAACGGGGGTCTTGCCGCCGCCGCCGGGGGCGTCCACCACGAAGGTGGGGATGCAGTAACCAGAGGTATGGCCGCGCAGGGCTTCCATGATCTCGATGCCCTTGGACACGGGAGTACGGAAGTGGCTCAGGCCCAGGGAAGGATCGCAGGCATAGATGTAGTAGGGGCGGACACGCATCTTGACCAGACCGTGGACCAGTTCCATCATCACATGGATGCAATCGTTCACGCCGGCCAGCAGCACGGACTGGTTTCCCAGGGGGATACCGGCGTCAGCCAGCATGGCGCAGGCCTTGGCAGCCTCGGGAGTGAACTCCTTGGGGGTGTTGAAGTGGGTGTTCAGCCAGATGGGATGATACTTCTTCAGCATGGCGCACAGCTCGGGCGTGATACGCTGGGGGCACACAACGGGGGTACGGGAGCCCAGACGGACGATCTCCACATGGGGGATGGCGCGCAGGCGCTTGATGATGTACTCCAGATTCTCATCGGAGACCATCAGGCAGTCACCGCCGGACAGCAGGACATCGCGGACCTCGGGATGCGCGGCCACATAGTCGATGCACTTGTCGATCTGCTGCATGGGCACTTCGCAGTCGTTCTGACCGGCGAAGCGGCGACGGGTGCAGTGACGGCAGTACATGGAACACTGGTCGGTGATCAGCAGCAGCACGCGGTCGGGATAGCGGTGGGTCAGGCCGGGGGTGGGAGAGTCGGTATCCTCGTGCAGGGGATCGGCGTCCTCATAATCGGCATACTCCAGCTCCTCCGCGCGGGGAATGGCCATCTTGCGGATGGGATCGAACGGATCGTTCAGATCGATCAGGGACAGATAATAAGGGGTAACAGCCATGCGCAGCTTGCCCAGGGTCTTGCGGACGCCCTCTTCCTCATCGGGAGTCAGGTTCATGTACTTCTTCAGATCCTCAACCGTCTCAGCGCGGTTGGCGACCTGCCAATGCCAATCGTTCCACAGATTCTCGGGAACATCGGCGAACAAACCGTTGCGAGTCTTCATAGTCGTTTCTCCTTCACAAAATCAAAATGTTTCGGTGTAGGTCAAAGGCTGGGAGGCCGTTTGGGCCTCCCAGCTTTTGAAGGAAGTCGTTTAGCAGTACTTCTCGTCGAACAGCTTGCGCAGCTTGGGGTTCTCACGCAGCACGTCCAGCGTGATCTGAGCGTGGTTCTTGGTGTAGCCGTTGCCGATGATCATGGTAACGTCCTTGCCGATGCCCTCGGCGCCCAGAGCGGCCTTGGTGAAGGAGGTAGCCATGGAGAAGAAGTACACCATGCCGTCATCGCGGACGGGCAGGATGGCGGACATCTCGCAGGACTCGATGTTCACGCAGCAGATGGACAGGTCGTACTCCTTGCCATCGTTGGCGGCCAGAGCAGCCTCCATGACCTCAACGGGCTTGGTGCAGTCGGCGACGATAACGTCGGTGTACACACCCAGCTCCATCAGGCCGGGGACCTGCTTGGGGTTGCGGACGACGCCCACGACCTTGCCGTTGGGGCCGACCTTCTTCATGGCTTCCCAACCGCACAGAACGCCGGACTTGCCGTTGGCGCCCAGGATCAGGACGCTGTCGCCCTCGTGAGGCAGCTTGCGGGCCTGAGCGGGAGCGCCGGCCACGTCCAGAGCGGCCAGGGCCAGAGGCTCGGACATATCCTCGGGCATCTTGGCGTACAGAGCGGACTCGAACAGGATGGCCTTGCCGACGATGTCCACGCGGTCGATATCCTTGTGGATGGCCAGGATCTTGTCGATCTTCAGCGGGGTCATGGACAGGGACACCAGGGAGACGATCTTGTCGCCTTCCTTCAGGTCGAAGCCGGGCTTCTTCTTCAGGTCCTCGCCGATGTGAGCGACGACGCCCTTGAACATACCGCCGGAACCGGTGACAGGATTCTGCTGCTTGCCGCGCTCAGCGACGATGCCCAGGATCATTTCGCCGATCTTCTTCTCATCGCCGCCGCAGGCCTCGGAGATCTGGGTGAAGGAAGCGGAGTCGATGTTCAGGGAGGTCACGTCGCAGACGATCTCGTTGGAGTAGACCTTGCTCATGTCGTTGTCGATCTTCCAAGCAGCCTGGGTCAGCACGCCCTTGGGCTCGATAACGCGGTGGGAACCGTACTTGTTGCCTTTCAGTTCAGCCATTGTAATATCCTCCTAAAATTTATATGTTTGTTGTATGTAGGTACTTACTTCAGGGGCTTGAGGCTCAGGATCTCGCGGGCCTCAGCGGGCGTTGCGATCTCGCGGCCCAGCTCCTTGGCGATGCGGACGACCTTGGCCACCAGCTCGCCGTTGGACGCGGCCTTCTGGCCCTTGCCCAAATAGATGTTGTCCTCGAAGCCGACACGGACGTTGCCGCCCATGGCGATGGCCGCAGCGGCCATGGTCCACGCAGCGCGGCCCACGCCGGACACGGTCCAGGTGGCGTCAGCGGGGATCTTGCTGGCGAAGAAGGCCAGATTCTCCACAGAGGCGGGGGTGCAGCCGTGCACGCCCAGCACGAAGTTGAACTGCATGGGGTGGCCGGGGACCTCGCCCTTCTTGGCCATGCCCAGGATGGTGTCGATGTGGCCCAGCTCGAAGCACTCGTACTCGGGCTTGATGCCGTTCTCGATCATGCGCTTGCCGAAGGCGCGCATGGTGGGCATGGTGTTGTCGAAGATCTCATCACCGAAGTTGCAGGTGCCGCAGTCCAGGGTAGCCATCTCGGGATACAGCTCGGTGGGCTGCAGACGCTCCTCGGGGCTCATGCCGGTGGCGCCGCCGGTGGAGGGGATCATGATGACATCGGGCAGCTCCTTGCGGATGGCGTCCATGACGACCTTAAAGCGGTCACGGCTCTGCGTGGGGGTGCCGTCGTCCTCGCGGACATGGATGTGCAGGATCGCCGCACCGGCCTCGTAGGCGGACTTGGCCTCACGCACCATCTCCTCAACGGTGTAGGGAACAGCCTCGTTCTGGGCCTTGGTGACCTCAGCGCCGCAGATGGCGGCGGTAATAATGAGCTTTTCCATCGTTACGCTCCCTTACTTCTCGATCTTGTTGCGCTGGCAGTCCTTGGGGGTGACGCAGGTGCCGTGGGCACGGCAGACCACCACGGGCTCGGCCAGAACGTCAGCGGCGGAGGCGCTGATGTCGGGGCGGGACACGATGACCTTGCGGGCCTCGAACTTCATGGTGCGGGAGGTATTGCCGATCTTCTCGATCTCGCCGTAGGCCTCGATGTAGTCGCCGGCGTACACGGGAGCCAGGAACTCCACGTTGTCATACGCACAGAACAGACCCTCGTCGCCGTCGCACTTGATCAGCAGCTCGGTAGCGACATCGCCGAACAGATGGACCATGTGGGCGCCATCCACCAGGTTTCCGCCGTAATGAGCATCCTTGGCGCTCATACGCAGGCGGAGCATAGAAGTCATCTTTTCCATAAGTTTTTCCTCCTTTAAAATTTGGACGTGCAATTTCTCAACACCAGATCCGGCCGTTACCGCTCCTTTTTGGGTATGAAAAAAAGCGCTATCGGTCAAGGTCATTGACCAATAGCGCTCCATGTATCGCTACATGACAGCAGCACCGCTTACACCGTGCTGCCAAGCGGCAGACCCCGAGCCGGCCTGTCGCTTTCGGCGGAGAACTCCTTCCCGCTGCATCACATGGGTGCCCGTCCCTACACACAGCAGTACCCCGATCTCCGCGCCTCTATTGACTGATATTTATGAAATTCTACTCTCAAATTATACCGCTTTTGGGGCATTTGTCAAGGGAGTTCGTGACAGTTTTGACAATAATATTTTTGCACCCTGAAAATTTTTCTCAGTCTTTGCGCGGTTTTTTTCATGCCGCGAAAATCAGTAGGCTTCCTCCACCATTCGGAGGATCTCCGGCTTCAAGGACAGCATCCGGCAGATGTTCAGCGCGTCCCGCGGGCAGTCGGAGCGGCCCTCCACCCGGTACAGGCCGTAGTTCATGTGGCGGGCGATGACCGCCACGCCGTCCTCGCTGGTGACGGCCAGCTCCCGGCGGATCTGCTCGGTGTCCACGTCCCGCAGGCCGATGATCTGATAGTGGAGCCTGGCATACTCCGCCACCTTGTCGTAGTGGGTGGTCAGCAGCGAAATGGCGTTGACGCCGTTGAGATAGCGGGTGACGGCCTGCACGATGACGGCGCCCTCGTCGGGGTTGGTGCCCCGGGCGAACTCGTCCAGCAGGAACAGGGAGTAGCCCTGCTCCACCTCCGCCAGTGCCTTCTGGAACTGGACGATCTCGGAGCCGAAGCCGCTGAGGCCGGACTGGATGGACTGCAGATCGTCGAACAGCATCTTCACGCTGTGGAACAGGGGCATCCGCGCCTCCTTCGCGCAGACCAGGAACCCCGCCTGCAGCAGCAGGGCGTTGAGGGCCACTGTCTTCATGGCCACGGACTTGCCGCCCATGTTGGCGCCGGTGATGACGGTGGCGCCCTGCTCCAGACGGATGGAGACGGGGACGAAGCGCCGTCCCTGCTCCTCCAGCAGGTCGCAGATCTCGGGGTTGATCATGTCGGTCAGCTCCAGCTCGCCGTCGGTGAGCTCCGGGCGGATGCCGCCGTAGCGCACGGCGAACAGCGCCTTCTGGATGATGAAGTCCAGCCGACCGGAGGTCTCCGCGTCCGCCAGCAGGTCGTCCACCATGGGGGCCAGCGCGGCGCCCATGGCCTTGCGGACATGCATCTCCTCGGCGTCCTCCTCGGCGCACAGGCGGGTGCGCCGCAGGCGCAGGTCGTCCTTCTCCGCATCGGTCTGTGCGTGGAACAGCCGCTCCTCCACGTCCTTCTTGGCCTGGCGGACCTCCTTGAGCTTAGCGGTGGCGCTGTCGGGGATGTAGAAGCCCCGGCTGCCGGTGCCGTCCGGGTCCAGGATGGCCAGCGCGGGTCTGGGGTCGTGGAGAGAAATGCCCTTGAAATGGGTGACGGCGTCGATCTCCGCCAGCAGCGGGCGCAGGCTGTCCAGCCGCTGCAGGTAGCCCTTGATCTCGAACAGCTCCACATGGTCCGGCGTCTCCCCTTCCGCGCAGCGGCGCAGGGACGTGCGGATGTCCTTCATCTGGCACAGGCCGGTCATCAGCTTGTTGTAGGCATTCTTCAGCTGCTCCGCCGCTGCCGCGGCCTGCTCCACATTATATAATTCCGTCTCCAGCTCGGCCCGCTCCTCCGGCATATAGAACCGCAGGCGGCGGATCTTCTCCTGCCCGAAGGGCGAGCAGCCGTGCAGGGACTCCAGCACATATTGCAGGCCGATCTTCACGCGCTCCTCAAATCGGATCTCGATCATGCCAATTCCTCCTTTACGTTGATGACGGGGACCTCCACCGCCTCGCGCATGCGGTGCAGGAACTCGTCCTTGTCGAATTTCCAGCCGTAGGCCGACACCGGGTTCACGGTGATGCACAGGGTGCGGGCGGCCTCCTCCGTCTCCAGCGCCACCTCCCGGGCGGACAGCTTATCCAGCGTGTCGGCGGACAGCAGCACCTTGCTGGGGTCCTTCACCACCAGGCGGCACCGCCGCAGCACGCCGCTGCGCAGCAGGGGCAGCACCATGGTGTCCGTCAGGGCGCCGGTGACCAGCGCCGCGCCGTGCTCCTTGACGCAGGCCTCCAGCCCATCCGCGGCCTCCGGCGGCAGCTCCGCCGCCTTGGGCAGGTTCATCAGCCGGTAGATGTGTACCGTGTCGGCGATGACCTTCTCCATGCTCATGTGGTAGCTGGCGCCGGTACAGAGGATGACGCCCTCCGCCACGGCCCGGGCGCCCAGGCTCTTGCGGCCCAGCGCGCCGTCGATGATGGAGCGGTCGGCTCCCAGCTCAAAGAAGGACTGGGACACGGACTTCAGCTGCGTGGTGATGGACGGGCCGGCCAGCTGGACGTACCCCGCGCTGCGGGCCCGCAGGATCACCACCTCGCCCAACGGGGTGGGGATGCCGGTGGTCATCAGTATCTCCTTGGTCACGTCGCCCAGCCGCAGCATGTCCTTGGCCGTGGCGATGAGCGTGCCCTCCTTCACGAAGATGCCGGGCTTTTCCGTGCCGGTGACCACATCGGTGGACTCGCCGTCCCGGCCGATGGAGGTCAGCCCCAGCGTCCCCTGCAGATGGCCGCCGGTGAGCATCCAGTTGAGCATGGTGGTCTTGCCCGCGTTCTTGCACATGCCCACGATGGACATGGTCTTTGTCTCGTTGAGCCGGCGCAGCAGCTCGTCGTGCATGTCGTACACGCCCTTTCCTTGGTATTCAGTCAGTTTTTGAGTATAGCACACCCCGCCGCAAAAAGAAAGGGGGGAAACGGCTTTTGTCCGTCTCCCCCCTTTTTTCCTTATTCCACGGTGACGCTCTTGGCCAGGTTCCGGGGCTTGTCGATGTCGCATCCACGCTCCAGCGCGATGTAGTAGGCCAGCAGCTGCAGCGGCACCACGCCCAGCTGGGGCAGCAGCATCGTCTCCGTCTCCGGCACGGTCAGCACCCGCTCCACACGGCTGTGCATCCGCTCCGCGCCGCTCTCGGTGGTGAGCGCCAGCACATGGGCGCCCCGGGCCTGCACCTCCACCACGTTGCTCATGGCCTTGTCGAACAGCGGCATGTAGGTGGCGGCGGCGATGACCGGCGTACCCTCCTCGATGAGGGAGATGGTGCCGTGCTTCAGCTCACCGGCGGCATAGGCCTCGGAGTGGATATAGGAGATCTCCTTGAGCTTCAGGCTGCCCTCCAGCGACAGGGCGTAGTCCAGGTTGCGGCCGATGAAGAAGATCTGCTCGTGTCCCGCCAGCTCCTTGGCGGCGGCGCGGATATCCGCCGTGTCGGACAGTATTTTCTCCATCTGGGCGGGCAGCGCCTCGATGCCCCGCACCATGGCGGTGTAGGTGTCCAGATCCACGGTGCCCAGAATGTCGCCGAAGTACAGCCCCAGCAGGTTCAGCACCACCATCTGGGTGCTGTACGCCTTGGTGGTGGCCACGGCGATCTCCGGCCCGGCCCAGGTGTACAGCACGTCGTGGGACTCCCGTGCGATGGAGGAGCCCACCACGTTGACGATGGACAGAATGCGGGCGCCGCGCTTTTTGGCCTCCCGCAGGGCGGCCATGGAGTCCAGCGTCTCGCCGGACTGGCTGATGACGATGATCAGGTCTCCCGGCCCCACGATGGGGTCGCTGTACCGGAACTCGGAGGCGAGACTCACCTCCACCGGGCGGCGGAGCATCCGCTCCAGACTGTACTTGCCCACCATGCCCACATGGTAGCTGGAGCCGCAGGCCACGATGCAGATGCGGCCCAGCTCCCGGATCTCCCGGTCCGTCATGGTCAGGTCGCTGAGCACCACCCGGCCATTCTGGATGCGGCCGGTGATGGCCCGTGCGATGGCGTCGGGCTGCTCGTGGATCTCCTTGAGCATGAAGTGGTCGTAGCCGCCCTTCTCTGCGGCGTCCACATCCCAGTCGATGTGCTGATGCTCCTTTTCCACGGGGCGGCGGCGCTCATCGTAGACGCGGATGCCGTTGGCGGTGATGACGGCCAGCTCGCCGTCGTCCATGTACATGATGTCCCGGGTGTGGCGCAGCAGCGCCGTCACATCGGAGGCCAGGAAATTCTCGCCGTCGCCGCAGCCCAGCAGCAGCGGCGCGTCCTTCCGGGCGGCGATGAGCCGGTCCGGCGCGTCGGCGCAGATGATGCCCAGGGCGTAGGTGCCCTCCACGGCGGAGAGCATGCTGTTCACCGCCTCGAACAGGTCGTGGCTGGCGGCATAGTAGTACGCCAGCAGCTGGGCCACCACCTCCGTGTCCGTCTGGGAGCGGAAGGTGCAGCCCTTTTTCATAAGCTGTTCCCGCAGCAGGGCGTAGTTTTCGATGATGCCGTTGTGCACAACGGCGAACAGGCCGTTTTCGCTGACCTGCGGGTGTGCGTTGATGTCGTTGGGCTCCCCATGGGTGGCCCAGCGGGTGTGTCCCACGCCCAGCGTACCGGGCACGGCGCGGCCCTCCTCCGTCAGATCGGCCAGCGCCTGCAGACGACCCTTGGCCTTGCGGATGCACAGCCCCTCCGGGCCGCAGACGGCCATGCCGGCGGAGTCGTAACCGCGGTACTCCAGACGGCGCAGGCCGTCCAGCAGGATGGGGGCCGCCTGCTGGGCGCCCACATATCCCACGATTCCACACATATTCGATTTTCCTCCTGAAAGATATGATATCTGTCGGAGAAACAAACGCGCAGACCATTTGTGTCCTCACATCCGGCCGCAGCCCCTCTGTTTTGCGGTCGCCCGCATATTTGCTGGCTGCGTGCGCGCCCGGACGGCGCGGGAGAGCATCCGCCGAATCTTCGATAAACTCTCCTCCTCGTTATCCCATGGCGGCGCGGACAATATCCGCTGCCAGCCGGCGAAAGCTTTTTCGTCAGAACGAGGCGCAGAAGCGCAGGAATACTTTGTGTATTTCCAGCTTCTGCAACGACGTATTGGCGGAAAAGATGAGCCGTCCCATGGGCACATGGCGCTTTGTGTCAGGTGCTGTACCTGATATCCTCCTTTCACATTCTGCGTATCTATGCATACACCGCGCGGCATATTCCCGCCGCGCAGGGGCATACTGAGAAAAATATCCCACGAAAGGGCGTGTATCGCTTGGCAACTGCTTTTCTGCGCACCGTTATCCTCTATCTGCTGCTGATCGCGGGCCTGCGGCTCAGCGGCAAGCGGCAGATCGGCGAGCTGGAGCCCATCGAGCTGGTGCTGACGCTGCTGATCTCCGATCTGGCGTCGGTGCCTATGCAGGATTTCGGCATCCCCCTGCTCAACGGTGTGGTGCCGATCCTGGCGCTGATCGCGCTGTCCACCCTGTTCAGCTGCATCAGCCTGCGGAACGTGCGGTTCCGGTCGCTGGTGTGCGGCGAGCCGGCTCTGGTCATCAAGGACGGCCAGATCCGGCAGGAGGTGATGCACCACAACCGCCTGACGCTGGACGAGCTGATGGAGGAGCTGCGGGGACAGGGCGTGCTGGACATCAACACCGTGAAATACGCGGTGCTGGAGACCAGCGGGCACCTGTCGGTGCTGCTGCGGGCCGACCAGCAGCCCCTGACGGCCCGGCAGATGGCCGTGGCCGTGGAGGACGACGTGTTCCTGCCCACGGTGGTCATCAACGACGGCCGCATCATGGCGGAGAACCTGCGTCTGGCCGGACGGGATGAGAACTGGCTGCGTCAGCAGCTGCAAAAGCGGAAGATCAGGCACGCCCGGGACGTGTTCCTCCTGTCGGTGGACGAGAGCGGCAGCGTGGTGTGCCAGCTGAAGGAGGACGCCCGATGAAAGCCATACGCATCCCCATATTCGTGCTGACGGCGCTGCTGGCCTTCTCCGTGTGCAACGCGGTGCACCTCACCCGCCGCTGCGCTCTGTGGCAGGCGGAGCTGCTGGCGGCGGACCGCGCGGCCCTCTCCGGCGATGCGGCGGAGACGGCGGCGGCTCTGGACCGGCTGGATGCCCTGTGGCAGGCCGATCAGGTCTATCTGCACATCGTGGTGTCCCACGAGGACATCAACAACGCCGAAACGCTGCTGCGCCGTGCCGTCCTGCTGTGTCAGGCGGACAGCGAGGAGCTGCGCCCCACGCTGGCCGAGCTCCGCGCCTGTCTGGGCATGGTGGCGGAGACGCAGCAGATCAGCATCAAGAATATCCTGTGACTTACTTCTCGCTGAGCAGCTTGTTCAGCTCGCTCATGAAGGTGTTGATATCCTTGAACTGGCGGTAGACGGAGGCGAAGCGGACATAGGCCACCTCGTCGGCCTTCTTCAGCTTCTCCATGACCTTTTCGCCGATGACCTCGGTGCTGACCTCGCGCTCCAGCGCGTTCTGCAGCTCCTGCTCGATCTCCATGGCCATGCGCTCCATGTCCGCCACGGGGACGGGCCGCTTTTCGCAGGAGCGCTGGATGCCGCGCAGCACTTTGCTGCGGTCGAAGCTCTGGCGGGAACCGTCCTTCTTGATGACCACCATGGGCAGGCTCTCCACCGTCTCGTAGGTGGTGAAGCGCTTTTCGCAGGACAGGCACTCCCGGCGGCGGCGGATGCTGCTGCTCTCATCGGCAGGGCGGGAATCCACCACCTTGCTTTCCTTATATCCGCAATAGGGACATCTCATATGCTGACCCTCCTGATCTTGCGGCAAAAACGCCGCTGATTGTCAGCAGTATATCACAAATATACAAGATGTGGTAGTCCCCCGGACGATTTTTTTCAGTTGTTTTGGTTTTTCCCCGGCATAAGGGGCATCCATCCCCCGGAAAAGGCATAGAAAACGTACCGTTTTCCCTCCCGCTGCCCCACGGCGGCGAAGCAGAACAGCTCCGTCAGC